>Ga0210406_10006478_pt1 | contig 12133 bp, 10 predicted proteins | sample IncBWC30MmetaG_FD_155454 | JGI IMG/M metagenome (GOLD analysis project Ga0210406, IMG submission 155454) | Forest soil microbial communities from Barre Woods Harvard Forest LTER site, Petersham, Massachusetts, United States - Inc-BW-C-30-M | ecosystem: Environmental > Terrestrial > Soil >...
CGGCGTGGCCTTTCCGGCAGCCGAGGTCGAGCTCGAGTTCCTCGATCCCGCCGATGACGAGGGCGCGCAGGGCGCCGGCGGCGGCGCCACGTTTCCGACCGGCAATCATATCGACCTGCTCGACGTTCCCGGGGTCGGCAAGATCGAAGCCACCCTGATCAATGCCGGCAACCCGACGATCTTCGTCGATGCCGCCGGGCTCGGCCTCAAGGGCACCGAGCTGCAAGGCGACATCAACGGCGACAAGGCGCTGCTGGCCCGCGTCGAATCGGTGCGCGCGCTGGGGACGGTCGCGATGGGAGATGCGGCGACGCCCGCGGAGGCGACGGCCAGGCGGCCGCACACGCCCAAGCTCGCCTTCGTGGGCAAGCCGGCCGGCTACACCGCCTCCGACGGCCGCACCGTCGAGGCGGGCTCGATCGACCTTTTGGCGCGCATCTTTTCGATGGGCGTGCTCCACCACGCGATGACGGGCACCGGCGCGGTGGCGATCGCCGCCGCCGCCGCCATTCCGGGCACCGTCGTGCATCGCGTGGCGCCGGTCGGGGCCGACGGCCGCGTGCGCTTCGGCCATCCCTCCGGCACGCTGAAGGTGGGCGCCGAGGTGCAGAAGGACGGCAATCACTGGAAGGTCAGGAAAGTCCTGATGAGCCGCTCGGCGCGCCGCCTGATGGAAGGCTGGGTCCGCGTCCCCGCCGCCTGACGAGTATGTGTCCAGGGAGAAGTCGGTGCTGAAGATTCTGGGTCGGGCGAACTCCTTCAACGTCCGGAAGGTGCTGTGGATTTGCGACGAGCTCGGCATCGCCTTCGAGCGCGAGGATTGGGGCCGCGGTTACATGCCGACGTCGACCGCGGAATTCCTGCGGATCAACCCGATCGGCCTCATCCCGGCCGTGATCGACGACGGCGTGGTGCTGCGCGAATCCAATTCGATCGTTCGCTATCTGGCGACCCGGCACGGCCCGGACGCGATCTATCCCAAGGACCCGGTGCAGCGCGCCCATGTCGAGCAATGGATGGACTGGGCGAACTACGAGACCTCGATCTCGCTGCGCGGCGCTTTCCTCGGCGGCATGCTGCACGAGCCGCCGTGGAACAATCCGTGGTTCATCGAGCAGGGCCGCAATCAGATCACCAGGGAAGTGGGCCAGCTCGACGACCATCTCGACCGCGGCGGGCCTTACATGTGCGGCGAGACGTTCACCGTGGCCGACATTCCCGTCGGCCTCGTGGTCAATCGCTGGTTCAGCCTCGACTTCGAACGGCCCCACTACAGCGCCGTCGCCGCCTATTACGACAAGCTCGCCGAACGTCCGGCCTATCGGCGTCACGTACGCAACGGCCTGCCGTGATAACAATCAAGGGAAGGGGAGGCCTCATGAGTCGCGTCCACGTCGCTGTCGCGTTTGCCCTGGCGCTGATCGCCGCGCCGGCCGGGGCCGCCGACTATCCGGCGCCGAAACAGGGTGACTGGATCGCGCGCGACTTCAGATTCCACACCGGCGAGGTCATGCCGGAGCTGCGCCTTCACTACACGACGATCGGCGATCCGTCCGGCCAGCCGGTGCTGGTCCTGCACGGCACCACGGGCTCGGGCGCCAGCATGCTGACCCCAGCCTTCGCCGGCGAGCTCTTCGGATCCGGCCAGCCGCTCGATGCCGCCAGGTACTACATCATCCTGCCGGACGGCATCGGCCACGGAAAATCCTCGAAACCCTCCGACGGCCTGCGCACGAAGTTCCCGCGCTACGACTACGCCGACATGGTCGATGCGCAGTACCGGCTGCTCAAGGAAGGCCTCGGCGTCTCCCACCTGCGCCTGGTGATCGGCAATTCCATGGGCGGCATGCACACCTGGCTGTGGGGCGAGAAATATCCCGACTTCATGGACGCCCTCGCGCCGATGGCCGCCCAGCCGACGGCGATGTCGAGCCGCAACTGGATGATGCGGCGCCTGATCATCGACACGATCCGCAACGACCCGGACTGGAAGGACGGCAACTACACGACACCGCCGCGCGCGCTCAGGGCGGCCGCCGTGTTCTTCGGCGTCGCCACGTCAGGCGGCACGCTCGCCTACCAGAAGCTGGCGCCGACGCGGGAGGCGGCCGATAAGCTCCTGGACGAGCGGTTGGCCGCGCCTTTCACCGCCGACGCCAACGACACGCTTTACCAATGGGACTCGTCGGGCGACTACGACGCCTCACCCGGCCTTGCGCGCATCACCGCGGCGCTGCTCGCCATCAATGCCGCCGACGACGAACGCAACCCGCCTGAGACCGGCCTGATGGACGGCGCGCTGAAGCAGGTCAGGAGCGGCCGCCTGTACCTGATCCCGGCCAGCGCGGAGACGCGCGGCCATGGTACGACCGGCATGGCCAAATTCTACAAGCAGTCCCTGCTCGAATTTCTGCAAAGCGCGCCCGCGGCGGTGAGGTAGGAAGGAACGGCATGTCGCGTTGGCGCGTTGGCGTAGACTCGGGCGGAACCTTCACCGACATCTGCCTGTTCGACGAGCAGGCGGGGCGGGTCGAGACCTGGAAGGTGCCCTCGACGCCGGACGATCCGTCGCGTGGCATTGCCCAGGGCGTCGAGGAGGGCATGCGCCGCGTCGTGCCCGAGGCCAAGGACCATCCGGCGGCATCGATCGTCTATTTCGGCCACGGCACCACGGTGGCGACCAACGCCCTGATCCAGCATCGCGGCGTCAAGACCGGCCTGATTACCACCGACGGCTTCCGTGACCTCCTGGAGATCGGCCGCCAGAAGCGGCCCGATCTCTACGACATCCAGGCCGACAAGCCCAAGACCCTGGTGCCGCGCGACCTGCGCCTCGAAGTGCCCGAGCGGGTGCGCCATACCGGCGAGATCGATACGCCGCTCGACGAGGACAAGATGCGGGCCGCCGCACGGGCGCTCAAGGCGGCAGGCGTGCAGGCGGTCGCGGTTTCCTTCCTCTACGGCTTCATCCGTCCCGATCACGAGAAGCGCGCGGTCGCGATCCTGCGCGAGGAGCTGCCCGACGTCTTCATCTCCGCCGGCCATGAGATCGCGCCCGAGTTCCGCGAATTCGAGCGGCTGTCTACGGTGGTGCTGAACGCCTATCTCGGGCCGGTGATGGGCCGCTATATCCGCCGCCTCAGCCCGCGGCTGGAGGCGCTCGGCATGACCGCGACGCCGCACCTCACGCAGTCCAACGGCGGCGTCATCGGCTTCCCGACCGCCGCCGACATGCCGGTGCGCACCGTGCTCTCCGGCCCGTCGACCGGCGTGGTCGGCGCCCAGGCGATCGGGGCGTTGGCGGGCTTCGCCGACCTCATCACCTTCGACATGGGCGGCACCTCGACCGACGTCGCCCTGTTGCAGGATGGCCGCTGCCGGCTCGCGGCGGAGGCCATCGTGCATGGCTATCCGATCAAGGCGCCCATGCTCGACATCCACACTGTCGGCGCGGGCGGCGGCTCGATCGCCTATATCGACAGCGGCGGGCTGCTGAAGGTGGGACCGCGCTCCTGTGGCGCCGATCCCGGCCCGGCCTGCTACGATCGCGGCAACCAGGAGCCCGCGGTCACCGACGCCAATGTCGTGCTGCAGACCCTGAACCCCGAGCACCTTTTGGGCGGCCGCATGAAGATCCGGCGGGACCTCGCGGAGCGGGCGATCGGCCGCCTCGCCGAGCGGCTGGGCCTTTCCATCCCCGAAACGGCGCAGGGCATCCTCTCGGTCGTGACCGCCAACATGGCACGCGCGATCCGCGTCATTTCCGTGCAGCGCGGCCACGACCCGCGCGACTACACGCTGATGGCGTTCGGCGGCGCCGGTCCCTTGCATGCCGCGCGGCTCGCCCGCGAGCTCGACATGGGCCGCGTGCTGGTGCCGGCCAATCCCGGCATTCTCTGCGCCATGGGCCTTCTGCTGACCGACCTGCGCGCCGACTTCGGCCTGACCCGGCTGCTGCCCGCGACCGAAGCCTCGACGGCCGACGTCGCCCAGGCCTTCGCCGGGCTCAGCGAGCGCGCCGAGCGCTGGTTCGAGCACGAGGCCATCGCGCCGGCCCAGCGGCGCCTCGCGCGCACCGTGGACATGCGCTACCACGGCCAGAACTACGAGCTCAGCGTCGCCGTGCCCGAGGCCCCGATCGCGCCCGCCACGCTGCAGGCGCTGGCCGCGGGCTTCGGCGAGGCGCATCGCCAGCGTTACGGCTTCGCCGCCGACGGCGACCCGGTGCAACTCGTCACGCTCCGCGTCGAGGCGACCGGCATCGTGCGCAAGGCCGAGCTTCTGGCGAATCCCGACGCCGGGCCGGATGCGTCGGGCGCCATCGTCGAGCATCGGCCGGTGTGGCTGGCCGAGTCGCGCGATTTCGTCCCGACGCCGATCTACGCCCGCGACAGGCTGCGCCCGGGCAACCGCTTCACCGGCCCCGCCATCGTCGAGCAGATGGACGCCACCACCCTGGTGCCGCCCGGGACAGCGGCACGGGTCGACGCGTATCTCAATCTCATTCTGGAGACGGCGACATGACCAAACACCACCTCATCCTGAGGAGCGCGCGCAGCGCGCGTCTCGAAGGATGGGCAACAGCACGACTGCTTCCCACCCTTCGAGACGCGGTCCTGCGGACCGCTCCTCAGGGCGAGGTTACGTTGCGTATGAGCGCCCCATGACTCCCCTCGACCCCATCACCATCGAAGTCATCGGCGCGTCGCTCGCCTCGATCGTCGACGAAGCCGGCGAGACGCTGATCCGCGCCTCGCATTCGACCAACATCAAGGAGCGGCGCGACTGCTCGACGGCGCTGTTCAACGCGGCCGGCGAGACGCTCTGCCAGGCCGAGCACATCCCGATCCATCTCGGCAGCTTCTTGGACCTCGTGCCGCACATCATGCGGCGCTACCCGACCCAGGACATCCGCCCGGGCGACGCCTTCATCGGCAACGACGCCTATGAAGGCGGCGGCACGCACCTGCCCGACATCGTGCTGGCCGAGCCGATCTTCATCGACGGCCGCCTGGTCGCCTGGACGGTGAACCTGGCCCACCATGCCGACTTCGTCGATCGCGGCCATGCCCACATCTACCAGGAGGGGCTGCGCATCCCGCCGGTGCGCCTCTACCGCGCCGGCGAGCTGCAGGGCGATGTGCAGGACCTGATCCTGCTGAACTGCCAGGTGCCGAGCGAACGCCTGTCCGACCTGCGCGCCCAGATGGCGGCCAACCGCGTCGGCGTAAAACGTTTCCAGGCGCTGGCGGCAAAGTACGGCACCGAGACGGTGCTGCAGGCGGGCGAGGCGCTGATGGACTACGCCGAACGCAAGATGCGCGCCGCCATCGCCGCCATGCCCGACGGCACCTGGCGCTTCGAGGACGTGTTCGACAACGAGGAGGTGGCGGGCCTGCTGCCGCTCGCGGTCGAGGTCACGGTGAAGGGCGACGCCATGTCGCTGGCCTTCGAAGCGCCGGAACAGATGCGCGCCGGCATCAACATGACCTACACGGCGCTGCTCGCCACCACCTACTACATCGTGAAGTCGGTGATGGACCCCACCATTCCGCCCAATGCCGGCCTGGCGCGGCCGCTCAGCATCGCCGCGCCCCAGGGCAGCATTCTCAACTGCGTGGCGCCCGCCGCGGTCAACGGCCGCTTGCAGACCTGCCAGAGGGTCGCTGACATGATTTTGGGTGCGCTGGCGCAGGCCATCCCCGAGCGGGTCATGGCCTGCTCCAACTCCGCCTGCATCGTCGCCTATTTCATCGGCAAGCGGCCGCAGGACGGCTCGACCTGGGTCTATCTCGAGACGATCGGCGGCGGCAGCGGCGCGCGCGCCACCAAGGACGGGCTGGACGGCGTGCATGTCCACACCACCAACACCTCGAACCTGCCGGTCGAGGCGCTGGAGATCGAATATCCCCTGACCCTGATGCGCTACGAGCTGGTCGAGGACTCGGGCGGCGTCGGCCAGTATCGCGGCGGCATGGGCCTGCGCCGGGTCTACCAGGCGACGCACGACTGCCGCGTGCGGGTCGACATCACCCGCCAGCGCTCGCAGAGCTGGGGCCTGTTCGGCGGCGGCCCCGGCGCGCACGGCCAGGTCGAAGCAGGCCCCGGTGTGGCGTTCGACGGCGACTCCGCCGTGCTGAAGGCCGGCCAGTGGTTTGCCGTGGTGACGCCGGGCGCCGGTGGCTTCGGTTCGCCCGTGCGGCGCGATCGGGAGGCCGCGGCGCGCGATCTTGCCGAGGGCGCGATCAGCCCGGCGACGGCAAAAGAGATCTACGGCGTGTCGACGCCATCCCGGGCGGGATGATCGCGACGAAGCGACCCGTTGCGCGAGCTAATGCAAGAACAAGCACATCGCTTGCAGGATCGGCAAACAGGTTGCGGAGATCATTGGAATGATTGATTTGCGCAACCGTGGCGGGCCGTTCGCACAGGCAATGGCGACCTGCGTACGGTTGACCACGCCGAGCTTGCGCATGATCTGTCGAACGTGAACCTTGACCGTTCCCTCCCTGATTCCCAACAGGCGCGCAATAGCCTTGTTCGAGTCTCCACGGCCGAGATGTTCGAGGACCGATTTTTGTCTTTCCGTAAGATTGATATTTGTCGAACCGGCGTCCGCGTCGTTTTCCACGACGACGTCGCCTGCCTCCAGCATGGCGCCCTCTACCGGAGGGGAACTGCTCTTCGTCGTCCCATTGAGGTGAGCCGTCCCGTTCAGGTCAGCCGTGCCATTGAGGTCAGGCGTCTCATTCAGGTGGGCGGAATTGCGACGTTTCGGCTGGGCGGCAGCGGGAAAATACGATCCGCCCTTGAAAATAAACGAGAGGGCCTGCAGTGCCAGCTGGGCGTTTGTGCCCGCGTACAGGAAGCCCTGTGCGCCGACGCTCAACGCCGAGAGGATCTCCTCGCGACTGTCGTTGTCGGACAGGATCACCAGTGGCGCTTCTGCTGCGCGCGCCCTCAGCCCCTTGATCCGTTTCAGGTGCTTGTGGTCGGCGACGGACGCGCCGCCGACATTGTAGATGATCATGCTGCAATTGGTGTCCGCTTCGATCCATCTTTCAGCATCGTCTGGCGTAAGCGACGCGAGACGAAACTTTGTCGTCCCGGACAGACGATCGAGAAGAGCGACCAGACCGAAATTGCGCAAAGGCAATGAGTCAACTATTAAAATTGTAGATTCGTCTGGTGAGTCCATCATATTTCCCCCTCCACTTCCGCAGCGCCTGCCCCACGCACTACGCAAATGCCCGATCGACAACAACTCACAGTTGAAGAAATCGGCTGTGACCGAATTGGCACATGTTTGTGATGGCTTAACCCGGCAACTACCCTCCTCGGTTGACAACCCATGATTGTTCGAGGGTACACCCAATGTGAAATTAAACTCAAGCTAACGAGTAAGCGAACCCGCCTGCTGAAGTGTGATCAAGTTGTGACCTGGGGTCGGGATACCTCGAAAGGCATAACCGTTGGCACGCCGGGTTGTAGGCCATGAGGTCAATGGCCGTTCCGGCTGCTGCAATTCTATGATGATGGGGCCCAACAGCGTCTAATTCCGATCGGGACTTGCGTATGACATACGGCCACGGCAACGACGGTCTTGCGATGCCGGCATCGGTCGAACAATCGAAGCACGGGCCGCACGATGCTTCGGCACTCTCGGAACTCGCTGTTTGAGTAGGAATCGCTCCAGGTCGCTTTCGCACAGGTGGTTCGTTGGCAGGTAGGGCGATTAGCGTCATGTCCGGAAGCACCTTACCTCGCTGGAATGAACGGCACAGTGCCCGGGGTCGCGGTCGGCTGGATGGCTCGATCAAGATGGAGGAAGCGGTGGTAACGTCCGGCGGCATGCCGCGACGGGCGATGCGCAACATCGCGCTGCTGGCGATCTGCCAGGCGCTGACCCAGAGCAGCAACACCTTGATGAACGCCTCCGCGGCGCTGGCGGTGCTGACCATCGTCTCGTCCGACATGCGGATGTGGGCGAACCTGCCCATAACCATGCAGCATTTCGGCGTCATGCTGTCGGTCTTCCCGGCCTCGCTGCTGATGATGCGCCGCGGCCGCAAGTTCGGCTTCCGCTCCGGTTCGGCGATGGGCATGGTCGGCGCCTCTTTCCTCGCCATCGGGCTCGGCATGGGCAGCTTCCCGGTGATGTGCGCGGGCGGCCTGTTCCTGGGCTGCGCCATCGCCAACATGCAGCTTTACCGCTTCGCCGCCGTCGAGCTGGCGCCCGGCCAATTCCGTGCCCAGGCGATCTCCTACGTGACCGCGGGCGGCGTGCTGGCGGGCATCGTCGGCCCCGGCCTGGCGCGCTTCACGCCCGATCTCTGGCTGCCGGCCTTCCAGGCTACTTTCTGCGCCGTCATCGTGGTCCATGCCATCGTCTTCGTGGTGCTGGGCTTCATCGAGTTCCCGGCGGTGAAAGCCGAGGACTCCACGGGCCCGCAGCGGCCGTTGCTCGAGATCGTCACCCAGCCGGCCTACATGGTCGCCTGCGCCGGCGCCATCATCGCTTTCGGCGTGATGTCGTTCGTGATGGCGGCCTCGCCGCTCGCCATCGTCATGTGCGGCCTCGACAAGACCGAGGCGCCGGTCACGATCTTCGTCCATACCATGGGCATGTTCGTGCCGGCCTTCTTCACCGGCCACCTGATCGCCCGCTACGGCGTGTTCACGATGATGATGGCGGGCATCGCGCTGCTGGTCGCGAGCGTGGCCGTCGCCCTGATGGGCACTACCGAGTGGAATTTCCGCCTCGCGCTTTGTCTCAACGGGGTGGGCTGGAACTTCCTGTTCGTCGGCGCCACGACCCTGCTCACCACGACCTACCGGCCGGCCGAGCGCGGCAAGGCCCAGGCCTTCAACGACTTCATGGTGTTCGGCACCACCACGACGGCCAGCCTGATGGCCAGCGTCGTGCTCGAGCTCAAAGGCTGGGCTGCCATCAACTACGTGGCGCTCGGCCTGGTCTTTATCGCGTTCCTGGTGATCGGACTGTTCCGGCTGCGCCATCCCTCGCGCGCCTCGGCTTGCCCATGATCCCGCCTGTAACCGATGTGATTAGCCGACCGGCGTGTTGGCGCTGCCGAGCCGGGCATCATCGGTGCGATAAGGCCTCTATTCGGGGGGAAGGAAATCGCATACCATGTGTCACGACCGAGTTCCGATCTCGCGAATGGCGAGATGCTGTCGGCGCCTGCCGATGATGGAATTTCAGAGCAGATCCTGGGCAGTTTGCGCCATGAAACATTCTTACCCAATCTTGCTTGCTCTAACGTTGTGCGCCGCGACCATGATGGCGGGTCCCAATCGGGCAACCGCGGGAAGCGGCGAGATTGACCTCACCCAATGGAAAGCTCCCGATATTGCCACGGTGGACGACGATCAGATCGGTGCGCTCGTCAAATACGGGCATGCGCTTTTCACCGACACGGCGAATGAGATCGGCCCGGCGGCGCCGGATCCGGCGAGGCGCTTCTCCGGCAACAACCTTACCTGCCAAAATTGCCATCTGCAGGCCGGCCGACAGCCATATGCCATGCCGCTGGTAGGCGTCTGGGGACAATTCCCGCAATACCGCGCGCGCGAGGGTATGGTCGACACGCTCGAGAGTCGCCTCAACGGCTGCATGGAGCGCAGCATGAATGGCCGCGCCCTGCCGAGCGAGAGCCGCGAGATGAGGGCGTTGTTCGCTTATGTGCAGTGGCTATCGACGGGCATTCCCAACGGCGCGAAGCTCGTGGGCGCCGGCACATTGCGGATCAAAGAGCCTGCGCGCAAAGCCGATCTCGGCCATGGCGCGCAGGTCTATTTCAAGACTTGCGTGGCCTGCCATGGCGCGAACGGCCTCGGGCAGCGCGCCCAAACTGGCGCGGGGTATCAATTTCCACCTCTATGGGGTCCCGACAGCTACAACAACGGCGCCGGAATGACCCGTCTTTTGACCACCGCGGCATTTGCGATGCACAACATGCCGTTTGGCACCGTGTTCAACGCTCCGGTGCTCAAGGCCGAAGACGCCTATGACGTCGCAGCCTACGTCAACAGCCATAAACGGCCCGAGAAGGCGAACCTCGAAAAGGATTTTCCGGTCCGGCTCCAGAAGCCGGTCGATACGCCATACGGCCCGTACGCCGACGATTTCAGCTTGGAGCAGCACAGATTCGGTCAGTTCGGGCCGATCCGAGCCAAGGTGCAAGAACTGGCGGCGATGCCCCGGACGGCGAAAGCAGGTGAGCCGGACAATGGATCGAATGACTCTGATCGCGCGAGATAACCGCGGCCGTCGGCGCTAGTCCGCGCTCGGTGACACTGTTCGGCGCAGCGGTGGCGCGACGTCGCGCGAGAGGCTCTCGAGGCATTCCAGTCGTTCGGCCTGCGCAAGCAGCGAGCAGGCGGCGGCGTTGACAATCGCCAAATCGGCGCCGCGCACATAGAGCCTCTCCGTGGTGCCGAGCCTGGCGATGGGCAGGACAAGCAGGTTGGTCCCGTCATCGACGACACGGGCCATCGCCGGGACAACCGGCGCCAGGACGGCGAGCACGCACAATAGGCGTGCGGCAAACATCGCAATCATCGATCAGCTCTCCCTTGTGCCTGCCAAGACGCACGTGGGCCGCTCGTGTCTCCACTCACCGACGCAACGCGTTCAATCGATCTCTCGCCCCCTGAACGGGTTTACGGCCGCACGTAGGTCCAGCCCTGCTCCTGCAGCTCCATGACCCGCACCACGCCGGACTTCACGAGCGTCGCCTGCGCGACGAGCGGAATGTCCTTGTTCTCGGTCTTGTGCATGTTGTCCTGGGTGTTGCCGCAGGCCTTGAACGAGATCGACCGCGACTTGTCGGCGATCGCCTTGATGCGATCCTTCACCGGCGAGGTGTCGTCTCGCAGCATGTGCAGGCCGGGGCCGAAGGTGACGACTTCGATCTCCACCTTCTCGCCGAGGTTCTTGTAGTATTGCTCGACGTTGGTCGCGTTGTTGAGCGCCAGGTTCATCATCGCCGGCTCGTTGCTGTTCACCTGCAGGATGAGGTGGTGCGTCTTCTGGTCGACGCCTTGCGCGGGCGGCGCGGGCGGCATCGCCGCCAGCTGCGTGCCCTGCGGCGACGCCGGTGGGGCTGCGAGGAAGAGCGCCACGGCGCCTATCGCCGCCGCCCGCATCACATGGTCGCACTTTGTCATCTTGCTCTCCTGTGGTTGAACCGTTGTTAAGGGATCCTCAGTTGCGCGGCGCGCCGGCGGCGGCCGGCCATTTGCAGGGGACAGCCAGCCGGGCCAGCAGGGTTTTCAGGCCGGCGAGGGCGTATCGCCCCTCCAGCGTCGCGCCTTGCCGGTTGGCGACACGAAAGTCGATGTCGCCGCGGTCGGGCAGTGACGCCAGCAGGCGTACGACATCGCCCCTCAGCGCGACGCCGGTCCCGGATGCCGCCCTGCCGGCCGCGACCACCGCCGGCTGGCTGTCGTTGACAGCGTAGGAGACGACATAGTCCTCGGCGCGCAGAGCGAGGGCGGGATCGCTGATCACCAGGTCCGTACGGCCGCCGCGGCACTGGATCGAGAGCTGCATGGTGGCGCCATCCGGGCCAGCGCGGGACGACGCGGTGGCGATGGCGACGGGCGTGTAGTCAAGCGGTGAGGTCGTCTCGCTGACGATCCAGTTGTCGGTCGCCGGGGTAGCCCGGGGCGCGGCTGACGCCGCCGGCAGCGGCGGTGGCGACGGGCCGATGTCGCGGGAGACTTTCTCCAGGCATGCGAGTCGTTCGGCACGCGCAAGCAGCGAGCAGGCGCGGAACTTCTCCATCGCATCGGCCGCGTCCTGCGCCAGCGCGCCGGCGCCCGCCAGCCCGAACGCAAAAGCCACGCAGGTCGCGGCGATTTTCATTGCTTGGCCTGTTGCCGGCGCCCTTGGCGCTCGAGCCATTCCTGCGCCGCCGGGAAGCGGGTGAGGCCGGGAACCGTCGCACCGAGATTGATCGTCTGCCACTTCGGGTCGAAGCCCGCGGCCTGCAGCTTGTCGACCCGGCTGAAGAGGTAGTCGGTGAAGCGCGCGACGCGCTGGTAACGGTTGGAGCCGGCCGTCCAGTTGTAGGAGACCAGTACGGTCGGCGCCGCAATCGTCGAGATG
>Ga0210406_10006479_pt1 | contig 12129 bp, 6 predicted proteins | sample IncBWC30MmetaG_FD_155454 | JGI IMG/M metagenome (GOLD analysis project Ga0210406, IMG submission 155454) | Forest soil microbial communities from Barre Woods Harvard Forest LTER site, Petersham, Massachusetts, United States - Inc-BW-C-30-M | ecosystem: Environmental > Terrestrial > Soil >...
CTATGGTGTGACCGGACCATATGGGTGGCAAATCAGGGGAGCGGCTCGGCGCGTTTTCCGGCCTAATATTGTGTAGCCTACGGAGATCGAATTTAGCCCTGATAGTACCTTGGGTGTTTCGGGAGCCTCGCCCCACCACTGTCCCCCTTCCCGGCGTTCTCGCTCGTTGTCGGCGTTTCCTTGTCCGTGTATCAGTAAAGAATGATCGATGACCTTCTTGAGTTTCTCCGATTCCCTTCCGTTTCGGCGGATAGCAAGTACAAACCCGATGTTGAGGCGTGTGCGGATTGGTTAACGAACCGTCTGCGCAAGGCGGGGCTGGAAGCGAGCAAGATCGAAACGCCGGGACTGCCCGTGGTCTTGGCTAAGACACCGCATTCTCCCGGGAAGAAAACGGTGTTGATCTACGGTCATTACGATGTCCAGCCGGCTGATCCATTGGATCTCTGGGAAACGCCACCTTTTGAACCGACGGTGCGCGACGGAAGAATTTACGCCAGAGGCGCCACTGATAATAAAGGACAAATTCTGGCGCACATACTTGGGGTTGAGCAGGCGTTAAAGGAGAAAGGGGAACTGCCCGTTAATGTCACTTTTATCATTGAGGGAGAGGAAGAGACCGGCAGTCCGACGTTAGAAGAATTCCTTAAAACGTACGCCAAGGAACTAGCAGCGGACATCATTGCTATTTCAGACACCGGTATGGTGGCTCCGGGGACACCGACTTTCACTTATGCGACTCGCGGGATACTCTGTCTTGAGGTTCGCCTGCGTGGGCCTGCGGTCGATCTACATTCCGGCATTTTTGGCGGGTCCGTTGCTAACCCGGCTACGGTTTTGAGCGAAATGATCGCTCAATTGCACGACTCGGAGGGCAGAGTTGCTGTGCCCGGGTTCTATGACCGGGTACGGCCTATGGCCGATTGGGAACGTGAACTGTGGGCCAAGCTTCCTTACGACGACCATCAATGGCTAGCTAACACGGGCGCACCGGTGCTAGCAGGTGAAACCGGGTTCAATACCTTGGAAAGGGTCTGGGCGCGACCTACGGCTGAAGTCAACGGTATTGGAGGGGGATACCAAGGAGAAGGGCCGAAAACCATCATTCCCAGTAGAGCGTTTGCCAAGCTCTCGTTTCGTTTAGTGGCAGATCAAGATCCAACCGAGTTACGGACGACGATCACAAAATTCCTGACCAAAATTTGTCCTCAATCGGTCGAGATCGAGGTTCTCTATCAGCACCAGGGAAAACCATATTTGGTTAATCCTGACTCGGACTATGGGAAGATGGCCCAACGGGCGTTGAAACAAACATTCGACCGACCGATCGCCTTCGTTAGAGAGGGGGGTACCCTGCCCATAATCCAGAGCTTCAAAGAAGTTCTAGGACTAGATTCACTCTTGCTGGGCTTAGCGTTACCGGATGCGAAGGCCCATTCACCAAATGAAAACTTTCCGATTGATAACTTCTCTGCAGGTATCCGTCTAAACAGGCATCTCCTAGAAGAGATTGCCAAGGGCACATGAGATATTTGGTACTAGCGCCAGCATTTTCGTTGCTGGCCTTTGTAGCCTCTGATGGAAGGGGAGACGAGAACCCCTTCAATGCGGTTTATCGTTCGTTGGATAAGTGGGGCCGGAGTGTAAAACAAGAGTTAGAAGAAGAAGCTACTCCGACCCCGGCAAAAAAGCGGCTCCATCACTCCTCTACCTCCACGCTGCATCATCATCATTCCCCGTCTCCGTCGCCAAAGTCCGAGGCGGCAGACGAAGAACCCGCCCGCAAGTCTTCCGCCGCGGCGGATGAGGGCGGGTCGGATCAGAAGCCGAAAAAAACGAAGAAAACGGATGATACGGAAGAATCTTCCTCTAAACACGCGAAACACCGGGAATCGGACGACGGTAATCCTGCACCGACGCCGAAGGAAACTGCGACCCCGGGCTCTCAGAACCAGCCAGCTGCTGTTGCCTCGCTCGATCCGAGCCAATTAAAAGATTTCGATAACCAGCCTCAGCGGGTTCAAGACTTGATCCGATCGGCTCTTGAGCTGACCCAACGGAACCTGGCTTACACCTACGGATCCGCTGATCCAGCTAGCGGCGGAATGGATTGCTCCGGTTTTATCTATTTTGTGTTAGGCGGCGCCGGCTTTAAAGACGTTCCCCGCCAGTCAAGCGACCAGTACTTATGGGTCCGCAAAAACGGAAACTTTCACTCGGTTCTCAGCCGGAACGCTAACACCTTCGAGCTCGAACAACTTCGCCCCGGTGATCTCATGTTTTGGTCTGGAACCTACAAGGTCGATCGCGATGTCCCCATTACCCACGTAATGATCTATCTCGGCAAACAGAAGGGGACCAACAAACCGATCATGGTAGGCTCGAGCGACGGCCGTTCTTACAACGGTGAGAGGAGATTTGGAGTGAGCGTTTTTGATTTCAAGCTCCCGAACGGGACCCCCAATAAGAGCGACCCGGACCTCATAGCTCGTTTTGAAGGATATTCGTCAATTCCGGGTCTGCGGGACGGGGTCTACACAGTGCAAGCAGCCACACCCGCGCCGACGCTGGCTCCGAAGCCTTTTCTCAGGAACGCGCCACCACCGCAGCCTACGCCGACGTCTCCCAAGATGTTAAGCAATGGAGATTAGCAACGAGCGAGAGCGAGCGGGAACGAGCGGGAACGCCGAGAACAAATTGCCCTAAAAGGCTCAATGATCTGGGAGGCTCGGCTCGGACGGATGCCGTTCTGGTAGATGGATCCGGTTCCCGGCGTTCCCGCTCGTTCTCGCTCGCTCCCGCTCGTTACATAACCCCAACATCTTGTGGTCCTCGGTCCTCTTAATCCTAAGCATTGTATTTTTGGCCTTGTCAGGGTGCCCTTAGTTGTCTAGCGTCTGGTCGTTCAGGCTCATGTATTTAAAGTCGATCGAATTAGCTGGCTTCAAATCCTTCGCCCATCGCACGACGCTGAATCTTCATCGCGGGGTATCCGCGATTGTCGGGCCGAATGGGTGCGGTAAATCGAACGTGTTGGATGCCATCCGTTGGGCTCTCGGAGAGCAGTCGGCCAAGGCGCTCCGGGGCGGAGAAATGGCGGACGTTATTTTCGGCGGTACCGATACGAAGCAGGCGGTCGGCATGGCCGAAGTCTCGTTGACCTTCGCGGAATGCGAAAAAGATCTGGGTGTCGAATATAACGAGGTCAACATCACGCGGCGGGTCTATCGGGATGGCCGGTCGGACTATCTCCTGAATCGGGTCCCGTGCCGGCTCAAAGACATACAGATGCTCTTCATGGACACCGGAATCGGCCGGGCTGCGTATTCGATCATGGAGCAGGGCAGGATCGACCAGATCTTGAGCTCTCGTCCGGAAGACCGGCGCGCAATTTTCGAGGAAGCGGCCGGCGTTACCAAGTACAAGGCACAGAAGAAAGAAGCCCTCCGGAAACTGGAGTACACCGACGCCAATCTCCTTCGCTTGACCGACATCATGAAGGAAGTGAAGCGCCAGATCGGGTCTCTGCAACGGCAGGCCGGCAAAGCGCGCCGCTACCGAGCGCTCTACGATGAGTTGCGGGTACTCGACCTGCATCTGTCGTATCGGAATTCGGAGCAGCTAAAGACTGACATCGCTCAGGCAGATGAACTGGTTGAAAAACTGCGGTCGGTTCAGGTTTCTCTGGAAGAACAGACCGAGTCTCAGGAGTTCGGTTTGGCCGACCAACGACACGAGCTGGAGAGTTTGGAAGAGCAGATTCTTACCACCCGCCAAAACGGGCAAGAAATCAAGAACCGGATCGATGTCAATGACGAACGGGCGCGGGAAGCGACCGGGCTGATCGGTAGGTACGAGTCCGATGTGGCCGCGGCGCAAGAGAAACTTCTTATCCAAGAGGGTCAGCTCGAAGAAACGGAACACCAGCTGGCCGAGTTGTTTGAAAGCCTAAGAGCAGAAGAACAGCGGCTGGAGGATCATCAGCGAGAAGTGAGTGAATCCCGAAGGATGCGGTTGGATCATGAGCGTGAGGCTCAGCTCTTCCAGCGCGAAGTGCAGCAAAGAGAAAACCGAACTGCGGCGATTCGCGGCGAACTGGCCAACGTAGTGAACCAGCGAGAAGCGAGTCAGACCCGTCTGACCTTGCTGGAACAAGAACTTCGCCAGGCCGAAAACGGGCGCGACCAACTGCTATCGCAATTGGAACAGAGCCGGGCGGAGATGGGACAGGCGAGCGCTCAAGTCCAGAGCTGCCGCGACGAACTGCGTGACAGCGAACATGATGGGGCTAATCAACGGCGGACGCTCCAAGAGATCGTGGCCGAGATCTCACGTAAACAACGGAGTTTAGCGGAGCGCGAATCCAAGCTCGAAGTGCTCTCTCAGTTGAATCGGGAAGGTGAGGGCCTCGGTTCTGGAACCCAAGCGGTGCTAAAGGGGCTGAATGACCCGCAGTTGCTCCGGGCCAGTGTTCTTGGGGTGTTAGCCAACTTCCTTGAGGTCAATACCGAGTTTGTTCCGGCGATTGAGGCCGCGCTTGAACATTATCTCCAAGTTGTTTTGGTGGCGGATCGTGATGTGGCTGAAGCCATTAGCCGCCAACTCCTGGAGGCTAAAGAAGGCAGGGCGGGCTTGATCTCGATCGATGCGGTCTCGCGGCTTGCCCCCGTACAAATCCAGACACTGCCGGCAGAAGCGACCGGTTGGGCTCTGGATCGTGTTCAAGCTCGGCCTGAAGTCGCTCCTTTGGTAAATCAGCTGCTCGCCAACGTCGCGTTAGCGCCGGACTTCGAGACCGCGCTACGAATCACCCGACAGAATGCGGATGTAGCGGCCGTCACTTTAAACGGTGAATTTATTTCGGACCGCGGCGTCGTTTTTAGCGGCGCCCAGGGAAATGAGGGTAGTTCGGTTCTGAAACGCAAAGTCCAGATGCGCGAACTGGAGGAAGCCTGCACTCAACTTCACGCCGAGTTAGCGGCTGTTCAACAAAACCAGGCCGAAGCGGAGACTCGCTGGGCCGATACGCAACAGAAGATCACGGAAAACCGCGAGGCGCTTCAGCAAGCACAAGTGCTTGAATCGACGATTCAGGGCAAGATCGCTTTGTTGGACCGCGAACTGCGTGATGTCGAAGGAAAAGTAAAGAGTCTAGCCTGGGAAAAGCAGAATACTGAAGAGCGGTTGAGAAGCACAATCGCGAAGACCGGTCTGCTCGAGAGCGAGTTAACCAAGCTAGGCGAGGAGACCGCCGGCTTCCAAGAAAGGTTTGCCGCGACCCTAGCTCAAGTCGAGGCGTTGAAAGACACAGAAGAATCGTTGGTTGAATCGCTCAATGAACTAAAGGTGCAGGTCGCCACTGAACGGCAGCGGAGAGAAGATCTCAACCGTCAGAGACAGCCGTTAGCGAATAGAATTGTTGAGTTGCAGGAATTGATTTCCAGCCGGCAAACCGATGTTCGCAACTACGTGGCCCGCATAGATCAACTCGAGGAGGAAAGCGCTAACCTCCGCCAGAAGAATGAATCGCTGCAGCAGGAGCGAGAGGCATCGGATCTTCAAGTTGAACGCTTAACGGAAGAAAAAACGACCCGCATCGGATCTATTGAAGCAGTCGAAGCGAATTTACGGCAGCTGCGGAAGCAACTAACGGAACATCAGGAGCAAAGGGGAGAACAGGAAGTTAAATCGACCCAGTTTCGCTTGCGGCTGGATAGTCTTTTAGAGCAGGTCCAGCGGCGATATCAAACCGATCTTAATACTTTTCAGGCTGAGTGGGAGCCGTTTCTTACGTCGTTAAAAGAGCAACGCAGTCGATTGAAGGTGACGCTGGAAACGGAGGGGGGAGATGGTCCGGCCAATGTCGCCGATCTGCGTGAGGAAGATTGGGAGTTAGCCAAGGTTATCGTAAACGAGATGAGCGAGCGCTTGGATGGAATGGGGCCGGTCAATTTGGAGTCCATCCAGGAATACGACGAACTCGAAGAACGACAGCGCTTTCTTGACGGACAGCATAACGATCTGATCAAAGCCAAAGCAGAGCTGCTGGACATTATCAACCAGATCAACGCGACGACCGAACATTTGTTCGCGGAAACGTTCGAACAAGTCCGTACGAACTTCCAAGAGATGTTTAGCGAGCTCTTTGGCGGAGGTAAAGCCAACCTGTTGTTAGTTGACGACGCCGATCCTCTGGAAACCGGGATTGAGATTATCGCAAAACCGCCCGGGAAACAGCTGCAATCCATCAGCCTACTATCCGGTGGTGAGAAAACCATGACCGCCGTGGCTCTGCTGTTCTCGATCTATATGGTAAAACCGAGCCCGTTTTGTGTGCTCGATGAGATGGATGCACCTTTGGACGAATCCAACATTAACCGGTTCATCAAGATTCTGGATCGTTTCGTTCATCAAAGTCAGTTCGTGGTCATCACTCATAACAAGCGCACGATCGCCAAAGCCGATGTGCTTTATGGGGTGACTATGGAAGAGCATGGTATTAGTAAATTGGTCGGCGTTCGCTTGACGAAACGAGAAGAACCGGAGCTGGTCGGTGCGCCGGGGGCAGCTGAGGAAGGGCCGGCAAATACCGGTGCCGAGGAAGCGAATCAGCCAAGCGGCTTCATTGGACGCTAACGAGATCCTGGTGGGGCGAGGCTCCTGGACAACACAACGTCTTAGCAGAGGGTTCCAATTTGGAGGCACCTATAGTCTGCAGGGCCGCAAACCGCGCCGATCCGTTGTTCGTGCGTCACACAGGCTGGACCGGGGAACATTCCGCATATTCCCATCTTCACATCCAAAGGGCCGATGGCATATCCTCGATTTTCGGCTCGGCGATTTCTCGGTGTAACTTCCCCAGGAGTAGACGAAGGCTAGTTCGCTTCGCGATCCCGGTTCGCCCCGAGGGAGCCTCGCCTCACCAAATTAGGGCCCACTTGAAAATGTGTCGGAGAGCCGTTAACTCTAGGCTTTTCTTGCCGACCGTATGTTTTCAGAAGACGCTAAGAATCTCTGGCCGTTTAACGGTTCGCAAATCCTTCTCGGGATAAGTCCTTATACGACTCTACCGAAGGAATTGATTTCATGATAGATCGTCGCACTTTTATCGTTTCGGCCGGTGCCACGGCCACTCTGGCCGCCCTAGGTATCAGGTCTTCGGGTGCTACTGCCCCCGCACTAAAGCTTGGGGATAGCAGTCCGTTTTCGTTTGATCTGTTAATCGGCCAGGCAAAGGAGTTGGCTAGTCGTCCCTATATCGAAGCTCAAGGGCCGCCTGGGGATATTCTCAATAAGATTGACTACGATGCCCATGGCAAAATCAGTTATAAGCCGGAATACGCTCTGTTTGCGAACGGGCCCGGCCTGTATCCGATAACGTTTTTCCATCTAGGTCTTTTCTTTCGAACGCCGGTGCGAATGCACGTAGTCGAAAATGCGCCAGCGGGTTCCGTCGCCCGCGAGATCATTTACGATGAAAGCTATTTTGACATGCCCGCGGACAGTCCGGCTCGGCTGCTGCCGAAAGGAAGCGGGTTCGCCGGCTTCCGGATACAGGAAAGCCGTCTGGGAGATCAGGCAAAATTAGATTGGCGCAAGAACGATTGGGCTGCTTTTCTGGGAGCTTCTTATTTTCGGGCCATCGGTGAGCTTTACCAATACGGTCTGTCGGCACGCGGTATCGCCGTCAATGTGACCTTTCCGGACCAACCGGAAGAGTTCCCCAATTTTACCGAATTTTACTTTGAAACACCAGCGTCCGACGCGGACGTCATGACCGTCTACGCCATGTTGGATGGGCCTAGCGTGGCCGGTGCGTATCGTTTTGATTTGCATCGAACGAAGGGCGTCATCATGGAGGTAGACACCGCCATTTTCTTGCGGAAGGAGGTTGCGCGGCTTGGGTTTGCGCCGGCAACTTCGATGTATTGGTTCTCCGAAACTAAAAAACCAACTGCGATCGATTGGCGGCCCGAAGTCCATGATTCTGATGGCTTAGCGATCTGGACCGGAGCTGGCGAACATATTTGGCGGGCCCTGAATGATCCGTCTCATGTTGAGGTCTCTTCTTTCGGCGACAATAACCCTCGGGGATTCGGATTGCTGCAACGCGACCGGAACTTCGATCATTATCTAGACGGAGTTTTTTACGATCGGCGCCCAAGTTTGTGGATCGAGCCTTTAGGTGAATGGGGAAAGGGAACGGTTCAATTGGTCGAGATTCCGACCGATGACGAGATTCACGATAACGTCGTTGCCATGTGGGTCCCGGCCGATCCGGCTAAGGCAGGGTCATCTTATCGTTTGCGTTATCGGTTGCATTGGTCAGCGGACGAGCCCTTTCCAACGCCGCTGGCGCGTTGTGTTGCTACCCGGCTCGGCAATGGCGGCGTGCCCGGGCAACCACGCCCCGACGGTGTACGAAAATTCATGGTCGAGTTTCTAGGAGGACCGTTGGCTGATCTACCTTTTGGGGTTAAACCCGAGCCCGTGCTCTGGGCGTCGCGAGGCACCTTCTCCTATACCTTTACCGAGGCGGTACCGGATGGCGTGCCCGGACATTGGCGGGCTCAGTTCGATTTAAGGGCCACCGGCAACGACCCGGTCGATATGCGCCTGTACCTGAAGAACGGCGACAAGATCTTATCCGAGACTTGGCTTTATCAGTATTTACCGTTCCCCACGGGGACGAGCGGGCAGGTTTATTAGTGAGAGGTGATTGGTGAGACGTGAGAAGTGAGAGGTGGGCGGCGTCCCGCCTTGACTGGTTCGAGTGTAGGCATCCCTAATTTGCGCGAGTTGATCAGGGTTGCGTCAGCCTACTGTGACTTCCTTGCCGAGCTGGCTTGAACGATAGATCGCGTCCAACATTTCCATCAATTGTACAGCTTGGCTTGAGCTGTTTACCGCGGCTTCCTCGCCGCGGATACATCGAAGGAAATTTGTTGCTTGTTCACGAAACTCGTACGCGCGTAGAGCGTCTCCTCGGACGTCTTGCACAGGGATTTCGACTTTTGCTGGTACTCCGTCCTGATCCTCGAAGAAAATGATGGGAGAAGAAAAAGTCTTCGCATCGACAGCGAAAGCATCGATGACCTTAATCGATCCCTTGGGCCCGTAAACCAATGTCGAGAGCAGCGAACGTCCTCGTTTAGGGCTCATCGGGATATCATCCTGTAAGTTGGCAGCCCAGGAGACTTTGAATAACAGAGTGGCTCCGCTTTCAAAGCGGATCATGCCGTAGCCGTTGTCTTCGACATCGAACACGTTATTCTTAACCAGTTGCGGAAATTTCTGGTACGTCTGTGCGGAAACGGCTCGGGGTTGAGGCGTGCCCATCAGATACCAGGCTGCGTCGATAGCATGAACGCCCAGGTCGATAATAGCGCCTCCGCCGGCCTTTGACCGTTCCGTGAACCATCCGTCTACACCATCTGGTGTTCCGCGCGACCGCATCCACATGGTTTCAACGAAATAGATTTCTCCTAGTCGCCGCTCTTTAATGATCTGCTTAGCCGCCTGCATGGCCGGCGAAAAACGCATCTGCCGGCCGAAATAATAAACCAGTCCGCGTTTTTGCGCTTCTTCGTGAAGCGTGCGCATTTGCCCCGCGTTCATGGTAGGTGGTTTTTCGCAGAGGACATGTTTGCCGGCCTGTAAGGACTGCAACGAGAACAGATAATGGAGCGCGTTCGGCAAACTGATCACCACCGCATGCAGAGCGGGGTCGTTTAGCATTTCTGCGAAATCAGTGAAAAGCCGCGTTGGCCGAAAGGCGGTGGCGAACTTTTCGAGACGTTCCTGATTTAGGTCACAAGCAGAATGCACGGTGCCTAAGGAGCAGGCGATGATGGCTTCTGCGTGACGTTCGCCGGGCCAGCCTAGACCGACAAACCCGATGTTAGGCAGCGATGCTGAGGTCATGCAAAGACCCGACCGCACTTTGGTAGGACACGCAAGTTCTTACTATACGACAGCTTATACCATCACCTCAGCCGGCTCGGCTGGCTTCTCTATCCAGCGCCCGTGCTCCTTGATGAGATCAACCAGACGATCAACGGCTTCGGTTTCGGGGATATTGAACTTTACCGCCGTCTTACCGACATACAGATTCACTTTCCCAGGGGCGCCACCGACATAGCCGAAATCAGCGTCAGCCATTTCGCCAGGTCCGTTCACGATACAGCCCATGATCGCGATCTTGACGCCTTTCAAATGCGTGGTCGCGGCTTTGATCCGAGCCGTGGTGGTTTGAAGATTGAATAGAGTTCGGCCGCAGGAAGGGCACGCCACGTAATCGGTTTTGAATATCCGGCTACCGGCTGCCTGTAGAATGTTATAGGCAAGACGCAAGGATTGGCCCGGCGCCTCTTCTCCTTGCACCAGGATGAAGTCACCAATGCCGTCGCAAATCAATGCCCCAAGATTGGTGGCAGATTGGAGTAACGTTTCTACGAAGTCCTTATTGGACTCGCGCGATGGAATCAGCGTGTCCTTCAGCAGAATGGGATGTCGCGCCTCTAGTTGAGCAGCCAAAAGGCGAAACGCGGTGATAGTGGGTAGATCGATGCTGTCGATGACTGTTACCAAACTAGGTTTGGCGTTGTTGTTGATCTCGGCAATCTTCCCGGAGTCTCTCGGGTCGACTGCGATCAGCCCCGAGTCTTCCACGACGATTTCTGGTTTGAAATCGCCCAGCTTATCGATCTTGTGCGCGATCTTTTCGAAGTTCGATCGAGAGATGGCAACGCGAATCAATTCCTCACCACCGAGGTCGACGCCATTCACATGGATTTTGTCGGTCTCCCGTTTCTCGAAGTGAAAGGGGTCGTAGGGCAGCGGCGTATCGGCGTATGGGCGAGTGGGCGTATCGGCGTGCGAGCCGTTGGCGGCGTTGTAATGAGCGACTAGAGTCTGCGCGACAGGAATTTCGTGTACGCTATCCTCGGTTAGAGAAACGCGGATCGTGTCGCCAAGCCCATCAGCTAACAGAGAACCGATCCCGATAGCGCTCTTGATCCGGCCATCTTCACCGTCTCCGGCCTCGGTAACGCCGAGATGCAGCGGATAATTCCAATCGGGCCCTTCTGCGTACAGACGAGAAACTAAAAGCCGATAGGCAGAGATCATCACTTTCGGGTTACTAGCCTTCATCGAGAAGATGAAGTCGTGATAACCGAGATCCCGAGCAATTCGGGCAAACTCTAACGCACTTTCTACCATTCCCAGCGGAGAGTCGCCGTAACGGTTCATGATACGATCGCTCAAAGAACCATGATTAGTGCCGATCCGGATGCTGATGCCGCGCTCTTGGCACAGCTTTACCAATGGCGTAAACCGTCCACGAATCCGCTCCAATTCTTCCAGGTACTGCTCGTCAGAATATTCTTTAACGACGAATTTTTTCGAATCTGCGTAGTTACCAGGATTGATCCGGACTTTTTCGACCCATTGAGCAGCTTCAAGCGCTGCTTCCGGCTTGAAGTGGATATCTGCTACGATCGGCACATCACACCCGCTCTCGAGTAAGCCTTCTTTAATCAAGCGCAAATTCTTAGCATCCTTAACGGTCGGCGCTGTGATCCGGACGATTTCGCAACCGACGTTCACCAAATCTAACGTCTGTTGGATACAGGCCGCCGTATCCATGGTGTCGCAAGTCAACATCGATTGGACTCTGATGGCGTTACTCCCACCAACGCCAACGTTGCCCACCTTAACCTCACGCGTGAGTCTCCGGTGGTACGACCAAGGATCCGAACAGTACGCTGGAGCTTTCATGGGTTCTCGGACGGAGCAGGCTGCACAGGATGGTTAAAGGCAGGTTTCTGGTTTCCGCCGACTGAATCCTGTACGTCATAGAACGAGACGTACAACATGAATCCGATCAGTAGTATTGCGCACGCGCCCTGCAGCACTTCCAGGACTCGAATGTTGAGCGGCCGCCGCCGGATTGCTTCCAGGATGGCTAAGAGAATATGCCCGCCGTCCAGCACCGGGATTGGCAGCAAGTTAATGATCGCCAGGTTGATGTTAAATACGACGCTGAACCAAAGGGCCAACTGCCAGCCAAATTCACTTTGAAACAGCAAATAGTAGGTCCGCATGATCATCACCGGACCGCTCATG
>Ga0210406_10006480_pt1 | contig 12128 bp, 17 predicted proteins | sample IncBWC30MmetaG_FD_155454 | JGI IMG/M metagenome (GOLD analysis project Ga0210406, IMG submission 155454) | Forest soil microbial communities from Barre Woods Harvard Forest LTER site, Petersham, Massachusetts, United States - Inc-BW-C-30-M | ecosystem: Environmental > Terrestrial > Soil >...
CGTTCGGCAGGTTGCCATTGGTCGGCGGCGTTTGTTGCTTAACGCGCAACGTTGGAAACGGAATAAAGGCCCGGTCGTATCCTCCCGCCGCAGCGGCGACGAGGTACGGGTAATAGGCGCTCTCCGCTAGACCGACCGCAGCCGCGGCCTGCCGGGCCCGTTCCCAGGCAACACGTGTTTCCGGGTTACTGCGCTGCGCGATATCAATCAACTCGGCGAGATTGTAAGTCTTGCGCGGATCGATCGCCGGCAAATAGCGGCGTTCAGCTTCAGTCGATCTGTACTGGCGAAGTTCTCCTTCGTAGCTCGGAAGCGCCGGTGGCGCCCACGGCCTCACCGGCGATGGAGGAGCATCATTGCGAGCAAAGGCGATCCCGATAATCATGAAAAATTGTGGGACTACACCGATAACACGAGACCGTTTCATGCTACCGTTATGAAGGATTGTGTGGGAAGCGTCGAGCGCAGATGCCAGTCATGGTAATCCTCGGGAGTCGGTGCAGCTTCGCCGAGCTCGTTCTCGTAATTGAAAAGTCCCGGTGACAACCAAGCTCTCTCAGAACTTGGCGGCGCGTCGTTGCGTGCCTGCGCGACGCTGATCGCCAGAAAAACCTGGCCGATTAATGACACTGGCACCCGCAACGTCCGCCAGCTGGATTTCGTGTGCTTCATTTTGACCTCCCATCGCTATCTGATGGGTCAGTTTATCCAGAGTCCTACCCACTCGACAACAAGCAACGTGCTTAGGCCCAGCCACACGATCAAAATGACACGGGATTCAATGGCAGGATTAATCCTGACCAGTAGCCTCGCCTACATTGAGCTGAAACAGGCAAATAACAAGTCCGCACGCGATTGAGATTGAGATCATGGTTATTGCTTCTACAGGTTCAAGTTAGTAATTGCTTGTGGCTCCGAAGGTGCGAACTGCAAACGCAACTTGTAGACGCCGTAGCCAGGTCTCGCTTCCAGTCTGGTCTGCCACCGTGCAACGAGGCCCGTTGTATCACCGCAAGTTTCCTCACGCAGCGATTCGTGAGTGCGCATGTTGAATGGTTTGAAATTTTTTTCTTTCATAACCTCTCCATCTTTGCACCGCTTGGGAGATTGGACGGCCGTTCAGTCGGGACCATAACCCGCGGTTCGCGAAGTCCCCGCGCGGCTTGCTCGAGAAACTCGGCCTCTGCGTCAAATTTGATCTGATCGAAAATGAGGACCTCGGTGGCGATAAGCCAGACTGTGAAACAAACCATAAGTGTGCGGAGCGGGAGCGGCCGCCGCGCCGACATCGCCGCTCCAGGGTCGCTCAGCGAATCGCCAGTTGCTAGTATGCGACTGCTCATCACGCGATCCACCCCCATTCCTTGTCGTCCGCGCCCGGTCGCATCGGTCGATCTGACTTGCAGAAGCTGCACAGCTCAGATGCGTGTCGAGGATCATTCGATTTCATGCTCACACGTTCGCGCGCGCGCCAGAGCACGGATATTTCGCCTTTGCGAGATTTTTCGCTGCCACTCGAGAGGTTGTCTGCAATCCCTCCTTTGGGATAAGTCCAAAGAACTACACGCATTTTAGGCCGCACCTCCGGGTTCCAATTCAACGAAAACTTGTCTTCATCCGGCGCCTCGTGTTCTAGGCGCGAATAGTCATGCAGCGGCACAGCATGGCAGGCTTTCCTCCACTACTCTCAGCAGATCGGATCTACGCGCCGGCTTTGCCACAATGCGATGGCCGTTGATGCGCCGACCATCGCGCGCTTCCTCTGGCGTAATCAGCGTCGTCACGAAAACGATCGGTACGCCGTGCAGCGCCCAATCCGCTTCGAGTTGCGCCGCGACTTCGATGCCGTCCTCTTGCGACATGATAAGATCGACAAGCACGAGGTCCGGTTTGAAACTGCGCCCCGTTTCCAATGCGCGGCGCGGATCGATCACCGTGCACGCGACATATTTTCCGCTTTGGTCGAGAAGTAGCCGTGCACTGCGTGCGAACTGAGAGTTGTTGTCGACGATTAGGATCCGTGGCTTCTCGTTAGGTTCGTTAACAAATTGTTCGTTCATATGTTTGCTCCTTCTCTTGACGAGCACTTCGGTCGTGTGCGTTTGTGAACGACCGTATTTGTTCGCTCGGGGTGCTCATTCAACTCTCCCCAGGTTAGATGGCATCAGTTGCTCGAGCGCGTGCATTGCCTCTGCAGCGTCGGGTCCTTCAGCAATGACCCGCACTGTCGATCCTACCGGCGCGGCGAGTGTCATTAGGTCCAGGACGTTTTTGCCGTCCACTTCCTTGCCATCGTAACCTACGCGCACGTTGGAGTGAAACGGCATCATGGCGCGTACGAATCTCGCTTCCGACCAGACATAATGCCGCTTCCTCACAACGATTTCCTTTTCCAGCTTCTCTGTTCCATTCCGTTGACTGGTGACCCCCTTCGACGGAAGTGTCATATGTCGCATGATTGCTTCAATCGTTCTGCTCATACATTTGTCCTCCGTTCGTTAAACTTTTCATGCTGACATGATCGGCTCACCGGTGGCATTTGTGAAAGACCGTGTTCTTTGTCTTAGTATGCCGAGCCGGCATACTGGTGCTCTGAATTGGTAGCGTCGGAGGTCGGATTGAGGACCGCCGCCGCGCGATTTCATCGGCGATGCCAACTCGCGCGCAACAGTCTCACGCGATCCAGAATATCACCGCGAGGAGAGCCACAATTAAGAGTACGCTAGCTGGAATGTACGCCGGCAGAGTCGGTTGGGGCGGTGCAAGGTAAACCTCGCGCAGCAAACGCAAGGAGGCAGGATGATTGTCGAAAATCAGAATGTTTCGAATGCGTCTGCCATCGTTTGCACCCGCCTCGTTGTCTGTCCGTAGAACGCGCGACTTATTTTTATTTGTGGTTCGGTTCATGACTTAGCTTGTCTTTAGTGCGCCGCGATGGGGCCGGTTGGTTTGCCGACTTTCTTGAACAGAAAAGCGAGCGCCGCACAAACCAGGCAGACCAGGACACAGAAACGGAAACCGTGGACATAGCTGAGGAGCGAGCTCTGTTGTTGCAGGATGCCGTAGAGAACGGCGGGCGATTTTTTTATCGCATCCCAGTTGCCGGTCGTGTTCGCTAGCGTGTTTTGGATGTGCGCGATCTGTTGTTGAAAATTAAAATTGAACTGGGTCATGTGCGGCGCGAGCGCCGCCTGGCTCACTTGCGCGTTGCGCGTCACTAACGTGGTGATCATCGCAATGCCAATGCTCCCGCCGACGTTGCGCATTAAATTGAAAATGCCGGCGGCGTTTCCCATCTGTTCCCGGCTGAGCGTGCCCATGGCCGATGTCGTTAATGGAATGAAGATCGAAGCGGCGGCTACGCCACTGAGGATGATCGGCCAAAGCAGGTAACCCGGCGCTACTTGAAGGTTAATGTTGCCGAGCGCGAAGCATGCATAGGCCAGCAGCAGCGCACTCGCGCAGATTAGAAACCGGTTGCTGACGCGCCCGACGATGCGACCGACAACGATTGTCGCGGCCAGTGCGCCGATGCCGCGAGGAGTCATTGCGAGACCGGCAGCCAGGGCGGTGTAATTCAACAAATTCTGCAAGAACAACGGCAGGATCGCCGTCGTGCCGTAAAGAAGCGCGCCGACTAGGAGAATCATCACCACGCCCACGGAAAAATTGCGATTCTTCAAGATGCGAAGATCAACGATCGGAAATGGCGTGGTCAGCTCGCGCGCGATGAACGCGATGAATGCTGCGCTTGAGATCACCGCGCACCAGACAATCATCTTCGAGCTAAACCAGTCGAGTTCCTGGCCCTTATCGAGCATGATTTGCAAGCTCGCGAGCCAAAGGCTAAGGAAACCGAGCCCGATATAGTCGATGTTCGCGGCCGAGGAACGTTTCAAATAGGGTGGATCTTCGAGAAATGCATTAGTTAATACCGCGGCCAGAATGCCGATGGGCAGATTGATATAGAAGACCCAGCGCCATGAGTAATTGTAGGTAAGCCATCCGCCGATCGTCGGCCCGAGAATCGGCGCGACAACTACGCCCATGGTGAACACGGCCATAGCCATTCCGCGTTTCTGGGGCGGGAAGCTTTCCATCAAGACAGCTTGCGAGATCGGTTGCAATGCGCCACCCGCTGCTCCTTGCAGGACGCGGGCAATGATCAAGAATCCGAGGCTCCCGGCCAAGCCGCACAATGCCGAGGCCAGGGTAAACAAAATGATGCAACTGATGAGAAAACGTTTTCGGCCGAAGAGCTGGCCTAACCAGTTGGTCGCCGGAAGAATGATGGCATTCGAAACCAGATAGCTGGTTAAGACCCATGTGGCTTCATCTGTCGACGCGGACAGGTTTCCCGCGATGTATGGCAGCGAAACATTTGCCACGGAAGTGTCGAGCACTTCCATAAAGGTCGCGAGCATGATGGAAACTGCGATCAGCCATGGGTTGACGCTTGGCTTCCACTCGTTAGGCAGCGGCGCTGCAGCGTCGGCACTCATCGTTATCCCTTTCGAACCCGGCCGATCCACAGCGCCGCCCCAACAATTACACCTATCGCGAGAGCTATCCCGATACTTACGACCGTGAGTAACACGCCGGCGCCATCACTCACCGCCACAGTTGGAACCACAGACATCCCCGGGCCAAGCACGCGTTGCACGTCCGGCTGCTCATCAAGCACGATCTTTACCGGGACGCGCTGGACAACTTTCACATAGTTACCGGTGGCATTTTCCGGCGGCAATAGACTGAATCGCGCACCACTGCCGGCCTGAATACTATCTACGTGTCCGCGCAGGGGATGGTCCGGGTAAGCATCGACACTTACTTCTGCCCTCTGACCTGGACGCATGTTGCGCAATTGCGTTTCCTTAAAGTTCGCCGTCGTCCAGCGCTCAGGCATGACCAGCGCAAATAAATCTTGGCCAACTTGCACGTAATCGCCGGGCTCGACCGCTTTCTTCGTCACGCGACCATCCTCTGGGGCGAAAATCTTTGTGTAACTGAGATTCAACTCGGCTTGCTGGATCGCTGCTTTATCAGTTTGCACATCCGCTTTCGTAGTCGCCGTGTTTTGAATGGCGGTATCGCGATCTTGTGGACTGATTGCGCCCTTGCCGAAGAGATCTTGTTGGCGCTTCAAGTCCTGGTCAGCTTTCAATTGCGCCGCCTCATCGTGACCCAGCTTTGCCTTCGCTTGCGCAAGCGCGGCTTCCGCATCCGCGGGATCGATCTCGATTAACAGGTCGCCCCTTTTTACATCCTGATTGTCGTCGATGTGCACCGCCGCGACTCGGCCGGCGATCTTTGGCGCAGTTAAACTGATGTGCGCATCAACGAACGCGTCGTCGGTGGATTCATGAGTAAACGAATGAAACATCGTAAACGCGCCATAAGCGATTCCTGCGATTGCGAGGGCCGCGGCGACAACGATTACCGCGGGTCGGCGAAATAGTGACCGCTTCTTTGTGTCTTTGCCCGAACGACCATCTTCGCCACCAATTCCCAGCGAGCCATTCTGCTCGTAATCCTGAGTTGTGGCAGCGCGACGATGTCCTGTGTAGACCTTCCGTTCGCCATTTGTCGGAACTTCCGTTTTCATAACGCACAACGATCCGCGCGATCGTGCGCAAATGTGAAAGACGATGTTTGTTGTCTCGGTATGCCGAGCCGGCATAGTTGGATCGACAGTGGAACTACGGCATCTTCGTTACTTCGTCGCGGTGGCAGAGGCTGAAAACGTCCTGCGCGCCGCGACACAAAAACTTCACGTCTCGCAACCGGCCGTCAGCCGGCAGATCCGCGATCTGGAAGACGAATTGGGCGCGCAGTTGTTCGAGCGCACGGGCAAATCGGTCAGATTGACTGAGGCAGGATTTTTATTTCTGAAAGAAGCTCGAGCGGTCCTGGAAAGAACAAGTGAAGCAGTGCGAAGCGTGCGCGCATTCGCGCAGGCCGGTGAAACGGAATTGCACGTTGGCTATACCCCGGCGCTTAGGGCACAGATCGTGTCGCCGACCTTGCGCGCGTTTCAACGGGAAATGCCTAAGGTTCACGTGAAGCTGCACGATTGGAGCAACGAGAAGATCGTCACTGGTCTGCGTGATGGGCGACTACAACTGGCATTCACAGTCCGTCCGTCAAAACGCGGTGAGTCTCGCGATCTGCGCTTCGAAGAATTACTCCGCGAGCAGGTCCGGCTTGCGGTTCCGCCGACTCATCCATTTGCGCAGCGCCGCTCCGTCTCGCTGGCTGATGCCGCCAAGGAAGCTTTCGTCGGATTAACGCGCGAAGATTTTCCCGATTATAACGCCTACCTCGCCGCGATTTTCGCTCCGGTAAAAAACAAACCGCGAGTGATAGAGGAGCACGATAGCATGACCAGTGTCATTTCAGCGATCGAGGCCGGCACGGGAGTAGGAATATCCGTGGATGCGCTTAGTTACAGTTTCGCCAGTCGAGTGAAACTAGTGCGACTCACTCCCGAGCCAAAACCACTTTCCTTGGGCATCGCCACGCGCAAAGGAAAACTTAGCCCGGCCACGGAGAAGTTCTGCCAGTGTGCGAGACAGGCGTTCGCCGCCCTCCGTTAGTTTACGGCAATAGCCGAATCGCGAGCGCTGATAGCCCTTCTCGCTTACCTAAAAAGATTAACTTTTTCCAGATCGACAATTTCGTCTCCGCGGCCGCTCAGGACCGCTTTGAGTGTGAACAAACCAAAGCCCGTGGCTTGTTCAAAGTGATTGTCGGCGGCGAGTTGAGCTCGGCAATGAATGCGTTGCTCGCCGAAAAACTTCCTTCTTGACGTTCCACCTCGGCGCGCAGGCCGCTCTCGAAACTTAAGTAGCCTACCTAGAAAGAGGGAGGATGAATCACCTCTCGAGTGGCACTAAAAAATCCCACGCACGCGAAATGGCTCCCTGTCGATTGTTGCTAATGCTCTTAGTGATGAAAACGAACGGCAACATGACGACGTATAATTACGCGACGGTCCGCGGCCGAAAGATGTTTTATCGTGAGGCGGGCGACAAGGATGCACCCACCATCGTGCTGCTGCACGGCTTTCCCAGCTCATCGCACATGTTCCGCGATCTGATTCCGAAACTGTCAGATCACCTCCACCTGATTGCGCCCGACTACCTTGGTTTCGGCTATAGCGATGCGCCGAATACGAAGGAGTTCGAGTACACCTTCGACAATCTCGCGGAGCACGTCGAGAAATTGCTCTTCAGTGTTCTAGGCCTGAAGAAGTTCAGTATCTACGTGCAGGACTACGGCGCCCCAATCGGCTATCGGATTGCTTCAAAGCATCAGGACGCTGTTGAGGGCATTGTGGTTCAAAACGGCAATGCCTATGTGGAAGGGATTGGCGAAGCTTTTAACCCGATGAAACCGTTTTGGGCGGATCGGAATGCCGAGACCGAGAAGCCGGTGCGGACACTACTCACAAAGGAGACGACCGTCTTTCAATACACGCATGGCGTCAAAGACCCGCAGCGGATCAGTCCGGATGCCTATACTTTCGATCAGTTCCTTCTCGACCGCCCGGGCAACGACGCCGTTCAGCTCGATCTTCTTTATAACTATCAATCGAACGTCGCACTTTACGACGGCTGGCAAGAGTACTTCCGAACCAAACAACCGCGCATGCTCATCGTCTGGGGAACGAACGATCCATTTTTCACGGTCGAAGGGGCGAAGGCCTACCAACGGGACATTCCTCACGCAGAGCTACACTTTATCGACACGGGTCACTTCGCGCTTGAGGATTCGAGCAAGTTTATTGCTGAGCGCATCCGAGAATTTCTCGGGTAAAGGAACAGCATGCCATTTGCTGAAAACAGCACGGTGGTTGTTGCCCATGGTGCCTGGGCGGATGGATCGAGTTGGAGGGAAGTCATTCTCCTTCTCGGCGAAAAAGGTATGCAGGTGGTTGCCGCGCCTCTCCCGCTTAGCTTGCTCGACGACGATATCGCCGCGCTGAACCGGACGATCGCCAGGACAAAAGGTCCCGTGATCGTAGCGGGGCATGCCTATGCCGGTGCAGTGATTGCCGCAGCGAATGACGAGCGCGTAAAAGCGCTGGTCTATGTGGCGGCGCTTGCTCCTGACGAGGGTGAGACTGTCGCTCAGGTTTTTTACCGCGACGAAGCGCACCCGCAATCCCCCAAGCTCGGCCCCGACAAAGACGGATGGATCTGGATGCCGGAGGAAGGATTCGCCAATGCCTTCGCGCATCACGCGACGGCAGATCAAATTGCATTATGCAAAGCGGTGCAGCGGCCGATTGCACTCAAGTGCATCCAAGAGCCAGCTCCGAAGCCCGCGTGGAGATCAAAGCCCTCGTGGTTTCTGATCGCGGAAGAAGACCGCATGATTAATCCCAAGACCCAACACTTCATGGCAAAGCGAATGCAGGCCAGGATTCATTCGTTCGCCGTTGACCATACACCTTTGCTCACCGCGCCGGAAAGGGTCCTGGAAGTCATCATTGCCGCTGTAAAGGAGACACTGTCATAGGCCCACACAATCACCATCACTTGTTTAGGGAATGAAAATGAACCAATCTGTTGCAATCGTGACCGGCGCAAGCCAAGGCATCGGCCGGTCTACCTCTATTCGGCTGGCACGGGACTTCTCAGCGATCGTGCTTGCTGCGCGAAATGCAACCGCGCTGGCGGAGGTAGCCATGGCTGTGAAGTCGGCCGGAGCCGAGCCTCTGATTTGCGAGCTCGATCTGAGCAAGCCCGAAGCTCCTGAAACTCTCATTAGAGCGACTTTGGACCGTTTTGGCAGAGTTGATGCCTTGTTAAACATCGCGGGGGCAGTGCCGCAAATCGACCTATTTGAGATGACTGACGAACAGTGGCAAGCGGGCATGGAGTTGAAGCTGCATGCTGCACGCCGAGTCACGATACGTGCTTGGGACGCGCTGAAAGTTTCGAACGGCTCCGTTGTATTCATGTCCGGCAGTGCCGCGTTAGATCCAAAGCCGGGCTTTGCCGCTGTAGCAGCGACGAACGCTGCCATCATCGCTCTTGCTAAAGCTTTCGCTGAACAGGGAATCAAAGACGGCGTGCAAGTCAATAGCATCGTGCCTGGTGCTGTAATGACGGGCCGACGACGTTCGTTCTTGGAGAAGTGGGCACCGGCTCACAACATGACTGTAGAAGAAGCAACGAACAAGTTTCCGGAACAAGCCGGTATTAGCCGGTACGGACGCCCGGAAGAAATTGCCGACCTACTCGGTTTCATGGTCTCACCGACAGCAAGATGGATGACAGGTACATCCGTTCGCATGGATGGCGGCGAGATAAAGGCAGTGTAGCGGTTTCCGAAAGAACAAGCCATGAGCACAACTCGAAAGACGCCTTCAGGACAAAATGATAAGATTGAAGAATATGACTTGGTAATCCTCGGCGGCGGCACCGGTTCGACCATTGCGGCATGGACCTTTGCCGGGCAAGGACAGCGTGTTGCCGTGATCGACCGCAAATACATTGGCGGATCGTGCCCTAACATCGCCTGTCTGCCGAGCAAGAATATTATTCACAGTGCGAAGGTTGCATCCTACGTTCGCCGAAGTGAAGAGTTCGGCATCGTTAGGGATAATTTCAAAATCGATATGTCTGCCGTCCGTGGCCGCAAACGGGCGATGGTATCGGGCCTGAACGACCTCTATCTCGACAATTACAAAAACACTGGAGCGGAATTCATTTGCGGCGCCGGACGCTTCATCGGTCACCGGACTGTGGAGGCCACGTTCCGCGATGGAACGAAGCGCCAACTCCGCGGAACCAATGTGATCATCAGTACCGGTACGCGCGCAGTCTTGGATTCGACTCCAGGCCTTGCTGACGCGCAGCCACTCACGCATGTCGAAGCACTCGAACTGGACGAGGTCCCCGAACATCTCCTTGTCATCGGCGGTGGCTACGTCGGCGTAGAACTGTCCCAGGCCATGCGCCGATTCGGCAGCAAGGTGTCGGTGATCGAACGCAATGACCGGTTGCTCCATCGAGAAGACGAAGATGTGACCGAAGAACTTCGCCGCCTTTTCGAGCACGAGAGCATCGACGTTCTTCTGAATTCCACGATCAAGCGAGTATCGGGGAAATCCGGCAGCTCGGTGAAAATCGTCGCCGAACAAAATGGAGTAGAGAAAACGCTCGAAGGCAGTCATGTCCTGGTTGCAGCAGGACGCACTCCAAACACGGAGGGGTTAGGCCTGGAGGTTGCCGGTGTCGAAGTGACAGATCGCGGATACGTGAAGGTGAATGAGCACCTTCAGACGACGGCACCCGGCGTTTGGACAATCGGCGAGGTAGGAGGCAGCCCGCAGTTTACCCACATTAGCGTTGATGATTTCCGTGTGGTCCGTGACAACCTAGCGGGCCGTAACCATGTGACGACAGGCCGGCAAGTTCCGTTCTGCCTTTTCACCGATCCGGAATTCGCCCGCATCGGCCTGAGTGAGAAAGAGGCCAAAGCGCAAGGCATCGCCTATCGCTTGTTCAAAATCCCAATGGAAGCGGTCCTACGTGCGCGCACCCTTTCTGAAACACGAGGTTTCTTAAAGGCACTGGTGGAACCTAACGGCGATCGCATCCTTGGTTTCACTGCCTTCGCCGTGGACGGAGGGGAGATCATGTCTTCGGTTCAGATTGCCATGATTGCAGAGCTGCCCTATACCGCACTTCGCGATGCCATTCTAGCTCACCCGACACTGGCGGAGGGGCTTGAGACGTTGTTCTCGTCCGAACCAACCACACTGAAACCGCAGCATGAGTCCCCATTAGCTCGGGCGCGCCGGGAGTCGGTGCCAACGTAAGGAGAACCAATCATGAGCGAGGTCCTTTTAGGACAAGCAATTAGCGCGGAGAAGCAATACCTAGTTTCTTCTGCTGACCTCTCAACAAATGCCAAAAGCAATTTAACCAAATTGGCTGCATGGATAAATGATCGTAATCTCCCATTCCTGATCACCAGTATCGGCATGATTGTTATGCTCCTCTGGGCAGGGTCTTATAAGATGACTGCTCCCGGAGCCGAAGGGATAGTTCCCCTAGTTTCTAACAGCCCGCTGATCTGGTGGCACTTTAGATTATTCGGCCCTTATATCGGCTCCGATATCATTGGCCTTACCGAGATCACTGCAGCGGTATTGATTATCGCAGGCTATGTGAGACCTAAAGCCGGTATTATAGGTGGACTCATCGTAGCGCTCATGTTCTTTATAACCAGCACTATGGTCATCACTACTCCTAGTGCGATTATTTCCGTTCCGGGGATTCACGGTATGAGGTACATGAGCTTTTTGGGCCTTTTCCTTTTCAAGGATGTCATATCGCTCGGAGTATCCACTAATCTGATCAGCTATTTCGGCAAAAAGGCTATTATTTGTGAAAACAAAAGTAATAGCTAAAGCAGACGAAACCTTAGCCAACCGAATGGCCGACCCCGCCTGTTTCGGTTCGAGGAGATCCACGTGCTTGAATTACTGAACGGTGAGCGGTGGCAGCGATGGGTTCCTATACCGATTCGGATGATCCTCGGTGTGGGATTCATGGTCCATGGATGGGCCAAGTGGAGTCGTGGGCCAACAGCCTTTGCCGAGCTTCTAAAACAGGCTCATGTCCCACTGCCTCTCGCTAACGCCTGGCTTGTGACCCTGCTGGAGATTTTTGGCGGCCTCGCTCTTCTAATCGGGGCATTTGTCACCATCGTAAGTGTTCCGCTAATCCTTTCGATGCTGGGCGCGATGTTTACCGTAAACATCAAGTATGGTTTTAGCGCCGTAAACACAATCGGCCTCACTTCTGAGGGGCCTCAATTGGGCCCACCTGGTTATGAAATCAACCTTCTATACATCGCCTGTCTGGTGGTTCTGATCCTCAGCGGTGCGGGTCCTTTGTCGATCGATGCGCGGCGAGCTGGTGGCTATGCAAAGCAGTCCGAACCAACTACTCTGAAACCGCAGCGCGAGGCAATGAGACGCACCCCTCAACCCTATCTTAGGAGAGAGTAATGGGTCTGTCGTGGCAACAAGGTCCGCTTTCACCGGGAGCAATCGGCCGGTTCCTCGTGCGCGAACCGCTGCCTAACAGATTGTTGTACGTCGAGCC
>Ga0210406_10006481_pt1 | contig 12128 bp, 12 predicted proteins | sample IncBWC30MmetaG_FD_155454 | JGI IMG/M metagenome (GOLD analysis project Ga0210406, IMG submission 155454) | Forest soil microbial communities from Barre Woods Harvard Forest LTER site, Petersham, Massachusetts, United States - Inc-BW-C-30-M | ecosystem: Environmental > Terrestrial > Soil >...
AAGTGGCCAATCAGCAGGCGGCGCTCGCGCGCAAGCCCGACGCTCTGATCACGACACTGATCGACAACAACGCCTTCATCGCCAATCTGAAGGAGGCCAAAGCGAAGGGGGTGATCGTGATCGCCTCGAACGTCGACGCCACGGAAGGACCGGAACGCGAACTGCGTCAGGCCTTTGTCGGCCAGAACTTTGTCCCTGCTGGCACGACGCTCGGACGTCGCATGGCCGCTTTATTCCCGAAGGAGGGCCCCATCCGCGTACTGGTCGGAGTCAACGCCCCGGGCCAGAACTGGTCGGAGCAGCGCGCCAAAGGCATCATGAGTGGGCTTGAAGAGTTCAAGAAGGCCAATCCGAACCGCGAGGTCACGATCGACCGTCTGGATGTGAGCGCTGACGGCGCAATCGTCAGCGATCGCGTCGGCGCCTATCTCAGCGCCCATCCGGATACGACCGCCTATATCGAGACCGGGCTCTGGCATTCCAACGTCGCGCGCATGCTGAAAGACCGTAGCATTCCGCCCGGCAAGATTCTGTTGGGCGGCTTCGATCTCGCGCCCCAGGTGATCGAGCAAATGAAGTCCGGCTATATCCAAGTCGAGATTGACCAGCAGCCGTATGAGCAGGGTTTCCTACCAGTTATGCAGGTGTACCTGGAAAAGAAAGTCGGGCTGGCTCCAGCCGATATCGACTCGGGCGAGGCTGTGTTCACGCCGGAGCAGGCCGATCAGTTAATGGGTTTGGCCAAACAGGGCCTTCGCTGACCGATCGGAATCCGGGGAGCTTGGCTCCCCCAGTTCCCTGACAACGTGAGCCGGCAGGGGCATTGTGAGGAATCTGTTCCGAATCTATCTCGAAAAGCCGGAACTAGCGGGCGTTGCACTGCTCGTTTTGCTCGCTGCGGTGTTCGAAGCGGGTTCGGCGGGCGCTTTTCTGTCGGGTGACAATCTCCGCGGCATTCTCGGACTGCTGCCCGAGGTTGGCCTCGTCTCGATCGGTGTCACAATTCTGATGATCTGCGGCGAGTTCGACCTCTCAGTCGGCTCGACGTTCGCGCTAACGCCGATGGCGACGTCACTCTTGATCATCGCCGGCGTGCCGGCTCTCGCGGCGATTGTGCTCGGTCTTCTGCTCGCCGCCGCGATTGGGTTCGCGAACGGATTCATTACCTTGACCTTCGCCATCCCAAGCTTCATCGCGACGCTGGGGATGCTGTTCATCGTTCGCTCGCTGACCGTGGTGGTCTCGGGCGGCTTTCCGCCCTTACTGCCCGACGATCTCACGACCGGCGAATTCACCCAGTTCGTCGGACCGGGCGGATTGTTTCGCGCGTCGTTCATCTGGTTCCTGGCGACCGCATTCGCGGCTTCAACGCTCTTGGCCAAATCCAGTGTCGGGAACTGGATCAAGGCAACCGGCGGTCATCTCGAAGCGGCGAGCGCGATGGGCGTGCCAGTGCGGCGGGTCAAGCTGTTCTGCTTCATGTTGTGTTCTGTGATGGCCGGGTTTGGCGGCATCATTCAGGTGTTCCGTCTGCATTCGCCGCTCCCCTCGATCGGCGATGGGCTCGAACTCCAAGCGGTGGCCGCGGCGGTGATTGGGGGAACCGCGCTAAGCGGCGGTGTCGGAACCGTACTGGGCGCCGTCGTCGGCGCGTTATTGATTCGCGTCATCGACAATGGACTCGTGATGACGCAGGTCGACGCCAACTGGTTTAAGCTGGCCGTTGGCACCCTGACGATCTTCGCCGTGGTTTCCAATACATGGCTGCGCCGAACGGCGCGGCGGATTAAAGTGGCGGGTTGATATGATCCCTCCGTTGATCTCCGTGCGGCACATTCACAAATGGTACGCGGGCGTCCATGCGCTGAAGGGCGTCACTCTCGACGTACAGTCGCGTGAGGTGGTCGGACTCGTGGGCGACAACGGCGCGGGAAAATCGACGCTGATCAAAATACTCTCCGGCGTTCTGCAACCCGACAAGGGTGAGATTCGCATTGAGGGACAGGGGGTCGAGATCACTTCGCCCACAGTCGCCATGCGTTTCGGCGTTGAAACGATCTATCAGGACGCCTCGATGGTGCCGACGATGTCGATCGCCCGAAACCTTTTCATCGGCCGCGAGCCGTTGCGCTTGGGGATCGGCCGCATTGGCCTGATCGATCATGACCGCATGCGCCGGGAAGCGATAAAGGCTATCGCAGACGTCGATCTGCATCTGCGCTCGCCTGACGCATCGCTCGCGGAGCTGTCAGGCGGACAGCGTCAGGGCGTGGCGATCGCGCGCGCGATGCATTTCAAGTCGCGAATTCTCATTCTCGACGAACCGACCAATCACCTGTCGGTCAAGGAGACGGCGAAAGTGCTAGGCTTCGTGCGCGGCCTGCCGGCGCAAGGGGTCACGGGCATTCTCATTAGCCACAACCTCCACCACGTCTTGCAATCATGCGATCGGGTTGTCGCTATGGCACGCGGCGAGATCGTGTTCGACAAACAAGTCGTCGAGACTTCCGTGGAGGAGGTCTCGGATGTCCTGTAGCGGCCGTCCGCCGTGAGGATCGAGAGCAAGAATGTGTTGCTCACCGGGGCGCTCGACTCGCTTGGACGCGATCGGCTTCGGCGGGCTCGATCGACAGTCGGTCAAATAACCCCGAGGATGTGCCCGACCTGGTGCCGTTTCTTTGCGCCAGCGCGTCCGACATGATCACCGGCCAAAATATCGCGATCGACGGCGGGTAGTAGCGCGAGGATGCCGGCGCCACGACTTGTTACGCTCTATGACGGCGTCGCCGAGGCGACAGTCGCTCCGGACCTTGGCGGCGGCCTCGCCTCCTATGATCTCGTCGACGCGGTCGGGCGCGCGGCTTTGTTTCGACCATGCCGCGATCTGTCACGAGCCGGCCCGTTTGACCTTGCCAACAACCTGTTAGTTCCATGGTCGAACCGGATTTCCGGCGGCGGCTTCCATTTTGGCGGACGATTTCATCGACTCGAACCGAACCTGCCGAGTGAGCCCTACCCGATTCATGGCAACGGCTTCTCAAGCGCGTGGTCCGTTAAGGACGCCTCCGCTGAAAAGGTCGAACTCTTGCTGAGGTCGAATGGTCCGGGCCCATTCTGTTACGAAGCGTGGGCGACATACGCGCTCGACGCCGGCGCGCTGAGCATGCGGCTTTCGGTGGGTAATCTTGGGCCTGAGCCCCTGCCCTTCGGCCTCGGCTTTCACCCTTGGCTCGTTCGGACCCCGGGCACGCTTCTGCAAGCGAAAGCGAAATGGGTCGTGTTGGAGAACAGCGATCATCTGCCAGACGGCGAAGCGCCTGTCGCTTCGCGCGTCGAATGGGACTTCGCTGCGCCCCGCGCCCTACCCGCGGACTGGATCAATAACGCCTTTTTAGGCTGGGACGGACGCGCAACCATAGTCTGGTCCGATCGTGAGCTCGCCCTGGAAATGGAGGCCGATGGGCCGCTCTCGACTTACATCGTCTATTCGCCCTGCGCCAAGGCCGACTTCTTCTGTTTCGAGCCAGTCACGCATCCCGTTGATGCGCATAATCTGCCCGGCGGCCCGGCGGCCAATGGTTTGACTATTCTTGCGCCGCAGGAAACCGTATCGGCGACCTGTTGGTTTTGCCCACGGCGCCTAAACTGATTCGGGAACGCTCACTCGGCAGCGCCGGTGCGACGCGCCGCGGCCGGCGTCATCCGGTCAGCACGAATCTTTCGGCTCTTCGCCAGACCCGGGGCGCCGACCGCAGCCCCGGCCCGTTTGCTGTCCAGATCGCGCGCGGCGATTTCGAGCAATTCGATCGTCGCCAAGCGGCGCCGTCGGCGTCGCGCATCCGGACGCACTCGAACACCGCCTTGTGCGCCGAGAGGGCGCGAGATTGGGCTGTGGCGAGTTGTCGGTTGGTGATGGCGAAGGTCGCGCGCAACGCTGCCTCGATCGTCCCGGTCAGGCCTTTGAGGACGAGGTTGTGACTGGCGGCGACGACGCTGACGTGGAACTTGAGATCTGCCTCGCAGCACGCTTCCAGGTTCGTCCGAAGATTGAGCTTCATTCCCAAATAGGCCTGCTCGATTCGGGCGAGATCCGCCGCGGTCGCGCGCTTGGCCGCCAGCGCAGCGGCCGCGGGCTCGATGATCCGCCGCGCCTCGATCAGGCTTGTTGTCAACGCTTCGTCGCGCCCGACGTCCGGATGCCACGAGAGAACCCGCGGATCGAGTAGATTCCAATCGTCCCGGTCGCGGACCCGCACGCCGACGCGTCGCCTCGCTTGCAGCAATCCCTTCGCGGATAGGACCTTGACCGCTTCTCGAATGGACGTGCGGCTGACGCTGAGCTGCTCGGCGAGATCGTCCTCACGGGGCAGCAAGTCGTCGGGAGCATAGGTCCCGCCAAGAATCCATCGTCCGATGGTGTCCACGACAGACCCATGGATCCTGCCCTCATGCATCCTCGCGGCGTCGCCCATGACGCGAAACTTGGACGCGGACGTTTTCCCTTTTGGAGCGCGATTGTCTCTCGACAGTGCGGCTACCATGCCGCTACCAATCCACGATCGTGCCGTCATCGAGGACAGCGTTGACGGTATGCGGCGCCTCCGGCTCGAATGGATGACGCGCGCATTCCTCCATGTCCACCTCAACCCCGAGCCCCGGCGCGGTTGGAACCTGCCAAAAGCCCTCGACCATTTCGATCGGTCCGTGCACGACATCAAAATACCAGGGGACGGCCCCGACCATTTCTTCCTGGATCACATGGTTTGACGTCGACACGGCGAAGTGCAGCGCGGCGACGCCGGCAATCGGGCCGATCGGATTGTGTGGGGCGACGCCGATGCCGGCGGCTTCAGCCATGGCGGCGATTTTTTTTGTCTCCCATAAGCCCCCGCAATGGCAGATATCGGGCTGTGCAATGCTGATTGCGCGATGACGAAACAAGTCGTCGAATTCGGCCAGATCAATCAGGCGCTCGCCGGTGGCGATGGGAACGCTGGTTTTGGACGCGACTTCGCGTAAGCCCAGAGAATCGCCAGGCGGCAACACCTCCTCGACGAACAGCGGCCGCGCCGACTCGATCGCGTCGATATAGGCGAGCGCCGCGCTAGCGGAGGCGGGTCGGCCATGGAAGTCGACCATGATCTCGATGTCCGGCCCAACCGCGTCGCGCAACGCGCCCATCATGCGCGCCGTGCGATCCACCTGAGGTAAAGGCGCGGTGTAGTGTGTGTAAGGGATGATGACGACTTTCATCGCGCGATAGCCGCGCGCAAGAACCTGATGCGCCCGCTCGACCAGTTGCTTCGCCGATTCGGTTTCATAGACCGCGCGCATGTCGCCGAGACCGAGGTGCGTATAGACGCGCACGCGGTCGCGCACGCGGCCGCCGAGTAGCATCCACACCGGGACCGAGAGAGACTTGCCCAAAATATCCCAAAGCGCGATTTCGATTCCCGAAACGGCGCTCATGCCGATGACGCCAAGGCGCCAGAAGCTGTGCTTCTTCATGATCCGCACGAGTTTCTCGATGTCGCGCGGATCGCGTCCGATCACGAGCGGAGCGAGATCGTCGATCGCCCCCGCGACCGAGCGCGTTTTCCACTCGAGCGTCGCCTCGCCCCATCCGAACAAGCCGTCCTGATCGGTCTCGACGCGCACGAAAATCCAGTTGCGCATCTCCGCGTGCACTATGACAGAGCGAATGTTGACGATCTTCAACCCGAAACTCCCCGCCGCGACATCAATCGCCGTGGCTCGCCCTTCGCCCGCGCGCCTTCGCCAGGCGCCTTACCCATATCTCCGCGCCTGCTGCTCGGCGATGATCACCGCCGCGATCAACAGGACGCCTTTCGCCACCATCTGGAAAAAGGTCGGCACGCTGGTCAGGATCAAGCCGTTGTCCAAGACGCCGATGATGAGGACGCCGAGCAGCCCGCCGATGATCGTCCCCTTGCCGCCGGTCAGCGCGCATCCGCCGAGGACCGCCGCCGTGATGGCTTCCAGTTCAAGACCCTCGGATCCGGAGATCGGCTGTCCTGATCCGGTTCGAGCGGCAAGCAACATTCCCGCGAGACCCGCGGTCGCTCCGCTCAATGTGTAGATCCCGATCTGATAGGCGCGAACGTTGAGACCCGCGAGACGGGCCACGACCGGATTGCCGCCGATGGCGTAAATGTTTCGGCCGGTGATAGTGTAGCGCATCAGCACGAAGAAGATCACGACGACGATGACGAGCACCAGAATTGTGACGGGGACGCCAAGAATCTTGCCATCGCCGATGAATCGGAACGCGGGATCGAAAATGCTGATCGACTGACCGTTTGAGATGATGAAAGCGACGCCGCGGAATACGGCCATCGTGCCGAGCGTGGCGATGACGGCGTTGATGCGTCCGACCGTAATGATCAGTCCGTTGACGAGCCCGGCGATTGCTCCGACTGCCACGCCGAACAGGATGCTCAGGGCAGGGGAGCCGGTCCATCCGACCGCGAGGGCAATGCAGACGGTCGACAAGCCGACCACGGCGCCGACCGAAATATCGAGTCCGCCGGAAATGATTACGATCGTCTGCGCGGTCGCCAGGATTCCAAGGATCGCGATCGCCTGACCGATATTGAGAATATTGCGAAGCAGGAAGAAGACGTCAGGGCGCAAACTGCCAAAGATCGCAATTAGCGCCGCAAGAGCGATCAGCAGACTGAAATTATGCGTTCCGACGCGCTCAATCAGGCCGCCAAGACCTGAGCGCCGGACGGGACGATCCGCGGCGTTCGCCACGCTCTCCATCTTTACGTCCGTCATTGCGCAGTCGCCGCCGCAGTCAAATTGTCCGCCATCGCCAGGCTCAAGATGCGTTCCTCGCTCGCCTCGTCGCGGGGCATTTCAGCGATAACGCGGCCGCCGGCCATCACCAGGATCCGATCGGCAAGACCGAGCAGCTCCGGCATCTCCGAGGAAATCACGAGCAAGGCGATCCCTTGCCGCGCAAGCTCGGCGATGAGGCGATAGATCTCAGCCTTGGCGCCGACATCGACACCGCGCGTGGGTTCATCGAGGATCAGCACTTTCGGACGGCGCGCGAGCCAACGCCCAAGCACGACCTTCTGCTGATTGCCCCCGGACAGATTGGACACCGATGCGTCGAGGCTTGGCGTCCTGATGCGAAGCCGGTCGACGAGCGCACCTGCGATCCGCCGCTCGCCGCCGTCATTGATGAAGTCAAATCGGCTGATGAGGTCCGGAATCGCCAGTGAAATGTTGTCCTTGACGCTGCGCAGTAGGAGCAGCGCCTGGGACTTCCGATCCTCCGGCGCAAACCCGATTCCGGCGGCGATGGCGTCGGCGGGGCTCCGCAACCGAACCGGCCGGCCGTCTACCGCGACAGAGCCGGCAAGTGCTCGATCGTAGCCAAATATCGCCTCGGCCAATTCCGAACGGCCGGCGCCCATCAGCCCACCCAGGCCAACGACTTCGCCCGAGCGGACGTCGAAACTGACATCATGGACGCGCTTCGTCGTGAGGCCCTGCACCAAAAGGGCGATCTCGCCGCGGCTGCGCACTCCGCGCTCATACAGGTCCGTGATCGGCCGTCCGACCATAGCCTGAACGATTTCAGTTTCGGGAAACTTGAGCGTTGGCCGCTCGTCCACGAGCCTTCCGTCGCGCAGCACGGCGATGCGATCCGCCAAATCCCGGACCTCCCGCATGCGGTGCGAGATGTAGATGACGCCCACGCCATCGTCTCTCAGGCGCCGCACTACGCGAAACAGACTCTGGGCCTCGTCCTCGGTCAGGGAAGAGGTTGGTTCATCCAGCGCCAGTACCTTCAGGCCCCGGCGAAGAGCGCGCATGATCTCCATGAGCTGACGCTGAGCCGGACTGAGATCGCCAGCTCTAGTCCATGGGCTGAGGTCGATCTGGAGGCCAAATTCGGCGAGCATGCCCTTAGTGCGGCGCGCGAGATCCGCCCTATCGAGGAACATCCCATGGACACGGCGAAAATCGCCGAGGAACAGATTCTCGGCGATCGAGAGATCGGGAATAATGTCCGGTTCCTGATGGATGACCCGGATTCCGAGGGCGTGGGCGTCGGCGGGCGACCGGAGCATTTGTTGAACGCCTCCCGTCATCAAAGCGCCCTGGTCGGGTCGATAGACGCCCTCAAAGATTCGAACGAGCGTTGACTTGCCGGCCCCGTTCTCGCCCACGAGCGCGAGGATTTCGCCCGCGCGCACCGTGAGCGTCACGTCATCGAGCGCGCGGACCACCCCGAAACGCTTCGAGACGCCCAAGACGGCCAGCGCGGGCACCGCTTCCCTCGCGCCAGCGTCGCCGCTCTCGCCTCGATCGCCGGGATTGCGGCGAGGCGCTTCGCCACGCCGCCCCGTCGAGTCTATTTGTGACACAGCTTGTCCTTATAGGACCCGAAGGTGTCGGCCGTGATCAAGTCGGCGTTCACATAGGTCGTTCCGGGCAGCGGCGTATCGTTCTTGACCGAAGCGTACAGGAGCTGAATCGCCTGCGCGCCCTCCTTGGCCGAGTCGATATACATCGTCCCGCGGAATCCGGTCGGCTTGCCCGCGCCGAATGCGTCGCAGGCGCGGCTGCCATCGATGCCAATGCCAATCACGTCGGCCGGGGCGAGCCCCTGGTTCTCGGTCGCGCGCACCCCGCCCAACACGCCATCATCATTGCACGAGTAGAAGATCCAGTGCTTGGCTTCGGGATGGGCGGTTAAAGTTGTCGTGACCGCCGTGACAGCGCTCTCCATGTGATTGTCACAAGGAATGCGAACGATGTTGCTCTTGTCGAACGATGGCGCGGCCTCGAGGAACGCTGCCTCGGCGCCGCGGTTACGGCGCATGCAGGTGTCTGCCTTCTGATCCTCGATGCTGCCGATTCTGACGTCCGAGAATTTGTCCCAGCCCTGCGCTTTGTAGAGCTTGGCCAGCTCAGCGCCCACCTGGCGGCCGATCGTCTCGGCGTTCATTCCAACATACGGCACCATTTTTTTGTCGCTGGTGTAGATGTCGTCGTCGACGGCGATTAGCCGGATGCCGGCCTTCTGCGCCTTTTCTGCAACGACCGGGCCCAATGCCTTGTCCGGGACGACGATGGCGATCGCTTTAACCCCGTCGCCAACCATCGTATCGAAGGTCGTGAGCGCCAGGTTGGCGTCAAACTGAACATCCTGAGTCATGAGCTTCACGCCGAGCTTTCCAGCTTCGGCCTTTGCTCCGGCGACCTCAGAGACAAACCACGGATGCTCTCCCATCTTGTTGATGTAGCCCATCTTGACGTCATCAGCCTTCGTCGGCGTCGAAGCTGCGATCGCCCCGGCGAATGACAGCGCCAAGGCGACGCATGTGGATGACTTCTGGTTCATGATTTTTTCCTCCCTGCTTGAACGGCCTTTCCGGCCGACCGAGTTCGAGTCATTCGTGATAGAGGACCGACCGGCCTCCGTCGATGACAATGGTGGCGGCGTTGATGAACGGCGCCTCGTCGGACGCCAGGAACACGGCGGTCCAGCCCACTTCCTCAGGACGCCCGATGCGCTTCGGCGGATGCAGTTCGTAGGCGCGCTTCCTCTCCAGTTCCGGGTCTGAAAACGTGTTCCAATACTCGGTCGCAATCGGCGTCTCGATATAACCCGGCGCGATCGCGTTCACGCGAATGCCGCGCGCCGCGTATTCGATGGCGAGCGCGCGTGTGAGTCCCACAACCGCGTGCTTCGCGACTGGGTAGGGGAAACATCCCGGGATGATCTGGAAAGCGTGGGCCGAGGCGATGTTGACGATCGATCCTCGCCCGGCCTCGATCATTCCCGGCAGAAAGGCGCGCGTACAGCGCCAGACGCCTTCAAGATCAACGGACATACAGCGATCCCAATCCTGATCGCTCATTGCCAAGGGATCGCGAAACACATTGATGCCGGCGTTGTTGACGAGGATGTCGGGAGTGCCAAAGGCGACGCGGGTCGCGTCATGCATCGCAGCGACCGAAGCGGGATCGGTGACGTCCGTTCGCGCGAAAAGTGCGCTTGCGCCGGCGGCTTTAAGTTCCGCCGCCATCGCCGCGCCGGTCTCCGGATTGAGCTCGGCCACGACGACCCGGGCCCGTTCCGCGGCGAAGCAACGCGCGATCGCCGCCCCGATGCCCTGACCGGAGCCCGTAACAACCGCCGTCTTTCCATCCAACCGTCCTGTCATGCCGTTCCACATGATTCAAGGATCGGCATTTTGAGGGCGGCGCATTCATGCGCGAGCGCGGATTCCCTAAGCGTGCCCATCACCGCCGATCGTGCGAAGCTTAGGTCCGTATCCATTCCTCCCATGAACTCTAGAGAAAGATCGTATGTTTACCTGTTTGGAGCATAGCGTGGACGGCCGGTCAACAGCGACTCGGTGTGGCGTGAGACCTAGCTTACGAACGCGACGAACACGAGGCCCTGCCCGACTCTATCTCAGGGCAATGGAGAGCGCTGGCGCGTCGCGAGCAAATGCTGCTTACCGCCAAGCCGGCGACGGGCTACCGCTTCTTGAAGAAACCTCTGGGGTGCCTTCGATGAATCAAGACGCGGCGAGGCCGGTGGCCTCGGGTGATTGCTGGTCCGCAGGAAACCTGCAGGCAGATCCCAACCTGCATGTCGTAGATCAGGAGCACGAGCCGGCGGGGATCACACGCCTCCTCAAGCGACGTGGCAAATCGGGGGACCATGTATCGATCGCATCGTCAATTCTGCAACGGCACGCGGACGCTCGGCGGCCCAACACCATCGCGCTCGGAGGCACGACTTTAAACGCCCAGCCAATGACGTTGAACCGTATGGCCAATATCGAGGTGACGCGACAGACTTCCGCTTGGGGTCGACGGCGGCGGTAGTTGATATTCGGTGCGGGCATGTCGCAGAAGGGCGGATAGCGCGCCTCCGGGGGTCGCCTCGGCAAGGGCCGGACCCCTTGCCAAAGCCGCCATTCGATTGCGAGCGCGATATAGATTTTACGCGCTCCGTGTCATCCGGGCTACGGCTCCAAGTGTGCGTGACGTCGACCACTACGACGGCTCATTTTTGCTGCACCCACGTCTGCGTTGTCGACCGCGAAGGCGAGGTCGTTCGTCGGAGTAAGACAGCGTCGATGGCGCAAGCCATCGCAGATGAGTTGGCGAAAGCGCCGAGTTGTCGTCGCATCGTATTCGAAACGGGTCGCATGGCGCCGATCCTGTTCGAGGGGCTCAGCCAACTCGGTCTACCCGTGGTGTGCATCGAAAGCCGGCAGGCCTACCAGGCGCTCAAGTCACTCGCGACCCACAAGACCGATCGCAATGACGCGCGAGATCTGGCGCATCTGGCCCGTACTGGCTTCTTCAAGCCCGTGCATATGAAGTCTTTGTCGGCCCACGCGGTCCGCTCGCTAATCATCGCGCGCAAGAAGCTGGTCGGTCGCGCACCCGAAAGCGCCGACACCCACAAGAGCATCCCAAGTTGACCTATCAGAGAACAGCATCCGCAAAAAGCAGCCATTGCGCAACAGCGTGGGGAATGGGCCGCATTGCTCTAAGGGAGCTTGAGCGAGGCGCTAGCGGACTATGGTTCACGCTCGGCGGTCAACCAAGCGACGCCGAAACGCTCCGCGCGAAATTCGCGCAGTGGGATCTCTACGAATCCACTGGCGCTAAGCCGTTCGGCGCGGGCCCAAACGCCCGGGGGTCGCGATATCGGGAACTCTTCGTCGCGCGGGTGCGCAAAGCAAAGAACGAACTCACCCTGGTCTTTGATTAACAGACCGACAGCACGTGGGATGCCGGGCCAGCGTATGACGGAGACCTTGCACCCGGCGTAGGGCGAGAGCCGCACCAAGACATGGGCGGCAGGGGAGAATGACCCGTGCTCCGACAAGAACCCTTTCGGTCCGATCGGTTCAAAAAAAGCGAGCGTCTCAACCACGGAATCTAGAAAACCGCCAATTGTTCCCACAGCCCAGGCCGCGGCAATCATTTCGTCCTGGCGAGGATCGGGAGGAGATGCCATGCGTCGCCCTTCCGCGGTGGTTGAGTTGGGATTGTAGCGAAGGCCGAGCGTCATCGGACCAATTTGAAAGCGCGCCGCGCTCGACCTCGCGCGCGCG
>Ga0210406_10006482_pt1 | contig 12127 bp, 9 predicted proteins | sample IncBWC30MmetaG_FD_155454 | JGI IMG/M metagenome (GOLD analysis project Ga0210406, IMG submission 155454) | Forest soil microbial communities from Barre Woods Harvard Forest LTER site, Petersham, Massachusetts, United States - Inc-BW-C-30-M | ecosystem: Environmental > Terrestrial > Soil >...
CCCTCCCGCAAGGCGCTTGAAATGCCCGCGCGCGCCCCGGCTGACGGCCACGGGGGCGCTCACCCGTTGGAGATCATGTGGCCAAAGCGCGCTGGCTCGATTCCTGTCTTCGATCTGCAATTTCTCGACACCGGTGGCCTGCGACGAAAGTCTCCTCGCTGAGGCCCGCCACAACATTGAGGATGTCGTACTCCACCGCCTCCTCCAGGTGTTTCCAGATCTCGCCTTCGGCAACACCCGCCCTCCGCAATATCTGATCCACCGATCGCGTGCCGTTGACTTGTCGAAGAAACTTCACCCAGGATTCGAGGTGCGGCTCGATGGTAAATTCGAGATCATTGTTCCTCAGGATGTAATATTCCTCTGCATCGACGAGCCGGCGATCACCGGCTTCGCTCTTGACCACGCGGACACCGTCCGCAAAGCGCAGCACGCTGTTGCGGTCGAGCGTTGGGAGCCGCTGGATCAGCGAAACGCCGAGGTGCTCTCCGAGAGAGCCCCACTCGTCAATGACCACCTCTCTCACCGGCAGCGCAATCGAGTCAGCGGGTTCCGGCTCGGCTTTCGCCATCGCCGCCAGCAGGCTCATGTTGACCAGATCAAGCACGACGTCGACATTCGTGTATTCCGGATCCTCGGGTAGCCGCCGAAACAGATGCCAGAGGGCGTCCGTGTTGATGACGCCGGCGAGATGCGCCCCCTCTTCGAGGGCCTCTTCGACCAAAGCGTTCCTCTCCGCACAAAGCAGGTTGTACAGAAGGCGCCGCGTATATCTGAGGTCTTCGCCGAAGAAAAATGGCGTCTTCGGACGCTGACTGAAATGATCGCCCACAATGCCTTGCATTGCTTCCCGCAGAATCGTCTTGTCCCAAAAAAGATCACGGTGCAATTCGACCGGCACCTCATAGGTGAGTTCAACGATGCGGTGGTCCAGGAATGGAACGCGCGCCTCGATGCCATGGGCCGCGGACGTTCGGTCCTCGTGCCACAACTGATACATTTGGAGCAGGCGCCGATACATGTCGCGGTATCCGTGCCATGCGGTCTCGTAACGGGGCACCTGGGCCAATTCGGCAAGAAAATCCCCGGAGATGAGCGAGTTTTCGCCGGCTCTCACTTGGGCGTAAGTGTTCCAGGCGCCGCTTTTCTGCAGCAGGGAAGCCCGCTCCTGGTTTCCAAGAATCTGCTCGAAAGTACGCCACGAAGGATGCTCCTCCGAGTTGAAAACAGCCTTGCTGTAGCCTCCATTGAATTCGTCGCTGCCGCTGCCTAACAGCATTACTTTTAATCCGGGAACTCGCTCCCGGGCGCTGGCGTGCAGCAGATATTTGTAAAACTGCTCAGCACCGGCCATCGGCATTTCCACCGACCACAGGATGGTCCGCCACAGCGACGGGCTGACGTCGGAGTCTCGCCAGTCGTAGAGCATCATGTGGTTCGGCAGGCCGAATGATTTGCTGGCTGCGTGCGCAAAGGACGCGTCGCCATTGGTGAGCGTGCTCTGAGACAACACGGAAAAGCTGTGAAGCGCGCGATGCCTGGAGGCGAAATAAGCAACAGCAACGGAATCAATTCCGCCGCTCAGGAACACCCCGCATTCCACATCAGCCATGAGTTGAAGCTGCACCGAATCCGCAAGCAAGTCGCGATAGCGACGGATGTATTGCTCCCTGCCGGTATCCGCATCCCCTCTCCGGACCGCCGCCGCGGCGTCCCAATAGACCTGCTCCCGAACCGCGCCCGTCATCAGATCGATCTCGAGGAACCGGCCGGCGGGAAGATGGTGTATGCCCTGGAAGAAGGCGGTGAGTTGGTGCGTCGGATGCGGATAGTGCATCCGGTCTCGAAAGGTCAGCGCGGCCGCCCAGTCGAATTTCTTCGCGACGCCGGGATGGGCAAGCACCGCCTTGACTTCAGAACCGAAAACGAGGACTTCGCTGTCCTTGTAATAGAACAGTGGCTTCACGCCGAGGCGATCACGGCAAAGATACAACTTGTTCCTTGTCTTATCGAGCAGCGCAAAGGCAAACATGCCGTTCAAGTGATCGAGGAGCTTCATTCCCATCTGCTCGTAAAGATGGACAATGATCTCGCAGTCGGATCCGGTCTCGAAGCGATGGCCGTTGGCGAAACGAGACCTGACATCTCGATGGTTGTAGATCTCGCCGTTGCAGATGAGCACAACTTTACGGTCCCCGTTGTACAGCGGTTGCTGGCCCCCTGCCGGATCCACGATCGAAAGCCGCCTGAACCCGAGCCCGACATTGGCCCAAAAAAAGAGCTGCTCATCGTCAGGCCCGCGATGCGCGATCCGCCGCGTTAGCCTGCGCAAAAGAGGCGCATCCCTCTCGTGGGAGAAATGGGCCCCGTTCAGACCCACGATACCCGCGATACCACACATCGTTCGCACTCCGGCGTTTCGTACCTTGCTCGACTGCGTGCTTGCGAATGCGGCGACTACGAAGTTACAGCCGCATGGATTGCCATAATTCGATAACCTCAGTTACCTTCGACCGCGGCTGCTCCGCGGACGGCAGCGCCACCCTTCGAAAGACGATCGATGATGAAGGCGTAGATCAAAGCCCACTCGCGCACTTCCTCGAAGCGGTCCGATACCCCCTGATGACCTCCGTCGAGACGGACCTTGACCAGGACATCAGGTTTGTTCGTGCTCATCTCACGAAGCCGCGCCGCCCATTTCAGGCCCTCCCAGTAAGGCACGCGAGGGTCGGTGAAGGAGCACAGGATCAGAATGGACGGGTAGTCCTGGTTCTTCACATTGTCGTACGGAGAGTAGGACCTGAGATAGGCATAGTCGGCCGGCTCGGATGGATTGCCCCATTCCTTCCATTCAGAGACGGTGAGAGGCAGCGTCTCGTCAGCCAGCGAGTTGAGGACGTCGACAAATGGACCATCGACAACGACCGCGGCAAATAATTCCGGCCGTTCGTTGATCGCCGCGGCCGCCAGAAGGCCGCCGGCGCTCTCTCCCATGATGGCAAGACGTCCGGGGCTGGTATAGCCCTCGCTCACCAGATATTCGGCACAAGCGATGAAGTCGCCGAAACTGTTGTGTTTGAGGCGGCCCTTTCCCTGTTCGTGCCACCCCTTCCCCAACTCTCCTCCCCCACGCACATGCGCGATGGCATAAACAAAGCCGCGGTCAAGAAGGCTCAAACGCAGGGATGAGAACTCCGCCTCCAGACAATGGCCGTACGCTCCATAACCGTACAGAAGCGCCGGAAGACTGCCGTCCCTGCTTAGCCCTGTTCGGTAGACGAGGGAAAGCGGCACGTACGTGCCGTCCGCCGCCGGAACCAGCACGCGTTCGGATCGATAGGACGCGGGGTCGTACGACCGCACCTCAGATTGCTTGCGGATCTGCAAACGCCTGTCGACCATGTGGTAGTCGTACACGATGTAGGGCATGGTCAGGGAACCGTAGCCGAACCGCAAAATCGCGGTTTCAAACTCCCTGTTGTCCTCCTCGTAAAGCGCATAGACCGGTTCGGGCAGTCCGATCAGATGATCTTGACCGGTGCGGAGATCGACGACCCGCAGATGCGGAAGGCCGTTACAGCGCTCGCTCACGACAAGATGATTTGCGAAGACCCGTATATGGCTGATTTCCACGCTGGCTCGAGCATGCATGAAGACGCTCGTGTTCGACGGTGTCCGGCCGACAACCGGCGCCTTGAGGATCTTCCTCGCCGGCGCGTCCTCGTCGGTGACGACGTAGAAATCCTGGCCATGATGGGTGGCGTATGCTTCCACGCCGCTTCGGCGGGAATGCAGCAAGCTGATTGGTGCGGTCGGATTATCGGCGTCCAGATAGTGAAGTTCGGTGGTATCCCGTGCCCACGATGTCAAAATCAGATAGCGACCGCTTTCAGTCCTGCTCAGCCGCAGGCGGAAAGCCTCGTCCCGCTCCTCCCAGATCAGCTCTTCGGAAATCGATCCTTCGGCAAATCGATGGCGAACAAGCCCAAAGGGTCTGTTGCGGTCGTCCAATCGAACGGAAAAGAAAGTCTCGCTGTCATTGGCCCAGGCGCCGCCCGCGGCCGCATCGCTGACCGGGCCGTAGACGCGTCGATCGCCCGTCAATTCCTTGACGAACAGGGAAAGTCGTTCATCCCCAGCCGTATCGATGCCAAAGAGGCATCTTCGGTGATCCGGGCTGATGCTGAGCAGCGGCAGTACAAAATAGGCTTCATCTCCGGCCAATTCGTTTTCGTCGAGAATGATCTCCTCGGCCGTGTCGGGCGCGAAACCGCGGCGGCAATGAACGACATAAGGTTTGTCCTGTTCGTTCCGACTGTAATACGTGTAGGGACCGTGGCGCACCGGCACCGTGCCGCTGCTCAAATCAACGCGATCGAGGATCTCCTGATACAATTGCCGGCGCAAGTCGCCGAGCTGTGCCAGATTGTGATCCGTGTAGGCGTTTTCACAGTCGATATGCGCGAGCACGCGGGGGCCGTTGCGGTCACGCAGCCAGGCATAAGGATCCTCCGATCGCGGCCTGCTGGGAAAATATCCCGAATCCCCGTTCAAATGCGACACGGTCTCTCTACCAATCGAGAAGGACATGTTCCGATCCGCCGTAAAACGACCCGTGCACCGACCGCGTCATCCAGTTCCGGACGCCGCGGGCGCACATGCATGGGGATTCACATGCTCCCGTCGTACTTTGTCGCCAGGGGAGATCGAGCCGAACCGGACGTCGCTGGCAGCGGCGATCAAGGCAGATCGGCCAGCCACAGTTCTGGTTGCGATGCGAACACACCACCCTGCGATGACGGCCCATCCTGTCGCCTCCCCGCTCCAAGACGATGCGCGTCAGCGAATGACACGAACACGGACAGGTCGACCCGGTCCGAACTGCATGCCGGTTCTCGCGCCGATCACGGATTGCGACGGCTTGGAGATGATGGACGCCGACATCGTCAGTTTACTGTCAGGCGCCGCAAACCTCATGGAGGCGGGTTGCATCGCGCGCGGCACCTGCAACTCGTTGGCCGGCGGCTTGTCTTTTGCCTGATCGGGGTCACCAATAGTTCTCATCGGCCCTTTGCCTACCAGTGGCTTAACCATGGATTATCTCCTTGCCTTCGGCACGGCGTTGCAATCGCGTAGGGTCATTCGTTCACTTGCAGTGGTACTCACCGAGCAGCCTGCAAGCGGGTGAGGGTTGTTTGCCGACGGTCTTTCCGGCGATCATCGAGGGGCGAATGCCCGCCACAACGACGGACGACGCCGAAATCCTGCTATACCGCTCCACCGCTGGCGCTTGCTTTGGTCGTTTCATCGATGCTCTCCTCTTCGTAGACGTTCAACGGAATGGCGCATTGGTCAGGACTTCCTTCAAGAACGCGCTTTGAGAGCGCGAACCCACTCCACACTCATCCGAGCCCAGCCACCTGGGCGGCCACCGACGAACTCGGTGTCCAGCCCAGAGAAGCCCGGTGGGAGTGGCCGACTTCGAAACACTACATCGTGCCCATGACGGGAGAGAGGGATGCGAAGAAGGGGGAGATCGTGTCGAAATATCCCGCAGAGGCGCGCACACCGGCTCCAGCCGGGATCGCGGCTGTCCTGGCGGCGTTGCGGTCAACGGCGGGTAGCTGCTTTGGTCGTTTCATCGGTTGTTCCTCCTCGTCTAAATCCACCAATCACCCATTCAGGTGACATTCCTTGAGGCGATATCCCAGGATGAATGAGCGCGAGCTCAGAAAGAACCGAGACGGGCTGAAAACAGCCCATCCCGCTTCAAACTAGAGAGCGGTCAACGCAATGGGACCTGCGATCTTGGCCACGGTGCCAAGCACATCCCAGAAACCAGAGGGACCTACCCTGGCTCCGGCGGGCACAGCGGCGCACTTCATCGAATTCCGGTCAACCGCAGGCAATTGCTTCGGTCGTTTCATGTGTTCTCTCCTCTCTATTGACGGATATCAGATCGCTGCAACATGGCGCCACCGCGCCAAATAATTGAGCCCGCCGAGGAAGAAAGGCAGGCTGCCGGTTGAGGCAGCCCGCCTTCCCCCGGGACTAGAGCGCACCCAAAACGCTTTGTGCGACTGGAATGAGTGAGCCCCAGTCGAACGAGGCACTCACGCCCTTAGCTCCAGCCGGCACTGCCGCCGACTTGATGGAGTTGCGGTCAACTGCAGGAAGTTGTTTCGGCCGTTTCATCTCAAGCTCCTTCATCACGATGGTTGCATCATAACCTGGCCGGCGGACCGCTCGTAGAACGCCCGCCTGCGGCAGCCAGGCATGCCGTGATCATCAGGCCGAAACCGTCTCGTCTGGGCCCGATGAAACCGCTTTCGCTCGGTACGTCGCAACAACAAAGGCTGCGTCATCCGACTAACTATGCAAACCGTGCCCACTTGCGCACCTTGCCGATTCCGACCGGAGAAATGTCGCTCACGTCCACGGTCAAACGGTATTCAACCAGGGCCTTCTGCAGGCGCTCCACCGGGTCGAAGAACCGCATGACGACATCCCAGCAATCCGACTTCGGCCGACACAGCGGACTCTTCTCGGCAAAGATGCTGTCGAGTTCCAGCTTGGCTTTCAGCGCGTTCTTGAAAGCGTCGTTCGCCTGGAACAGGTTGGTTGTCAGATAGTTGATGGCACGATCGCTCGGGGCCTGTCCCAAGTTGCGGACCTCGTAGTAAATCCGTTCGAGGAAGTTCGTCAGACGCTCATAGTCTTCGTCCCATGCGTCCTTGTCGGGTGCATGCTCACGCGGTCCCAAGACGCCTTCAATGAGGAACTTGAGATTCCAGTTGAACAGTGCGCGCAGCGACACGTCGAGAACTGGGACCTGCTGGCCGTTGTAGAGCGTGATGTCGCCGAGGATCCGTCCTGCAACGGAGATTCGTTCGGAACGATTTGGATTGGCGTTGCCGTCCTTATCGTTTTCCGGCCGTGACTGATCGTAGAGGAAGTTCGCGAGTTGCTCGAGGACAGGAACGGCGAAGGTATGCAAGGGCCGCAGCGCGTAGAGTGCCTGCCCTTCCTGGATCAGGGTCCACACCACACTGCCGATATCGGTCGGACCTGGGCCGAACCGACCATCCGGGGCTGGGTGGTTCTGCGTGAATACCCGCCCTTGGTAAAGGTAAGCGGCCATCGCGCGGTTGTCTTCGGGAAGATAGAGCGGGCCGGGCTCCAGGCCGAGGTCCTGACGGAACGCCTGGATGTAGTCGTGATCGTCCGACATCTCGCGAAACCGCTGAACGAAGTAATCGCGGCGCGCGTCGGTAATGAAATCATAACCCAGCTCGCCCGTGACATAGACGAGCTGCGAATTCGAGGAATTGATGAAGTCGGTCGGCATCGGAATGTGGGTTGGCCCCTGGGAAGGCGCCACGCCGCGACCGACCTGCATCGCCGCGACCTGACCCGCGGCTGTGCCGGGGAAACCTGCCATCAGCGCCGTCCGCTGAGCCGGCGTAACACTGGGCTGCATCCCAAATGCGACCTGGATGGGGACACCGCCGTGGTGGACTGGACCGCTTGGCTGTTGAGCCGGACTGACGTCCTGCTGTGCCGGCGCCACGGTTTGCGGCGGCGCGCTTACGGCTTGCTGCTGTGCGTGGCTGCCGCCGCAGCCGCAGGCCTGCGGGCTGATGCCCACGGATTGCCCCGGCGCAGCCATCGATAGGCTTTCCGCAGCCGGCGTCACCATCGGTGGACCCGCAGGTGTTGCGCCGGCGTAAGATGGTCCGTGCTCCATTCCGGTCACCCCCTGGGGATGACTTTGAATCTGTTCGTTCATCATGGAAGTGCCCTCGCTTTGCGTATTTGCGAATGAACGAATGCCGCCCGCATCCGACAGAGGTCTTGCTGTCCGTGCGAACCCGCTGGGCGGAGACCGGATGGCATTCGCTCGGACACCTTCGTGGGGATGCCCCGAAGGGTTCACGGCAGGGTCCGTGAACAACAGTTCGCGGGCCCGTGTGAGGTTGATCCGACCACCCAGCATGCGCTCGCACTGCGATTGCTCTTCGGGCATGCAGGGGATGGCCGATCCAATGATGGCGTCGCGCACGGCCTTGGGGCTCGGCTTTTCACCCCGCAGCTTCTGTTCGCTCAGCAACAGCGCCGCCATGCCCGTGACGATCGGGCAGGCGAAGCTGGTTCCGTTCTTGGCCGCTACGCCATCACCGGGAACCGCTCCCGGGATATTCACTCCCGGCGCCAGAACGCCATGACTGGCAAGACTCTCATCCCAATTGCTGAACGCCATCGGCTGGCCGTTGGCATCGGCCGCGCCCACGGCAAGCACGGTGGGCAACGACGCTGGGGCATGGAGGCACTCGCAGCCGTCGTTACCGGCGGCGGCAAAGATTGCCACGTCCTGCTGCTCGCAACTGCGCACGATCTGCGCCAGAAACGGATCGATATCGCCTGGTTCGATCAACTCGCCGCCGCTGATGTTGATGAGATGCGCCCCGGCCTGAAGCGCGAGCGATATGGCGCGGGCCAGATCCTCCTGGCTGCACGGCCTCAAGTCTCCGCCTTCGGTCTCGCCATAGACGGGAATGACGACCCCACGGCAGTGCGGCGCAATCCCTTCCACGGGCCCGCCCGGTTGCCCGAAAATGATGCTCGCCACGTGCGTGCCGTGTGCCGCGCCGGAAGGACCCATCATGGATTGCAGCCAGACTGGCATCACTTCCTGCAATCGCGCGCCCGCAAAGCATGGGTGCGAAAAGTCAGCGCGGCTGTCAATGATTGCAACGCAAATGTCGGGATCGCCAAGCGTTTGCTGACGGTAATCGCCGAGGTTCACAGCGCTCTGAGAAAATTCGTCAGCCATTACTCTTGCCAGTCAAGGTCGTCGACGTCGTCATCACAACGACACCGCAAAAAATATCCCTGGAGGTGACCGCGCCCTTGTCGGGAGCGATCAACACCGACTCATCATCGTCCAAATATCGATTAGTTCATCTGCCCAATGCGACACACGGTCACTTGTTCGATCTTCGTCGCGATCTCGCTTCTCATTTACGTTGCCGATGCTAAGATACACACATACAGGTTGACCATCGGGTGAAGAGCACATCGAGCATCAGGTAAACCCCCGAGGCAGCCACATGGCCATTGCATTTGCACCGAAGCTATTTTTGATTTCGTCGTGCCAGCGTGAGGGTGAGAAGACATGATCCGCGTCCTTCTTGCCGATGATCGCATCCTCGTGCGATGTGGATTGCGCGGCCTTCTGGAAACACGTCAGGATTTCGAAGTGTGCGCGGAAGCAAGCAACGGCCGCCAGGCGGTTGAACTCGCGGCTCGCTACAAGCCCGACGTCGCCATTCTCGACATGTCGCTTCCAATCGTTGACGGGATCGAAGCGACGCGCCAGATCCGAAAGGAGACGCGCACAACCGAAGTCATGATCTTCACGCTGCACGCCGGCGAGGCCGAGATTCGAGCGGTACTGGAAGCCGGCGCTTGCGGCCTTCTTTTCAAATCAGAATCCGATGATCAGATCGTGAAAGGTATCGAGGCGCTGGCTGGACACCGGAAGTTCTTTTCCAATGCCATCTCTGATGCATTGTTGCGTAATTTCGTCAAGCACGACAAGCTGAGGCCGCTTACGGATCGCGAGCGCGAAGTGGTTCGCCTCATCGCAGAGGGCAAGAGCAACAAGAGCATTGCCCACTGTCTCGACATAAGCGCCAAGACAGTCGAGACCCATCGTTCAGCGTCGATGCGCAAGCTGAACGCTCACTCCACAGCACAACTCGTCCGCTATGCCATTCGTTTCAGATTGATCGAGCCATAGGTTTTTTGCAAAACATTACCTCGGTAGCGCAAAACGATTGCGGTCGCAGCCCGAAGAATATAGAAAATCACGACGCGGACGTGGCGGAACGGGTAGACGCAAGGGACTTAAAATCCCTCGATGGCAACGTCGTGTGGGTTCGAGTCCCACCGCCCGCACCAATGTGACGGTGATCCTTGCGACGGACCCGCCGGCTCACACGGCTCCGCAACACGACGCAAGCATCCGCGACAATCCCCTATTGTTATGATCGTAACCAATCTCCTGCCCGCTGAAATCCGCGCGCAACACGCTCGCCTTTGACTGTCCGCTCACTTTCAGGAGCGGACGGACATGAGCAAGCAGATTGGTGGGCGCGCCGTTGTCATCGGAGCCGGTATCGGCGGATTGGCGGCGGGCGGCGCGCTGGCGCCCTTTTTTCGGCAGGTGGTCATTCTGGAGCGCGACCGGTTGCCCGATGTCGCAGAGGCTCGAGCCGGGACTGCGCAAGGCCGGCACACCCACGGCCTGCTGGCAGGCGGCCTGAAGGCGCTGAACGAGATCTTCCCCGGATACAGGCAGGCGCTGGTCGAGGCCGGCGCGATCCCGATCCGCGCGGCCCAGGACGTCCGCTTCGAGCGCGCGGATGTCGGCGCGCTGCCGCAGCGCGATCTCGGCATATCCTATCTCTGCGCATCGAGACCCCTGATCGAGCTGGTGCTGCGGCGTCAGCTCGAGTCCTTCGCCAACGTCGAAATCTGGCCCGAGTGCAAGGTGACAGGGATACTATCGGTGAAGCTTGCCGGCGCGGTGCACGGAGTCCGGTTCGACATGAAATCGGGCGAAGCTGAACTGCTGCACGCCGATCTCATCGTGGACGCTTCCGGCCGCCCGACGCTGACGATAGCGCTGCTCGAATCACTCGGCCTGAAGCCGCCAGCCGTGACCGAGATCGGCGTCGACATCAACTACGCCACCGCCGTGATCGATATCCCCGCGCAGGCAGCGCATGACTGGAAAATGGTGCTGACCCAACCCGATCCGCCGAAGCCGGCGCGTTACGGCGTGTTGATACCGGTCGAGTCCGGCCGCTGGATGGTGACGATCTGCCGGCATGGCGATGTCGAACGGCTCGACTCCTGGGACAAATTTTTGAGAGCCTTTCGCGAGCTGATCACACCGACGATCTACGACGCGCTGCGGCCCGGCAAGCCCGTCGGAGAGCTCCGGCATTACGGATTTCCCGCCAGCTCCTGGCGGCATTTTGAAAAATCGGCCCACCTGCCGCGCGGGCTGTTGCCGATCGCCGACAGCCTGTGCCGGTTCAATCCAATCCATGGCCAGGGCATGTCGTCTGCCGCGCTGCAGGCCCGCTTGTTGCGGGATGCTCTGGAGCGCGCATCGGTTGCGACCGATCCGATTCCCGTGCTGCAGGCCGATTTCCTTGGCGAGGTCGGCACCCTGCTGGAAACGCCCTGGGGCATGTCCGCGACTGCGGACCTCGCCTTTCCGGACACGCGCGGCGTCCGCCCCGAAGGCTTTGAAGAGAATTTCCGCCGCGCCGCGGCGACGTTCCGGGCCGCTGTTGCCGATCCGATGGTGCACAGGGCGATGGTCGAGGTCGCCCAATTGCTGGCGCCTCGAACGCTGCTGCGAGAGCCCGATATCGCGCGGCGTATCGAGGAGGCCAACGCCAATGCGATGGCGTAGCGAGACGTCAAAAACGTTGCATCCGTTTCATCGCGGCCGCCGACATCGACGGACCTGAACACACGTGGTAGCTTGCGGGCGCCCGCAAGTTCCACATTGTGACATGCCCTCACTCACTCGAATCACCATCGCCCCCCATCTCGTCTTCGACGCGCTGGCCGCGGGCGAGCGCGATGCGCCGCTGGTGCTGCTGCTGCACGGCTTTGCGGAATCGATGCATTGCTGGCGCGCGCAGGTCGCCGCGTTGGCGGACATGGGCTATCGCGCCGTCGCACCGAGCCAGCGCGGCTATTCGCCGACCGCACGGCCCGATCCCACCGATCATCCGAGCTATCACATCGAGCGCCTGATGGACGATGCGATGGCGATCGTTGCGGCGTCGGGCTATGGCGACAAGCGCTTTCATCTCGCGGGCCATGATTGGGGCGGCAGCATCGCCTGGGCGCTTGCCGATCGCCATGCCGAGCGGGTCGCGTCGCTCACGATCCTGTCACGGCCGCATCCCAATTCCTTCAACCGTGCGCTCGCGATGGCCGACGGCGACCAGGCGCATCGCTCGCGCCATCACAAGGCCTTCCTCGAACCCGACGCAACCGAAATCGTGCTCGCCAATGGTGCCAAATGGCTCAGGGATCG
>Ga0210406_10006484_pt1 | contig 12125 bp, 8 predicted proteins | sample IncBWC30MmetaG_FD_155454 | JGI IMG/M metagenome (GOLD analysis project Ga0210406, IMG submission 155454) | Forest soil microbial communities from Barre Woods Harvard Forest LTER site, Petersham, Massachusetts, United States - Inc-BW-C-30-M | ecosystem: Environmental > Terrestrial > Soil >...
ACCGTGGTCTATCTGGTGACGGGTTCGACCCTGCCGACCGAGCGGCCGCGCGGCCGACAGGAAACCGACATCACAGCTGACGAGAGAGGGGCGCTCAAGTGAACCAGGCGCGCAAGGACATCGTCCGCTCCAGAGCCGCCTCCGTCCCCCGCATTCTGATCGTCGAAGACGAAGCGGATCTGTCCTTGCTGCTTGGCTACAACCTCGAGGCGGAAGGCTATGTGGTCGAGAACGTCGAGCGCGGCGACGAGGCCGAGTTGCGCTTGGCCGAGAATGCGCCCGACCTCGTGATCCTCGACTGGATGCTGCCCGGCGTCTCGGGTCTCGAAATCTGCCGCCGCTTACGGGCGCGCGAATCGACCCGCACGCTTCCGGTGATCATGGTGACGGCGCGCGGCGAAGAAGCCGAGCGGGTGCGAGGCCTGTCGGTCGGCGCGGATGATTATGTGGTCAAGCCCTTTTCGGTGCCCGAACTGATGGCGCGGGTGCGCGCGCTACTCAGACGCAGCCGGCCCGAGCGGATCGCCGAGCGTCTTTATGCCGGCGATCTCGATCTCGACCGGGAGACGCGGCGGGTTCGGCGCGGCGTTCGCGACATCCACCTCGGTCCGACCGAGTTCCGGCTGCTTGAATATCTCCTGGAGAAGCCGGGGCGGGTGTTCTCGCGCGCGCAATTGCTGGACGGCGTGTGGGGCCAGGCGGCGGAGATCGACGAGCGCACGGTCGACGTCCATGTCGGGCGCCTGCGCAAGGCGCTCTCGCGGGGCCGTGAGCGCGATCCCATCCGAACCGTACGCGGAACCGGCTACGCCTTCGACGAAACCTTCGGAAAAGACGTGAGATAATGCTTGGCGCCACGCTGCAAGCGAACGCGCACAAGGCCCGAGCTTTGCGGGCCCGATCTTTTGCGGGTAGCGGCTCAGTTTGAAGTTCCAGTTTTGACCTTTGCGGAAGCTCCCTCAGTCTCCAATCGAGCGAATGACCCGCGCCGGATTTCCTCCGACAAGAGTATTCGCGGGTACGTCCTTGGTGACTACCGAACCTGCCGCGACGACCGAATACTCGCCGACTGTTACGCCACCGATGATGATCGCGCCGGCTGCGATCCACACGCCTCTCTCAATCACGATGGGCTTTCCAATTGTGGCGGCGCGTCGCTGCGAAGGTTCAAGCGGATGACCCGCGGTGATGATACTGACGTTTGGCCCGATCATCACATCGTCTGAGATGTCGAGGCCCCCCAGGTCATAAAAAGTACAGTTCTGATTTACGAAGACCTGACGCCCGACGCGGATCTCGTCGCCACCGGCAGTATAAAATGGAGGGATAAGTAAAAAGCTCTCGTCTACCTTTTACCGATGAGTTGGCTGAACAAGGCCCGAATTTCGTCCGCGTCGTTGAACGTCAAACGGTTAAGTCTGGCGGTGATCGCCATCGCTCGTTTGACGTTCGCCAACATGGCCGCTGAGTCCGGCGTTTTACTGTGAATTGTCTTTGCGACACTGTCAGTTGGCATTCGTTATTTCTCTTGGGTCGGCTTGAGCAAGCGTTTCGGCGCACGAATCCGGGGCTGGGATTCGGTGAATATAGCCACAAAGCGGAAAGGTTAGGATCCGGCCAGAGCGACAATTCGAAATGACCGACTACTGCTTTTTGCGGGCAAATCGCGGGGATGGCCAGGCCCCAAGGATGCGCACCCTCGTCCTCCCGATTGACACCCGTCGCGAACCATGTCCTCCACCCCGGTCTCAATGGTCAAGAACAGCGCCTTACTCATCGCCGCGATCGCGCGGGTCGTGCGCCTGTCGACCCGTCATGCGTGGGTCGTCATTGCCGCCTTTCTCATCGCCGCGGTTGTCGCCGGCGGCTACGTCGCGCGCCACATCGCCATCAACACGGATAGCGGCACGCTCTTGTCGAGCTCGCTCCCTTGGCGCCAGCAAGAGATAAAGCTCAATGAGCTCTTCCCGCAGCGGACCGACCTGATCGTCGCGGTCATCGACGCGACGACGCCGGAAGCGGCCGACGAGGCGGCAGATGCGTTGGTCAAGGCGCTGGCCCCTCGCACGGACGTAATCCGCAACATCAGCCGGCCGGACGGCGGCGAATTCTTCGCCCGCGAGGGCGTCTTGTTTCTCAGCGTCGACGACCTGCGTCAGAACATGGATCAGCTGATCAAGGCAGAGCCTTTCCTCGGAACGCTCGCCCTCGATCCGACGCTGCGCGGGATCCTCGGCGCCATCTCGCAGTCGCTCGAAGGCGTTCGGCTCAAAAAGACGACGCTCGAAGACATCAAGCCAGCGGTCGCCGCCATCGCCGACGCCTTGGAACGGATCGAGCAGGGCCAGCATCCGGCCTTCTCCTGGCGCCGGCTGATTTCGGGGCGCGCGCCGGATCCGTCTGATCTCCGACGGTTCGTCAACATCCAGGCCGTCCTCAATTACGGCGATCTGGAGCCCGGAGGCGAGGCGACCAAGGCCGTCCGGGCGACGATCGCCAAACTGGGCCTGACACCGGACAGGGGCGTCACGGTGCGCCTCACCGGCTCGGTGCCCCTATCGGACGAGGAGTTTTCCACGATCGCCGACGGCGCCGCGCTCAACGGCGTGATGACCATCGTCGTCGTTCTCCTGATCCTTTGGCTGGCTCTCAGGCAGTCCCGGATCATTCTCGCCGTCCTGATCAATCTCGCGGTCGGCTTGAGTTTCACCGCCGCTGTTGGCTTAGCGATGGTCGGCGCGCTGAACCTCATCTCGGTCGCCTTCGCCGTGCTGTTCATCGGCCTTGGCGCCGATTTCGGCATCCAGTTCAGCGTCCGATACCGCGCCGAGCGTTTCGCGGACCGCGATCTCCTTGAAGCTCTCCAAACGACCGGGCGCGGCGTGGCGGGCCCGCTTCTGCTCGCGGCGGCCTCGATCGCGGCCGCTTTCTACTCGTTCCTGCCGACCGCCTATGTGGGTCTGTCCGAGCTCGGACTGATCGCCGGAACTGGCATGATCATCGCCTTCCTAACCACGGTCACCCTGCTTCCGGCGCTGCTTGCCGTTCTCAAGCCAGCCGGCGAGGCGGCGCCGGTGGGCTGGGCTTGGCTTGCGCCTCTCGATCATTTTCTCGATAAGCAGCGCAATTGGGTGGTGGGCCTCACTCTGGCCGCCGTCGTCCTTGGCTTGCCGCTTCTCAGGGGCCTGAGCTTCGACTTCAATCCGCTCAACCTGCGCTCAAAACATGTCGAGTCGGTCTCGACCCTCCTCGATCTGATGCGCGATCCAGACACGAGCCCCAACACTATCGATATATTGGAGCCCAATCTCGCCAGCGCCTCGGCCATGGTGGAAAAGCTCAAGCCGCTGCCTGAAGTCGCCAACGTGCGGACGCTGGAAAGCTTCGTGCCCAAGGACCAGGACGAGAAGCTCGCCATTATCGACGACGCCAACTTCTTCTTTGCGAATACGCTCAATCCGGATCCCATCGACCCCGCGCCGACCCCAGCCGAGACCTTGGAGGCGATCAACAAGACGGCCGCCGATCTCACCACGACGACGGCCAGTCTGGATACCCCGGCCGCCACGCAGGCGCGCCGCTTGGCGAGTGCGCTCACCGCTTTGGCGAAGGCGTCGCCCACGACCAGAGAGGAGGCGGAGCGCGTGCTGGTGACGCCGCTCATGACGACGCTTCGCCAAGTTCGCGATCTCCTCTCGGCCCAGCACGTGACCATCGACACGCTTCCGCCTGCGCTCAAAAGCGCTTGGGTCGCGCCCGACGGTGAGGTCAGGATCGAAGCGAGGCCAAGGGGGAACGGGAACGACAACGCCGTCCTGCATCGGTTCGTTGACGCGGTGCGCGAGGTCGCGCCGGAAGCGAGCGGGGCGCCGGTCTTTATCGTCGAGGCGGCTGCGACGATCGTCAAAGCGTTTTTTCAGGCCGGCGTCTTGTCGCTCTTGTCGATCGCACTGATCCTGTTCGTGGCGCTTAGGCGCTGGCAAGACGTCGCGCTGACGCTCGTGCCTTTGCTGGTCGCCATAATCGTCACCCTCGAGATGTGCGTGGCGATCGGGCTCAAGCTCAATTTCGCCAACATCATCGCCCTGCCGCTTTTGTTGGGCGTGGGCGTCGCGTTCAAAATCTACTACGTCATGGCGTGGCGAGCGGGAGAGCACAACTTCTTGCAGTCGAGCCTGACGCGGGCTGTATTCTTCAGCGCCTGCACGACCGCCACCGCCTTCGGCAGCCTGTGGTTTTCTCACCACCCCGGCACGTCGAGCATGGGCAAGCTGATGGCTTTGTCGCTGGCGACGACGCTGTCCGCCGCAGTGCTGTTCCAGCCTGCTCTTTTGGCGACGCAGAGCAAATCCCATCACGACAAGTGATTAATGCGACCAGAGTACAAATGGCCGTACTGTGGCAAAAGGGTGATAGTCGCCGAAGCGCGGCTCTGCTAGCTTGAGTTGGGGCTGGGTCTGATTTGTCAGAACCGTAGCAGACGTTGTCGAAGCATCGTCCTTTCTGGACCTGCGGGGAAAACTTCCGCGTCTTGCGGAATTTCGAGAGGAATCGTCGACGCATGCGTGGCGTTGAACGCTGGACCAAATGGCTGAGCGCGGCGAGCCTCGCGGCGCTTGTGAGCGCCTGCGCGGGCGTGCCCCGCGATGCCTCGTTGCCAATCGACGATCCCAACGAGCAATTCAATCGCGGCGTCCTTCACCTCAATCAGGTGGTGCTCGATCCGCCGGCAACGGTCGTTAAGTCTGTGCCAGGACTGATCCGGGACCGCTTCGAGGATTTGGACGCGAACCTGAAAGAGCCGCGTGTCTTCGCCAATGACGTCCTGCAGGGGCGCTTGAACGCCGCGGGCATCACCGTTGGCCGGTTCGTCTTCAATAGCATTTTCGGCCTAGGCGGCTTGTTCGACGTGGCTGGACAAGGCGGATTGCCGCAGCAGACGGGCGATTTCGGCCAGACCATGTTCGTCTGGGGCGTTCCCTCGGGCGCCTATACTGTGACCCCCTATTTCGGTCCCTCGACGCAACGCGATTCTATCGGCGGCATCGTGGATTCGGTCGGCGATCCCGTCGGCTGGGTGGTGGGTGGAATTTTCATTGGATGGCCTTGGACGATCGGGTCGGGCGCCCTGGGCGCCGTCGCTCACCTCGCCGAATGGAAACAGGCCGAGAGTTCATCCGTCGATTTCTACACCTTCCTGCGCTCGAGCTACTATCAGACGCGCCGGAACCAGTTGCGTGAGGCGCTCGGCCTGCCCCCGGAGGTCGAATCGCCAGCCACCGCAGGCCCGATCGTCGCGGCGCCGGCCACGTTAGGCCCGGGCGGAGGATCGCCGGCTTACGCAATCCCGCCGCCGCAATAGACGGACATTACGAGGTCGAACTCGCCTGATCCGTCTGGCGAGCGAGAAAGCGCCGTCCTTCCACCCATTGCCAGGCCGCAAGGCCCGGCAGGCCTAGCGCCAGTTCGCGAACCCGCTTGGTGAGAGAAATCGCAAGCGCCAGGTCCGCCGGCACGCCGACCAGCGCCCCGAACAGGACCAGGCCGCCTTCCTGAGCGCCCAAGGCCCCTGGCACCATGAACGCCGCGCCGCGGACGCCGGCACTGAGGCTTTCGAGGATGAAAGCGTCGATCACGGTCAGCGGCTTGCCGAGGGCCCACATCGTCAGCCAGATCTCGCTCACGCAACTAACCCATCCGATGAGGCGAAGCAGGCTGGAATAGGACAGGGCGAAGCGGCGGCGATAGGTCGCAACCACCGCGCCGTCGATGGCTTCGGCTCGGCCCGCAAAGCCGGACATCCAACTCTTCGGCGCCAGCTGATGAGCCCATCCGACGAGCACGCCAAACATGCTATTGTGTTGGATCCGGATGAAAATGGCGATCCCCACCGTGAACGCGGCCACCCCGATAAGCAGTCCCCAGGCCGTCGAAGCCGACGCATGAGCGCCTCTTGTCGTGAGCAACGCGACTCCGGCAAGGACGAAGACCATCTGGGTCGCGGCGCCGACCGTAATGTCGACCACCATGGTGGCGGTGGCCTGCGCGCCTGAGATGCCGCGTTGATGCGCGAGCCGCGCGCCGACGACGTCTCCGCCGACACCGGCGACCGGAAGCAGCGTGCTGACGGATTCTCGGATCCAGCGCATCCAAAGAAAGCTCGGCTGGCCCGGGCGGTTTAAAGTCGGAAACAGTTGTCGCCAGGACATCGCGTCGAAATACAAGGGGATAAGGTGAAGCAGCGTTATCGGCGCCAGCCACCAGCCAAGGACCAGCATGGCGGAGCCCACCTCGGCGGCGCCGCTGTGGACGATCAGAAATACGACGAGCAGGAAACCGAGGAACGCGGCGACAATGAGCGATCTTGAAATAGCTTGGCTCCTGTCCGAGCGCGGGTCGCGCCAAAAACTGCGCAGGACTACGATCGCCGCGCGGAATCGTCTATCAGCAATTGTCGCCGAGGTGGAGTACCGGGCGTCGCCCTTGCGGATCGCGAACCACTCATGTCTGAAGCGCCGGTTCTCATTCTTCTGGCCCCTTCCGCGGCCTCGCCGCCGACGGTCGACGTCGCGCGTGGGCGCAATGGTGACCCCGTCATTTTGGGGCTCAGCCTCATTCAGCGCACGACGCTCGCGGCGCATCGCGCCGGTTACGCCCAAGTCTTTCTCCTTGGAGGCAGTAACCGCAAGGCGCCCGGCATCGCCCCCGTCGCCGACTGGACAAGCCTCGCCGCGTCGCTCTCCTCCGCTCCGCCGGCGCCGCTGATCATTACGCCTGCCGCCATTCTCGCGGAAGGCGACTGGCTCGAGCGGCTGGCCTCAGCCCGCATCGAACCGGCCGGCTGGGGGACGATCCCGAATCGCATCGTGATGCTCCCGGCCGCTTCGGTTCCGGATGCGGCGGACGCCTTGGACCAAGGCAGCGCCGCCCGAGGCTTACGCGAGGTCGAGACCCGGCTCGCTTCGCGCTTTGGACCTCCGGCCCGTATCCTTGCTGCGATCGATCCGATGATCGTTGAGACGCCCGCCGAGGTCGGGGCCGCGGAACGGCGGCTTCTGCGGTCGCTGGTCAAGGACACTGACGGGTTCATGGCCCGCCACGTCGAGCGGCCGATCTCGTTGCAGATCTCGCGCCGCCTGGCGGGAACCGGGATCACACCCAACCAAATGAGCCTGATTTCCGTTGCGGTTGGAATCTGCGGCGGCCCGTTTTTCCTGTCCTCGCGCCCCTTGATGCAAACCATTGGGGCGCTCCTGTTCCTGGCGCATTCGATTCTCGACGGTTGCGACGGCGAACTGGCGCGGCTCAAATTCCAGCAATCGCGATGGGGCGGCGTTCTTGATTTTTGGGGCGACAATGTCGTTCACACAATCATATTCGGCTGCATGGGCATTGGCTGGAGCCTGGCCGCGGGCGCCATCTGGCCGCTGTGGCTTGGCGCCGGAGCCGTCCTCGGGACGTTGGGCTCGGCCGGCTTCGTCTATTGGCGGCTGATGCGCTCGAAGGATGGCGGTGACACCCTGTTCACCTCGGTGTCCGATGTGCCCGAGCGGCCGCTCACGCGGCTCCTCGACTCCGCCTCGCGCCGCGATTTCATATATCTCGTGATCCTGCTCGCGCTTTTCGGCCGATCGAACTGGTTTCTGGTCATGGCCGGGATCGGCGCCCCGATCTATTTTTTCCTGGTGCTGTTCGCGGCGCGCCGGCAGCCCTCTCTCGGAGAGGCAGGCTCCAGCGTCGCGCCGGGTGTGAATCGATGAGCGCTCGGTTGAGAGACGGTCTGCGCAAACCGCCTGACCATCCGCCGGGACGCGCTCGAGGCGATCGTCATGGACGGGCTGCGCAGCCGGCTGATGGATCCCGCCCTGTTCAAGGTCTTCGCCGAGGAGTTCGCCGCGGAATGGAACCGGCTGCAGAGCGAGGCTGGGGCCAATTTGAGCCGCATCCGGAACGAGCGAGACCGGGTCTGCCGGCAGATCGACCGGCTGGTCGACGCGCTAGCCGACGGAGAACCTGCGGCGCGCCTGACGGAGAAGCTCCGGGAGCTCGAGCGACGGCGCCTTGAACTCGAACGCGAGCTGGAGACGACCGGCACGCCCGCGCCGCGGCTGCACCCGAACATCGCGGAAGCCTATAGGCGCAAAGTCGCGGAGCTGCACGCTGCATTGAAGACCGACGACGGGGGCCCTGCGCGCGAGCTTATCCGCGGCCTCGTCGAGGCGATCGCGCTCGTGCCGGAGGACGGGCGACTTCGGGTAGAGGTGCGCGGGGAACTGGCCGCGATCCTTCGGCTTTCGGGATGCGCAAACGAAAAAGCTCCGGCGCAGGGGCCGGAGCTTTTGGTCGAGCAAATAAAGATGGTTGCGGGGGCAGGATTTGAACCTGCGGCCTTCAGGTTATGAGCCTGACGAGCTACCGGGCTGCTCCACCCCGCGCCAAAGGCTAGGCGCCGTCGGATAAAGAGGAAGTTTTCCGTTCTTGGCAGGCCTGGCGACGACCTACTCTCCCATGTCTTGAGACAGAGTACCATCGGCGCTAAGGCGTTTGACGGCCGAGTTCGGGATGGGATCGGGTCTTATCACCTTGCAAAGGCCACCAGGCCGGCGAAGAACGGTGAAGCAAAACTGGTTTTTCGGGTTTTGCTTCAAAGCGCGCCTGCGCTTTGAAGCAAAAATCTCGCGCCTTGGCGACGAGAGCAATCAAGTCGAACGAGCGATTAGTACCGGTAAGCTTCACGCGTTGCCACGCTTCTACATCCGGCCTATCGACGTGGTGGTCTTCCACGGCTCTTCAGGGAGAACTTGTTTTGAGGCTGGTTTCCCGCTTAGATGCCTTCAGCGGTTATCCATTCCGTATATAGCTACCCTGCACTGCGGCTGGCGCCACAACAGGTCCACCAGAGATACGTTCACCCCGGTCCTCTCGTACTAGGGGCAAATCCTCTCAATTCTCCAACACCCACGGCAGATAGGGACCAAACTGTCTCACGACGTTTTGAACCCAGCTCACGTACCACTTTAATCGGCGAACAGCCGAACCCTTGGGACCTTCTCCAGCCCCAGGATGTGATGAGCCGACATCGAGGTGCCAAACACTCCCGTCGATATGGACTCTTGGGGAGTATCAGCCTGTTATCCCCGGCGTACCTTTTATCCGTTGAGCGATGGCCCACCCACGCGGGACCACCGGATCACTATGACCGACTTTCGTCTCTGCTCGACTTGTTGGTCTCGCAGTCAGGCTGGCTTATGCCATTGCACTCTAACGACCGATTTCCGACCGGTCTGAGCCAACCATTGCGCGCCTCCGTTACTCTTTGGGAGGCGACCGCCCCAGTCAAACTACCCACCATGCGTTGTCCCGGCTCCGGATGACGGAGCGCGGTTAGACATCCATGAATTCAAGGGTGGTATTTCAAGGGTGGCTCCACTCGAGCTAGCGCCCAAGCTTCCAAGCCTACCACCTATCCTACACATGACTACACGAATGCCAACGCAAAGTTATAGTAAAGGTGCACGGGGTCTTTCCGTCTGACCGCAGGAACCCCGCATCTTCACGGGGACTTCAATTTCACTGAGCTGATGTTGGAGACAGCGGGGAAGTCATTACGCCATTCGTGCAGGTCGGAACTTACCCGACAAGGAATTTCGCTACCTTAGGACCGTTATAGTTACGGCCGCCGTTTACCGGGGCTTCAATTCAAGGCTTGCACCTCTCCTTTTAACCTTCCGGCACCGGGCAGGCGTCAGACCCTATACGTCATCTTGCGATTTCGCAGAGCCCTGTGTTTTTGTTAAACAGTTGCCACCCCCTGGACTGTGCCCCCCCGACAAGCTTGCGCTCACCGAGGGCCTCCTTATTCCGAAGTTACGGAGGTAAATTGCCGAGTTCCTTCAACATCATTCTCTCAAGCGCCTTGGTATACTCTACCTGTCCACCTGTGTCGGTTTCGGGTACGGTCTTATGCAGGGGCTATTTCCTGGAACCTCGTCGACGCCCGATCAATCCAGTAAGATCGAACGACATAAGAGATCCGTCACCACCTGCAGGCTCACGAATATTAACGTGATTCCCATCGACTACGCCTTTCGGCCTCGCCTTAGGGACCGGCTAACCCTGCGGAGATTAACTTTACGCAGGAACCCTTGGACTTTCGGCGACACTGTCTTTCACAGTGTTTGTCGTTACTCATGTCAGCATTCGCACTTCCGACGCCTCCAGGAGGCCTCACGGCTCTCCCTTCATCAGCCAACGGAACGCTCCGCTACCGCGTCTTGCGACGCCCAAAGCTTCGGCTCATGGCTTGAGCCCCGTTACATCTTCGGCGCAGAAACCCTTATTTAGACCAGTGAGCTGTTACGCTTTCTTTAAAGGATGGCTGCTTCTAAGCCAACCTCCTGGTTGTTTTGGGATTTCCACATCCTTTCCCACTTAGCCATGAATTGGGGGCCTTAGCTGTTGGTCTGGGTTGTTTCCCTCTCCACAATGGACGTTAGCACCCACTGTGTGGCTCCCGAGTATGACTTCCAGGTATTCGGAGTTTGGTTAGGTTTGGTAGGGTTTTAGCCCCCCTAGCCCATCCAGTGCTCTACCCCCTGGAGCCTCAACTCGAGGCTATACCTAAATATATTTCGCGGAGAACCAGCTATTTCCGAGTTTGGTTGGCCTTTCACCCCTAATCACAAGTCATCCGAGTCTTTTTCAACAGACACCGGTTCGGCCCTCCAGCAGGTGTTACCCTGCCTTCAGCCTGCTCATAACTAGATCACTCGGTTTCGGGTCTAAAGCATCGAACTGAACGCCCTATTCAGACTCGCTTTCGCTACGCCTCCGCCTATCGGCTTAAGCTTGCTCGATACTTTAAGTCGCTGACCCATAATACAAAAGGTACGCCGTCACCCTTGCGGGCTCCGACTGTTTGTAGGTATCCGGTTTCAGGAACTGTTTCACTCCCCTCGTCGGGGTGCTTTTCACCTTTCCCTCACGGTACTTGTTCGCTATCGGTCGCTGAGGAGTACTTAGGCTTGGAGGGTGGTCCCCCCGTGTTCAGACAGGATTGCACGTGTCCCGCCCTACTCGAATCTCCTGCTCGAACCCTATTCATACGGGGCTGTCACCCGCTACGGCCCGGCTTTCCAACCGGTTCTGATAGATCCAAACAAAAGCATTGGCCTGGTCCGCGTTCGCTCGCCACTACTAACGGAGTCTCGTTGATGTCCTTTCCTCCGGGTACTGAGATGTTTCAGTTCCCCGGGTTCGCTCTTATTCTCCTATGTATTCAGAGAATAAGTACCTTCTTTTGATCTCTGTTGGTCCAAAGATCGCTCCATCTTGTCCAGAAGACAGAATGGAGCGGGCTCGCCTCGAGCGAAGCCTCTGGCCTGTGCGGCCTTGGCTGTCGCGTCATCGACGCGCCTCTTCGGAGCAACAGAGATCGAAGGTGGGTTTCCCCATTCGGAAATTCACGGATCAAAGCCTGTTCGCGGCTCCCCATGACTTATCGCAGCGTACCACGTCCTTCATCGCCTCTCAGCGCCAAGGCATCCACCAGATACCCTTAAGACACTTGATTGCTCTCATCGCCAAAGCGCGTGTCTTGTATTGTCGACCGATCGGCAATCGATCGAAACACGCTCTCTGGCTTGAAAAGACCAGTTTTGCTTCAAACGCATCCGGGAATCTGAGCGGTCAGGCTCCAAACCCACGACTGGTTGCTCGAGAGACAAGATGATGACGCGACGTCTTTCCGCCTTCAGATCCTCACGGACCGTCCGACTTACGCCTCGCCCCATCCGGTCTTCGACCGAATGCGCTTCCTCTTCACAATGTCAGAGATCGAGGACCGGAAGGAACGGCGGAGGAGAGAACCTCGTCGCCGGCCATCCGGCCTTCGTCACGCTAAGCGCTCGCGCGCTCAACGAAACTGATAAAATCACATCGGACAGGATAGGAGCGCTTCGATCTGCTCGACACTTCGTCAAGACCTCGCGGCCCAGACTTTGGTGGAGCCAGACGGGATCGAACCGACGACCTCATGCTTGCAAAGCACGCGCTCTCCCAACTGAGCTATGGCCCCGTTTCAAGACCCGCCGGCGCCCGAAGGCTGTGGTGGGCCTGGGAGGACT
>Ga0210406_10006486_pt1 | contig 12123 bp, 7 predicted proteins | sample IncBWC30MmetaG_FD_155454 | JGI IMG/M metagenome (GOLD analysis project Ga0210406, IMG submission 155454) | Forest soil microbial communities from Barre Woods Harvard Forest LTER site, Petersham, Massachusetts, United States - Inc-BW-C-30-M | ecosystem: Environmental > Terrestrial > Soil >...
TAAGATCGTTGCGACGTTGGGACCTGCCAGCAACAGCGAGGATATAATCCGGGCGCTATTCGAGGCGGGGGCAGATGTATTTCGCTTTAACTTCAGCCACGGCACGCATCAGGACCATCAGGCGCGCTACGATATCGTTCGTAAGGTCGAGCAGGAAACAGGACGGCCGATCGCGGTCCTTGCCGATCTGCAGGGTCCGAAGCTCCGGATCGGCACGTTCGCCGACGGGCTGATCAAGCTGGCGGCCGGCGCGTCGTTCGGCCTCGACCTGGATGACAAGCCAGGAGACCAAAATCGCGTCGGCATGCCGCACCCGGAGATTTTCCAGGCGCTAAAGCCGGGAGTCGGACTGCTACTTGATGATGGGAAAGTGCGCTTGGTCGTCGAGTCATGTGGTCCGACGCATGCGGTAACCCGCGTCGTGGTGCCTGGCGCGCTATCCAATCGCAAGGGCGTCAGCGTGATCGGTGCGGTGCTGCCGCTTTCAGCGCTGACGGAAAAGGACCGGCGCGATCTCGATTTCGCGCTCAATATGGGTGCGGACTGGGTGGCGTTGTCCTTCGTGCAGCGTCCTGAGGACATAAAAGAGGTGCGTGACCTCGTCGCCGGGCGCGCCAATGTGATGGCGAAGCTCGAAAAGCCATCGGTGATCGACTGCCTGACCGAGATCGTCGAGTTGTCCGACGGCATCATGGTGGCTCGCGGCGATCTTGGGGTGGAGATGCCGCCCGAGACCGTACCTGTCGTCCAGCGTCGCATTCTTCGCGCTTGCCGCAAGGCGGGCAAGCCCGTCGTCGTCGCCACGCAGATGCTGGAGTCGATGATCACCACGCCAACGCCGACACGGGCAGAGGCGTCTGATGTCGCGACCGCCGTTTACGACGGCTCCGACGCGGTGATGCTTTCGGCGGAATCCGCCTCGGGTCAGTTTCCACTGGAAGCTGTGAGGTTCATGGATCGCATCATAGCGGAAGTGGAGCAGGACTCGCACTACCGACAAACGATCGATGCCGCACATCCGGATGCCGAGCCGACTTTGCCAGACGCGATTTGCTGTGCGTTACGCCGAGCGGCCGGTCTGCTCAACATTGCCGTCGCCGTCACTTACACAAGCTCCGGCTACACGAGTCTGCGCGCTGCTCGCGAACGGCCCGCATCGCCGATACTCAGTCTGAGCGCCAACCTTACAATTGCACGCCGCATGTCGTTGGTATGGGGTGTGCACTCGATCATCACCCACGAACTGCATGACATTGCCGATGTGACAGCCAATGCGAGTCGTATCGCGCTCGACGAGGGATTTGCGCAGAAGGGCGACGTGATCGCCATTACCGCCGGTATACCTTTCGGCGTGGCCGGAAATACCAACCTACTGAAACTGGCTATCGTCTGACGATCGGGGCGATGCCGCCTTTGGCCGGCGGCGAAAGGGAGGAACACAAGGATGTCTAGCTTTGGGCCCGCAGGTTCGGTTAGGCGGCACGAGACCGCCGGTCATATGGTGATGCATCGGCTCGATGAACTCGCGCAATTCTCCGCTGAGCATGATGCGCTGACGCGGCTGTATCTGACGGTAGAACTCAAAGCCGCAGCCTTGCAGACCCAGGCATGGATGCATGCGGCCGGCATGGTCGCCTATATCGATGCGGTCGGCAATGTCGTGGGGCGCTACGACGGGCGAGGGCCCGGCCTGCCGGCGGTGATACTCGGTTCGCACATCGACACCGTGCGCAATGCAGGCAAATACGATGGCTGCTTCGGGGTTATCGCGGCGATCCAGGCCGTCGCTGCGCTTCATGAAGCGAATGAGCGCCTGCCTTTCGCAATAGAGGTCGTTGCGTTTGGGGACGAGGAAGGCGTTCGTTTTCCGATCGCTTTGACTGGGTCGCGCGCGGTCGCTGGCCTTTTTGATCCAAATGCGCTTGATGCGAAGGATTCCGATGGGATCACCCTGCGAGAGGCGTTGCAGCAGTTCGGCTGCAACCCTCTGGAGATTCCCGAAATTCCGCGCCGCAGGGACCAGGTACTAGCCTATTGCGAGCTGCATATCGAGCAAGGCCCTGTCCTGGAGGCTGAAGGTCTGCCTGTCGGCATCGTCACCGCGATTAGCGGAGCGAGTCGCTTCACGATCGAAGTCGATGGCGTGGCGGGCCATGCGGGTACCGTGCCGATGAATCTGCGCCGGGACGCACTTTGTGCCGCCGCGGAGATGGTGCTGGAGGTCGAGCGCACTGCGAAGCAAACCAAAGATCTCATCGCGACGGTCGGGCGTGTGGACGTGCTTCCAGGCGCCGTCAATGTCATCCCCTCCGGCACGCGCTTCACGCTCGACATTCGCAGTCCGAGCGACGGGGTGCGCCTCGCGGCTGTCGCGCGCCTCACTAAGGCGTTCGAGCAGACGGCCAAAGAGCGCAATGTCCCCATGCGCATGCAAAAGTCCTACGAGGAAGCTGCCGCCACCTGTCATCCTAACCTGATCGAGCAGCTTTCCGCCGCGGTGGAACGGACCGGCTTCTCGCCACGCCGTCTACCAAGTGGCGCCGGTCATGATGGGCTGGCTATGGTCGCGCTTTGTCCGATCTCCATGCTGTTCGTCCGTTGCAAGGAAGGAATCAGCCACAATCCGGCCGAATCCATGACGACCGAGGACGCAGACATTGCCGTGCGTGTCCTGGTTGATTTTCTGCGCCATTTCCTCTCCCCGGCCGTGGCGGCTCACTGAAACCGCCCTCGGAGCATCATCCCTATGAATGAAGAAGTCACACGATCGATCACCGCTTTTCTCAAGACCCAGCATGAGGCGCAGACGAAATTTCTCGCCGAGCTGGTCAAAGTCCCGTCAGATAACCCACCCGGTGATTGCCAGCGTCATGCCGAACGGACGGCGGAGCTGCTGGAGGGACTTGGGCTTACCGTGGAAAGACATCCGGTGCCGCAGGCGGTGGTGCAGGCCAACGGCATGATCAGCGCGACCAACCTCGTCGTGCGCCATAAGTTCGGCGAGGGTCCTGTCATCGTGCTTAACGCACATGGCGACGTTGTGCCGCCGGGTGAAGGCTGGACGAAGCAGCCCTTTGCGGCTGAGGTGACCGACGGTTGGATGTACGGCCGCGGCGTTGCGGTTTCGAAGTGCGACTTCGTGACCTATGCCTGGAGCCTTCTTGCGCTCAAGCAGGCCGGCGTTCCGCTGAACGGCACGATCGAGCTGCATTTCACCTACGATGAGGAAGCCGGCGGCAATATCGGTCCAGGCCTTCTTATGCGCGAAGGGATCAGTAAGCCCGATTTGGTCATCAGCGCCGGATTCTCGTATGGCGTAGTGAACGCACATAACGGTTGTCTGCATCTTGAGGTCCAGGTGGATGGGAAGTCCGCCCATGCGGCCGCGCCGTACACTGGAATCGACGCGCTCGAAGCGGCGGCTCATGTGCTGTCAACCCTCTATGCGTGGCGCAAAACGTTGGCGCGACGGGTGTCAGCGGTGACCGGGATCGGCAGCCCGCAGCTCACAGTCGGGTTGATCAAAGGCGGTATCAACACGAACGTGGTACCTGATCGGGTGACCTTCCGTCTCGATCGCCGCATGATCCCCGAGGAGCGGTCCGGCGAGGTTGAAGCCGAACTGGTGGCGGTCATCACGGGTGCTGCCAAAGCCTATCCGGAAGCGCGGGTTACGGTGCGGCGCATCCTTGTCGTGGAGCCTTTAACTCCGATCCCGGCCGGGCAGCGGCTGACTGATCTGCTGTGCCAGAACGCCACGCGCATCATGGGCGAGAAGGTCGGGACAAAGGGTGTGCCGCTGTACACGGACGCCCCGCATTATGCGGCCGTCGGTATCCCTGTCGTGCTCTATGGCGCCGGTCCGCACAGTATCGAAGAGGCCAACGCCCATCGAGCTGACGAGCGCCTGCCGCTTTCGGATCTGTACAAGGCAACCGAGGTTGTCGCCCTGACTTTGGCGGAACTGCTTGGAGCTTAGTGAACATCGCCTGCTCGCTATCACAAAATACGGAGACTGAATCATGGCCGTCATCGCGAACTTCCTTGCGCGAGAGATTCTCGATAGCCGCGGCAATCCTACGGTCGAGGTGGACGTGGTGTTGGATACGGGAGCCGAAGGCCGCGCGGCTGTCCCGTCCGGAGCTTCGACTGGTGCGCATGAAGCCGTGGAACTGCGCGACAACGACAAAGCGCGCTTTGACGGTAAGGGCGTACGACAGGCGATTGCGAATGTGAAGGGCGAAATTCGCGACGCGCTTATCGGCCAGGATCCGGGCGAGCAGGTGAAGATCGACCGCATGCTGCTCGATCTCGACGGCACGCCTAACAAGGGGCGGATCGGCGCGAACGCGATCCTGGCAGTGTCGCTCGCGGTGGCCAAGGCGGCAGCGGCGGCGCATGATCTGCCGCTGTACCGCTACCTTGGCGGTCCGTATGCGCGCACTTTGCCAGTGCCGATGATGAACATCATAAATGGCGGCAAGCACGCCGACAATCCGATTGACTTTCAGGAGATCATGATCCAGCCGGTTTCTGCCGGCACGATTGCTGACGCAGTTCGGATCGGCGCAGAGGTGTTCGTCACCTTGAAGAAGGGACTAAGCGAGGCCGGTTACAATACCAATGTCGGCGATGAAGGCGGGTTCGCGCCAAACGTGAAATCGGCGGAAGAGGCCTTCGAGTTCGTCAGCCGGGCCTGCGAACGCGCCGGCTACCGTCCCGGCGAGGATATCACCTTCGCACTCGATGCTGCATCGACCGAATTCTTCAAGGACGGGCGCTATGTGCTGGAAGGCGAGAACAAGACTTTCGATGCGGCGGGTATAGTAAGATATCTTGAGGAACTGTGCGCGCGCTATCCGATCGTCTCCATTGAGGATGGGTGTGCCGAGGATGACTGGGATGGCTGGGCCCTGCTCACCAAATCCCTCGGCAGCAAGGTGCAACTCGTCGGCGACGATCTATTCGTAACGAACCCGCATCGCCTGCGGCGCGGGATCGAACAGGGGATCGGCAACGCGATCCTGGTCAAGGTCAATCAGATCGGCACGTTGTCGGAGACGTTCGAAGCCGTTGAATCTGGCGCACCGGGCCGGGTACAAGGCCGTGATAAGCCATCGCTCCGGCGAAACGGAGGACACAACGATCGCCGATCTCGCGGTGGCCACCAATTGCGGTCAAATCAAGACCGGCTCGCTATCGCGCTCGGATCGGCTTGCCAAATACAACCAGCTCATTCGGATCGAAGAGCAACTTGGCGCCACGGCGCATTATGCCGGCCGCGCTGCATTGACGGTCGGGCCGCGTACAGCGCCGAAAGCATGAGAAGACAATGAGCCGCAACGGTGGCGATGACGCGGTTGAGACAGGAGCAGGGCACGCACGGCGGATCTGCTCGGTCAAATCTGATGCCCGCCGCCCTGCACGAGGCTCGCGATCGAGTTCAGTGCGCAGTGACGTTTGGAGTGACAGGCATCAAATCAGGGGTTGGTCATGAGCTTCAAAGTTGTTGAACAATGCACGCCTCGGCTGAACCGTTCTGAACTTGCGGTGCCTGGCAGCTCGCCCTCTTTGTTCGAAAAAGCTGCAAGCTCGTCGGTGGACATCATCTTCCTCGATCTGGAGGATGCCGTCGCGCCCGATCAGAAGGAAGAGGCGCGGAAGAACATCATCCAGGCGATCGGCGACATCGACTGGGGAACGAAGACGCTGTCCGTTCGTATCAACGGGCTCGATACGCAATGGATGTACCGCGATGTGGTCGATCTGCTTGAACGCGCCAGCGAACGACTGGGCGTGATCATGATCCCCAAGGTCGGCACGGCCGCCGACGTATATGCGGTGGATATGCTTGTCACGCAGGTCGAGCACGCGAAGTCGCGGAAGAAGCGTCTTGGTTTCGAGTTGATCATCGAAACCGCTTTGGGAATGGCGAATATTAACGAAATCGCCGCTGCGTCGAAACGTAATGAGTCGCTGCATTTTGGTGTCGCCGACTATGCCGCGAGCACGCGCGCGCGTACCATCGGGATCGGCGGGCCGAATTCCGACTATGTTGTGCTGACCGATCCGGATGCGGACGGAGGACGGTTCACCCACTGGGGCGATATGTGGCACTACGCGATTGCCCGTCTGGTGGTTGCTGCTCGCGCCAATGGTTTGCGTCCAGTCGACGGGCCGTTTGGCGATTTCTCGGATGTGGAGGGATTCAAGGCACAGGCGAGACGCGCAGCGGTGTTGGGCTGTGACGGAAAATGGGCAATCCATCCGTCGCAGATCGTGTTGGCGAATGAGATCTTTACCCCACCCGCCAAGGAAGTCGATCGTGCGCGGCGCATTCTTGCGGCTATGGCTGAGGCGGAAAGCGCGGGCAGGGGAGCCGTCTCGCTGGACGGCAGGCTCATTGATCTCGCGTCGATTCGTCAGGCGCAGAACCTCGTCGCCACAGCCGACCGGATTGCCGCGGGTGCACGATGAGTTCCACTGCCAAGGCCGGTTCCGAGCGCGAGGGAAAGCGGGCCGCGGCCAACATAAGTCACCCGCGCCGCAGCGTTCTCTATATGCCCGGCTCGAACCGGCGCGCACTCGACAAGGCGCGAACTTTGCCGGCGGATGCGCTGATCCTTGATCTTGAGGACGCAGTCGCACCAGATGCCAAGGAAGGGGCACGCGCAAACGTCCGGCAGGTACTGGCAGAACGTTCGGCCTATGGCTTGCGGGAGGTAGTCGTTCGGGTCAACGGCCTGGTCTCCCTTTGCACCTGCCTGCTCGCCGCACGCGCGGCGGGCATTGCGGTCCTCGATGGCGTCTATCTGGACCTCAACGACCAAGCGGGATTTGCCGCATCCTGTCGCCAGGGTCGAGAACTCGGCTTCGACGGCAAGACGCTGATTCATCCCAAGCAACTCGCTACGGCGAATGCTGCTTTCCGACCGTCGCCGGAGGAAATCGAGCAGGCGCGAGCGATCGTTGCTGCGTTTGAGGAAGCGCAGGCGGCCGGCAAGGGTCTCGTCGTCGTTAACGGCAAACTTGTGGAAAACCTGCATGTCGCGGAAGCGAAACGGCATCTGGCGCATCATGAAGCAATCGCGGCACTGGAAGCGGGCGCGGCATAGTAGCCACCGATCTTCCCTAACCCGGAACACTCCCCTCAGTCGTCGGCTGTTATGGTTTTGCCGCGTAATCGTCAGGGATCGGTATTGTAACAATGGTGAGCAAATCCAATGGATATGAACAACTCTGACGTCAATCCCGCCGAAGTTGCGGAGTGGACGGATGCACTTGATTCTGTGCTTGCCTTTGAGGGTCCGGCACGCGCGAGCTACATCCTTGAGAAATTGACCGAGGAAGCGAGACGGCGTGGCGCGCCGGTCCCGTATTCGGCCAATACGCCCTATCTGAATACCATCCCGCCGGACCAGGAGGCGCGACACCCCGGCGATCGGACGATCGAGCACCGAATCCGCAGCCTGATCCGCTGGAACGCGGTGGCGACCGTACTGCGCGCCAACAAGGTTTCATCCGAACTCGGCGGCCACATCGCCAGCTTTCAGTCGGCGGCGACCCTGTATGACGTCGGCCAGATGCATTTCTGGCGTGCGCCGACCGATGCGCACGGCGGCGACCTGATCTACTACCAGGGACATTCCTCCCCCGGTTTCTACGCCCGCGCCTTCCTGGAAGGTCGCCTCAGCGAAGACCGGATGCTGAACTTCCGGCAGGAGGCCGACGGCCACGGTCTTGCGTCCTACCCCCACCCGTGGCTGATGCCCGATTTCTGGCAGTTCCCGACGGTGTCGATGGGCCTGGGCCCGCTGATGGCGATCTACCAGGCGCGCTTCCTCAAGTATCTGGAGGGGCGAGGCCTGGCCCAGACGGCGGGACGCAGGGTGTGGGCGTTCCTGGGCGACGGCGAGATGGACGAGCCGGAAAGCCTGGGCGCGATCGGCATGGCCGGGCGCGAGCACCTCGATAACCTGATCTTCGTTATCAACTGCAATCTTCAGCGCCTCGACGGCCCGGTGCGCGGCAACGGCAAGATCATCCAGGAACTCGAAGGCGAATTCCGCGGCGCCGGCTGGAACGTCATCAAGGTGATCTGGGGCAGCGGCTGGGACCAGCTGATCGCCGCCGACAAGGACGGCATCCTGCTCAAACGCATGGAAGAGTGCGTCGACGGCGAGTACCAGGACTTCAAGAGCAAGAACGGCGCCTATGTGCGCGAGCATTTCTTCGGCAAATACCCGCAACTGAAGGCGATGGTCGCCGACTGGACCGACGACCAGATCTGGGCGCTCGCGCGCGGCGGTCACGACCCGCAGAAAGTCTACGCCGCCTATTCGGCCGCGGTGTCGCATCGCGGCCAGCCCACCGTGATCCTGGCCAAGACGGTCAAGGGCTACGGTATGGGCGAGGCCGGCGAGGGTCAGAACATCACCCATCAGCAGAAGAAGATCGGTCAGGCGCAGCTCCACGAGTTCTCCGACCGCTTCGACCTCAAGCTGACCGACGAGCAGATCAACCAGGTGCCGTTCATCCGCTTTGATGACGGCAGCCCGGAGGCGGAATATCTGCGCGCCCACCGGGCCGCGCTGGGCGGCACGATGTTCCTGCGCCGGCAAAAGTCGACCTCGCTGGAAGTGCCGGCGCTAACGGCGTTCGAAAGCCAGCTCAAGAGCACCGAAGGACGCACGATCTCCACCACGATGGCCTTCGTGCGCATCCTGAACACGCTGCTGCGCGACAAGACGATCGGCAAATACGTCGTGCCGATCGTGCCCGACGAAAGCCGCACCTTCGGCATGGAGGGCATGTTCCGGCAGTTCGGCATCTGGAGCCAGGTCGGCCAGCTCTATCAGCCGGAAGATGCCAACCAGCTCATGTTCTACAAGGAGGACAGCAAGGGGCAGATCCTGCAGGAAGGGTTGAACGAGCCGGGCGCCATGTCTTCCTGGATCGCCGCCGCGACCAGCTACAGCACCAACAACCTGCCGATGATCCCGTTCTACATCTACTATTCGATGTTCGGGTTCCAGCGGGTCGGCGATCTGGCCTGGGCGGCGGGCGACATGCGCGCTCGCGGCTTCCTGCTGGGCGCCACCGCCGGTCGCACGACGCTGAACGGCGAAGGGCTGCAGCACGAGGACGGACACAGCCACATCATGTCGTCCGTCATTCCGAATTGCGTCAGCTACGATCCGACGTTCTCGTACGAGGTCGCGGTGATCATCCAAGACGGCCTGCGCCGGATGCTCAAGGAGCAGGAAGACGTCTTCTATTACGTCACCCTGATGAACGAGAATTACGAGCATCCCGCGCTGCCGGAGGGTGCGGAGCAGGGCATCCTCAAGGGTATGTACCTGGTGCGCGAGGGCGATGCGAAGGCGAAGCACCGGGTGCAGTTGCTCGGCAGCGGCACGATCTTGCGCGAGGTTATCGCCGGCGCCGACCTGCTCGCGCAGGACTACGGCGTCTCCGCCGACATATGGAGCTGCCCGAGCTTCACTGAGCTGCGGCGCGAAGCGATGGACGTCGAGCGCTGGAATATGCTGCACCCGCTGGAGACGCCGAAGACGCCCTGGGTCACGCAGTGCCTGAGCGGGCGGCCGGGGCCGGCGATCGCCTCGACCGACTACATCAAGGCGTTCGCCGACCAGATCCGCGCCTGGGTGCCCGGCCGCTACCGCGTGCTCGGCACGGATGGTTTCGGACGTTCCGACTACCGCAAGAAGCTGCGCTCGTTCTTCGAGGTAGACCGCTACTTCGTTGCGCTCGCCGCGTTGCAGTCGCTTGCCGCCGAAGGCGCCGTACCGGCCGTCAGCTGCGCCGATGCGATCAGCCGTTACCAAATCGACCCTGAACGCCGGAACCCGGCGCGCAGCTAACGGGGGAGACGCAGAATGGATACGCAAGTGACGTCCGCGACCCAGGTGAAGGTTCCGGACATAGGTGACTTCAAGGATGTGCCGATCATCGACATCCACGTTAAGGTCGGCGATGCCGTCAACGCGGAAGACCCGCTGATCACGCTGGAGAGCGACAAGGCGACGATGGACGTGCCTGCGCCCTCGGCCGGGACGGTGAGCCAGATCCTGGTCAAGGTCGGCGATCGCGTCAGCGAAGGTACGCCGATCGTGCTGCTCGCGGGCAATGAGGCAGGCGCGCTCCAGCAGCCGACCTCGCTGCTCTCGCAGCAGGAACCGACGCCCGCCGCGCCGGCGGCGGCCCCGTCGGCCGCCGCGCATCCGGCCGCGCAGATCGACTTTGCCGGCGTGCATGCCGGGCCAGGCGTGCGCCGCGCGGCGCGCGAACTAGGTGTCGATCTGAACAAGGTGAAAGGCGCCGGGGAGAAGGGCCGTATCACCAAGGACGACATCTTGGCGTTCCTGCGTGGCCCGGCTCCGGCGCCCGCCGGCGCCCCCGCGGCCGGCGCCGGCATCCCTGAAATCCCCGCTCAGGACTTCTCGAAATTCGGGCCGATCGAGACCAAACCGCTCAGCCGCATTAAGAGGCTGTCCGGGCCGTTCCTGCACCGCTCCTGGCTTAATGTGCCGCACGTCACCCAGAACGACGAGGCGGACATCACCGAAATCGACAAATACCGCAAGGAACTCGACACCGCGGGCAAGGAGAAGGGCTACCGCGTCACGCTCCTATCCTTCCTGATCAAGGCGAGCGTCTCCGCGCTGAGGCAGCATCCGGAGTTCAACTCGTCGCTCTCGCCCGAGAAGGACGCGCTGATCTACAAGAAATACTACAATATCGGCGTGGCGGTGGACACGCCGGACGGGCTCGTCGTGCCGGTCGTCAAGGACACCGACCGCAAGGGCATCATCGAGATCAGCCAGGAACTCGGCGCGATCTCCAAGAAGGCGCGCGACGGCAAGCTCTCGCCCAGCGACATGGCGGGCGCGAGCTTCACCATCTCCTCGCTCGGCGGCATCGGCGGCACCGCCTTCACGCCGATCGTCAATGCGCCGGAAGTCGCGATCCTCGGCGTGGTACGCTCGAAGATCGCGCCGGTCTGGGATGGACAGGAGTTCAAGCCGCGACTGATGCTGCCTGTCTGCGTGTCGTACGACCATCGCGTAATCGACGGCGCGCTCGCCGCCCGCTTCACCCGCCACCTCTGCCACGTCCTTGAGGACGTGCGCCGCATCATGCTCTGACGGGGATATACCGTGCCGGTCGAAATCACAATCCCCGATATCGGGGACTTCAAGGACATCCCCGTCATCGAGGTTCACGTCAAGGCGGGCGATACCGTCGCCGCCGAGGAGCCGCTGGTCACGCTGGAAAGCGACAAGGCGACGATGGACGTGCCCGCGCCGCAGGCGGGCGCCGTCGTCGAACTGCGCATCAAGGTGGGCGACCGTGTCAGCAAGGGCACGCCGATCCTGACGCTGGAGGCCGAAGGCGCGGCGCCGACCAAGCCGAAGGAGGTCGTGCGAGAGGACGCCTCGCCCGCGCCGGACACCCCGCCCAACTACGGCTCGCCCGCGGGCGTGTATGAGACCGTCGACGTCATCGTCCCCGACATCGGCGACTTCAAGGACGTGCCGATCATCGAGGTGCACGCCAAGGTCGGCGACGCCGTAAAGGCCGAGGACCCGCTGATCACGCTGGAGAGCGACAAGGCGACGATGGACGTTCCCTCGCCTGCCGCCGGCACGATCTCCGAGCTACTGGTCAGGGTCGGCGACCGCGTGAGCCAGGGCAGCCTGATCCTGAAGCTGTCGACCGGTTTGAGGAAGGAGGCCGTCGCCACGGTCTCGATGCCGCCCCCGGCGCCTGCGCCGCGCCCGCCTTCGGTCACCCCCGGCGACTTGCATGCCGAGGTGCTCGTCCTCGGGGCAGGCCCGGGCGGCTATACGGCCGCGTTCCGCGCCGCCGATCTCGGCAAGAAGGTCGTGCTAGTCGAACGCTGGCCCATGCTCGGCGGTGTATGCCTCAATGTCGGCTGCATCCCGTCCAAGGCGCTGCTGCACGCCGCCAAAGTGATCGAGGAGTCGCACGAGATGTCCGCGCACGGCATCCCATGCGCCAGCTCTGATGTCGATATCGATAAGCTGCGCGGTTGGAAGGACGGCGTGGTCAAGCGCCTCACCGGCGGCCTCTCGGGTC
>Ga0210406_10006487_pt1 | contig 12122 bp, 14 predicted proteins | sample IncBWC30MmetaG_FD_155454 | JGI IMG/M metagenome (GOLD analysis project Ga0210406, IMG submission 155454) | Forest soil microbial communities from Barre Woods Harvard Forest LTER site, Petersham, Massachusetts, United States - Inc-BW-C-30-M | ecosystem: Environmental > Terrestrial > Soil >...
GCTGCTGCAACCCATGGTAGAAAACAGCCTGAAGCATGGCCTCGCGCCAAAACTTGAAGGCGGCCGCATCCTCCTTCGCACCACCAGCAAAAACGGCCGCCTGCAAATCGAAATTGCCGACAACGGCGTCGGCATCTCCGAAGAAAAAATGCCCCACGTCTACGTTGAGGGCATCGGCCTAAGCAACGTGCGCGAGCGCCTCCGCGTCCTCTACGGCGAAGATTTTCAACTGGACATCGAAAGCCACGAAGGGCAGGGAACCACCATCCGCATCGACGTCCCCGAACTGGCCCCCGCCATCCCCGAAGTCAGCGTCTTCTAAACCCCGACCACCAAATCCCGTCTTTGTAGCGGCCGCCTTCCGAGGCGGGCGCCGTTGGTTTGCAGCGTGGCCCGAACCGGTCCGCACACTTTTACGCTCTCCGCCCTCCTCCCATCCCTCGAAAAATCCCCCTTGACATCAGAACGTTAATTCTGTATGTTCTGTTGTAACTGAAATGACAGACATAACAGCAACCCCGATAACCACCCCGACCCACCCGCTTCGCATCATCATCCCCGGTGGGGAGGGCCACTTGGGACGCCTCGTTGCGCGCCGCTTCTCCAGTCAGGGACACCTGGTGACAACCTTGACCCGCAGCCCGCGCCAGTCGCCGACTACGGCTCAGCGGCAAGCCTCCGAAAAGCCGAACGCATGGCAGACCGCCGTCTGGGATGGCAAGAGTCTGGGCTCGTGGGTTGAGCTGCTGGAGCATGCCGACATACTGATTAACCTTGCCGGTCGCAGCGTCGACTGTCGCTATACCGCCCGCAACCGCGCGGCAATCCTTCAATCCCGCGTGGAATCAACCACGATTCTGGGCAAGGCGATCGAGTCCTTGAAGTTTCCACCGAGCCTTTGGCTGAACTCCAGCACAGCCACCATTTATCGCCACTCGTTTGATCGCGATATGGATGAAGCCACGGGTGAGCTCGGCGGCAACGAGCCGGACGCGCCCGAAACATGGCGCTTCAGTACCGACGTCGCTCGCCAATGGGAACGCAGCTTTTTCGCCTCAAATGCTCCCGGCACGCGAAAGATTGCTCTCCGGTCCGCCATGGTGATGAGTGTTGAGCCCGGAGGGGTCTTTGAAGTCCTTCTCCGTCTAGTTCGATCTCGATTGGGCGGAGCCTGGGGCTCCGGCCTTCAGTTTATGTCATGGATCCACGAGGAAGATTTTCTTCGAGCAGTGGAATTCCTGCTTGGACGAGAGGAAATCTCGGGAGTGGTCAATCTTGCCTCTCCCGGCCCGCTGCCCAACGAACAGTTTTTGTCGCAACTGCGAAATGCCTGGGGGACGAGCATCGGTTTGCCGGCCACGGCTTGGATGTTGGAGATCGCTGCATTTTGTCTCCGCACCGAGACTGAGCTTTTACTAAAAAGCCGTCGCGTGGTTCCTGGGGTTCTCCAAAACCACGGCTTCGAGTTTTTGTTCCCTCAGTGGCAGGATGCGGCCAAGGATTTGGTCTGGCGCTGGAGAACGAAAGCCGCAACCCCCGCTTCGGGCGAATTCATCCAAGATGGTCAGGAGGCGACCGTTGAGCGAGCCAATTAAATCACCAGAAACTGGGCTCACCCCCGTAGCCCAGAAATTCATCCTCCACTGGGGCGAAATGGGCACTAAGTGGGGCATCAATCGCACCGTCGCCCAGGTGCACGCCCTGCTCTTCCTTTCGCCGCATCCATTGCCCGCCGACGAGATTTCGACCACTCTGTCCGTGGCCCGCTCCAACGTCAGCACCAGCCTCCGCGAATTGCAGGGCTGGGGCATCGTCAGCCTGGTCCACGTGCTCGGCGACCGCCGCGACCACTTTCAGACCACCAAGGACGTATGGGAAATCTTCCGCACCGTCTCCGAAGAGCGCAAGCGCCGCGAAATCGATCCGACTCTGCGCGTGCTCGCCGAATGCGTCCAGGAAATTAAGGCCCCGCCCGCAGGAGACACCTACACCCGCGAGCGCCTCGAATCCATGCTCGACTTCCTCACCACAATGAGCGGCCTGTTCGAAGAAATCCTCCGCATGCCTGTGGGTGCGCTAAAAGGAGTGGGCAAGTTGCGCGGCAAAGTCATCACACTCCTCGGCAGCGACAAAAAGAAAGCCGTCTGAGGGGCAGAAGTTTTTGTAGCGGCCGCCTTCCGAGGCGGGCGCTTTGACAAGAGTCAAAGCAGAGAAACTAAAGCCACGACATTCCGCAGAGAAAAGGCACACGATGATTTCGCTGGCAAACGAATACACCGACGGAAAAGGACGCCACGCCAAAGGCTGGCTCTTCTTCGACGCAGAGTGCGGCTTCTGTACCCATAGCGCCCGTTGGATCGCTCCTATCCTTAGCCGACGCGGCATGGCCGTGGCCCCACTGCAGGATCCCCGAGTTGGAGCCTTGCTCGGAATAAAAGGGGAAGCGCTCCTCCGCGAATTGCGATTCCTCCTCTCCGATGGCACGCAATACGGCGGCGCCGATGCCGTCGTAGCCGTCGCGCGCGAAATCTGGTGGGGACGCCCGCTGGTCTGGTTCGCAAAACTCCCCGGCGCCATGAATCTGCTTCACTCCGGCTATCGCTGGGTGGCCGCACAGCGCAGCTGCGCCGCCGCAAACCACACCGAATGCACCGTGGCTCGCAAAAGCTGACACGAAGAAGAAAAGATGCCGAAGATTTCTCCAACCGAGTTTTACGCAGTGCCGCTTCGCGTTCATACATTTCTTGCCGACATCCCGCTACACGACGTCTGGGTGGTGGACCTGCCTGCGCTCTGCGGTGGCATTACCCTTGCCGAATTTCTTCGCCAGAGCAATCAGAGCGGAACCATCAGGCTTCCAGCCGCGGCTCGCGCGCTCTTTCGTTTTCGGCTCTTTCTTGGACGCATTTTTCGACTCGAGGCGGAGCCGCCGCATGCCGTGGCAGCCGCGTTTGCAAAACGCCTTGCGCCCGAGGATCGCGCGCGTTCTCTTGTCTCCGCTGGAACGCCGGAAGGACTATTCCGCGTTGTCTATCGTTTCGAAAACGAGCAATTGCTTGAAGTACAGAACCGTACGGTCCATGCCGCGGCCCTTAGTGCGCTTGTGGAAAGGGCTGATGGCTATCGATTCTACTTTGCGGTCTACGTGTGCCAGAGCTCATGGATTACGCCGTTCTACATGGGGTTAATCGATCCGTTCCGCAAATGGATTATTTATCCGGCGCTGTTGAGATCCATTCGTGCAACCTGGGATCAAAATATGCGGACGCGCGACTCGCGGCGCGCTCAGGTGCTCGTTCGCAGCGATTGAGCCGTCTGAGACTCTCAGGAAGTGCGTTCGTCAGCGGGCGGCTTTGGCGGAATAGGCGCTGGCGAGGACCTGCTCGTAGTAATTTTCGTACATGGGAATCACGTCGTTGGCGCAGAACTTTCTCTTGGCGCTGATGCGCGCCAGGTGCCCCATTTCACGGCCTCGGTCAGCGCGCGAAAGCAGGTCAATCGCATACTTCGCTGCAGTCTTCACGTCGCCGGGCTCCACCAGGTAGCCGTCCACGCCGTGCTCGACCACTTCCGGCACGCCGCCGACGTTGGTGGCGATCACGGGAACTTCGCAGGCCATCGCCTCCAACGCGGCGAGACCGAAAGATTCGAGCGTTGAGGGGAGCAAAAACAGATCCGCCTGCCCCAGTTTTTCCTTGATCCCATTCTGTTTGCCCAAAAAGAGCACGTCCTTTTCCACGCCACGGGTGCGCGCCAGCGCCTCCGCCGGCTCGCGGTCCGGCCCATCGCCGATCATCACCAGCTTCGCCGGCATCTTTTCGCGCACTTTCGCAAAAATTTCGATCGCATCCAGAATGCGCTTCACCGGCCGGAAATTCGAAAGGTGCATCAGGATCGGTTGGCCATCCGGAGCCCACTCCGCCCGCAGTGTCGGGTCCGGCTTGCGCACGTATAAATCACAGTTCACAAAGTTCGGAATCACTTCGATCGGCCGCTTGATCCCGAATTCCTGAATCGTTTGTCGCAGCAGATAGCGCGAAATCGAAGTTACCCCGTCGCTCTGTTCAATCGAATACCGCGTAATTGGCAAAAAGTTCGGGTTATTGCCCACCAACGTAATATCCGTGCCGTGCAGGGTCGTAATAAACGGCAACCGCCGCGGTGCAGCCATCTGCCGGGCCAGCAATGCGCTGACCGAATGCGGAATCGCATAGTGGACATGCAGAATGTCCAGCGCTTCCTTCTCAAATACTTCCAGCATTTTCACGGCAAGGGAAAGCGTATAGGGCGAGTGGTCAAAAAGGGGGTAGGAAACCACCTCCGCCTGGTGGAAATGAATTCGCGGATCGTTGGGATTCATCCGGATCGGCGGCGCATAGGTGATGAAATGCACCTCGTGGCCCCGTGCGGCCAACTCCTGGCCAAGCTCCGTTGCCACCACCCCGGACCCACCGTAGGTGGGATACCCTGTAATACCGATGCGCATAGTAACGTGTGACCCGGAACGTCCGCCAAACTGGCGTACCATGTTGCCTGCGGCATGGTACACCGATTAGACGTAGGGGGACGAGAGAACGTGACACGCCTGGCGGGGAAAAGTGCGCTGGTTACCGGCGGGGGAACCGGCATCGGGCAGGCCATCGCCCTGGCCTTTGCTCGCGAAGGTGCTCAGGTCGCCGTCGCCGGCCGCCGCAAAAACAAGCTTGAGGAAACGATTCATTTGCTACAACAGGCAGGGTGTTCCGCAATGGCACTTGAATGCGACGTGACCAAAGCCGCCGACACCCTCCGGGCAGCTAAATCCGTAGAAGACGCCTTTGGAAAAGTAAACGTTCTGGTCAATAATGCCGGGGCGCTCAGCGTCTCCACCGTGGAAACCATCTCCGAAGACGACTGGGACCACGTAATGGCCACCAATATAAAAGGGCCCTTCCTAATGTCGCGTGCCGCGCTCCCCGCCATGCGCCGCGCCGGTGGCGGTTCCATTATCAACGTCGGCTCCGTCCTGGGCATCGTTGCCATCCGAGATCGCGCCGCTTACTGTGCCTCCAAGGGCGGGGTCAGCATGCTCACCCGCGCCATGGCCCTCGATCACGCTTCAGACAACATCCGCGTGAACTGCCTTTGCCCCTCCATCGTTGAATCCGATATGACCCAGAACCTCTTCGCTGAAAGCGAAGCAGGCCGCCAAGCCCGCGAAAGCCGTCTGGCTTCGATTCCCCTCGGTCGCTTCGGTAAGCCCGATGATATCGCCGGCCTTGCCGTCTTCCTGGCCTCGGACGAATCCTCCTGGATGACCGGAACCGTCATCCCTGTGGACGGCGGAGTAACCGCCTACTGAGAAAGGCCCAAACGAATGTCGCGAAAAATGACCCCGGAAGAAAAGCAGGCAACTGAGCTGGTGCGCCGCAGAATGAAGGAGAGTGAATCCTGCGAGTTGCTCGGCTTCGACGTGGAGAGCGTTCACGACGGCCGCGCGATTTTTCGCTTGGACGTCCGCCCCCGACACAAGCAAATCCACGGCGTGGTCCACGGCGGTATCCTTGCCGCTCTCGCCGACACCACCGCCGCGATCGCGGCCTACACCGTGATTCCCAAGGGCGTCGAAATCGCCACACTCGAATTGAAGATCAATTATTTGGAGCCGGTGCCGGGCGGCCGCGTAAAAGCCGATGCCCGCGTCTTGCGCAAGGGGCGCAACTTTATCGTCACCGAATGCGAGATTTTCAACGAAACCGGCACACTGGCGGCAAAGGCACTGCTCACCTTTTCAGCGGCCGGGGATAATACCCTGAGGAAGTAACGGCTACTCGTCGCCGCCTTGCGCGGACTCTTCTCCGTCCTTATAGACGTACTTGATAAAGCGCTTGAAGAGCATCAGATTCGGCGCGCCGTTGCGGGTCAGCTTGATGCATTCGCGGTCGTACCACTCCACAGCTCCGCGCAGCTCTTCACCCGTCTCCAGCACCACCACCATGGGCGTGCGCCCCTGCATCTGCTTGACCCAATAGAAGTTTTCAGCGTGCGTCACCTCGGGTGGCGCAGGCTTTTTGCTCGGAACCGGCCCATTGTTATTGTGCGAGGGCCCGTTGTGTAAGGCGCGGGGAGGCGCCTGTTCCTTGACGTCCGCAAAACTGGGACGGTACATGCGGCGGTTCACCATGACTACTCCTTAACCGAATTGGTAAGATTCATACCGTGTGATGCACTGCGCGGGCGTTGGGTTTCGTTTATTATGACGCGGCAAAGGGAATAAAGATAGACGCGTTATCGCCGGGACGGGGAGGCCGCTTCGGAAGGAGACAGCGACGCCGCCAGCGCGTCCATTCCAAGCTGCCGGTTCAGATTTCGGCGCGCGCCTGCCGCCATTTCGTCAACTCCGGAAATCGCGCGCATCACCCAATCCGAATTCACCATGCGTGCCAGAACCTGAATTTCCTTTGCAAGATGCGGATTGCGAAGTTGCGGCGACTTCAGTCCCGCGGTCACTTCCAGCAGGTCGGAAAGAACTCCGTAAAAGTCCGCGAGGAGATCTTCATACGAGGATTCGCGATCCTTCGCAAGTTGATTGGTGGCCGCGAAGAGTTGAGAGAATCCCTGCCCGCGCGCGGCATGTTCCAGAATCCGTAGAATCCCACGCCGCCGCTCTACCACCGTTTCCACATTCATTTCGGTCGCCAGGCCCGGACTGCCCTCGGAAAGTTGCGCGGCCAATTTGATCTCGGCGGGTTTCAGGGTGCCCTTTGCTTTCAGAATGCTCTCCACTTCGTCCTGGGGCAGCGGCGCAAAATGAAATTGCATGCAGCGCGAAACGATCGTCGGCAGCAGGTTGAAGGGCGAAGGCGCCGTCAGTATCAGCGTCGCCGAACCCGGCGGCTCTTCCAGAATTTTCAGGAAAACGTTCGATACGTCCGCGCGCATTGTCTCCGCGCCGTCCATGATAAAAACCCGCCGCCGCCCCATCGGCTGAAAATACGCCGCGCGCTGCACCGCTCGAAGTTGCCCGATGCGCAGCACCGGCCGCGCCACGGGACTCTTGAGCCTCACCGGGTCCGGCACCATCACCCACACATCCGGGTGGCTCTGCAAAATCAGCGGTACACGTTCCACCGTTGCCGCGTCAGCGCTTTCGCCGCGCTCCGCCAGGCCCTGCGCGATCAGGTCTTCCAGATTGGCGAGCTGCCCGATGCGCTGGCACGTGGCGCACTCCCCGCAGAAGTCGTCCTTCAGCCGCTCGCAGTTTGCCGCCTGCGCGAACATCCGCGCCAGCGTGAATTTCCCCACGCCTCGGGGCCCGGTGAAAAGCATCGCGTGCGGCACTCGCTCCGACCGCAGCGCGCCGCGCAGCGCGGCCACCATCGCTTCGTTACCCAGAAATTCGGAGAAGCCCATCGCTCAACCTTTTTTCCAGCTCTCCAGCAAAGGATTCACGGCCTGCAGGCACTCGTTCGCGATATCTTCCGGCATCCGCAAGCCATTGTTCTCGGAATCGAAGCATTGAATCGTGGCCCAGGGCCGGCTGCGCGACATCATGTCGTACATCTCCGCCGCGTCTTCCAGGTGCCGCAGGTTTTTTTCCAGGATGTCGTGCTTTGCCGCCGTGTACTTGCGCTCGGTTTTCTTCGCCACCAATTTCTGCGCCTGGCTCGGCGGCACGCGCAGGTACAGGATCAGACTCTCGCGCGGCAGGCCATAGACGGAATATTCCAGATGTTCGATCCAGCGTAGGAACTCGGCGCGTTTCTCGGGCTTGGCCATCGCCACCTGGTGGGCCAGATTTGAGCCGATGTAGCGGTCCACGAGCACGATTTTCCCCTCGTTGAGCGACGACTCGAGGCGCGGCTTAGCCTCGAACCGGTCGCCGGCGTACAGCATCGCAGTGAAGTGCGGGTCGATGCTCTCCAGCGGCCCGAAATCCCCGTTCAGAAATTTCCCCACCATCGTCCCGAACCACGATTCGTACTGGGGAAATCCGGTGGAATAAATTTTGTACCCGAGGCCTTGAAGAGAATGTTCGAGGAGCTTGGCCTGTGTGTGTTTTCCACTACCGTCGATGCCTTCGATAGCGATCAGCAATCCGCGTGTAGTCATGTCTCCCGTGCTTGGTAGGGGCAGGCCACCAATGCCACTCAGTGTATCGCAGAAACAGCAGCCTGCAATGTTCTCTTGCCAAGGGCGGCGCTTCATCGTCCACAGGGAAGCACCCAGTGCCATGTTAGGATTTTATTGGCTCCGGATGATACCTCTTTCCACAATCCGCGAAAATCTGCAGTTGGTTCGCGACAAACTCGTAGAGGCTGCTCGGCGCGCCGCTAGAAAGCCGGAAGAGATTGTGTTGATCGGCGTTTCGAAAACGCATCCGGCCGATGCGATTCGCGAAGCCTATGACGCTGGCTTGCGCCACTTTGGCGAAAACCGTGTCCAGGAATGGGAAGGAAAATTCGGGGCACTCGCCGATCTTCAGGGGACCTGGCATCTCATCGGCCACCTGCAAAGCAACAAAGCCGCCCGCGCCGCGAAAGCCTTCCACTCCATCGACTCTGTGGACGATTGGTCGCTTGCCCAGCGAGTGGATCGCGCGCAGGCGGAGAAGGGAACTGGCAAAAAGATTCGCGTCCTGATCGAGGTGCACATGGGCGGCGAAGAGACGAAAAGCGGCGTCGCCGAAGCGGATTTACCAGAATTGGCCGACAGAATTCAGTCACTGCCTCACCTCGACTTCGCTGGTCTTATGTGCATTCCTCCATTCCGTGAAAATCCTGACGAGGTTCGTCCGTTTTTCGCGACCCTCCGAACACTTAAAGGACAGCTGGAAACACGTGTCGGGCGCGCGCTTCCCGTTTTGTCCATGGGAATGTCCCACGATTTTGAAGCCGCCATTCTGGAAGGCTCAACCGAAGTCCGCATCGGCACCGCGATTTTTGGTACCCGGCCAAAGCCCGCGTGAATCAAACGACGTGAATCCGACGAACTCCTTGGGAGAGACCATGACGCTTTTTGCGCCGTTGCAGTTGCGAGAGTTGCAATTAAAAAACAGAATCGCTGTTTCCCCGATGTGCGAATACTCCGCCAAAGACGGGCACCCCGGCCGCTGGCACCTGGTGCATCTCGGCAGCCGCGCCGTCGGTGGCGCCGCGCTGGTGATGACGGAGGCGACCGCGGTTCAGGCCATCGGGCGCATCTCGCCCTGGGACACTGGCATTTATCTCGACGCTCACGTCGAATCCTGGAAAGCCATCGCCGATTTTGTGCGCGACCAAGGCGCAATCCCCGGCATGCAACTCGCTCACGCTGGCCGCAAAGGAAGTACCGCCGCGCCGTGGCTCGGCGGCGCCAAAATTCCCTTGAACGAAGGCGGCTGGGTTCCGGTCGCGCCAAGCGCAGTGGCCTTCGATACGAACTACCCCGATCCCAAAGAGCTCTCCCTCGGAGAAATCGATCAGATCGTCGAGGATTTCCGCGCCGCCGCGCGTCGCGCCCTCACCGCGGGATTCCAGGTGGTGGAAATTCATGCTGCCCACGGCTACCTCGCCCACGAATTTCTTTCTCCGCTCTCCAATCTGCGCACCGACGAATATGGCGGCAGCTTCGAAAATCGCGCGCGATTCCCGCTGCGCGTGGCGCAAGCCGTCCGCGAAATCTGGCCCGAAAAGTGGCCGGTCCTTGTCCGCCTCTCCGCCACCGATTGGAAAGAAGGCGGCTGGGATTTGCCGCAAAGTATCGAGCTCTGTACACGCTTCAAGAGCCTCGGCATCGACCTGGTGGATGTTTCGAGCGGCGGTCTCGTCCCCGGCGTAAAAATTCCCGTTGGGCCCGGCTACCAGGTGAAATTTGCCGAGGCCATCCGCCGTGAGGCAGGCATCGCCACCGGTGCCGTTGGCATGCTCACCGATCCCGCCCAAGTCGAAACCATCCTATCGACCGACCAAGCCGACCTGGTTTTTCTCGCCCGCGAACTGTTGCGCGATCCCTACTGGCCTCGCCGCGCCGCCCAGGAGCTCGGCGTCAAGCTCAAGCCGCCCGTCCAATACGAACGCGCCTGGTGAATTCGGTCCGCTTCGAACGTGCCGGGCCTCGTTCCCTCGTAGGGACCGCCTTCCGAGGCGGTCCGCTCGCTCGCCTGCAAGAATCGTCGATTACTCGTGACGGGTTCAGGTTAGTCTTGTAAATGATGAGTTTCCTCGAAATCTCCGAAGACCTCGCGCGCGGAACTCTGACCCTCAACGTCCGCGTGCAGCCGCGCGCCAGCAAAGACGAAATAGCCGGCGCCCTCGGTGGCGCGCTGAAAATTCGCCTCTGCGCTCCGGCCGTCGAAAACCGCGCCAATGAAGCCCTGGTCAAGTTCCTCTCCGATCTTTTGAAAACCCCAAAATCCGCTGTTAGAATCCAGAGCGGCGAACACGGGCGCAATAAACGCGTGGAGATTCGCGGCGTCACCCGGCAACAGATTCGCGATCTTCTCCGCGAAGATGCATAAGCATCAGATTCAAAATTCATTGGACCACGGGCGGAATTTCAGTTCATGAGCGCAAACATCGAATCCATTCAGAAAGACCTTCGAGCCGCGAAGCTAGATGGCTGGCTCTTCTACGATTTCCGCGGTCGCGATCCCATCGCCCTCCGCATCCTCGGTCTGCCAGACGGCATGCGCACGCGCCGCTGGTTCTATTTCGTCCCCGCAAAAGGCGCGCCCAGGAAGCTCGTGCACAAGATCGAAGCCCAATCGCTCGCCGCACTCCCCGGCGAGACTCTCTATTTTTCCGCGCAGGAAGAGTTGCGCGGTAATCTGAAAAAACTTCTTGGCCGCGCCAAAAATGTGGCCATGCAATATTCGCCGAAGAACGCCATCCCCTACGTCTCCACGGTGGATGCCGGCACGATCGAACTTGTCCGCAGCACCGGCGTGAAAGTCGCCACCTCCGCCGACCTCGTCCAGAAATACGAAGCTTGCTGGAGCAAGGCTCAACTTGAATCCCACCTCGCCGCCGGCCGCGCCATCGACAAAATCGTCCAGCAGGCCTTCACCCTCGCGGCGCAATCGGTCCGCGAAAAAAGAAATCTCACCGAGTACGATCTCCAGCAGTGGATTCGCAAACGCTTCGACGAAGAAGGCATCACCACCGAAGAAGGCCCCGACGTCGCCGTGAATCAAAACGCCAGCGACCCGCACTACGGCCCTACGCGCGATTCCGCAGCCACAATCAAGGAAGGCGACCTGCTCCTCCTCGACGTCTGGGGCAAGCAGAAGGCCGCCGGCAGCGTCTATTACGACATCACCTGGGTCGGCTATCTCGGCGCAAAAGTGCCCGACAAATTTGCCAAAGTTTTCAAAGTTGTCCGAGAAGCCCGCGACGCCGCTGTGGAGCTGATTCAGAAGTCGATCAAGGCCGGCAAGCCCCTGCAAGGCTGGCAAGTGGACAACGCCTCGCGCCGCGTCGTCGAAAAAGCCGGCTACGGCAAATATTTCTTTCATCGCACCGGCCACAACATCGGCCAAACCGTGCACGGCAACGGCGTCAACATGGACGGCCTTGAAACCCACGACGCCCGCCACCTGATCCCCGAAACCTGCAACTCCGTTGAGCCGGGAATCTACCTGCCAGAATTCGGTATCCGCAGCGAAGTGGATGTTTACATTGACGAAAAAGAAGCCCGCGTCACGGGCGCGGTTCAGCAGGAAATTCTGGCCCTGCTGGCTTAAAGTTTTTGTTTTGGAGCGAAATGGAAGACCCAGCGCAGATCCCGGCAATTGACGGAACGCGGCCTTCACCGTCCATCAATGCAACGCCTTCTCCCGGCGAATCCCGCGCCGTCGCCTTCGGCATCGCCGCATGGCTACTGCCCGGCCTCGGCCACGCCCTGCAAAAAATGTGGGGCCGCGCCCTGGTCGTTTTCTTCGCGGTGGGTTTGCTCGTCTACGCCGGCGCCTCCATGAAGGGCAACGTCTTCACGCGCCAGGGCACCGACGCCTTTGACAAGCTCGGCTACGTCGCCGACTTGGGTACGGGCTGCTTTTATCTCTTCGCGCGCTCCATCGAAACCAAAGGCGCCGACGTTTCCCACGCCGGCGGCGATTACGGCACCCGCCTTCTCGCCACCGCGGGCGTGCTCAATCTTCTCGC
>Ga0210406_10006488_pt1 | contig 12121 bp, 11 predicted proteins | sample IncBWC30MmetaG_FD_155454 | JGI IMG/M metagenome (GOLD analysis project Ga0210406, IMG submission 155454) | Forest soil microbial communities from Barre Woods Harvard Forest LTER site, Petersham, Massachusetts, United States - Inc-BW-C-30-M | ecosystem: Environmental > Terrestrial > Soil >...
CAGCGCACGGTGCGGCCTTCCGCGCCCAGGGTAGCCGGATTGACGGCGTAGGAGGTTGTACAATGGGGACAAACGATGCGCATGGAGCCGGTCTCCACAATGAGGCTGCCAATCGGAAACGGGGCGTTAGGATGCTACAAGCCGACCGTTAACGAATCGGAAACCATAGCGGTCGCAATTCCGGTTTGTTGCGGGCCCCTCGCGGCCGGTTTTGGGGTTCCGGCCGCGCCACACCTCGCACGGAGCTGAGCTTGGTTCGGTTCGAAAATGTCGGATTGCGCTACGGGCTCGGCCCGGAGATTTTGCGCGACCTCTCTTTCCGGGTCCCGGCCCACTCCTTTCAGTTCCTCACCGGGCCGTCGGGCGCCGGCAAGACCTCGCTCTTGAAATTGCTGTTCCTGTCGCTGCGGCCGACGCGGGGCCTGGTCAATCTGTTCGGGCAGGACATTTCACTGCTCGGCAAGGACGAGATCGCCGATTTGCGCAAGCGGATCGGCATCGTGCTGCAGGATTTTCGGCTGCTCGACCACATGACCACTTATGAAAACGTGGCGCTGCCATTCCGCGTGATGGGCCGGGACGAATCGAGCTATCGCAAGGAGGTCATCGATCTCCTGAAATGGGTCGGGCTGGGCGAACGGATGGATGCGTTGCCACCGATCCTGTCCGGCGGCGAGAAGCAGCGCGCGGCAATCGCGCGCGCGGTGATCTCGCGCCCGCAATTGTTGCTGGCGGACGAGCCGACCGGTAACGTCGATCCGACGCTGGGCCGGCGCCTGTTGCGGCTGTTCATCGAGCTGAACAAGTCCGGCACCGCGGTGATCATCGCGACCCACGACATCACGCTGATGGACCAATACGATGCGCGGCGGCTAGTGCTGCATCAGGGACGCTTGCACATCTATGAGTAGGACCGACGAACAGCGCCCATTGGTGGATCTCGGACATGAGCGTCCGCAGCTGCCGGCGCACGCGCGTAACCTGTCGCCGATCGTGCCGCGGGCCTCGATCGCGGGCCGCGCGCTGGTCGCGGTCGTCGCCATCATGACCTTCCTGGCATCGATCACGACCGGCACCGTGCTGCTGGTCGGCGCGTCCGCGGCGGAGTGGCAGTCGGAGGTCGGCAGCGAAATCACCATTCAGGTGCGCCCTCAAGGAGGGCGCGACATCGAGCGCGACGTCGCGGCGGCGACGGAGGCGATGCGCGCGCAGCCGGGAATCGTCGAAGTGAGGCCCTTCACCAAGGACGAATCGGCCAAATTGCTGGAGCCGTGGCTTGGCAGCGGTCTGTCGCTCGACGAGTTGCCGGTGCCGCGGGTGATCGTCGCGCGAGCCCAGCCGGGCGCCACGCTCGATCTGGCGGCGTTGCGCTCGAGGATGACACAGGCGGCGCCGACCGCGAGCGTCGACGATCACCGCGCCTGGATCGAACGGATGCGGTCGATGACCGGGGCGACCGTGCTTGCCGGCATCGGCATTCTCGCCCTCGTCATCATCGCCACCATCATTTCAGTGTCTTTCGCGACACGCGGCGCGATGGCGGCCAACCGCCCGATCGTCGAAGTCCTGCATTTCGTTGGCGCCGGCGACCGCTATATCGCCAACCGGTTTTTCCGGCATTTCCTGCGGCTGGGCCTCGAGGGTGGCGTGATCGGCGGCGGCGCGGCGATGCTCGGTTTCGGCTTCTCCGAATCGATCGCCGGCTGGTTTTCCGGCACACCGGTCGGCGACCAGTTCGCGGCATTGCTGGGGACGTTTTCGCTGCGCGCTTCGGGTTATCTGACGCTCGCCGTGCAGGCGATACTGATCGCGGCAATCACCGCCTGGGCGTCGCGGCGAACGCTGTTTGCCACACTCGATGACATCGATTGAGGAGCGCCCGTTTTGCGCGAATGCGGCGCCAAACCAGATGTCACTCCGCCTGAAAACCCTCTAAAATTGAGAGGGGGAGTGTTATAGACAATCGCATGAGTCCGCAGGCCGACGATCGTTCGCCGAATGCGTCCTCGCGTGCGCCATGGGGCCGGCTACGCGCGACCGTCGCTGTGGTGCTGGCAATTGTCTTGATTGCGGCTGCGATCGGCTTTGTCGGATTTTTATCGCAGTTGCGCGGTAGCGAAACCAAGCCTGACCGTCGAGCCGACGGCATTGTGGTCTTGACCGGCGGCTCGTCGCGGGTCTCCGACGCCATGGAATTGCTGGCGGCCGGCTACGGCAAGCGGCTGCTGATTTCCGGGGTGCGCCCGACCAACGACGCCAGCGATATCTCGCGTTCGCTGCCGGACAGCCATTCATGGTTGGCGTGCTGCGTCGATCTCGACCGCTCCGCCGTCAACACCCGTAGCAATGCGGCGGAGACGCGGCGCTGGGTGCACGAGCGCGGCTTCAAATCGCTGATCGTGGTGACATCGAATTACCATATGCCGCGGGCAACGGTTGAACTGTCGCACGCAATGCCGGATATCATACTTATTCCATTCGCGGTGGTCGGCGACAAATGGCGCGACGAACCATGGTGGACGAATGGTGCGACATGGCGGCTGGTGCTGTCGGAGTACGTGAAATATGTCGCCGCCGAGGTGCGGGTGCGTCTAGCCGATCTCGGTCTCGACCTGACGTCCGAATCGCCGGAGCAGCCCACCGCTTCATTGCAGCCGCACCGCCCGGCCACGGCAGAGGCTAACTGATCGGGTCTTCGATGGTTTTGGTTTTTCTGCGCTCGCTCGTCTTCAACGTGCTGTTCTACCTCGTGCTTGTGACCCTGATCATCATAGCCCTCCCCACCTTGGCGATGCCGCTCCCGGCGTTGTTGACGGTCGCCCGGTGGTGGGCGCGTAGCAGCATCTTTTTGATGCGCGTGATCTGCAACATCAAGGTGGAATTCCGCGGCGCCGAAAAAATTCCGAAGGGTCCGCTGATCGTCGCCTCGAAACATCAGTCGATCTGGGAGACTTTTGCACTGCTGCAATTCTTCGAGCGGCCGCTGTTCATCGTCAAGCGTGAGTTGGTGTGGATCCCGGTATTCGGCCTGTTTCTGCTCAAGGCGGACATGATCGCGGTCGATCGCAGCGCCGGCGGCCGCGCGTTGATACGAATGACGCGCCGGGCCGGCGAGGCGGTTCGGGCCGGCCGCCAGCTCGTCATCTTTCCGGAAGGCACGCGCACGCCGGTCGGCGCGCCGCCGCGCTACAAGGCCGGCGTCGGCCAGGTCTATGTCGACAGCGGCGTCGCTTGCCTGCCAGTCGCGCTCAATTCCGGGCTGTTCTGGCCACGCCGAACTTTCATGCGTTATCCGGGAACGCTGGTGGTCGAATTCCTCGACCTGCTGCCGCCCGGGCTGTCGCGCGACCAATTCCTCGCCCGCGCCCGCGAGGTGATCGAGGACGCCACCGACCGTCTGGTCGAGGCCGGGCGCGCCGAACAGGCGCAAATGTTCGGCCGCGTGCCGAGCGCGGCGGCCTCGGGAAAGCCTGGAGCCTGATCCGGTGGGGACACGCCCAATGAGGTTGTGCTAAAAATGTCGCGCATCCGCGTGGCCTGCATGGCGCTGGCGATATTTCCCGAACGCGGCCGGCGCTAGAGTGTCATCGACCGAATGGGCTGGCCGGCCAGACCGCGCAAGATCCGCCCCGACGAAGCTCAGCTCGTTGATCGATTGAATGATCCAGCCATTTTGGACCCGAGTTTGGTCGCGTCTTCGGCCGCGGCTTTCAACTGAGATTGAAAGTACTCGGCCTGAATGCGGAAAGCCTCTTGAAGGTCTTTGGCGCGCAAGAGCCTATCAACGAAGGCATGATTGGCAGCAACCTGGCGTTCAACATACGCCTTGAACGCGCCTATTCTTTCTTCGTTGGCATTGGGAAAACCCTGCATCGTCTTCTCTACAAGATCGAGGTAACTCTGCGTCGCGCTCCGCGATTTTTCGAAAGTGTCGATCATCATGGCGCGGACGACTTCTAAGGGGTTGTTTTCGGCTTCCATGGCGCCCTCCATTCCGGTTGTGAATATCCACGTGCTGGATGAATGCCACATCGAGCGTTGATCTAGATCAAGCCCAGTTGATTTAGATCAAGCCCCTTTGCCCATTTTCAACCTGTTTTCGTCTTTTCCAGATCGCGCAGATGGGTGGTTGCCTCTTCTGCACTTTCGTAGATGTGCGGAGCCACCGTACGCTGTTTCAGCGCTTCGCCCAGTTTGGCGCGAAGAAAACTACTCGTCGTGTAGCGGGAAACACCGGAATAGAAACGATAAACCAGATCGCGAACCATGGTCGAATACTCATCGATTACGTCGGGAAATATTTCGAAGTTGTCGTAATTGACAATCGCGTAGACCTTTCGACCCAGGGGAGCCAGCTTGTTTTCGACGATCCGGCGAATCTTTTCCACGTCTTCGTGGCTGTGAACACGATGGCCTTCGAGATTGACGAAGAACCGGTTTTCGCCGGGGTGGTAGGTGAAGCGTTGCTCAATCGGCATTCGCAGCAGCTGGTCGCGCAGGCCCATTGGACCGCTCGCGAAAATGCGCTGATCCATAATGACGGGATTGCGGATCACCGGACGAAATTCCATCCGGGCGAGGATGTCACGCTCGATGTCGATACCGGGCGCGACTTCGACCAGCTCAAGCCCATCCGGTGTCAATTTGAACACACAACGCTCGGTCACATAAAGCACGGGTTGCCCACGATGCACCGAGTAGGGGCCGGAGAACGTGCGATGCTCGACTTCTCCGACAAATTTCGCCACATCACCGTCCTTGACCACGTGCAGGCGCCCGTTCTCGACCGCCACGCGGAGGCCGCCGGCCGTAAAGGTACCAACGAACACCACCTTCTTGGCATTCTGGCTGATATTGATAAAGCCGCCGGCGCCCGCCAGGCGCGGGCCAAATTTGCTCACATTCAGATTGCCTTCGCGGTCAGCCTGCGCGAGGCCAAGAAAGGCTGCGTCAAGCCCCCCGCCGTCGTAAAAGTCGAATTGATAGGGCTGATCGATAACGGTTTGTGCGTTGACCGCCGCTCCAAAATTGAGTCCTCCTGCCGGCACGCCGCCAATCACGCCAGGTTCAGCCGTGAGCGTGAGTAAATCAGCAATTTTTTCTTCGTTGGCGACGCTTGCGATACCCTCGGGCATGCCGATGCCGAGATTGACAACGCTGTTTGCATCGAGTTCGAGCGCAGCACGACGTGCGATGATCTTGCGCTCGCTCATTTCCATTGACGTCACTGAGCCTGTGGGAGCGCGAATTTCACCGCTGAACGCCGGGTCATACTGAACTGAAAAAGTCTGCCAGTGATTTTCTGGCTTGGCCAACACGACGCAATCGACGAAGATTCCCGGAATTTTGACTTGCCTCGGGTTGAGCGAACCGCGCTCGGCTATTCGCTCCACTTGTGCAATGACCAGCCCGTCGGAATTGCGTACCGCCATGGCCATGGCCAGCGCTTCCAGGGTAAGCGCTTCCTTTTCCATGGTGATATTTCCGTCAGGATCGGCCGTCGTGCCGCGGATAATTCCGACGTCGATCGGGAATGCGCGATAAAAAAGAAACTCTTCGCCTTCAACGTCCATGAGGCGGACAAGATCATCCTTGGTGCGTTCGTTGATCTTGCCGCCGCCATGGCGCGGATCGACAAAAGTGCCAAGACCCACCCGTGTGAGATGTCCCGGGCGCTTTGCTGCGATGTCGCGAAAAAGGTGCGAAATCACGCCCTGAGGAAGGTTGTACGCCTCGATCTGATTGGCAATCGCCAATTGTTGCAGTTTTGGCACCAGTCCCCAATGCCCCCCGATCACGCGGCGCACCAGACCTTCGTGCCCAAGGTGATTGAGTCCCCGGTTGCCGCCGTCACCTTGACCTGCGGCGTAGACCAGCGTGAGGTTGCGCGGCTTGTCGGTGGCAGAAACCGTCGGATCCCCCTTCGCGAGATAGAGCGTCTCTATGGCCAAGGCGATTTCTTCGGCGAAGCCGATGCCGACAAAGCCGCCTGTTGCAACCGTGTCCCCGTCTCGTATCAGGCTGGCTGCTTCCTCGGCGCTGACGATCTTCCCGCTATCCAGTGCCTTGATTGGCGCAAGCGTTAGACGAACCGCATCGGCCGACATGAGTCCTCCACGGGCTTTCGCCTCTTCGATTGCTGACATCCATTGGCGTGCAACGGCACATTAAGTCAGGGGTGTCAGTAGATCCCGGTCAAATAGTAAAACGCGATGACAAAGAACACCGCCGCAGTTTTCGTCAACGTGATCACGAACACGTCCTTGTAGGCCTGCCTGTGGGTCAGGCCTGTAACAGCAAGCAAGGTGATCACGGCTCCATTGTGAGGCAATGTATCCATGCCACCGCTCGCCATGGCCGCGACACGATGAAAGACTTCAAGCGGGATGTTTGCTGCGTTTGCGGCTGCAATGAATTCATCGGACATCGCGGCAAGAGCGATGCTCATGCCGCCGGAAGCCGAGCCGGTGATGCCGGCGAGCGCCGTCACGGTGACGGCTTCATTGACGAGGGGATTAGGGATCGCCCTGAGCGCAGCGGAAACCGCCGCAAAGCCCGGCAACAGCGCAATCACTCCACCGAACCCATACTCGGACGCGGTATTGAGCGACGCAAGCAAAGCCCCGGCGACCGCCGCCTTGCTGCCATCCGCGAATTTTGCAAGCACGGGACGCCAGGCAAAGATGAACACCGTCAATATGCCAAGGAGCAGTGCGCCCTCGACTGCCCAGATGGCCGCCACTGGACCAATCTGCGTAACGATCGCATGGCCGCCGAGTGTGACTTCGTGCTTCGAGCCGTAAGCCCGAGGCACCAGAAACGTGAACATGAAGTTCGTGACGCCCACCACGACCAGCGGCGCGATGGCAATCCACGGCTTGGGCAATTCCTGCGCTTCGAATGGCTCCGGCTCGTTGAGAAGTTCCGTGCCGTAGCCTTCCCCGCGCTTGTGTGCCGCACGTCGGCGGTTCTCGATATAGGCGAGACCAAGGCCGAAAACGAAAACGCTGCCGATGAGCCCCAGCACTGGCGCGGCCCACGTCGTTGTATTGAAGAAGGTCGTGGGAATGATGTTCTGGATTTGCGGCGTTCCAGGCAAGGCATCCATCGTGAAGCTGAATGCGCCGAGCGCGATCGTGCAGGGGATAAGCCGCTTTGGAATATCGCCCTGGCGGAACATCTCGGCCGCGAACGGATAGACCGCGAACACGACGACGAACAATGACACGCCGCCATAGGTCAGGATTGCGCAGACGACGACGATGGATAATACAGCGCGCTCCCGGCCGAGCACGCCGATGACGGCGGCGACGATCGACTTGGAAAAACCCGAAAGCTCGATGACTTTGCCGAAGACTGCGCCCAGCATGAAAACAGGAAAATAATTCTTCACAAAGCCGACCATCTTTTCCATGAAGACGCTGGAGAATAATGGTGGAACGAGCGAAGGATCGGTCAGCAACACGGCGCCAAGCGCGGCGATCGGAGCGAACAGAATGACACTGTAGCCGCGATAGGCCACAAACATCAGAAAGATCAGAGCGCCCAGCACGATCAAGAGACTCATAGCGACACTCCCTTTCTTCCAATGGCAGGCCAATGGATCGAGGCATGCTCAAGCTGTTGACGTGAGCATGGTCATGCGTTCGCGCTCAAGTTCGGTGATGATCTTGGCGTGGTGTTCGACTGCCTCGGCCAACAGGTCCCGGATCGAGATAACGGTTATGGGCGTATCGTTCTCGACTACCGGCAGGTGACGAATGCCGTGCAGGTGCATCAGCTTCAGACAGTCTGCGAACGTCTTCGCAAGATCAACCTTGATAACATCTCGGACCATGATGTCCGCTACCGGCGCAAGTTCTGGGGACTTCCCGGCAAGCACAAGCAGCCGCACGCAATCACGTTCGGAAAGAACGCCCGCGATTGCCCCATGCTCCGTAACCAGGACAAGACCAATGTTTTTTTCGGCCATGAGACGCATTGCCGTGAGCGCGTTATCCTTGGGGCCGACGGTCCACAGGGATCTCGGCTTTGCACCAAGGATCTGTTTCAATGAACGATAAGCCAGAATTTCTTCCGGCCGTCGGAGCGGATGATACATGACACCTCCCGGGTACGAAGAGGCTCGGAGTGAGCTGACAATGCTTGTCTAGTTGAAGCGGCGCGCACCGCAGCCTTAAGCTTGGAGCCTTGCTCCCAGCTTTCGACGAAAACGTTGCATCGGCGTGGCCGTGCGCGAGCAATGTGCTGGAGGCAGACCGGACCTCATTGATCTATGTCAAGCCGTATGAACTTGTTTGGGCGTCCGCTGTGCCTTAGCGCGAAAACGTGACCCGACTGGTCCGCTGGCTCCACAGCGGCCAGCATACAGAGCCCTTCTGGGAGGCTCACATGAATAGCTCGTCATCCCCAAATGGCTCCTCGGCATATCTTGAAAGCCTGATGCGAGCCGGCCAGCAATCAATGAAACAATTTGACGATGCGCTCGTCAGCGCAATGGGCGTAGAGGGCAAGCCACCCACGCGTGGCGGCTCATGGCCATTTGCCGTTGCGGCAAACTTGCAATGGCAGTTTTGGTCTCCGATTGTGGGGTTCTGGAAAGGCGTCCTCGGTAACGCATCTGCAGCAGGTTCCGGGCGGTCGGGCCGCGAAAGGCGCTTCCAGGACGAGGCTTGGCAGCACTCGCCTTACTACCAACTCATCAAGAAATCCTACTTAATGACTTCAAAGCAATTGGCTGAGTTTGTCGATCAAGCCCCGGTCGACGAAAAATCGAAGCTGCAGCTTCGCTTCTACGCGCGTCAATTCATCGATGCGATGAGTCCGTCGAATTTCCCCGCGACTAACCCGGAGGTCATTCGAACAGCAATCCAGACGGGTTCAGCGAGCCTGGTGGCCGGGATGCAGAACTTGATTGAAGATCTCCAAAAAGGGCGTATCACCCGGGTCGACGAATCCGCTTTTGAGGTGGGTCGCAATCTGGCAGTAACGCCCGGATCGGTCGTCTTCGAGAACGAACTGATTCAGCTCATCCAATATACGCCGCAGACGGCGGAGGTCGAGAAAACACCGCTCCTGATGGTGCCTCCTTGCATTAATAAGTACTATTTGCTCGATCTCGGCGTGGGAAATTCGTTTGTCGAATATGCGGTCTCTCAAGGGCATCAGGTATTCCTGATTTCGTGGCGAAGCGCCGTTCCTGAGATCCAGCATCTAACCTGGGACGACTACCTGAATCTCGGGGTGCTCAAGAGCATCGAGGTTGTGCGCGACATTGCCGATATCGATAAGGTTCATACGCTGGGCTTTTGCGTCGGGGGCACCATTTTGAGCTGCGCAGCAGGGGTTCTTGCCGCGCGCGGAGAAGACAAGCTCGCAACCATGACCCTCCTGACCACGATGATCGATTTCGCAGATACCGGGGAAATCGGTCTGCTGATTGACCAGAATTCCGTCGCCCTGCGCGAAGCGACGATAGGACAAGGCGGTATTCTGCCTGGCAAGGAACTGGCCTTTACCTTCGGAACCCTACGCGCCAACGATCTGATCTGGCGCTACGTTGTCGAGAGTTATCTAAAGGGTGCGACGCCTGACGCCTTCGACCTGCTCTACTGGGATTCCGATAGTGTCAGCTTGCCGGGGCCGATGTACTGCTGGTACACGCGCAACGCCTACGTTGAAAACAAGATCAAGGAGCCCGGCGCGACCACCCAATGTGGTGAACGGATTGACCTCTCAAAGACGAAGGTGCCGTTGTTTATACTGGCCTCTCGCGAGGACCATATCGTGCCTTGGCAGAGCGCGTTTCGCTCAAAGGACCTCATGGGAAGCGATCCGCGCTTTGTGCTCGCCGCCAGTGGCCACGTTGCTGGCGTGATCAACCCGCCGGCCCGCAACAGGCGGAGTCATTGGGTCAATGACAATCTGAATTGCGACGCGGAGAATTGGCTGGAAAACGCCGAGGAGAAGCCGGGAAGCTGGTGGCCGGACTGGGATAGCTGGATGAAGGCCCGTTCCAGCGGCACCGTTCAGGCCCCAAGGGAATTGGGCAACGCTACTTTCCCTGTGATCGAGCCCGCGCCCGGCCGGTACGTCAGGCAAAAATCAAATTGATGTATCTCAGATATGACTTTCAGAACGTCATATGCTCGTTCGGACAACTGCCGATCACTTCTCCGCCGCCTGGGCCGGGTGAAGCGGGTGCGCGTCGCCGTGCAGCATCGATGCAAGCCGATGCAATTGCTCGTCGCGAAAGCCCTGGGCCTCGATCGACCTCACGGTCGACAACACGTAGTCGCGATCCGCAAATCCTCGCGCCTGGGCTTCGGCCTGCTGGTAGTTCGGGTCAATTAGTACTCCAACGACTTTGGCGCCTGGCACCAGCCCGTGAAGTAAGCCAAGCCGCTTCGCTTCCGGCGCGGTCGTTAACACGCTGATGCCAGTGGCATTGCCACCTGGCCGATTGAAACTTTCGACCAGACCAATTACTCGGCAGCCCGGCGCCTCGGGGCGATTATATTCATCACATATTCTTGTTGGATTAAGCCCACGACAAATCAATCTCGAAAGAAGAGCGGGCCTGTCCCCTCAAGCTTGGCGGTTAGGGCGCTCACCTAATCTGCCGAGCAAGCCGATTCACTCGTTCGGTAGGTGATTTCTCCTTTTTGCGGCGGACTTACGTCTGAGACTCAATAGCTGATTGAGAGCGAGCCATGCCAAGCAAGTTTGTCTTTGGGGGGGCGCTGGTTGCGTCGTTGTTGTTGGCAAACATCGGATTTGCGGAGGACGCTCCGTTATTTCACAAGGGACCATGGCCGATTCACAATGGTCGCAATTATCAGCCAACCGAGCATGAGCTGAGAGCCTTGCATCAGGAGGATGTCACACCCGATCAGGCGCGAGAGATCGATCGATTGTACGATCAGCTCCTGGAAAACGTTCGCAGTGGGCATCCCGCGCCCAAACATTGATCCAATATTGCTGAAACCGATTTCGTCCAACTCGCGTGAGGCTATTCCTGTTCGTTGCGCCTTGCAGGATTAAGCCGCGAGAAATCAGCCGCCTCTAGCGGGAGAATCGAAAACACGGCACGGGCGAACTTTCCCTTCATTCATTTAGCGTCTAGTCGGCAAGCCCCCTAATGCAAGCTAAGCGGCCTTCATGGCCCACAAAATCTAATTCGTTCAAAATCCCGATCGCGCAACAGTGATGCCGCATTCGGAATTGGCTCTCACATTCGGGAATGCCGGGCCGCCGGCGGAAGTCTTGCTCTCAAATAAGGATGCCCCGTATGGAGAAATGACATGATTAAATTCAAACTGCTTGGCGCATTGGCGATTCTGTCAATGTTGAGCCTGGCTCAGCTGCCAGCATTCGGCAGTGAGGGGCGGGAGATCGCAGCGCCATCCCGGATTGCCGCCTGCATGACTGACCAGGGCCCGAGCGACTGCGGCGAATCCATGGGGATCTATGGCGCCCCTGAGCTGCATACTCCAAAACGACATTCTAGCTTTGAGATCCACCAATCGGGAGGCAAAAGATGAATAGCCGAATGGCACGCTGTTCTTGACGGCATGGAATCGGCCGTGGCAACGGCATGACGATGGCTAAGATCCTGCCCGCTCTTTTTGAATTTCTTTATCGTGAATTTGCCGTGCGCGCCTCGTAGCCGTCTGCATCCGCACAGCGGTGGCCGCTGCCGCTCCTGAGTTGTTCGAACCACGGCTTTAGCGGGAGTTTGCATACCGGCCATCAAGATCACGTCCCTGCCCCGGCACTGGATGCCGATGTGGGGCCCCATTCCAATGCCGATTGACACCCTGGTCGCTCTCCGGGATTCGCTGGCGCAGATCAAGCCTTATCGCGGTCTGCCAAACCGGCCTAACGTCGACACCGCGGTGGCCGCGGGCAGCACAGATGAACTTTGGACTCAATATCTGAGAGCCGAACGTCATCCGCCCATCGATCGGCCTTCAGGCGCGTCCAGCGGCTGCAGCAGACCAGCTCGCGCTTCGTTGAAAGCGCGTGATGAAATATTTCCCAAGGCTGGCCGCACTCCACAATAAGGAGTCGAGCTCCCTCGGCTTCTGTCACCATATGGAGAAAACAATGACCAAAGTGA
>Ga0210406_10006489_pt1 | contig 12121 bp, 12 predicted proteins | sample IncBWC30MmetaG_FD_155454 | JGI IMG/M metagenome (GOLD analysis project Ga0210406, IMG submission 155454) | Forest soil microbial communities from Barre Woods Harvard Forest LTER site, Petersham, Massachusetts, United States - Inc-BW-C-30-M | ecosystem: Environmental > Terrestrial > Soil >...
TCTAAAGATATGGGCCGGTTAAGCTTTGGCACGCTACCCTTGAGCTTCGATGTCCGAATCTTCGGCAGAATAACCACGGCACCGTCGGGCTGAAGGAAGAATTTGAACCGGTCACCCGGTTTAAGGTTCAGGTATTCCCGCACCAACTTCGGAATCGTCGCCTGGTTTTTGCTGCTGAGAGTAGCTCCCATGGGCCTCTCCGTTCGCTTTAAATTTTATCAGATGTAAAGCGGAAGGAACGAAGAACGTGTGATGCCCAAGTGGGCGCGCACTACTGCGCTGAACACTACGACGAGCTGATGGCATTGAGCTGCCGGATCTGCGGCAGCAAGGTACTCCAGTGCTACTGTCTCGAGAAGAGCAAGATTTTGAGGACTAGCTGATTACGAAATATCTAGGTTCTAGGCGGCCTAGGATCAGGATCAATCTGGATTCCCAACTGGAAAAGGATCAAGAAAAAAGATGTTGACCACGGAGGCGATTGAGAGAGCAGTCGAACTATACGAAGGAGGAGCAACGGAATCAGCTGTCGCTGAAGCCACCGGAATCAGCGGGGAGGAGGCAAGTGCTGTTGTCGACGCGCTCAGCCTTGGCAAGACAGATCGGATGTATCGCGATCAGGCTCTTGCCAGCGCGTTTGGAAACGGCAGCCCAGAGGCCATGAGAAGCGGGCGCGGTTTGATTGGGGATAGCGCCGGGGTCATTCCACAACTCGCGTCGAACGACAGCCCCACTGGGAAAAAGGCCGATGTTTTACTTCGGCTTTTGCGCCGGCGGGTTTTCACTGGTCGGCGGCACAATTCCCTTGAGCCGCAAATACGTGACCATGTTCCCATAGTGCTCATCCGTGTGCGCCGTATTGATCGAAAACAAGGTAAGCTTCGCCAGGTCGAAGTTCATGAATTTCACCATCTGGCTGCCCTTTGCATCGGTCATGCCGTCGAACGCGTTATTGCAGTAGGCAACCGCGTCCTTGAGCGCAGCTACGAGATCAGCTTTCGACGTTTTCGTTCTCTCGATATCCTTACTCGGATTTGCTTCGCCTCCGGCTTGCGAGCAAAACGCGTAGGAGGCGTCAGCCACATGGCCAACGAGCTGGCCAAAACTGCGAACATCCGGTGTCGGTTTGAAGGAGTAGTTTTCTTCCGGCATTTTTTGCGCCGCACCAAGTGCCGCGTTGCTTACAAACGAGTAGAACCCTCTTTCGCTCGCCGTAATCGGATTCGTTGGCGGCGCTGCCGGCGCTTGCGACTTCTCCTGCCCGAGGAGAGCAACGGGAATCGCCGTCAATGTAGCAAACACAAAACACAGTCTTTTGGTCACGAAACACCCCCGTGACATCATGCCACATTCTGGAATCGGCAGGATACGGAAAACGTGCTCCGCCGATCTTCGCAAACTCTCTCGCAATCCCCTATCGCTCGGCAGTGTGGTCAATCGCATCATTCTCCCTTCGCTGAATCGTTGTGAGGCGTGCGGGATGCGCGACGCTGGAAAACCGCATAGCAGAGGCGGGGCCGATTCAATCGGAGACCAACGGGACACTAGAAAACGATTCACCCGTGGACCCTTCCACGGTTCAGCAGTTATGCTGTCCCGGTCCACCCTCACTTGATCACTTAATCGCCCCATCCGCCCCAATTGCAGGCAAGTCTCGACTTCGCCGCGAAGCGGCTTATACGGGACGCCTTCGCAGTGCATGTTCCTCTATGCCTAGCGACCCACAACTGGTTCTGAGCTTTCATTGATGGCTTTTCGCAACATGTCGGCAGACCGCAGTGAGCGGTCTCAACTGCATCTTGCCTCCGGCGTTTGCCGAATCCCTGATCAGGATGCGAAATCGCAAGCGTTGATCAGATCCTTCCAGCCCTGCCCGTCGCCTCGAATAGCCGGCCGTGAGGGACCAAGGTACCGGGGATCCATTCCGTCGAAATAGCCGTACATGACTGTGCGCTTGCCAGGCTCCAGTCTTTCTAACTCAATGCTGCTGCCAATTCCGCTTGCAACCCTGCGCTTAGCCTCGCCTATTGAGATAGGGGTATTGGGTCCATAAGGCCCCGGCGCAACCAGGCGAACACTCTCCCGGCAGTACCTCCTGAGCATGTCATAGAGAAAAAGCCGCGCCCACTGATCATGAGTTCCGTTCACGTAGACGCTGCACTTTGAGAATCCCACAAGGCGGCCCCACAACGCCCCTTACACAAAAGGTAATTTCGACCGTTTAAGGCTTCGGAGCCCCCGTTTTGTGGTGGAGCTGAAGGAATCGGAATGCTGTGACGAATGGTGATGGTATCCTCGCCGACCAGAATTTCTTTAACCAGCAGTCGAACGATTTTTTGGCGTTCCATGACACTAAGACTTTCGGCAGCACTACGCAAGCGAGTAAGGAATGCTGTGAGAGTTTCTGCTAAACGCAGGAATGCGGCACGATCATTCGCCTGGTCGGTGATCGCCTGCAGCTCAGCCCGGAGTGCCTGTTGGCGCTGCCGCAGCAGAGGCATGCGTTCCCGCAACTGCTCCAGCGACAAGAGCTCATCCTGATAGGCGGTGAGCATTCGTTCGATGCCTTTGTCCACCTGGCTCAACTCCCTCTGCAAACTCTGCTCCCGTTTCTTGGTTGGATCAGAAGTGCGTGCGGCGGCCAGCCGCAGAGGGGGAGGATATGAGAACCTATCATCGGTGCTCAAAATATTTTTCGGCCGTGTGGGAATACCGCTAAGTAGTCGATTTTTCAACTGCTTCCAATTGACATCCGAAACAATCGTAGTTACCCTAATTTCCCAAAGAGCTTCCCCTCCCAAAGGTAGCTTCGTGGCGCACGAGTCAGCAGGAGAGATCACGCGGCTGTTACAGGGCTGGCGGGGTGGCGACCGCAAGGCTGTGGACGCTCTGTTGCCCGTCGTCTACCAGGAACTGCAACGTCTGGTCCACTTTCAATTGCGTAAGGAACGTCCCGACCACACTCTTCAGAGCGCCGCCCTGGTGAATGAAGCGTATCTCCGCTTGGTGGGACTAAATGCTCCGCAGTGGGAGGGCTGCACCCACTTCTTTGCCATGGCAGCGCAGCGAATGCGGCAGATCCTCGTCGACTATGCCCGCCGCCACCGGGCGGGGAAACGCGGATGGGCTGTCGAGACACTATCGTTAAATGACAGTCGTCTGTTGGAGCCGGGCAAGAGCCGGGATGTCGACGTCGTGGCTCTCGATGATGCCCTGAAGGCGCTGGGGCAAATCGATCCGCGCAAAGCGCAGGACGTGGGGTCCTTCGGGAGGATCAGGTTGGCAAAGACTGGATCCCGAATGCGGACAATACTATCGTGACCCTGGATCACGAGTCGAGCTTTCGTGCCAGCAACGGCCTGTGCCAGAGGAACACAACAAGCGGGAGCAAGTCGAGTCAGAGCAGTAACTGCGACCAGTACCTTGACACCAAACTGCAAAGTCCGCTTCGGTGGGGAGATGCGAAACCCTCAGAGGCGATATGTGGAGAGACACATGAAAAAGTTGGATTTGATAACGATGTATGGCACCATCATTCTCGTCGTCGCCACTGCCCTTGCTCTCGGAACCCAGACTGCGGGTCAAGAGGCTGCCAAGCCTGAAGACACGGAAGTCTGGCAGCCGGAGCCGAAAGTGATAACGCCGGGCGCCGACCGCGGCACACCTCCCTCCGACGCAATCATCCTATTCGACGGCAAGAGCCTGAACGAGTGGGTGTCTGCGCAAGACCGGTCTGCCTCGGCCAAATGGATCGTTGCCAACGGCGTGGTCACGGTGAATAAATCAGCGGGGAATATTGAGACCAAGCGCACCTTCAAGAACTATCAATTCCACATGGAATGGAGAATTCCCGAGAATATCACCGGTTCAGGTCAGTTGCGCGGCAACAGTGGATTGTTCCTAGCTTCGACCGGCCCCGGCGACGCCGGATATGAGTTGCAGGTTCTCGACTCGTACAACAACAAGACCTACGTCAACGGTATGGTCGGCAGCATTTACAAGCAGAGCATTCCGCTGGCAAACTCGATGCGCAAGCCCGGGGAGTGGCAAATCTACGACGTGGTATGGACCGCTCCCATCTTCAATGCGGACGGCTCTCTGAAGAGTCCTGCATATGTCACCGTCTTTCTTAACGGGGTGCTGGTGCAGAACCACTTCGAGTTGAAGGGCGAGACGCGGTACACCGGCCAGCCCTTTTACAAGAAGTTCGACAGTGCACCCATCAAGCTTCAAGCCCACGGCGATCCGAGTCCGCCCATCAGCTTCAGGAATATTTGGGTAAGGGAGCTGGATTAGCTATAGGGCTCGCAAAAAACCGCCGGATTTCCTGAATGCCCTACCCACAAGCCAACTTGCGGACTGCCTCGATCTTGGTACATCGACTCGTCTACTCTCATTTTTTCAGCGCTTCGACTACCTCGATGAGGGTTATTCGCTCGTCGAAGCGATGCTCTGGCTCGGTATCTACCTGGCCATCAATCTCCAGCTTTCGTCGTTGAAATCTTTTCTCGTTGAACCTGCCCGTTTGGTGGTGGGGCGGCATTCGGGCCACCTCTGAATTCGCAAGGCCGTTCTACTGGGGAACGTGGGTGCTGATCTGGTGCCTGCCGCCAGTCGTACTCGCGCGCGGCTTTCGCCAGAAGGACCGGTTCGTCATCGCCGTGGGCGCGATCGTCGCCACTCTGACTCTCGTCTCCAATAAGCCTTATCTCGGCTGGGAGCGGCATACCTGGGACCCGATGCTTCTGGGCATATTGTTAACTGCTGTCGCCGTCTTGATCCGACGCTGGCTTGCCCGTGGCCCGGGCGGAGTTCGCCACGGCTTTACCGCCGCACGCCTTTCGGGAAAGGACAAACACTGGATGAACGTCGGGTCCAATGTATTGGGTCTGGTATCGCCCCAGTCGATAACGCCAGAGCCGCAAACAAGCGATGCGGGCGTCCACTTCGGTGGGGGACATTCGGGGGGCGGAGGCGCCAGCAGCGATTTTTGAAGGGGCGCCGGGTGGAAACCGGAGGTTTTCTCTACATCACGGATGAGTGGCGGAGAGGGAGGGATTCGAACCCTCGGTACAGGTGTTAGCCCGTACAACGGTTTAGCAAACCGCCGCATTCGGCCACTCTGCCACCTCTCCGGCGTGCCGATTTACAGTTTACCACGCGGGGAAACGGGAGGCGGAGTGCTTGTCTGCCTCTGGTCGGCGCTTTCATCGGAATGCGGTGCCAATTCCCCACCAACCAAGGCTTGTTCGTGATTCGTAACGCAAAACAATCTCCGGTAAATTTCGCGCCCAGGTCGTGGACAATGCTCTCAATCCAAAGGGGGGAGACGAGTGGCTCCGGACGACTGCCCGAGTTGCGGCGGTACTGGATATGTTGCGAAGCCCGTGGACTCGAACGGGAAGTCTGAGGGCGTCGCTTTTATCCGCTTTGAGTGTCCTGTTTGCCGGGGCACTGGCCGGAAGCACCCATTCCCACCTTCAGCCGCCGGCTGACCGCACGGCCTGCGGTGTTTGCGAGAGCGTTCGGAACCGGGCCGTCATACTTCCCGCCCCTACGGGTTGACGGCTCGGGCCGCACGTTTTCGCCGCCAAGTAGCATCTATAACCCCCTCTCTCTTGAATTTTGCTTCCCTGCTCCGGGACTGAGCGTTCATGCAATTCCGGCCGTTTTGACGCGAGTTCGCCGCCGGGCCGAGGATGCCGTCTCCACTCGGTTCCGTCCGTTGCCTTTGGCGCGGTACAGAGCCTTGTCGGCCGCTTGCAGCACATCTTCGGGATCTGACTTTTCCTTCGCAGAGGATGCGACCCCGATGCTGACGGTCACCGAAAGCGCCGCCGAGGCTGATTGCTGCGCGAGCTGACGAATCGCAGTGCCCTTCCGCGCTCGCCCCCCGCTCCGCGCGTTGCGACGGTCTGGTCCTCGGGCGATTTGTCGCCGATCGCCACTTCGCATACGGAAATCCGAGGACTCGATCGTGGCCCGCAACTGTTCCAGATGATCCACCACCTGGGGAGTGGTTTTTCCCGCAAAGAGAATGTTGAACTCTTCTCCGCCGCAACGGTAGGCTTGTCCTCCGCCGCTCACCCCCGCCAAGCCGGCTGCCACCAAGCGTAAGACTTGGTCTCCGGTGTCATGACCGTAGGTATCGTTGAATCGCTTGAAGTGATCAATATCCACGACCGCGATCGAATAGGGAGCCTGCAGCCGGAGGAGCGCATCTTTAAACGCGCGCCGCGATGGGAGCGTGGTCAGTTCGTCGTGATAGGCAAGAAGGTAGGAGTTCTCAATGATCGAGGCTGCGAGAATGCATGCCGCAGTCGCTGAGTATGTGATCGAAACGCGGGGAGTCCCGGTGAAGTGCAGCGACAGGAAAAAGGCGGAGAGCGACCACAGCAAAGCGCTGTCGATGGGCTTACCGGTGAATAACAAGCGCGTCAGCAGAACGATACCGGGGGCAGCGAACGCCAGCAGCGCGTAGCTCGGCAATGAGAAGGCTGCTGCTCGGTGAACATGCACAGCAGGCGATGGCACTCCCTCCGCCGCGCGGCAGAGCACGGCCACGATCACGAATTGCACGAACAGCATTAAGCCGACAGGCGCTGTGCCGGACACGGTGAACCCGCCCTCGTGCATCCAGGCGATGAGAACAAAGTCCAACGGCACCAGCACGGCGACTGCCTGCACGGCCACCCATCCCGGCGTTCCGGGTGAGACCTGCCCGCCACCAAACAGAGCGATTGCCTCCTGGGCCAGAAACAGCACCAGTAGCGCGAAGAAGGTGCGGCTGGAATGGAATCGCCAGGCCAGAAACATCCCTCCGAGCAGGGCGCAATAGTACAGAAAGCTGAGTGCGGGCAGAGCCAGCGTCAACCAACCGGAATAGAGGAGCAGCGCGACCGCCAGAAGCAGAACTCCGCCCGGTACGGCCAGAGACTTTAGTGTCGTTTTGCTCCACATCCGCAGGGCGGGACTCCAGTCAGAAAACTTCCTTCGGAATTATCTCTGCTGAACCGCCACGAAGGAATTGGCCTGGGAGGTTCGCACCAGTGAGGCTCACCCCAGAGTGAAATTCAATGCGGGGCGAATTCGTTTCGAAAATCCCAATTTGGGGCCGCATCCCAATGCTTGCAACTACAGACCTTTGCATCAGCTTATTTTCGGTCTTGCGCTCGAAAAAACCCACTTTGCCGGTGCGGTTGCTTATTCAGCGTCCGCCGAGTGGAAGACAGCTTACCGTGCCGGGATGCGGGCGGCGCGGACCACTGCCTGGCCAAGCCATTTTCCTTCAGCGAATTTGCGGCCCGCATTCGGGCGCTGATCCGGCGCAGCCAACTGCCTTCGAAGTCAGTGCTAATTGCGGGCGACCTCAAGCTCGATCGGTGCAACGACTAGTCGAACGCTCCGCAACAGGATCGATCTGACGGGGAAGGAATTTTCTCTTCTCGAATACCTGCCGCTCAACGCCGGCCGCCGAGTCACGCTTCATGATGATGATGATCGAGCACATCTGGAATCTTACTCTCGCTAGGACTACGAACGTGGTTGCCGTTTATGTCAACTATCTGCGCCGCAAAATCAACCATAGCCACTCCCAGAAGCTGATTCACACTGTGCGGGGTTTGGGGTATGAGTTGCGCGGTCCTTCGTGCCGGTGCGCCGATCCGCTTCTTTGTCGTCATTCGCAGATCGGCTGCCACCAAGGGTGAAAAGTCCCCATCCACAGTTAATGAAAATGGAATACTCAGGTGAGGAACGTCTTTCGAGATATCGCGCGCGACCTTCGGCCGACGGTCATTTCGGGAAGCGCAGACAGAAATGGCCGGCCAATTCGCCACAACTAGTCTATCGTTCTGCGCCCTACCTGCATGCTGCCAACAATCACTCACTACTTTGGGCTTGTGAGAACCGTTTGATTCGGGTCCAGCACGATTTTGCGCGCGCCGCTCGGAGCCGATAGCCGAAACGAGGACTCTTCGCCGTCGACGAACACTCGGCCCAGCAGCACCAGCTGCCTGCCCGCAACCAGCGCATAGACCGGAACGGACGTCACCAGGTCGAGCGGCGCATCTTTCTGCAAGATCGTTCCACTCACCACCGATCCACCAGTTTTCGGCGTGAACTTCACCCCCCTGAGTTCCAGCCTGGGCAAGGACGTGCCATTGATCCATCCTTTCAGAAACCAGTCCAGCGAACTCTTGCCTTCATAACGCAGCGCTGGAGGAAGGTCTTCCGCAAAAATGTCGAGCAGTTCGCTCGTGCTGATGGACCTGCCTTGGTAACGCTCGCGGATTTTTCGCAGCGCCCGCAGGAACGGATCCTCAGCACTGCCCCTGCTCTGGCCCTTGCGTCCTTTCTCAAGGGCCCCGTCGTCCAACATACTTCGCAGCATGTGAAACAGCCAGGTGCCCCGGCCATAGAGAATCTCTTCGTAGCTGCCGGGGAACCGTGACGACAACAGCCGCACGCCGAGCGTTACCGGGCCGACTTCCCGGGGCGACTGTCCCTCTCTATTCTTTGCCACCAAATCCCGGCGATACCTCTCCATGATTTGCCGAAAACCAGCAGGGTCCTTGTCTTCGAGCATCATAAAGGCGCAATAATTCGCCAGCCCCTCGGAAAACCACTGGTCGCGGTAGCTGTTCCAGGTGACCAGATCTCCCCACCACTGATGCGCGGTCTCGTGCGCGGGAATCGATTGCTGCAGCAGGATCCGTTCTGGGTCATAGTGCAGTTGTTCACGCTGCTGTTGGCTGAGAAAAGCATAAGAGGAAAGAAAAACCAGTCCGGGCCAGCCCTGGCTGTCGCTCCCCGGCATCTGGGTCAGGGCCAGATGACTGTATGGATACGGGCCAAAGCGCGCCGCGTAATACTGAATCGCGTGGGCCGCGGCCTCGCCGACCGTTACTTCGGTCTGCGCCGGTGAAGGATGGCTAGGCACAATCAGTTGTTGTCGTCGGTTAAGTCGATCGGACGGACTCGGCTCAATCACCTGAATTTTGGGACTAGGGAAGTCTCGCTCGACCCCAGTCGTAGCATAGGTCTCGACCGGGACGTTGCCCGCCTGTACGGTTGCTACTTTGTATTTGCCCAAATTGAATCCCGCCAAAGGAATCGGCCGGTCCGATACCCAGCGTGAGGTCTGCACGGCATCGGCCTTCGCGGCTGTATCCGCTGGCGAAGGTGGCGTCGGTTTCCCCGTCGCCACCAGCGTCCAGCCTTGCGGGTAATTGAACTTCAGATCGAAGTCTGCCATCGCCATTCCACGGTTGGGATACCAGGTGCCGCGCGCACCCACGTAAAGCAACCCGCTGCCCGCCTCGGCCAGAACCTCACCTCCGTAAACAAATTCCAGATCGATTTTCTGCCCAGTTCGCGTTGCCTGGGGAAGAACCACAGCCACAAGATCGTTTCCGCGCCGTGAGAGCTGTGTCCCTTCGACCGCCGGATTGTGAATGAACTCCACCGGTTGGCCGTCGAGCGTGACGCTTTCAACCTGCAGAAATCGCGACAACTCAAACAGCAGGGTGCGCGACCCGCCTTGTTTTACGTCATACTGCACGCGGGCTCGGGCATGAATCCGTTTCGGAGGCTGCACCTCGGTGGTGATCGTGTTGCGGCGGACCTCGATCCGGCCCTCACGCCCTTCCTCATCTTCAAGCGTCCCTCCGCCGCTCGTTTTGGAAGTCTCCGCATCGCTGGTGGAAAACGAGGTCCACACGTCGTAGTAAAGTTCGCCATTCTCGGCCGCTTTCGCTTGCCCCGCCTCAACCTGTTCGAGCGCAGCGGAATCGAAGTACACGTCGAAAACCCCGAAGGTGGTTCCCAGGAACCGAGCGTGCAGGAACCGATCTCCCTGCCGCAACCGGACCTCTTGTTCGGAATTAGTTGGCTGGCCGTTCACCGGAAGCATCCGGCTGAACGACGTCAGCAGCCTCGTGGCATCTGCGTTTGCCAGATTCTTGGCCGTCTCTCCCCACCGTTTCACAAACTCCTGCTGGTTGTCGGTTGCCCGCAAATCGGGACGCATTTCGCTCGCCGCATCATCGTTAAAGCGAAAATACGCGGTAGAAAAGTGTTCTTCGAGAATCGCCATTCCGGTAAACAGGCTCATCGATCTCCGTTCGACTTGGTTCGGCGGCGTCAGCAGAACTTCGCCATAGCCCTCGAAAAACGCCCCGGTGATCCGGCCCATTACGTCTTGGGTGAAGCCGATGGTACCGTCTTCCAAACTGATATGCACCGCCGACCGATCCAGCGACGCGCTCCTCACCTGATACACCCGCTCGGGATCGAGGCCGACTTGTCCCAGCCGCAGGTAGAGCGCTTCGCCCGGCTTTTCCGGAGGGTTTTCAACCGTGGCCTGCGCCCTCGAAAGCACGCACGCCGCCAGCCACATCGCCGCCGCAATCCGCAAACTTCGCATCGTTATTAAGCCCTCGATGAGTACCATCGGTAGTACCTTCGTCATGTGGGTGGGACGATCCCTGGTTGCTAGAATGCGCCTGAATGCAGCTACGTGTCACCATCCTCTTTATAGGGCAGCTCGCCTTGCTATGGTTGCTCTGCTTCGCCGGAGCCTGGGCGGACACCATCCATCTGAAAAATGGACGCACAATCGTGGCCGATCAGGTCCGTGAGCATGGCAACCATTACGAATACGAGATCGGCGACGACTCCTACGCTATCCCTAAATCGACGGTAGATCACGTCGACTCGGGAGGAATGCCGGCCGGCGCCGCAGCGGAAGCTGCCCAGGTCGGCGGCCTTCCCTCCTTTGCTCCCCTGGACAGCCTGGCCAATGAGGGTGATCTCGTCGGCCGGCTCATTAAAGAAGGCAAGGTCAATTCTGAAGCCCTCACCAGCCTGGAAGCCAAAGGCAACGCCGAATTAAGCGCCACCGCCGACTTCATCGCAGGAAAATTTGAATTCGAACACGGCAACATGGCTCAGGCCGGACAGTACTTTGAGAATGCTCTCCGCTTCCAGGCAAACAATTCCACCATTCTCATCTATTACGCGGCATTGCTGGTTCGCACCGGCAACGCAACCCAAGCTCTGTTTTCTGCCCAGCGCGCGGTACGGGCTGCGCCCGATTCGGCCGACGCCTACACCATGCTCGGCTATGCTCAGTTGGCCTCCGATCACACCCGGGACGCCGTGGCTTCCTGGAAGCACTCTCTCCAATTGCGTCCCGATGCCAAAGTCGAGCAGCTTCTGGCCAAGGCCGAGCGCGAGCAGAGTGTCGAATCTGAGTTCGCCGAGGGCGAAAGCAGTCATTTCGTTCTGCACTATGAGGGCAAGCAGACGACCCAGGCCTTCCGGGCACAAATCCTGGCCGCACTCGAATCCGACTATGATGACCTGGCCCGCGACCTCGGCAACCCGCCCCGCGACAATATTCTTGTAACCCTCTACACCGAGCAGGCCTTCTTTGATGTCACCCACGCCCCCGCCTGGAGCGGAGCGATCAATGATGGCAAGCTGCGCATCCCGATCAGCGGTTTGAGTTCCATGACGCCCAGGCTGGCGCACGTTCTGAAGCATGAACTGGCTCACTCGTTTATTAATCAGCTTTCCGCCGGCCGCTGTCCGCACTGGCTGCACGAAGGCATCGCCCAGTTCCTCGAGCCCAAAAACCTGGGCGGCGATGGACACCAGCTCTCTCTGCTCTACAAAACGCAACGCAATATTCCGCTGAATGTCCTTGAAGGGAACTTTCAGCATTTCTCGGGCTCTGAAGCTAGTGTGGCCTATGCCGAGTCGCTGGCGGCCGTATCCTACATTAGCGATTCCTATGGCCTGAGCGATATCCAACGCATCCTGCAGCGCATCAGCCAAGGCAGCTCCACCGAGGCCGCTTTGCGAGAGACCATCCATGCCGACTACGGCCAGCTCGAGTCTGACTTGGCCCGATATCTTGCCGACAAGTACGGCGAGTAGCTTCCTATGTGCTACGGGGCTACACGGGGCTGCGGGCGCGTTTGCCCCTCACCCACTGCTGTGCTAGCTTCGGCGTTACCCTTTCATGTCCTCTCGGTTTCACTCCCGCGATCCAGAGACTGGCCCCACGGTCGCGCCCGTGGCGACCGTGTTTCCCACGATTGAGGGAGCCGTTATC
>Ga0210406_10006491_pt1 | contig 12117 bp, 14 predicted proteins | sample IncBWC30MmetaG_FD_155454 | JGI IMG/M metagenome (GOLD analysis project Ga0210406, IMG submission 155454) | Forest soil microbial communities from Barre Woods Harvard Forest LTER site, Petersham, Massachusetts, United States - Inc-BW-C-30-M | ecosystem: Environmental > Terrestrial > Soil >...
TGATAGGCGCGGGCGATTTCCTGTTGCAGCGCAACATGCTCAGTGCGTTCCTTGCAGGTATCCTCGTCCAGTGAGTCTTTTTCGGCGGCGAGCTCGGAAGAGAGTTGATCCGCGAAGGTCTGGTAGTCGTCGCTGGAGACCAGTTCATCCTGGCAGCGCGAAAAGAACTGGATGAAATCGCTTAGGAATTGGCCAGGTTCGGCGAGCCGGCGGAACTTGTCGAGCTTCAAGCGAGCCAGATTGCGGCGCAGCAGAATCCAGTGGTCCACCTGCTCGAGCGCGACGCGGTTGGGATCGGACTCCTTGAGCAACGTTTCGCAAAACGAGTGGAACGTGGACAGCACCACGTCTTTGCCGCGTTCACCCACTGCTTTCACCACGCGCGCTTTCATTTCGCCCGCGGCTTTCTTGGTGAACGTGAGACCCAGAATATTTTCGCCATGCAAGGTCTGGTCGGTTTCCAGCAGGTGCCGGATGCGCTCCGTAATGACGCGCGTTTTCCCCGTGCCGGCACCCGCAATCACCAGCAACGGCCCATTGCCGTGCGTGATGGCGCGGTGCTGAGCCGGATTAAGCTTCAGACCGCTTTCCTGCAGCGGCTTTCCCAAGTCGAATAGCGTGGACATGATTCAAAAAGCGTAGCGCACTTAATGGCGAAGATAAAGCGAAACAATTTTGAGTTAAAGAATGGACTCCGGATCAATTCACGCAATACAATTTTCTGCGTAGAGGCCGCGCGCAGAATGCTTTCGAGTCCTCAATTCAAACCTTAGCATCGCATGGGGCAGCCTGCAAACGACCTAACGCTGGGAAGCTTGGCCGGAGGCAACTCTGGCATTGAAATCGGCGGATTTTCTGCGCGGGATGGTGAGCGCGGACCACTTGCCTGACTCAGCGGCGAAATGCTTTGCCAGATACGTGATCTGGCCGACGTGATAGCTGTAGTGAGCCACTTGACGGTTGATCGCCTGCATCACGGAATGAGGTTCGGTGCGGATGGTAACGGTGCGCGTGAGGTCGGCATCGCTGAGCGGCTCGAGCGCATCGAAAAGGTATTTCCAGCCATGCGCCCACAGCGCCAATAATTCCTCACGCGTGTTCGGCGGCTGTTCAAACTCGCTGTCACGATGGCGATCGAGCTTCTCTCCATCCGTGGTCAGGAAATCGCTCCAGCGGGACCGCATGTTGCCCGACATGTGCTTCACCACAATGGCGATGCAATTGGATTCATGGTCTAGCGCGGCGAACAATCCTTCGTCTGGACATTGCTCGATGGCGCGTTCGGCAAGCTTTTTGTAGTAGCGGAACAGCTCGACGGAGTCCTTCACGTAGGAGTTGGTGAGTTGGTGTGGCATGTTCTTATATCGTCCTCCCTCAGCGTGCTGTCAATCCCGCGAGACCAACGGCGCTGCGACCCACAGTAAATCTCGGGTAACGCCAGGTTCTCACCGTGCAACTAAGCTAGCAGATATTCCGCCGTGTTGTTGGACGGGGGCGGCTGGAGACGCGGCTGGCGCGGCTGGACGTCATATTGACATTCGCTTTTCTTTCGTCTACGATTACCTCCACCCTGAATGGCAATTTCTTGTAAGGAGAACGTTATGAGCCTCGGACAAATGATGCTTGGCGAATTTGACAACGAGATGCAAAACACTCGCAAGGTGCTGGAACGGGTCCCCGACGAGAAATGGAATTGGAAGCCGCACGACAAGTCGGGCACCGTGGGCTGGCTCGCATCGCATGTCGGCAATCTCCCCGGATGGGCAACGATGACGTTGCAGACCGAAGAACTGGACTACGCTCCGGTGGATGGACCTTCCTACACCCCGCCCAAGATTACGAATCGCAAAGAACTGCTGGCGGAATTCGATAAGAATGTGACGGAAGCGCGCCAGGCGATCAGCAAAGCCACCGACCAAGACATGATGAAGGGCTGGAAACTATTGGCCGGCGGCAAAGAAATCTTCACCATGCCTCGCATCGCTTGCCTTCGCGGCATGGTGTTCAATCACCTGATTCATCATCGCGCGCAACTGACGGTGTACTACCGATTGCTCGACGTAGCGGTGCCGGGTTTGTATGGGCCGAGCGCCGACGAGATGACGCCGCCGCCCGCGAAAGCTACTGCCAGCAATTAATCCCACCGCGCAGGAGCGGTTCCCCAGCCGCCCCACGAGCACATCTACGAATGGGAAGTGCAGGATCAGCCGCGAGTGGACGGTTTTGGCAAGGTCGTCCAGCCGAACACGAATCCCTGCACACCCGAAGCTTCGGCCCTCAACGGCTTCTGGCACTCCATCCGTCTGAAGAACTCGACTAAATATCCATGGACCAGCGCGCCCACCATGCTCATTTCCGGAACCAGGCCTTTCTCATAGGACACGCTGACGTACACGCCGTAAGCCGCCTTGTCCAATTTGAAAATCACCATCGCCACGGACATGCGCTCCTGTCATACGGAGCGGGAAATCGCACGACAGCAAAATGTGCAGCGCCGCCACGGCTACGAATACGATCTCGTCACCGTCGAAGGTACCCTGAAAGTCAAAAATTACAAACCCAAGGATGTGCGCCTGAACATCCGCAAGACGCTGCGCGGCGCCGTGGAATCACAATCGGACGACGACGAAACCGTGAAGCTGGGCGAAGCGGTCGCGACAGACAGTCCCTTGTCTCGGCACACCTGGGAGATCGCCCTGAAGGCCGGAGAAGAGCGCATCGTCACCTACCGTTACAGAGTCTAGCTCCGCGCCTGAGCCACTACTACCTGATGTAAGGATTGTGCCCGCAGCTTTGACAGGTGTAATATCAGCTGAGCAAAGGGCGCCACTGTGAAGGCTCGCATCATCTCCTCGGAACTCTCGGAACGGCAAATGCCGGCGGCGGCTTGGGCTTTGTCACTAGGTCTCACTTTGTTGGTCCTTGCTCTTGGCGTGCCCGCGCGATCCCAAGAAACAGCGAAACCGGCGGAATCAATCGTGGATGCCGCGCTCAACGCTCGCCAGCATAAATCGAATTCTGCAACACCTCCGGTAGTCTTCACCAACGACGACATCGCCGTGCAGTCTCCGGCGTCCAGCGCCCCAGCAGCTCCTTCAGAGTCCTCGCCAAAGCAGGCCAGCGTAGCAACACCACGGCAGCCCGAAGCTCCAGCACCGCCGACACCCGCGATGACAGACTGCAATAATCCCAACGAAGAAAGACTCAAAACGGAGCTGCAGTCTGCCCAGGATGAGCTGGACCAGCTTCGCCGAGAGCTTTCCTACAATCCACAAGCCATCTCCGGTGGCGATGTTGATTTGGAAAATTTTAAGTCCGGCACCTCGGGGCTTGCCTTTGGATCTCCCCCGCTGCAGCAATCGCAACCACAGGCCCCAGCCCGAATCAACGAAGTCATTCTCGAGGAGAGGGTTGCGTCCCTGAAAGAAGCCTCGCGCATTGCTTGCGAGCCTCCCAAGGAAGCGGGGATGCAGAAGCAACTCGATTCCGCGGAAAAAGAGCTGAAGCTATTGCAGCGTGAGTTCGATCTGAACCAAGCCGCGTTCTATTCCAAACCCAACTATGCCCAAGACACCGCCGGCAAAGCCATGCTCGATGCCGCTCAGCAGCAGATCGAGTCCCTGCAGTCTGAGATCCAGCGCCTGAAGGACGAGATTCCTCCGCCAAAGACATATCCAGGCGCACAGTAAGCAAGTATTTCAGATGCCGGCGTACCAGGCATAGCCTCCCTCAGGAGATGCGGAGCCCAGACCCTTGCCGAACGCCTTCAGGTTGTCGGTGACTGTCAGGCGGGTGATGAATTTCACGCTCTTGTAGCCGAGTTGGCGCGGCAGCCGCAAGCGAAGCGGCCCGCCATTACCTGTTGGAAGTTCATCGCCATTCATCCCATAGGCGAGAAAAGTCTGCGGATGCAATGCATCGGCCATATCGATGCTTTCCCACCACTCAGGATCGATCGAGTAATACACGACATATCTGGCATGAGGTTGGGCTCCCACGACGTCCAGCACGTGGGAGAGCGGCACACCATACCACTCGGCGATATACGACCAGCCCTCTTCACACGCCAGTTGCGTGATCTGGCTGCGAGATGGGTAACTCTTCAGCTGCGCAAGCGAAAACGTGCCGGGCCGCGCGACCAAGCCGTCGACGGAGAGCCGCCACTCCGCGAATCCCTCAGCCTGCAGGCGTTTATACGCGTCGTTCAGTGGCGGCATTTCGTTCGACACGGGTCTCTTCGAAATCTGGCTCCGAGAGAATTCGCGCGCTAACGAGTGCCTCGTCAGCAGCCGCTGGGAAGCGTAGGTCAGCGTTTCGCCGATGCCCCAGATTCCGCCGTGGTCGGGCGGGACCAGTCCATACCTCTCCGCGATGTGCCCTGCCGCGCTCAGCCCCAACACGCCCGCGGTGGCCGCGACTCCGGCAGTGATCAGTTTGCGGCGCGAAAGATCGCTCATGGGCCCTCCTTATCTGTGCCCGTTTTGCCCGTGATCATCGCTCGCGTGCGTGTGCTGAATCCCGCAAGACACACCATCACGACGTGGACCAGCAGGAACAGCACCAGAGCCACCGAGACGAAGAAATGAATGGTGCGCGCGGACTGCTGCCCGCCCAGCAACGTGACTGACGCGGGAAATGCGGAAACAAAGCCCAGGGACATCGCCAAGCCCGTCCAGATTACCAACGGAAACAAAACGAAAATCACGAATAAGTAAGTAAGACGCTGCAGCACGTTATACGACCAGGCTTCTGATTCACTCGGCCGCTTAAATCGCAAATGGTTTGCGATTTCGGTCGAAAGCACCCGCCACGAGAGTTCGGCCTTGGCCGGAAGCAAGTTTTTCCGCAAATGCCCTGAGACCAAGCTGAAGATTGCATACAGTAAGCCAGTCAATACCAGCGCCCAGGCTGCTTGAAAGTGAAGATACCGGCTCCAGCCGTTCTGGTCTGGCAGCACGTACCCGTAGCCAGTCGGCACCAAAGCCCTCGAGGAAGGGATCGGTATTTTGAACAACGGCGTAGTCAATACATTGCCGGTTTCGCCCCAATAGAAACGCGGGTGTGAGATCAGAATTTCAATTCCGCTGACGAGCAGGGCAATAAAGCAAAGCGTAGTGACCCAGTGAGTGACGCGCACGACTGCCGAGTGCCGTGAATTAACCTTAACCGTTGTGGCAGGGACGGCCAAGGCAGCATTGGGGATGTAGGCAGAGCCGGCCATCCGGGGATGGTATCACGTGCCGCGCTAATTGCCACGCTCGGCGGAACGCGGCGATGATCGTCGGATTGTCCTGATTTCCCCGGCATTTGGTCGGCGATCCCGAGGCTGAGACGCATGCGGCAAGTCAAGCCTCGTTCTAGGAGCGTTTGGGCAGCCAACCGTCACGAACTAGTCGCCCAAATTGCCATTCGGCATTTCATGCTGCATCTCCCTCTGTCTTGATCGAATGGTCTCACAAAGTCCGTCATGAGTCAGCCCAACTCGGGATTCGTCGGTTACCCAACAAGTTCATACTGGGACCCGTTTCCCTGTTCATCCACTGCGTTCTGACGTTGAAGCGATAAGCCTCTTCGCATTATCATCGCGATTGCCTGCCACACACGCGGTGGGAGAGGGCACGGGATGTTATGAAGACTTCAGTGGGACCCAATCGAGCGACAACAAGCCGTACGGAGGCAGCGCCAAAAACACTGTCACAGATCGCCATCAATGCAGAGTATCTTGAACGCATTAAACTTCTCAGTGAAGCGAATGAAAGCGAGAACTATGACTTCCGCTCGTGGCTCAAGTACTCCGCCCCTGATGACATCGATGATCTGGTGAAAGCCCTCAGCCAGAAGTACTTCACGCTCATTGACTGCAAAGAGTGCGGCAATTGTTGTCGAACCTTGGAACTGGATTTCACGGAACCCGAACTTCACACCATAGCAAAGTCAATGCAGCAATCGATAGACGAATTCAAGAAGCGCTTTGTGGTAGAAGGCATAATGAAACCCTGCCCCGCGCTTAAGGGAAATTTGTGCTCGATTTATGAAGCTCGGCCAGGTGATTGCCGATCATATCCTCACCTTGAAAAGCCGGACTTCGTCTCTCGCCTCTACGGGGTTCTTGACAACATTGCTGTCTGCCCTATTGCATTCAACGCTTTTGAAGAACTCAAAGCGAAGCTTAAATGGGCGAAGTACAGGGAGAGATGGTCGAAACGAATGCGGCAGATCGAAATGAGGCTAACGTAGCCTAATGTTTATTGGGATGCGAAAAAACATCGTCGAACGAGTCGCGTGCGTGGAAATCCTAAGTAAGCGTTGGAGGAAACGTAATGGAGTATCCGCAGTTTGGGTTGAGTGGGCAAGTTGCGTTGGTAACCGGAGCGGCGCGCGGTTTGGGGCGCGCCATTTCGCTGGCCTTAGCGCATGCCGGCGCGGATGTGGCTCTAGGTTTGCGCGATGTAAAGGCCGATTCTCGATTAGCCACAGAGATACGAAAGATGGGCAGAAGAGTCCTGCCCCTTCAGATGGACATGCGCCGCATGGAGCAGATTTCTAGCGCCGTCGACGACGCTGCGAAAGAGTTCGGCCGCATCGACATCTTGGTGAACAATGCTGGGATCGCGCCTGAAAATCTGGCCGAGAATGTGCGCGAGGAAGACTTCGACGAAACACTGGCCATCAACTTGAAAGGAACATTTTTTGCCAGCCAGTTCGTTGGACGCCTGATGATTCGGCAAAAGAGTGGGAAGATCATCATGATGAGCTCGCAGGCAGGCTTTGCGGCGTTGCCGACAGAATCGATTTATTGCATGACCAAGGCGGGCATCGCTCATTTGACCAAATGTCTTGCCGTGGAATGGGGCAAGCACGGAATCACCGTGAACGCCGTGGCGCCAACATTCATTAACACGCCGGGCACGGAGAGCGCACTCGCTGATGCCGCATTCCGCGCCGACACATTGGAACGCATTGCCGCGCTGCACCGTATCGGCGAGCCCATGGAAGTGGCAGGCGCGGTTGTGTTCCTGGCGTCCCCCGCCGCGTCCCTGATCACCGGTGAAACAATCCTAATCGATGGCGGCTGGACCGCCCGCTAACCGCTTAAGGCATCGATCTGTCCGAGGAGTGGGCACATAATCGGGATAGCGGTTCTGGTTCGGTGGAATATAGGAGGCGGTGCTGGGCAGGACAACAATGTCGTCGTTCGGTGACCTGAAGTTAAATGCCGAAGTCAGGTCGCCGGTAACCGTGCGGCGGGCGTGATGTTCGGTTCCAAAACGCCGAAGCGGTGCTCCAGAAAACGGATCAGCGAGTTGTGATCAAACACCTGGGAGTTTACCCTCCGCCCTTGCTCCAAGGCGAGATGATGATCATCGGCACGCGCACGCTGTGGCCGTACGGCCCGGGAGTGAAGACAGAGGCGGGGTACGTAGCGCTGCCGGTAAATAATTTTGGCGGAGTGGGCGGGACCATGTGGTCGAAGAAGCCATCGTTCTTGTCGAACATATAGAAGAAGACTGTCTTGCTCCAGACTTCGGGGTTGGCAGTCAACGCGTCGAGCATACCCGAAACGTACCACGCGCCAAAGTTCGATGGCCAGTTGCCGTGCTCCGTGTGCGCTTCGGGAGCAACAATCCACGACACTTGCGGCAAGCGATCGGCCAGAACGTCTTCTCGGAAGATGTCGAACGAGCGGTCCTGCATCATGACGACGACGTGCTTGACGTCATGGATGGAGCCGGTCTCGTCATTGGCCGGAATCGCCAGAGCGCGGGCAATGCTTGCAGGAAAATCCAGGGATGCCGCAGCGGTGGTCGAGAGTTCAGGAAGTCACGACGGTGTGTGCTCATGCTGAATTCCGCTCCGTGGATTACCTTGGTGGCAATCGCGGGCGGCAGCTTAGTCGCCGCGCGTTGCGATGGCGTGATGTTTTGATTGCGATTGTGTGACTCGCTTGTTGAGCTAAATTTCAACTTCCGGGTAGTCGCATAGTCGGAAACTCGACCCGCGGATTCCTCCCTCGCGCAGTTCTCGCTATAATTAAGCTTTGCTTTCCGGAGGTCGCTCATGGAAACTCCCGTCATCCTTTCCGCGGTTCGCACCCCCATCGGAAGATTTCAAGGTGGCTTATCCGGCTTCACCGCGCCGGAGCTGGGCGGCAAAATCGCCGCAGAAGCAATACGGCGCGCCGGGCTGACCGGCGAGCAGATCGACGAAGCGATCCTCGGCAACGTAGTGCAGGCAGGCCTGGGGCAAAATCCCGCGCGACAGGCCGCATTGAAAGGCGGCTGCGACCCGCGCGTAGCCGCGATGACCATCAATAAAGTGTGCGGCTCGGGTCTGAAAGCGGTGGCGTTGGCGGCCCAGGCGGTGCAACTGGGTGAAAGCGAGATTGTGGTGGCGGGAGGAATGGAGTCCATGTCCAACTGCCCCTATTTATTGCCGCAAGCGCGCACCGGCTATCGCATCGGCGACCAGAAAGTCGTCGACTCCATGATCTGGGACGGCTTGTGGGACGCCTACGAAAACTTCCACATGGGAAACACCGGCGAATTGGTGGCGGAAAAATACGCAATTACGCGCGAGGAGCAGGACAAGTTCGCGCTGGAGAGTCACCAGAAAGCGATTCGCGCGCGCAAGTCATGCTTCTTTGAGTCGCAGATCTTGCCGATCGAAGTGCCGCAAAAAAAGGGCGAACCCCTGGTGATCAAGTACGACGAATCTCCCCGCGAAGACACCACGCTGGAGGCGCTGGCGAAGCTGAAGCCGGTCTTCAAAAAAGACGGCACTGTGACCGCGGGAAATGCGCCGGGAACAAATGACGGAGCGGCAGCGCTGGTGGTGACGAGCGAGCGCGTGGCGGCAAATCTGGGCCAGCAGCCGATGGCTCGCATCGTGGCGCAGGCGGTCAGCGGCGTCGAGCCCAAATGGGTGATGATGGCGCCCGTGGACGCCGTGGAAAAGCTGCTGGCGAAGACCGGCTGGGACCGCGACAAAGATGTGGACCTGGTGGAATTGAATGAAGCGTTCGCGGTGGCCGCGATTGCCGTGACGCGCCAGTTGCGGCTAAATCCCGAAAAGGTGAATGTGAACGGGGGCGCGGTGGCACTGGGGCATCCAATTGGCGCATCGGGTGCGCGGATCCTGGTCACGCTGCTCTACGAGTTGCAGCGCCGCAAGCTGAAAAGGGGAATCGCTGCCCTGTGCCTGGGTGGGGGGAACGCCGTAGCCTTAGCTGTCGAGATCGACGAAAAGCGCTAGCCGCCTCAGCGGAATATTATTCTTCCAGCTCCTGCGCGCTCAGGTCGTGACTCTCGCATCGAGAGTCTTCATGAAATCCAAAATCGTTTGAACAACAGCCTGATCGCCGATCGTGGTATTGATCATGGTGTGGTAAACGGCACGGGCGGGCCATTCAACGGCGAAGTACTTCTGGATGAAATCCGTGCGCTCCCGATCGACGGAATCCACGAGCTGTTCGGCTTCGTTTTCACTTTTGCCCCGAGCCATTAGGCGCCGCACTTTGTCTTCTCTGGGAGCGTAAAGAAACAGACGTAACGTGTCTGGGCGGTTCCTGAGGAAATGCTGCGCTCCCCTGCCAACGATAACGGAGTTTCCCGATCTCGCCGCGCTGTGCACGACGCGTTGGGTGAGCTTCAATATGCTCTCGCTGTCCACCAGATTGAGTTTGTGAGCGTTAAGGCTTCCTTCATAACTTCCGCGCAAAAAGGATTTGAACAGCCGATAGTAGAGCGGATCGGTTCGCTCCTCTCGAACCTCGACAACAGCCTTAGGGCATTCAGCCAGTTTAGCGATCTCTTCGGTCAATAACTGATCCCAAAGTTTCCAGCCCAACTGCGCGGCAAGCCGCTGAGCGATTTCGCCACCCCCGCTTCCGTACTCCCGTTCAATAGTTACGATTTTGATCATTTTGTTTCTGACTTTGAGATCAGATAGATTATTACTCCGCGACGGTTAGCCCGCCAGCGCCAGGGTCATTCGCCTTCAAGAAGAAAGCCAAGCAGAACATGATCGCAGCCCCAACGGCAAGAACCATGAAGGTATCGATGTATGCCAGGCTTGCCGCCTGCGCCTGCAAGCTCTGGTAGATCCGGGCATAAGCCTGGAGCTGCCCCTCATGCGAACCCAACCCTGATTGAGCCATGCGCTGGGCCAGGCCGTTAGCCAAATTCTGGAAGTTAGGATTGTCAGGTCTCGCGTATTCGACCAGCCTAGCCTGATGGAATTGCGAGCGCCGCGCAATCAGGGTCGTAACCAGGGAGGTTCCCACGCTGCTTCCGATATTGCGCATGAAGTTAACGATTCCGGCGACCGAGTTGTTTTTCTCCGGCGGAATTCCGATGTAGGCCACAAGAGTGATTGGCACGAACAGGAATCCCAAACCAAGAACCTGAGTGATGCGCAACCAGGTAGCCGCACTGAAACTGATCTGCAGGTCAATCCGCTTCGTGGAATAGAACATGGCGATGGACAATAGCAACCAACCAAGAGCGATTAGGTATCGTGCCTGAACCTTGGTTGTCAGTTTACCCATAACGGGCATCTCAAAGAGCAAAACAAGCCCTCCCGCTGAAAGCGCAAGCCCAGCCAACTGGGAAGTGTAGCCCACGAGGGTCTGGAGAAATTGAGGCATCAACACCAAGCTGCTGAACAACAAGATTCCCAGAGTAAACATCATCAAGTTCGCACTGGCGAAGTTAAAGCTTTTAAACATGCGGACGTCGATGATCGGCGCCTTTTGAAACCACTCCCAGATAACCAGCGAGATCAAGCAGATGGTCGCGACGACGACGAGAGTCGTGATGAAATGTGACCCAAACCAGTCATCTTCCTGGCCCTTGTCGAGCAACACCTGCAACGCCCCGATACCCAAAGTAAGAAGAGCGATGCCAACGTAGTCCAACTTGACCCCAGCCGCCCTGAGCCGGCCTAAATAGGGCGGATCTTCAACAAAACGGCGCACCAGGAACCATGTGGCGATGCCAACCGGAAGATTGATAAAAAAGATCCACCGCCAGGAATAGTTGAAGGTGATCCATCCGCCCAGCGTTGGCCCGATCGTAGGTGCCATGATGGCCGTGATGCCATACAGCGCAAACGCCAATCCTCTTTGCTGTGGAGGGAAAGTGTCTGCCAAAATGGCTTGCGCCATCGGCTGCAATCCACCTCCGCCCGCGCCTTGCAGCACGCGGAAGAGAAGAAGCAGACCGAGGCTCGGCGCTACCCCGCAAAGCAAAGAACTCACAGTAAAGACGCATAGACATGCCATGAAGAAACGCTTCCGCCCCAGTGCGCCGGCGAGCCAGCCGCTGATCGGTAGAATGATGGCATTCGAGACCAGATAAGAAGTCAACACCCAGGTACTTTGGTCATTGCTCGCCCCGAGATTCCCCGCCATATAGGGCAGGGCGACGTTGGCGATACTGGTGTCGAGAACCTCCATAAAGGCGGCCAGGGCCACAACAACAGCAATCAACCAAGGATTGTATTTCGGTCGCCAAACGTCCTGGTCGATTGTGAGTGCAGCGGAACTCATTGGAGGTATACGTGTGGCACCACGTTCATGCCCGGCCGAAGCTGACGATCCCGGTTTTCTCCCGGATCAAGAACGATCTTTACTGGAACTCTTTGGACAATTTTCACGTAGTTGCCCGTGGCATTCTCGGGTGGAAGCAAACTGAAGAGTGGGCCAGTTGCGCCGGCGATACTGTCCACGTGACCTTTTAAAGTCCGGCCACTCGAGTCCACATCGATTTTCGCTGCCTGTCCCACTCGCATATGCCTAAGCTGGGTTTCTTTGAAATTGGCAGTGATCCATACTTCATCAAGAGGCACAACAGTTAAAAGTTGCTGCCCGGGCTGAACGTTCAGCCCGAGGACCACGGTCTTATTCACTTCACCGCTGACCGGAGCAACGATTTTCGTGTATTGGAGGTTCAGCTGAGCTTGCTCGAGCGCAGCGCGCTTTTGCTCCACGTCGGCGATGGCCGCGCGCACGCGAGCCTTGGTTGACGATACCTGCTGCGGCCCGGTTTCCGCGGATTGGTGGTTGGCCTCCGCTTCCACTAAACGGCTCTGGGCTTGCTGCACGAATTGTTGTGCCGC
>Ga0210406_10006492_pt1 | contig 12115 bp, 8 predicted proteins | sample IncBWC30MmetaG_FD_155454 | JGI IMG/M metagenome (GOLD analysis project Ga0210406, IMG submission 155454) | Forest soil microbial communities from Barre Woods Harvard Forest LTER site, Petersham, Massachusetts, United States - Inc-BW-C-30-M | ecosystem: Environmental > Terrestrial > Soil >...
AATGCAGACCGGCCTTGGTGGCGCAATAAACCGGTGAAATGGGCAATGGGACAAATGCCAATCCCGATGAAACGTTCATGATTGCGGCCTCTGATTTTGTTTTCAAATGCGGCAAAAACTGTTTCACCATGCGAATCGGCCCGCTCAAATTGACTTCAATCTCTTGGGTGATGTCTTCAAGGCTTCCAACTTTGTCGTGAACATTGATCGCACGCATGATGCCGGCGTTGTTGATCAAAATGTTGAGTTCAGAAAATTGGTTGGTGACCTTTTCGTAAAGAATGGCGATCGCTTCCGGATCGGAAACGTCGCTTCGAAAGGTGTGAATTTTTGGAAAGGCCGCCTTCGCACGGTCCATCTTAGCTTGATCGCGGCCCGTGATAAGAATCGTGTTACCCAGTGCCGTGAGTTGTTTGGTGAGTTCGTAGCCGATGCCGCTGGCACCGCCGGTGATCAAAATCGTATTGCTCCTGAGCTTCATAATTAAATACCCCGGTAAGTTTTCTCATGGCATGTTTTCCATGCCGTTCCTCGTCGTTCGTTATGCTCTGCCGAGGCCTCGGCGGTAAAATCCGATCCGCCCTTACATCGCGCGAATCCAGTCTTTGAGCCGCGCAGTCTCTAGCGCGACCAGAGCGGGCTCCTCGAAGCTGTTCGACAGCACAGCTATGCCTTGCAAGGCCGACAACAGATGAATCGCGAGACCCCGCACGTCGTCGTTACCGCCCATCGCGCGGAACTGTGCTTCGATCCACGCCAAGTGCTCCGTAAAGAGCACCGCGGCCAGCTTAGCCAGTGCTCCCCCCTCCTTGCGCAGTTCGGTACAGAGCGTTCCAACTGAACAACCACCTCGCGCGAGCGCCCGTGCGTTTTCAGCTGTCATCTGCACGCAGGCACATAGCCGTTCTTTGGGAGAGTCCATTTCCTCCCACGATTGTCGCGACATTTCCAGTTGCTTCAGACGGTGCTCGACAATCGCTGCTGCGAGTTCGTCTTTCGTTTTGAAGTAGTAGTAAACGTTGCCCAGCGGCACTTGCGCCTCTTCGGCGATATCCGCAAGAGTGGTCTTCCGGAACCCCTGCCGGTAGGCAAGTTTGGCTGCGGTCTGAATCAGGCGCGATCGCTTGTCGGTTTTGCTCTTTTGCATACTAATCAAAGTTAGTCAGCTAACTAACTATGACGATAGCACGATTTGAGAAAACTTGTGGACATGAAAGTCGGATGGTAGATCTGAAGAAGGGAGAGAGCTTCACTTTCCTGGGCTTTGACTATCGGCGTGTACTGAGCCTTCAGCGGAAATGGCGGCCATACTATGCGCCCAAGCTGAAGAAGCGGACAGCGCTGTTCGAAAGGCTCAGGGAGATCTTCCGGCAGCACGTCAGCTGGCCTGTCGAGACCGTGATTGCGAAAATCAATCCGGTTCTGCGCGGTTGGGTGAACTGCTGGAAGACTTCCCTGCTCGAAGAGTCTCGCGTCGGAGACCGCGGGACATTGGGCGGGACTACGATCGACGTACGAAAGCCCTTGTAACGTGTGGACCCAGAATCCTTCGCAGTTAAAAATATGAATCACCTGCTCGCGACGCCGTAGCCGTGCAAGGGCTCGAGGGCGAGGGTTTTGAGGATCAGCATTTCCAGTGTTCCCTGGACGAGGTCGCTTTGTTTGTCTGGCATGCGATGGCCTAGAGATACAGGGTGCTTCTTTAGATTGTCAATAGGAGGGGTTCAACACCCAGAGTACTCCGTTCACAGACCCGAACCCCAAAGGCTATACGACCGAGCATCACATCCACGGATCGCTTTCGTCCACAGGATCCTGAAATGGCTGGTCGGGCTGCGGCCTAGACAACGACCACGCGGACTTGTCTCTTTTGAAAAGCCTCAACCAGCTTTGGATCGACGCCGTCGTCGGTGATGATGGTATGCAACTCGGATGTGGCGCAGACTTTGGCTGCGCTGAACATGCCGAGTTTGCTCGCATCTGTCACCGCAATTACCTGCTTGGCATGCTTCACCATCTCGCCCAGGATCAGTGCCTCGTCGGATTCGATCACTGATAGGCCGTGTTCGGGATGAATGCCACACGCACCCATAAAGACTTTGTCGAAGAAGAGCCGCTGCAGCGAATCAAAGGCCGTCGCGCCTACCATGGAGAACGCTCCCGGCCACCGGATCGAGCCTCCTGTGAGCGTGACGCGCGCGTTGGGAAGACTGGAAAACTCCATCCCGATGTTCACCGCATTGGTCACGATATGGATGCCCTCGCGATGCCGCAGGCTGCGGGCCACCTGCGTAGTGGTCGTGCCGGGTGCGAGGGCAATCGTATCGCCCTCGTTGACCATCTCTGCGGCCGCAATAGCGATACGCCGCTTCTCATCCGCAAAGCGCTCCTCCCGCAGCGGAAAAGCCGCGTCAAACCGGAACGGCTCGTAGGTCATCTTTCCTGCCAGTTCCACGCTGCCGTGAGTACGGTTTACCAGACCGCGCTGCGCGAGCTTGATAAGGTCTCGCCGAACACTTGCCGGGGAGGCATCGATGGTAACTGCCAGATCCTCAACACAACTCTGGCCCTTTTGAAGCAGGAGATGAAGGATTTGGTTCGCGCGATCTTGGGTCTTCAGGGCCATATTCTTATCCATTCTAATGAGATACAAAATCTGAAAAAAGGCTATATCTTAGCCGAATTTGCTTTGTTCTTGAGTATATCGACACGTTTTCTTCAAAATTGTGCAAATTTATGGTTGACAACTGTTCACTTGGATTTCTAAGCTCCTACAACAATTTGATTTCAATCAGCCTCAGAAGTGGACGTCCGGCTCGAAGATAGGCGTTTGTCTGTGGCGCGATTGTTCCCGACCCCCCACCAGCCCTGGAGTTGCCAAAAGTGATGAAAATAGTAAAAAGCTTGCAAGTTCTTAAATCTCTCTCCAGGATGGTGATTGCCATTACGGCACTGCTCTGTGTGCCGGCCCTGCTCGCCCAGACCGTTACCGGTTCCATCACCGGCGTAGTAACAGACACGAGCGGCGCTGTCATACCCGGCGCGAAAATAGTCGCACACAATCCGGATACTGGTGTGGACTCGGCAGCGACTTCCGATGCAGCCGGGCTGTACCGCATTAGTTTTCTGCCGATCGGGCGCTACCAGCTGACCGTGGATGCGGCGGGATTCGGTCAGCAAAGCGTTCCGATATTTCAATTGGAAGCCCTGCAGGTCGCTACGTTCAATGTGAAGCTAGCAGTAGGAAGCACCGCAACGACGGTGACTGTCTCCGAAGCTGCGCCCATTCTCAACACCAATGACGCCACCCTGAGCGGCACTTTCACGACAAATACGATTCAGAACTTCCCTTTGAATGGGCTCGACTTTTCCGCTTTGACGCTGTACGTTCCCGGCGCGGTAAGCACCGCCGGTACCTCCGGCACAACGAGCATTGAGCGCAGCACTTCCTACACCGATTCTGTGAACCTGAACGGGAACCGCGCTCAGGCCAACAACTATACACTCGACGGGATCGACCTGAACGAAACGTTCAATAACCTGATCGCGTACAGCCCGGCCCCCGAGTCGCTGCAGGAGGTCAAGGTGCTGACGGCCAACTCGCCGGCCGACTACGGCAACGTGAACGGCGCCGGCGTAGTCAGCGTTCTCAAGAGCGGGACCAATCAGTTTCATGGGTCGGTGTATGGCTACCTGCAGGACCACAGGCTCAACGCCAACTCCTGGACCAACAACCACGCCAATCCGATCCTCCCCATTAATCCCTTCTCCCAGTCCCAGTTCGGTGCAACCCTCGGCGGTCCGATCAAACGCGACAAGCTGTTCTTCTTTGTGGATTATCTGGGATCGCGCTTTCACAATGGCGGCACATCGCAGGCGAGCGTGTTTACCCAGGCCATGCGCAACGGCGATTTCTCGGCGCTTCTCACCGGCCCCAATCCAATTCAACTGTACGATCCGTTGAACGGCTTCAAGCCGTATGTTGGGAATAAGGGCGTTCCTATCGTCAACCCGGTGGCCAAGTATCTCTTTGCCCATCCGGAACTCTACCCATTGCCGAACGCAACCCCCAGCGACGGCATTGCGGCAAACGATCTTCAGGGGCCGCAACGAACCTTCAGAGCCAACAACCAGGGAGATGTCAAGATCGAGTACACTCCGCGCGCCGCAGATAGAATTACGGCCTTTTATTCGAAGTCGACTGCCTTCGATGGCACTACCTCGGTACTGCCTATCTCGTTTCCAAACGGCAGCAGATTCCCGTCGCAGCTTGGCGGCCTTACCTGGACCCACATCTTCTCTCCGTCGATCGTCAACTCCGCGCGTATCGGCTACACGCGTGTCAATTGGACGCAGGGGCTGCCGGTCGATGGAACCGGCCAGTTCGGCACCAATGGAAATGCAGTGGTCGGTATCACCTTCCCCAACCAGGCCTACCAGGGCTTTACCTCCCAAAACATATCCGGTGGCTTGAGCAGCCTCGGCAACAGTGCCCAGAACAATGGCACCCTTACGGACAACACCTTCAGCTATATCGATAACCTCACATGGCAGCGCGGCAAGAGCACATTCAGCATGGGCGTACAGGCGCTCCGCTACCAGAACAACTATCCGACCAGCAACAATAACGGCTTCCTGGGATCGCTAAACTACAGCGGCGCCTTCACCGGCAATCCTTCGCTGGCTAACGCAGGCGGCTATGGTGGCGCGGACTTCCTGCTTGACCGTGTGAGTGGAGCAGCCGCTACGCTAAACAGCATCAACGTAGGGCAGCGGCAATGGCGCGTAGCCGGATTCTTCGGCGACGACTTCAAAGCCACGTCCCGCCTGACCCTGAACGCGGGCCTGCGTTACGAGTACGATCAGCCCTGGATTGAATCCAACAACAAGACGGGCAATATCGATATCGCTACCGGTCAGGTGATCTATGCAGGCAGCATACCCGCCGGCGCGCCGGTCGGCTCCGGTCTGTGCAAAAATCGTGCCTGCTATAACGCCAACTACCGCCAGTTCACGCCACGTCTCGGCTTTGCCTATCAGGTAAACGATCGTTTTGTCATTCGCGGCGGCTATGGCGCTACCAGCTTCTTTGAGGGCAACTCCTCCAACCAGCGCCTCACCTCGATCACTCCCTTCATCCAGGCCGTCAACGTGACCGTCGTCACGCCGACACCGGGCAACCCAGGGGTTCCGCGGACTGCGGAGCAGGGATTCGCCGGGGGTACTGTCAGCGCCGGCGGCACCTTCAACGTGTATCCGCAGAATATTCAGCCGGCCTATGTTCAGGAGTTCAATCTCACCACGGAGTATGCGGTCACACGCTCCCTGTCGCTGCAGGTCGGTTATATCGGCGAGCTGGGACAGCACATTGAAGACTACGGCAACCTCAATCAGTACCGGGTCAACGGCGATCCGACCTCGGCGCCCTACTACAACAACCAGTTCCTCGGAATCAATGCAATCGATCCTTCAGTAAGTATCGGCTCGAATTCGCTCTTGATCACAGAGTCTCGGGCAACATCGAACTACCAGGCCCTCCAGACTATTCTCCGTCAGCGCACCAGTCATGGGTTGGAGTTCACCGTCAATTACACCTACGGCAAGGCTCTGACCAACAGCGCCGGCAACTACGCGGTGAATACCTCCGGGGCGAGCAACTTCGGTCAGGGTGCCTTTCAAAACTACTATGACAGCGCCGCGGACTTCGGCCCGGCTGCCTACGACGTCCGCCACAACCTCAGCGCTACGGGCGTCTATGCCTTACCCATCGGTCACGGGAAGCAGTATCTCTCCGGAGCCAACCGCATGTTGGACGAGGTAGTTGGCGGCTGGAAGGTTTCGACCGCAGCCGTCGTCTACAGCGGATTTCCCGAGACCATCCTTGGACCCGGAAACAACTCCAACAGCTTCGGAAATTCGCGGCCCAACCAGTACCGTGCGCTGAAGATCGTGAACCGCAGTATCGACAACTGGTATGGCACTGACCCTTCGGCTATTCCCTGCACCACTCCTGGCCTTGACAACGGCCTGTGCGCCTTCGGAGCACCTGCCCCCAACACCTTTGGAGACGCAAAAAATGGCAACACGCGCGGTCCGCGTTATCTCAACGTCGACATGTCCGCCTTCAAAGACTTTCACACCTTCCGCGAGCAGACTCTGGGCTTCCGCTTCGATGCCTTCAATGCCTTCAACATCGTCAGCTACGGCAATCCCGACACCAATATCGGTGACGCCACCTTCGGCAACATCTCAAACCAGGGAAGCGCGAATGGGATCCCGCAAGCCGTTCGTTCCACGGAACGCCGTCTGCAGTTCTCCGCAAACTATCGGTTTTAGGCAGTCTTCGAATCAACACCGGCCTCAATTTCCGCCATCATGACAAAGGGCAGGGCTTTGGCTCTGCCCTTGCCGCATACCAGAGCTAACCGTATCCGCCGATCCCACGTATTTCGTGCGCAACGATTACTGCTCCGTACCCCGAATGGAGTATCGACGTTGCGGTGCGCGGCATAGCAACGCGATCATCACCGGAAACGAATATCCTATCTTCATTGCCGTCATTTCCCCGGAGGCAGTAGAAACGAAAAGGAGCGCGCGCTTGGCGTTTTATCTGGCACTGGATGCGGGCGGCACAAAGACTGAATATGTTTTGGCGGACGAAACCCACGAGCTCGCGCGAGTCCGCGGCGGCACCATCAAGCGCATGCGCACCGACGCCGATACTGCCGCGCAGAACTTGGACAAAGCACTCGCCGAACTGACCGCACTCACCGGCGTATCAATGAACTGCATCACGCGCAGTTGTGTCGGCGCAGCGGGCAACACTGTGGCGCTGGTCACCGACTGGATACGCGAAGCTTTCGCCGAACGTGTCGGCGGTTCGCTCATCCTTGTTGGTGACGTAGAGATCGCGCTCGATGCCGCCTTCTTCGGCGGCCCCGGTGTCCTCGTGATGGCAGGCACCGGCTCGAACGTCGCCGGCCGCACCATCGCTGGCGACCTAACCACCGCTGGCGGCTGGGGGCCCACGCTGGCCGACCAGGGCTCCGGCAACAGAATCGGCCATCAGGCCCTGCGCGACATCTTCTTCGCGATCGATGAAGATCGCACCTCCGCTCTTCTGCCCGCGGTCCTCGATCTCTGGCAGCTCCCCGATCTCGACTCGCTCATCGGTTTCGCCAATCAGATCCCCGCACCGGACTTCACCCGCCTTGCTCCCCTGGTGGTGCGGTGCGCCGCAGAGGGAGATGCCGTTGCGCAAAACGTCCTTCACCGCGAAGCAGAAGATCTGGCACACCTCGCCCGTCTCGTCATCGAGCGTCTTCGGCGAGCCGCTAACCGCCCCGGCTGGCTCCCCGGCCTCGCCTTTACCGGCAGCATTCTCGAACATGTAGCTCCCATCCGGGAAGGAATCGTCGACGCTCTCCTACGCGACCTTCCCTCGCTGAAGATTTTGCCCGGAGTCGTCGACCCTATCCTTGGTGCGCTCTGGCGTGCACGCATCGGAGAACCTCCAGCTCAGCCGAAAAAATAGTTGAGGAAAGTGGCATATTTTTAGGCTCTCGAAGACAGGTCGTCAACTCACCACAATTCACCACGAACTCATCACCAAAACACCACAAATTAACGACCCAAAAACATCACTTTTTCCAAAACACCCCTTAAAAACACAGGCAAACTTCACAAAAATAGGGCTCGCTCCCTCCCCGGAAATTCTTCTGCGAAAAATTGAAACCAGCTAAGCCCGCAAAAGCTCAGGCCTTGTAGCCGCAAGCGTGCCGACAAGCTCTCCGAACAAAGTATTCGCCCACGCAAACCATGCACGTGTAAACCGTTTGGGATCATCCTTGTAGTAGCTCTCGTGCACAAAGCCGAATCCTTCGGCGGAGCCCGTCAGCATCACGAGTGCGGAGCGAATCTCGTCAGCATCACTGCTCGTTAGCGCATAAATAATCTGCGACATAGGCCAGATCATGTCCTTGCCTTCATGCGGTCCGCCGATCCCTTCTCCCGCAGACCCGCGAAAGAACCAAGGATTGCGTTCACTCCAGCAGAACGCGCGGGTCCGCGCATAAAGCCCCGCATCCGGCGAGCTCTCCAGATACGGCGACCCAAGCAGACTGGGAACATTCGCATCATCCATCAACAACTGACCGCCAAAGCCGTCCACCTCATAGGCCCAGATCGTGCCCACAGGCGTTGTCGAAATAGCGTACTGTCGCAGCGCCTGTTCCACCTCACCAGCCAGCGCACTCGCATCGTTGGCCAGCGTATCGTCGTCGAGAATCGCATGCGCCATCTCCGCAAGTTGTCGCAGCGACGTGACCGCAAATAGATTCGAAGGAACAAGAAACGGAAAGAGGCAAGCATCGTCCGATGGGCGGAATCCCGAAGCGATCAGCCCCACGGGACGGACCGGATTGCCATAGCCATTGCCCGGCAGCGTCTCTGTGGATACGGTCGACTCACGCTGAAAGTGGTAGGGTCCCGTGCCATTCGGGCGCTGCTGCACGCGCAATGTATTGACCACTAGGCGCATCGCCTGCCGCCACTGTTGATCGAACGGGCTTGTGTCCCCGGTCTCTCTCCAGTATCCATGCGCCAGCCGTATCGGATAACACAGCGAATCGATCTCCCATTTTCGCTCCCCGACTCCACGCTTCAAATCAGTCAGATCTTTCAAACTCCAGGGCAGCGGCGGAGCGTTCAGGTCGGCCATAAAGGCGTTCGCGTACGGGTCAATCAGGATGCAGCGAGTCTGCCTGCGAATCACGCCTTCGAGCAACTGACGAAGTGCAAGATCTTTCGCTGCCAGCGGCAGATATGGCCATACCTGCGCGGAGGAATCGCGCAACCACATCGCAGCAATATCGCCGGTGAGCACCGCCGTATCGGGCTTGCCTTCAAACTGGCCTGGCACTACGGTCGTATCCAGCGTGTTAGGAAAGCAGTTAACGAATAGTGCCGCAAGCAGAGGGTCCCCAATCCGCGCCTTTCGCTCGAGCAGAAACTCCTCGACGGCATTGCTCCGAAAGCGGCGCTCGGACAACTTTGGTCGGCCTTGCTTCATATTCCAGGGACCCACTACCGGCGGTACTGCGGCCGTCGACTCTAGCGCCTCGGCCATTTCCATGAGCGTGAGACCGGGGAAGCCACTGCAAAACGCGGCCATGCTCGCCGACCTTATGAAATTGCGCCTGCCAGGCCCTGAAATTGCATTTTTCATCGTTTCACTTCAAGTAATTCTGGCACGAATTTGCTCATTTAATCATAAATCAGTCAAAATGATGCAATTTAGACGAGTCATCCGTCTAAAGTATGGAACAGCAGACATTGAACGACCGAAATCAACTCACAACGGAGCAGTCCATGATTACCCGTAGAACCTTTCTGCAGCGCGCTTCGGCTACCTGCGCGATCAGCACTCTTCCGGCAGCCAAACTGGCTCGGGCATCGGGCAGCCGAACCGCCGAAGACCCGTTGCTCTGGGTCGATCCGCGCATTGCCACGGGTGGACATGGTCACTGTTTCCCCGGCGCAGCTATGCCCTTCGGAGCAGTCCAGCTCAGCCCAGACACGTTCAATGACGGCTGGGACTGGTGTTCCGGCTACCACATCTCGGACGACTCTATCATGGGCTTTAGCCACACGCATCTCAGCGGAACCGGCTGCGGCGACCTGCTTGACTTCCTCGTCATGGCAGGCACCGGACCTGCGCACCTCGCCCCGGGAGATCGCAAAGATCCCGACTCTGGATACCGCTCGCGCTTCGACCACGCCGACGAGCACATGGAGCCGGGTTACTATGCCGTATTCCTCAAGGACTACAAGATCCACGCCGAACTGACCGCGACCGACCGCGTCGGATTCCATCGCTATACTTTTCCAGCCAGTGATCGAGCATATTTAATCCTCGATCTTCAGCATGGCTATGGACCGGGGGCTGGTCCCGTCGACTCCGCGGAGCTGCGGCAGACCGCCCCTAATACTCTCGCTGGCGGACGCCGCACTTCTGCCTGGGGGAGGAACCGCCACGCCTACTTCACCATGCAGGTGTCGAAGAGACCGGAGCGCATCGTCTTCTACTCGGACGACCAGGAGGTAACAGCGGGGAGTACAACCGACCTGAAGGGCAAGAACCTCAAGTGCGTTCTGCACTTCAAAACCCAGGCGAACGAAGCAGTCCTGGTCAAGACCGGTATCTCCGGCGTTGGGGCAGAAAGCGCCGCGAAAAACCTCAGGGAGGAGGTCCCGGGGTGGAACTTTGATCAGGTTCGCATCACAGCCCAGGCTGCCTGGCGCCGCCAGCTCTCGAAGATCAAGATCCAGACCGCGAACGAGGCCCACAAGCGAGTCTTCTACACAGCGCTTTATCATATGTCCCTCGGGCCGGCTTCGTTCGATGATGTCGACGGCCAGTACCGAGGCATGGACAACGAAATCCATACGCTTCCTGCGGGCCAGCGCAATTTCACAACCTTTTCTTTGTGGGATACCTTCCGGGCCGCGCACCCCGCATATACCCTCATCGAGCCCGACCGAGTGCCGCAGTTCGTCAATGCGCTCATCCGCATGGCGGAACAAAGTCCCGAGGGCATGCCTGTCTGGCCGCTGATGGGCACTGAGACCGGCACCATGACCGGCTACCACTCCGCCGCGGTCATCTCTGAGGCCTGCAATAAAGGCTTCACCGGCGTCGACTGGGTGAAAGCCTACAGCCTCATGATGAAGCGAGCCATGGTGGACGACTACCGCGGCCTGATGTATTACCGCAAACTGCATTACATCCCTGCGGACAAGGAAGAGGAGTCGGTCTCGAAGACCTTTGAATACTGTTATGACGACTGGGCTATTGCGCATGTGGCCAAAAAACTCGGGAAGACCGACGATGCTGCGATGCTCACTGAGCGCTCCACGAACTACCGCAACTACTTTGACGCCTCAGTCGGCTTCATGCGACCGAAGCTCGAGGACGGTAGCTGGGCCTCGCCTTTCGATCCTATTGATCTGGGGCACTCAAGAAAATGGCGCGACTACACCGAATCCAACGCCTGGCAGACCACCTTCGGGGTGCAACATGACGTTGCAGGTCTCATCCAGCTCTTTGGGGGCACGGAACAGTTCGTCGCCAAACTGGATGGCCTCTTCAATGCGCCTTCAACATTGCCTGACAACGCACCGCCGGATATCGCCGGCCTCGTCGGCCAGTACGCGCATGGCAACGAGCCCTCCCACCACATCGCCTACCTCTATGTCTACGCTGGGGTTCCGCACAAGACCCAAGCCCGCGTCCGCAGCCTGCTCGAAACGATGTACTCAACCGAGCCGGATGGCATGCAGGGCAACGAAGACGTAGGCCAGATGTCGGCCTGGTACATCCTCAGCGCGCTGGGTTTTTACCCCGTCGACCCGGTCAGCGGCAACTATATCGTAGGCTCGCCTCTTTTCGACCACGCAACGGTTGACTTGGGCGGCGGCAAGAAGCTCGAGATCGAGGTGCAGCGCAAGGATCCTGCACACCAGTACTTACAGGCCTTCTCGCTTAACGGAAGGCCGCAACGGAGGACATGGTTCCATCATGAAGACATAGCTCAAGGCGGCAAGCTCGTCTTCGACATGGGATCCGAACCAAACCCCACCCTGGGAGCAGATACCATCACAGTTCCCCCATCCCTAACGTTATAGAAACGTTGTCAGTAGCGGCTGCCGCAATCTGGCGACAGTGGTTCTTTTGACCTCGAACAGCACTTCTATCAATTGATCCACCCAAAACATTAACTCGTCATATCATTATGCTCAAAATAGTGATTAATTGATTCATAAATTTCCACTTTTGTGCATTTTTCCTGTATATATAGGTAAAGTTTCTTCGCCTAATTCCTCACTCCAGGGCGGTCAGGCTGATTATTTTCAAAGAATTGCAAAGTCCTTTGGTTCGTGTGATTCAATGCGTAAGATTATTTTCGAACTCTGTGCAGAGAGTATCCAGGCTTGCCTCGCCGCGCGCGAAGGGGGAGCCGATCGTATTGAACTGTGCACTGCCCTTAGCGAAGGCGGTCTGACGCCGAGCCACGGTCTCACGCGTGCAGCGGTTTTGCGCAGCGGACTCCCCGTG
>Ga0210406_10006495_pt1 | contig 12114 bp, 9 predicted proteins | sample IncBWC30MmetaG_FD_155454 | JGI IMG/M metagenome (GOLD analysis project Ga0210406, IMG submission 155454) | Forest soil microbial communities from Barre Woods Harvard Forest LTER site, Petersham, Massachusetts, United States - Inc-BW-C-30-M | ecosystem: Environmental > Terrestrial > Soil >...
GCTCGCCGAGCCGGGTCCAGAACGCAACCGACGGGATGGCGGCCAATCCGAACAGCACCCATACCCAGGGTTCGAGCACGCGCACTTCGTCCGTCACGCGCACGATGGTGACGAGGAAGGTTGCCGGGCATGAAGTTGTCACCACCATTCGCTATCTCACGCTGAGGCTATGACAAGCGGGACGCGTTTGGTAACGGTTTGATCAGATAGCCGCTATCGCCCCCAGCGATTGCGGGGCGCGCCTATTCGGCGGCCGCGACCCTGGCCGACGTTGGCCGGTCGAGATCGAGGAACGCGCGAAGCGCGCTCGACACAAATGCCTCGCGGTGCCTGACGAAGACAGTCTCGACCTGGCCCTCGCCGTCAGGCAACGCGTGAACGCGGACGCGTCCGCGCTCCCACACCGGCCCGAGCAGCGCCCTTGGCAGCAAGGTCACGCCAAGCCCGGCGCTGACACAACTGATGATGGCTCCGAGCGTGCCGAACTCCAGCACCCGGATGCCGACGATGCCGCGCCGCGCCAGCATGGCTTCGAGCTGCAGCCGATAGGAGCAGCCGGCTTTGGGGACGATGATCTTCAGGTCCGGCTTGGCGGCCAGACTCTCGAAGCTGGTCACGCCCGGCGCGGTCAGCATCACAAGCTCTTCCCGAACGAATGGTTCGGACACCAGGTCGGGGTGATTGATCGGACCGCAGACGAAGGCGCCGTCGAGTTGCCTTCTTAAGACCTGTTCGATCAGTTCGCCGGTTGTCCCCGTCCGCAACGACAGATCGACCGCGGGATAGGTGCCGGCGAATGCTGCAAGGATCGGCGGCAGATGCAACGCGGCGGTCGTTTCGAGCGAGCCGACCGCCAACGCACCGCAAGGCGTTCCCTCATCGGCGACCGCGCGCCTGGCGTCTTGGAGCACGCCTGCGGCACGCGCCGCGAACGGCAGCAGCCGCGTCCCGGCCGCGGTCAGCGTGACCCCGCGATTGGTTCGCTCGAACAAAACGAACCCGACCTCATCCTCCAGGGATTTGATGCGCGCGGTGACGTTCGATTGCACGGTGTTCAGTTCGAGCGCGGCCTTGTTCATGCTGCCGGTAGTGGCAACGGCCTCGAAGACTTTCAGATCGGTGGCGTCCATCTCGAAAAGCTCCTTCACATCCAGTGACGTCTTACAGGATCGGCGCGCGCCGCGCTATTCCGCCACCGGCGCACTGGTCAAACGCCCGCTCAATGGGCATCATTGCCGGCAAACAATCGGATTCCTCCCTTGTCTATCGAGATCGCCACTATTGTTCTTGCCTTGGCGGGCGTGTTCTTGATTGCCTTTATGAAGGGTGCCTTTGGCGGCGGCTTTGCTATTGTGGGCATACCGCTGTTGTCGATTGTCATGGATCCGCTTTCGGCAGGGGCTTTGCTTGCGCCACTGCTTGTGCTCATGGATCTCTGCGCGCTGCGCTACTGGAAGCCGTCGACCTGGTCGAGGCCCGATCTCCTCATCCTCGTGCCGTCCCTGATCGTTGGAATCGGCCTCGGCTACGCTACGCTGCGTCTTCTCGATGCCCGAGCGGTCGCGATTGTGATGGCGCTCATCACTCTGGCATTCACGGCACTTTGGCTTCGTCGCGGAGGGCAGATCACAGTTCGCCCGCGATCGACACCAAAAGCGGTTGCGGCGGGCCTTGGCTCCGGCATCACGACGATGGTCGCGCACTCGGGCGGCCCGCCGCTGGCGATGTATTTGTTGCCACTGGGGATGACGAAGGCGGCCTACGCCGGAACGACCAGCATCTTCTTTACCGTCGGCAATGCGGTGAAAGCGGTCCCGTGGTTGTTGCTGGTGAAGCCGACCGCCTGGCTTTGGATGCTGGGCGCCTTGTGCTTGCCGGCCATCCCGCTCGGCGTCTGGGCCGGCTGGAGGCTGCACCAAAGGCTCGATCAGCAGCAGCTCTACCGGGCTTGCTATGGGTTGCTCGCCGTTACCGCGCTGAAACTGCTATGGGATGGGCTCAGCGGTCACGTCCGGTGACGCAGACGGATTTTAGCTTCGTATTTGCCGTTCCGCATTGTCGCTCCGGGCCGGCCGCTCGGACCCTTCTTGTTGTGTTTCTGCCTGGCTGTCGCTGACAATGTCGGCAATGACCGCGCTCATCACCAGGGCGCCGCCAACCAGAGCCCGCGAAGAGGGAACCTCCTGGAACGCCAGCCATATCCAAAAGGGCATCAGCGGCGTCTCCAGGGTGCCGATCAGGGTGGCTTGTCCCGACGGCAGCAGGCGCGAGCCCACCATAAACAGGGTCAGACCCAACGCGACCTGGAAGAACCCGAACATCGCAAGAATGACCAGGTTAGTTGCTGTTACGCTAGCTATCCCGGTGGCGAAGGGAATGCTGATGACGCTGCCCAACAGGTTCGACAACGCGGCCGCCGCCACCATCGTGGTGTCCTTGTGCCTTCGGAGCGCGACCGTCATGGCCGCGATTGCCACCGTCATGAGACAGGCCAGCGCGATCCCCAGGATATCGGAACTGGCGCGCGTGTTGCCGACGATGATCGCCACACCGCACAGAGCCACGAGGCTCGCCAACATGGTTTGCCATCGGGCGGCCTCCTTGAGCCATATCCAGGCGAATACCGCGGCGACGAAGGGCCCGGTCGCGATGATGATCGCAACATTGGACACGCTGGTCAGCTGCAGGGCAGGGATGAAGCACACCATGCCCAATGTCGACAGCGATGCGACGAGCCAGCCGCTCCGTCCCATCCCGGTCAATTCCTTTAGCCCGGCCCGGCCCTGCATCAGCACCAGAACGGCGGCGATCAGTCCGCCGCCGAACAGCCCGCGCCAGAACAGGATGGTCCAGGAATCGAACGGCAACAGCCGCGTGAAAAACGCCGCCGTGCTCCAGGCCACCGCTGCGGCGACAACCAGAACAATACCCAGGCGATGCTGGGAATGAGGCCCCGCCATGTTGGAAATCCTGTTGATGATATGTTGCGCTAGCGCAAGCCTGCTGACAGCGTAGTGTCAGCAGGCAATCGCGTATCTCGCGAAACCGGACTCACATGGACGTGTGGGCGCGCTTCTCCACATTGGCGATTCGCGCCGGCACGCCGAACTCCCGGCGGCAGATTTCGGCGAGCACGGCGATGCCTTCGCGGATCTGCTCGTGCGAGGGGCTCGCAAAGCATAGCCGCAAGCGGCAGCCGGCATGGGTCTTGTCGGTCGACCACTCCGGCCCCGGATTGATGGCGACGCCGGCGGCAAGCGCGGCCTGATAGAGTTTCAGCGTATCGACATTGCCGGGCAGCTTGACCCACAAGTAGATGCCGCCCGCAGGCGCTTCGAATTCCGCCGAGGTGCCGAACTGCGCGTTGAGCGCCTCCATCAGCGTGTCGAGCTTGGCGCGAAGCCCGCGCGTCAGTTTTGGCACATGGGTGGTGAAATGCGGCGTGCAATATTCCGCCAGCACCATCTGTTCCAGCGCGCCGCTTCCGGCGTCGGTCTTCAGCGCCAGCATCCGCGACAGCATTTCCCAGGGCGCGACGATGAAGCCGACGCGCAGCGCTGGCGCGATCGATTTGGAGAACGAGCCAATATGGATCACGCCGCCGTTTTTGCTCATGGCATGGATCGCGGGCGGACGCTTGCCGTCCCAGATCAGATCGGAATAGCAATCGTCCTCGAAAACCGGCACGCCAAAACTTTTCGAAAGTTTCAGGAGTTCGGCCCGCCGTGCCTCGGGCATGATGGTCCCGGTCGGGTTCTGCACCGTCGGGATGGCATAAATGTATTTCGGCGTGACGCCGCGGCGCTTGAGATCGGCGAGCGCTGACGCCAATGCGTCCATCCGCATCCCCTCATGGTCGAGCGGAATGCCGACGGCGTTGACGCCGAGCCTGCTCAGCCGGTTCAGCGCTCCCTGATAGGTGTCCTGCTCGACGATCACGGTGTCGCCGCGGATGAGTAGTGTCGCATTGACGAGATCGAGCGCCTGCAGCGAGCCAGACACGATCATGATGTCGTCGGCCGTGCAGTCGATGGCGGCGTCGCGCTTCAATTTCGCTGTGAGAAATTCGCGCAGGGGACGATAACCCTGCGGACCATGGGCAAGCCCGTAGGTCGCGAGCGTCTTGCCCTCGCGTCTGAGCACGGCGCTCGCGGCGTCGATCAGGCCGTCCACCGGCACCTGTTCGGAATCGTTGTTGCCGCCGACAAAGCTGTATCTTGCGAGGCCCGTCCATCTCGCCGCGGGCGCCGGCCGCCCGGCCGGCAGCAACGGCGAAAAGTCGAATGTTGGCAATGTCACGGACGGCGTCTCCCTTGTTCTTGGTTTAAGTCCGATCTTATACAAGTATTCAGGACTTGTCCTTAAGCGACTGCCGGCGGCGCTGCGACACCAGAGCCGCTCTGCCCTGCGTAATGAAGCTGGCGCAAGCATCGGAGTCCGGCTAATGCTCCCGCAGCCAAGTAAGAGACGCACAGACCAAGAGACGCCAAGACTAAGAGACCAAAAGACAATGCCCGATACGATCCAGGAAGTCCTGCAGGCCTTTGCCAGCGGCGAGCTCGTCGTCGTCACCGATGACGAGGATCGCGAAGGCGAGGGCGACCTGATCGTCGCGGCTTCGCTCTGCACGCCCGAGAAGATGGCCTTCATCATCCGCCACACCTCGGGCATCGTCTGCGCGCCGATCACGACCGAGGACGCGCGAAGGCTGCGGCTCGACCCGATGGTCGCGCATAATGAATCCAACCACACCACCGCCTTTACGGTGTCGATCGACTACAAGCCCGATGGCGGCACCGGGATTTCGGCGGAAGAACGCGCCTCCTGCTGCCGCGCGCTCGCCAACCCCAACGCCGGCGCCAATGATTTTGCCCGGCCCGGGCATATCTTCCCGCTGATCGCGCGCGACGGCGGCGTGCTGTTGCGCTCGGGCCATACCGAGGCTGCGGTCGACCTCTGCAAGCTAAGCGGCCTGCCGCCGGTCGGCGTCATCTCTGAATTGATGAACGACGACGGTACCGTCATGAAGGGCGAGCAGGTGGCGCGATTCGCAAGCTCCCACAAGCTCAAGCATGTCACCATCGCCGACATGATCGCCTATCGCCAGGCGCGCGAGAAGCTGATCGAGCGGGTCGCGACGTTCACGACCGACAGCCCGATCGGGCCGCTGCAGGGTTACGCCTATCGCTCGCCGTTCGACGAGATCGCCCATGTCGCCTTCGTCTATAACGGGGTCGGCGACGGCAAGAACGTGCTGACCCGCTTCCACAAGCCCAACATCGTCAGAGACATTTTTACGGGGCAAAAGCGCATGCTGACGGTGCTCGAGCATTTCAAGAAGTCCGGCCGCGGCGTCTTGGTGTACCTGCGCGATGGCGCCGCCGGCGTTCCGGTTGCGCCGCTGCCGCAGGAGAAATCCGCCGAAGCCGACCGCAATCGGCAATGGCGCGAGGTCGGTGTCGGCGCCCAGATCCTGCGCGATCTGGGCGTGACCTCGATCCGCCACCTCACCTCGTCGGTGCACGACTACAAGGGATTGTCCGGCTTCGGCATCGAGATCGTCTCCAACGAACAGCTTGAAGTTTGATGCGTTAGCGTCATTCCGGGACAGAGCGCGAGCACCAGACCTCAGATGCGCAATTGCGCATCGGGGAATCTCGAGATCCCGGGTTCGCTCGTTTCACTCGCGCCCCGGAATGACGAAACAGAGGTTCATCCAATTCAATTGCGCTTCTGCCCGTAGCACTTTAATTTAACAGACAATTCTATAGAGACTGATGCGAAAGGAATTCTCATGAGCGTGCGCCCTCAGACCAAGGACAAGCCGTCGGCGGTGAATTTCCAATGGGACGATCCGTTCCTGCTCGACGAGCAACTCACCGAAGACGAGCGCATGGTGCGCGATACAGCGCGCGCCTATGCACAGGACAAGCTGTTGCCGCGCGTCACCAAGGCCTATCTCGAAGAAAAGGTCGATCGCGACATCTTCCATGAGATGGGCGAACTCGGCCTGATCGGCATCACGCTGCCGGAGGAATATGGCTGCGCCAATGCGAGCTATGTCGCCTATGGCCTGGTGGCGCGCGAGATCGAGCGCGTCGATTCCGGCTACCGCTCGATGAATTCGGTGCAGTCCTCGCTGGTGATGCACCCGATCTATGCCTATGGCGATGAGAACCAGCGCAAGAAATATTTGCCCAAGCTTGCCACCGGCGAATGGGTCGGCTGCTTCGGACTGACCGAGCCGGATGCCGGTTCCGATCCCGGCGGCATGAAGACCCGCGCTGAAAAAGTTTCCGACGGCTACCGCCTGACCGGAACCAAGATGTGGATTTCCAACGCCCCGATCGCCGACGTGTTCGTGATCTGGGCGAAATCGGCCGCCCATGACCATCAGATCCGCGGCTTCATCCTCGAAAAAGACATGAAGGGCCTGTCGGCGCCGAAGATCGGCGGCAAGCTGTCCTTGCGCGCGTCGGTGACCGGCGAGGTCGTGATGGATGGCGTGGTGGTAGGCGAGGACGCGCTGCTGCCCAACGTATCGGGGCTGAAGGGGCCGTTCGGCTGCCTTAACCGCGCCCGCTACGGCATTTCCTGGGGGGCGATGGGTGCCGCGGAAGACTGCATGCATCGCGCGCGGCAATACACGCTCGACCGCAAGCAGTTCAACCGGCCGCTGGCGGCAACCCAACTCGTGCAGAAGAAGCTCGCGGACATGCAGACCGACATCGCGCTCGGCCTGCAGGCCTCGCTTCGGGTCGGCCGCCTGATGGACGAAGGCAAGATGGCGCCGGAGATGATCTCGATCGTCAAGCGCAACAACTGCGGCAAGGCGCTCGACATCGCGCGGATGGCCCGCGACATGCACGGCGGCAACGGCATCCAGATCGAGTATCACGTGATGCGCCATGCCGCGAATTTGGAGACCGTGAACACCTATGAAGGCACCCACGACGTCCACGCGCTGATCCTGGGGCGGGCCATCACCGGCATTCAGGCTTTTTCGTAGAGCTCCGGAGTACGTCATCCTGAGGTGCGCGCCCTTTCTTGCGCGCCTCGAAGGATGACGAGAGGGTGGTGCCCGCCATCCTTCGAGGCTCGCAAGAGCTCGCACCTCAGGATGACGGGCACTTGAAACCGAGCATCGCCCATGGCCGATAACGACGACGTCCCGTTCAATCGCAACTTCCCGCTCGAACCCGGAATCGTCGAGGAAGTCCGCCCCGGGGTGCGGAGGGTGCTCTGCAACAATCCGAGCCCGTTCACCTTCACCGGCACGGTGAGTTACATCGTGGGCCGGGGCAAGGTCGCGATCATCGATCCCGGTCCCGACAATGAAGCGCATGCGGCGGCGCTACTTGACGCGGTGCGCGGCGAAACCGTCACGCATATCCTGGTCACCCATACCCACCGCGACCATTCACCCAACGCGAAAAGGATCAAGGCCTCAACCGGCGCCACCGTCTACGCCGAAGGGCCGCACCGCGCATCGCGGCCGCGCTTCGAGAGCGAGAAGCACAATCCGGAATCCGGCGCCGACCGCGATTTTATGCCCGATGTCGCCCTTCGCCACGGTGAGGTGGTCGAGGGGCAGGGGTGGAAGCTCGAGGCGGTGGCAACCCCCGGCCATACCGCCAATCATCTGGCGTTCGCCTGGCCCGAGCGGAAGATCAATTTCGTCGGCGATCACGTCATGGGCTGGTCGACCTCGATCGTGGCGCCGCCGGACGGATCGATGATCGACTATATGGCCTCGCTGGAACGGCTGACGGCGCGGAGCGAGGATCTGTATTTTTCCGGCCACGGCCCGGAAATTGCGGACGGACCGCGCTATGTGCGCTTCCTGATCCGCCATCGCCAGGCGCGCGAAGCCTCGATCCTGCATCGCCTCGCCAAGGGCGAGGCCGACATCCCCACCATGGTGCGCGCGATCTATATCGGCATCGACCCGCGGCTATTGAATGCGGCCGGCTATTCCGTGCTGGCGCATCTGGAGGACCTGGTCGCGCGCGGGATCGCCGTGACCGACGGCGATCCGGTGATCGGCGGGACGTATAGATTGGCAGCTCCCTAGCTCGTCATTCCGGGATGGTCCGAAGGACCAGACCCGGAATCTCGAGATTCTCAGGTGCGCAATTGCGCACCATAGTTCGATGCTTTCGCATCGCCCCGGAATGACTGCGTCACTTCTTCACCGTCTTTGCCGGCGCCTTGGGCGGCGGCACCACCTTCTTTATCGGCTTGAGGTTGTCGGTATCGGCGGCGGTATTGATGTCGTCGATCAATTTGGCGATGCGGGTGGCGTTGCTGCCGAGATCGCTCTCGAAATAGCGCGATGAGGAGCGGATATCGACGCGCGAATCCTCGCCGTTGGGCGTCACCCGGATCGAGACGTCCTCGCGGAATCCCATGATCGGCGTCCGCGCCACCGCCTCGATGCGGCCGATGGGGCGCTCCGGCTGCGGCGCACGCTCGTCGATCACGAGCCATTTGCGCTTGTTGACGAGCTGCAGCGCGATCGCATAGGCGCGATTGACGGGAATTTCGAGTTCCACCGGTTCGATCTCCGGATAGGCCAGGTGCTGCTGTTCGGCCGAATAGAGCCCGGCATAGACGGCGGTGTTGGCGCCGTCGCCGGAGCGCAGCCGCGCCAGCGCCTCGAAGCGGGGAGGATTGATCGGATCGGTGGTGACATCGTGGATCGGCGGCAGCTTGCGGTATTGCAGGGCGAGATAGGCCGGATAGGCCAGCACGAGCCCGTCGATCAGGAGCGCGAGCAGAATTCGGCTCATGCCGCGGGATCCATTCTGCCAGATCGCGGCAAAGGCGGCCAGCGAGACCAGGATGGAGAGCGCGGCGCAGCCGAGCGCGCCGAAGAACGTCGTCAACGCCGGCTTCATTTCCAGAAAACCGAAGCGGACGATGAGGATCGAGACCACCACCGCGACCACCGAGAACACCGCGAGATTGCGCGCCCCGGTGGCGAGGCCGGACACGGGCTCCAATTGATAGGGAGCGGAAAACTTGCGGGCCATCAGTCAAAATCTGCCGGGTTGGAGCCTCGCCCGGGCGAAATACGCCAAGCGCAAACTAGTTCGTTTGAGACCACGGACCTACGGCAAATTCAAGGGTGGATTGTGATCCGGAGGGAGCTCTGTTCCGGTTGGACCGGCCATGGTGGCCCATCGTGGCCTCGTGGTTCGAGACGCGCGGCGTCGCCGCGCTCCTCACCATGAGGGTCGACGAAGACCCTCATCCTGAGGAGCGGCTTCTTAGCCGCGTCTCGAAGGATGAGGCCCCGAGTCGGAAACTGCCCCTAAGCGGCTGCGTTCGGAAAACGATAGGCCTTGAACTGATCGCGCAGCGCGGTCTTGAGGATCTTGCCGGTGGCGGTATGCGGAATGCCGTCGATGAAGACGACATCATCCGGCATCCACCATTTGGCGATCTTGCCGTCCATGAACTTCAGGATGTCCTCGCGCGTCGCGCTCGCGCCCTGCTTGAGCTGCACGATCAGAAGCGGGCGTTCGTCCCATTTCGGATGGTAGACGCCGATCACAGCCGCTTCCGCCACGGCCGGATGCGCGACCGCGAGATTTTCCAGCTCGATCGAGGAGATCCACTCGCCGCCGGACTTGATCACGTCCTTGGAGCGGTCGGTGATCCGCATATAGCCGTACTGGTCGATGGTGGCGACGTCGCCAGTGTCGAAATAACCGTCCTTGCCGAGGATGTCGGCGTCGACGCGGAAATAGGCTTTCGACACGGCCGGACCAGCCACTTTTAATCGCCCAAACGTCTTGCCGTCCCATGGCAGTTCCTTGCCGGCATCGTCGGTGATCTTCATCTGCACGCCGAACGGCGGATAGCCCTGGGTCTGCAGGATATCCAGCCGCGCTTCTCCGGTCGTTTCGGCGAAGGGAGGCTTTAGCGCTGCGAGCGTGCCGATCGGGCTCATTTCGGTCATGCCCCAGGCGTGGCGCACCTGCGCGCCCATGTCGACGAACGCCTTGATCATCGTGCGCGGCATCGCCGAGCCGCCGCAGACCACCATTCGCAGGTGCGGCAGCTTCAAATTGTTGGCGGCGATGTGGTTGAGCAGCATCAGCCACACCGTCGGCACGCCGGCGGTATGCGTCACCTTCTCGGTGTCCAGCAGCTCGTAGACCGAGGCGCCGTCGAGTTTTGCTCCGGGAAACACCAGCTTGGTGCCCATCGATGGCGCCGAGAACGCGATGCCCCAGCTGTTGGCGTGGAACAGCGGCACCACCGGCAGCATGGTATCCCCGGCATTGGCGCCCAGCGAATCGCCGCAGTTGGCCATCAGCGCGTGCAGCACGTTGGAGCGATGCGAATAGAGCACGCCCTTGGGATCGCCCGTGGTTCCCGACGTGTAGCACATCGCGGCCGCGGTATTTTCGTCAAAGGTCTTCCATTTGAAATTGCCGTCCGCCTGCGCGATCCAGTCTTCATAGGCGACCGCGTTCTTCAGCGTGGTCTGCGGCATATGCGCCTTGTCGGTGAGCACGACATAGCGCTCCACGCTTGGAAGCTTGTCGGCGATCTTTTCCAGGATCGGCACGAAGGTGATATCGGTCATCACCACCCGGTCTTGCGCATGGTTGATGATCCAGGCGATCTGGTCGGGGAACAGCCGCGGATTGACGGTATGGCAGATCGCGCCGATGCCCATGATGCCGTACCAGGCTTCAAGATGGCGCCAGGTGTTCCAGGCGATGGTGGCGATGCGATCGCCGAGCTTGATGCCGTCGCGGTCGAGCCGTTGCGAGACCTTCAATGCGCGGTCGCGGATTTCTCTATAATTGGTGCGATGGATCGGGCCTTCGATCGAGCGCGTGACGACCTCCTGCGAACCATGAATGGTCGCCGCATGTTCGATAATCCGGTGGCAAAGCAACGGCCAATCTTGCATCAAACCAAGCATACGGGTGTCCCTCCTCGGGTGTTATTACTTGCGCAGGGCCGCTTCCGATGGAAGCGGTTCGGCTGCGATTGCGGAATTGACATGAACTTTAGCGCGGAGAACGCCAGCCGCAAATGGCCTTTTGGCCGGTTCGGCCGCGGGCAGGCGGCGACAATTACCGTCGCGGCGCTATTGCTGGCGCTCGGTGTGCAAGCCGGGCCGGCTCAAGCGCGAAAGTCCGCCGCCGGCATCTGGGGGGACCTGTTCGGAGACCGCCCGCCGAGGTTGCGCGGAACCCTGCGCGCCACCACAGTGCCGTTGCCAAGGCCGCGCCCGGCGGAAGCAAGGCCGCGCCCGGCGGAAGCGCCCGCGGCGGAGCCGCAAACGCCTGCCGCCGAGAAATCGGCACCTGCCGGGAACGACAAGCCGGCCGGGCAGGGCGCGCCCGCGGCGCCTCAGCCCTCGGCGTGCCGGCTGGCCTTGACCGAGGAGATCGCGATCGCCCCCTCTATTGCTGACATCCATGGTCCCGGCGGCTGTGGCGGCGAGGACCTGGTGCGGCTGGAGGCCGTGGTGCTCTCCGACAAGCATCGGGTCGAGCTCACGCCCGCCGCGATCCTCCGCTGCACCATGGCGTCGGCGATCGCGGACTGGGTCCGCACCGACATGGCGCCGCTGGCGCAAAACCTCGGCAGCGGCCTCTCTGGTCTCGACAATTTCGACTCCTACGAATGCCGCAGCTTCAACCGCATCGCCGGCGCGCATCTGTCCGAGCACGGCCGCGCCAACGCGCTCGACGTGCGCGCTCTAAAACTTGCCAACGGCCAATCGATTTCCCTGACCGATCGCACGGTGCCGCGGGAGGTGCGCGAAAGCGTGCTGCATTCGGTGTGCGCACGGTTTACGACGGTGCTAGGGCCTGGCTCGGACTGGTATCACGAGGACCATATTCATCTCGACCTGATGGAACGGCGCAATAACTACAGGATATGCCAGTGGAACGTGTGGGATCCGCTGCCGCAGGTCGCGCCGCTGTTGCCAGCCGAACGGCCTGACGACGCGCCGCCGCGCGAGGTCGCCGCCAAATCCGAGACCAAACCTGATGTCAAACCGGATGCAGCGACAGCGGATGAGGGCAGGGCGGATGGGACGAAGTCCGACAAGACCAAGCCGGACAAGCTCAAGTCGCA
>Ga0210406_10006496_pt1 | contig 12113 bp, 10 predicted proteins | sample IncBWC30MmetaG_FD_155454 | JGI IMG/M metagenome (GOLD analysis project Ga0210406, IMG submission 155454) | Forest soil microbial communities from Barre Woods Harvard Forest LTER site, Petersham, Massachusetts, United States - Inc-BW-C-30-M | ecosystem: Environmental > Terrestrial > Soil >...
CGCACTTCTTCAGCGATCGGTTCCTTGCAGTGCTTGGCATACGATATGTCGTACTCGACGCACATTTTGCACACGTGCAATTCGGCATTGCAGGCCTTGCAGACCTCGAGACGGCGCAGGGGCAGGCTAAGCGCAGCGAGGGAGGCACCACAGCGCCAACAGACTAGAGAGTGGGACATGAGATATACAATTTCTAAACACCTACAATAGATTCACGGTTTGCGGAATAGGTAAGAATGGCGCTAATTGGATAGCGACAATATTGCCTTACGTTTTCCCCAATTGCACATCTTACGCACGTGCAAATCTTGCGTCGACCCAGTGTCATCTTTAAAAAGCTAACAAATGCAAGGGCCTCGCAATTAAGGACTTTTGTGCATAGTATTTTGCACATATTTTGATGTTTCAGCAGCAGGCAAGTATGCGCAGCCTTCAAGAACCGCGATTAGCAGATCCTCTGAAAGAGACCACCATATCCGCTCTAGAGCGCGTGGTTGATCCGTTAGTTTATCTAGTGTTTGATGCGGGGATAACGGTCAGAGAATTTTGTCGATTGATAAGAGAGCGGGCGGTACGGTCCGCCGCTGCACGCGTTAAAAGAGAAAACGGACGCAGTAGTAATTCTCGTGTTGCAATAATTACGGGATTGGCTAGGGCGGAAGTAGCGCGAATCCTAAATGTAGAGGATGTCTCCGCTGACGCGCGCCCAGGACAGCACCCAGCTCGAAGAATACTTGCCGCGTGGTACGATAATCGACGATTTCTAGGAGCTAACGGGGACCCTGCTGTTTTGCCGATATTTGGCAGGCGAAGAAGTTTTGAACAGCTAGTAGCAATGCATAGTCGAGGAATCCCTGTACGTGCCATGCTTGATCAACTCACGCAAATAAATGCTGTAGAGATACTGGCGAGACAACGCGTAAGAGCGAAGTCTCGCGTGCCAATCTTTAAAGGTATGACGACTACCGCGATCGCTAATGTTGGAGAGCGCGCTGGCGACCTACTGAGAACCCTAAGCGGCAACTTACGTGCCACTACGAGTCCTCTATTCGAAGAGACTGCGGTGCTGAATGATGTCGATATTGCTGCGGTTCCTCTCCTCCGCAGGCAGATCGCAGAGCAAGGAGCGGCATTCATCGACGGGGCGACTTCACTTCTAAGTCGGTCTCGAATGAAGCAAAGACGTCCAATCTTGCCGAAGTCTGCGCAATGCCGGGTAGGAGTCACGGTCTATTATTTTCAAGATGAAACGGCATGCGATGGTGATTTCGCAGCTCTCACTAACTACGGCCGTCGGAAAAATCTTCAGCGAAGTCATAGCAAATCGAAAATGGGCCGCAAGATCAAGCCATCGGACAAGTCGTCACGAAGGAGCCGCCAATGACGAGGAATTCGGATTCTCCGTACACGGATATCGTAAATCGGCAGGGGGCCAATGCTCTGATAGCGGCAACTGTCGCTTTTCTTCGAACGAATAATATCTCGAAGGAACTAATTAATGATTCCGTTCGCGAACACTACGGCCCGCGGAAAACCAGGCCTAGCATTCGGCAGTATAGAAAGCTTGCGCGTGCTTATGAGGACATGGGTGTTGTCATGTCGACTTGGTTCTCGTCCCCAAAATTTATGAACAAAGAATGCCAGCCCCTGCCATTAACCGTCGCATCCGGACCTCAGTCGGTTCTCAATCTCGTGCGCTTATCGCGGGTTTCAATTTCTGCAACAAATGCGGTTGAGCTAATGCATCGCTCCCCAAGTATCGGGGTTGATTCGATTGGTAACTTAATAGCACTGCGGCGCGAATTTGTGTTACCCGATTTCGCAGTTCCACGTGCTGCTCTGGTTATAGAACGATACTTAGATACCTTGCACAGAAATTCATCACGAAGGAGTAAAAGGGCCGTTCTCCTACTTGAAAGAAACTGTCACGTTCCCGAGGTAAATATGACCGCAATTGCTCCAATTCTTAGAGACATCAAGAAACGCGGTTCAGTGTACATTGACTCGGTAAATGGTGATATCGAGGGGCTTCGCCGAAAGGGGTCGAGGCGCAAGGGATCTGGCGAAATGAGCGTTCACATCTTTGCATGGACTCGGTTATCCAGATCGCGCAAAACACGGCACCCGGCCAAAATATAATTGTGAGAGCTGCGCCGTTCCGCGCCCAGACTTAGCGGGACACGCGCCAGACTTGATCCGAATCTTGCTCTGGACTAGGCAGCGACCACAGGTCGCCGCCTTTTGGCCAAAGCGAAAGCCGATGGTCAATCGATAGCCGTCTGAACGTTGCCCGGACGCATTGCACTATTTGAGCCAATTTGCGCGTCAGGGCGCGCAATGCCATTCGAGCCGATCTGCGCATTGGGCCTGGCCATTCCATTAGAACCGATCTGTGCATCAGGCCTAGCCATCCCGTTAGAACCGATTTGTGCATCGGGGCGCGCAATGCCATTCGAGCCAATTTGTGCATCGGGCCTGGCCATTCCGTTAGAACCGATTTGTGCATCAGGACGCGCGAAGCCATTCGAGCCGATCTGTGCATCAGGCCTAGCTATTCCGTTAGAACCGATTTGTGCGTCGGGGCGCGCAATGCCATTCGAGCCGATTTGTGCATCAGGACGCGCGAAGCCATTCGAGCCGATTTGTGCATCAGGACGCGCGAAGCCATTCGAGCCGATCTGTGCATCAGGCCTAGCTATTCCGTTAGAACCGATTTGTGCGTCGGGGCGCGCAATGCCATTCGAGCCGATCTGTGCATTGGGCCTGGCTATTCCGTTAGAACCGATCTGTGCATCCGGCCGAGCTATACCATTGGAGCCAATCTGCGCGTTGGGTCGAACTACTCCGTTCGAACCAATCTGTGCGTCGGGATGCGACAGAGCACTCATGCCTCGTGGCATGGGAAGCCAGGTTTGTGCGTCGGGACGGGAAATCCCGTTTGAACCTATTTGCGCGCTCGGACGAAACAACCCGTTCGAACCTATTTGCGCACTAGGGCGAAACAAGCCATTTGAGCCTATTTGGGCGCTGGGACGAGCTAAGCCGTTTGAGCCTATTTGCGCACTCGGACGAATGAGCCCATTCGATCCAATCTGCGCCGCTGGGCGCACCACTAGCGCGTGGCCAGCATAGCTGGGGGCGGTCGCAATTAAACCAACAACGATACACGCCGGCTTCGCGATCCTTCGTACTGTCCCTATGAAATTAGTGTCCATTTTTGATCCCTTCAGTTTGGTAGTTCTTTTGCTAACGCGCGTTCGTCTTCTTCATTCACAATGTAGTGATAGATTCCGACTCCAGTCTTAATACTGTCTTCGCACCCTTCCTTGTCCCGCTCCGATAACCAGTTGTCGATGTCATCCGCAAATATCTGGCCCCGCGCTCGGATGAACTTGTCGAAATCCTTTAGGTCTTTCTTCGTGATTCCGTGAACGGTATAGACCGTCCTCTCTACGAGCCCATTGCCCCCAATGGACTCGGCTCGAAAATTCACTTCGAGGGTTTCGCAAACGTTGTGCACTACGCGCGCAAACCACAAAACGCTTTCGGTGCTCAACGGATCAGGAATGTAGAAACGCTTAACAGCTCGATAAAATCCATTGCCAACGTCCTGCACGCACCCTGTTCTGATCAATTCATCCAAGAGGGCCCGGGGAGAAACTCCAGGACAATAGGCAGCCGTCAATTCCGTAAATGTCGCGCCAGTTTTTTCGCCTACGCTTCGCGAGAATTCCAAGTCGCGTAGAACGCCATACGGGCCGGTGTAATTTACGTCGGTGTGCCACGCGGCCAACGCAGTCGGCAACGGATTAGACTCCTGCGCTGCCATACCGAACTTCGCGCCAGTGTTCGACCCCAAAATGTCGCGAACCGCACTTGTTTCTATATTCGCGATCAAAGATATCCCCTCTATGGTCGGGTCTTTGCCCGATGCCTCAAACTGTTTCCTTGCAACATCCACGTACGCTTGCTTTAAAACTTCGCTGAATTCAGGAAAGGCTACAGCGTTCTTGACTGCCATCCGAACCAACGGCTTCAGCAAATACCTAAAAGCAGCGAGCAGATTCTCTTTAACAGATTGCGTCATTCATCAACATATTACAACTGTTTTGTTGTCGTAATTCACACTTTTCGGCAATTGCTGCGTCGCAGCATAGTGTTTCATCACAAAGTCTGCTACCGCCAAAATGTCAGGCCACAACGGGGGGTCGCGCCATAAATCTTATGCAATTGCTCCAAAACGCCTTCTGGCTCCTGGTCGATTCGGAATTCTTCCGTAGACTGACGAAATGCAATTGGATATTCGAGCCGTTAAAAATGATCCGAGCGTCCCGACTAATCCTTTTTAGCTATATGCTTTTCGGCCTTTGGAGCTGCGGTAACCAATCAGACCCAGTGGGGTCTGCACAAGTGTTGCGACGGGGATTAGCGGGGGAACCCGCCTCCCTGGACCCCGCAACAGCCGCGGATAACTTTTCATTTCAAGTACTTCAAGATCTCTACGAAGGGCTAACGGTTGAGGCTGCATCGGGCGAGGTTCTCCCGGGCGTCGCATCGTCGTGGAGCGTTGATTCTACTGGCACCGAATATACCTTCCGTCTGAGAAATAACGCGCGATGGTCGAATGGGCAGCCAGTTCGAGCCCAAGAATTTGTGTTTGCCTGGCGGCGATTGCTAGAGCCGGGGCGCGGCTCCCAAGTTTCGGATGATTTACGCTTAATCGCTCGAGCACCGGAAATCATTGCTGGCCACTTGCCGCCGAGTGCGCTGGGCGCCTACGCGCCAAGTGACGATGTCCTGGTGGTTCAGTTGGAACGGCCTGCGCCCTATTTGCCTCAAATGCTCACGCACTCTGCGACCTTTCCTATCTACTCTGAAACTAGTGCACGATCCCACACACCAGAAGCCTGGGTTTCTAACGGACCCTACGTGCTTTCCAGATGGTTACCAGGCACTCGCGTAGAGTTGGTGCGAAATTCAAGCTACTGGGATAGAGCAAACGTTCACATCGCGAAAGTTGAATACCAGGTTGCACCTGACCAGAACTCACAACTAGCACAGTACCGTGCGGGTCAACTTGATATGACCGATATCGTGCCACCTAATGCCATCCCGTGGATTCAAGCTGAACACTCAAGGGAGCTCGTAGTATCTCCTTTTCTCGCGACAGCGTATTTTGGGCTCAACTTGTCGACCTCAATCTTCGCCTCGAATCTTCCACTCCGGAAGGCGTTGGCAATGGCTATAGACCGAAAGCGCATCGCCGCTGCCCAAGGCTTTGGTCAACCACCCGCCTACGGCTTCTTGCCACCAGGGATCTGGAATTACAAACCGCAAAATTGGCAATGGGCTGCCTTCGATGATGATGATCGAATTGCGGAAGCGAAGCGTCTTTATAAGGCGGCGGGATACACCTCAGACAAGCCGCTTCACATTCGACTCCTCTTCAACTCGAATACGGTAATTAAACAGACCGCAATTCTCATTGCCGCGATGTGGAAGGAAACGCTAGGGATTGAAACGGAGTTTACGGAGGAGGAATACCGGGTTTTTTTGCAGTCTCGACACGATAAAGCACGATGGGAAGTTGCTCGACTGGGATGGACTGCCGACTTCAATGACGCCAGCAATTTTTTAGATACGTTTCGGAAAAATTCGCCAAACAACGACGCCGGGTATGCAAATACTTCGTTTGACATTCTACTAGACGAAGCTGCGCGAACACAGGACTCGGGCACACGAAGGCAATTACTAGAGGCCGCCGAACGCGTGATGCTAGACGACTATCCTATTCTTCCCTTGTATTTTTTCGTTTCCAAGCGGATGGTTAAATCTTACGTACACGGAGTTCGGCCCGACCCCCTTGATCGACTGACATCAAAAACGCTTTCAATGGCAGTTCACTAAATCTACTCTGGCGAGGAGAGCATCGGCGCACCGACTGACCGCGGTAGTCGCCTCGAGTTCGCTGCACTCAGCCGCGCTTTGTCGACTGGATATGCCTATTTCCGCGGATGATGCGAATCAATAGTAATCACCTGAAATTGCTCCGTCACCTCTTCCGTCCCGCGCGCGGCGGAGCGGCGGCTGTTGTCGTCGTCTTCGCATTCCTGTTGGTTCTAGCGGCCAGAGCCCGCTTGGTGGGAATCCCGATGGCGCTGCTTCTGATCTCCTGGTATTTCAAATACGCCTACATTCTGTTTGATCATACGGTGCGGGGCTTCGATGAGCCGCCGACGCTCGACATTCAAATGGTCAATCCGGTGAACGAGCAGCGTCCTTTGGGACAAGTGTTGATTTTAGGCTTGATTTACCTGGCAGTGAAACAAGTGCAGCAATATCTGGGCGTTCCCGCCGCTTTCGCGCTCGCGGGTGTTTGTCTGTTCTGCCTGCCCGCTTCGGTCGCGGTTTTGGGACTGGAGAGCAATATCTTGAAAGCGGCTTACCCGGTGGCGTGGTTTCGCCTGGTTCACGGGTTAGGCTTGTTGTACGGCGCGGTGCTGCTGGTGATCTTCGGCTACGGGCTTGGGCTTGCGGTGTTGTGGAAGCTCGACGTGCCGGTGCCGGTCGACATCGCCCTCGGCATGTTCGCCCTGCTCTCGGTCTTCAGTTTCTTGGGCGGCGCGCTCTATGAGCGGCGCGACGAATTGGGCATCGAGACCTGGGTTTCGCCGGAACGCACCGCGGCGCTGAAAAGTAAGGAGGAGCTGCGGGAGAACGACAAGCTGGTGCTCGACGCCTATGGCCTGATGCGCGCCAATGCGCATGTCAAGAGCTGGCAGGTGTTGGCGGATTGGCTCAAGTCGCGCGGCCATACACCTGAGGACTACCGCTGGCTGTGCGAGCGCACCGTGAGCTGGGACGACCCGCGCTACATCACCCGCCTGACCGAAGAGCTGGTCGCGCGTCTGCTGGCGCTCAAGCGCAGCGGTGAGGCCCTCGACGTGGTGGCGCAGCGCTTGAACCTGGATCCTGGCTTTCGCCCCAAGTCCGCCGCGGATACCTTGAGTGTTGCCCAACTGGCCGCGCGCGGCGGCGGCGCACCGCGGGTCGCCCGCGCCCTGCTCGCGGATTTCGCCGCCCGCTTCGCCGGTGACCCGCGCGTGCCGGTGGCCGAGGCTTTGGCGCATCATTTGAAGTAGCCGCCCCACTTCAGTGCAACGCCGTGCTCTTCTGCCACGGCATTGCGGCGCCTGGGTCCTTATTACATGATGGAGTCGCTCGCGTATCCCGCGGGCGAATCCTTAAAAGAGGCACCCGTGGGCGCAACGCCGTACGACGAAATGTACCTCAAGGAGGGCGCGGGCCGGGCGCACTACCTGCGCTACGCCCAATGGCTGGAGGATCAGCCGGCGGAGCGCCTGGCGCAGAAGCGCGCCGAGGCCGACGCGTTGTTCCACCGGGTGGGCATCACCTTCGCGGTCTACGGCCAGGAGGAGGGCGCGGAACGCCTCATCCCCTTCGACATCGTGCCGCGCGTGCTGCCGCGCGAGGAATGGATCCGGCTGGAAGCGGGCCTGAAGCAGCGGGTGCGGGCCTTGAATGCCTTCATCCATGACATTTACCACGACCAGCAGATCTTGAAAGCGGGCGTGATACCCGCGGAACAGGTGCTGTGCAACTCGCAATACCGTCCGGAGATGCAGGGCGTGGATGTCCCCGGCGGCATTTACGCGCACATCGCCGGCATCGACATCGTGCGCGATACTTCCGGCGAATTTAAGGTGCTGGAAGACAACTTGCGCGTGCCCTCGGGCGTCTCCTACATGCTGGAGAACCGCAAGATGATGATGCGGCTGTTTCCGGAACTGTTCTCCGCGCACCGCGTGGCGCCCGTCGAGCACTATCCCGACGTGCTGTTGGACAACTTGCGCAGCGTCGCGCCCACCGGCGTGGCCGATCCCACCGTGGTGCTGCTGACCGCGGGCGCGCACAACAGCGCCTACTTCGAGCACGCCTTTCTGGCGCAGCAAATGGGTATCGAACTGGTCGAAGGCCAGGATCTGTTCGTGCGCGACGAGGCGGTATTCATGCGCACCACCCAGGGTCCGCAGCGGGTCGATGTCATCTATCGGCGCATCGACGATGATTTCATGGACCCCCTGGTGTTCCGCCCCGACTCCATGCTGGGCGTGCCCGGGCTGCTGACGGCCTATCGCGCCGGACACATCACCATTGCCAATGCCATCGGCACCGGCGTCGCGGACGACAAGTCGATCTACCCCTATGTGCCGGAGATGATTCGTTTTTACTTAGGCCAATCGCCCATCATCGGCAATGTGCATACCTGGATGCTGCGCAAGCTGGAAGATCGGGACTACGTGCTCGCGCATCTGCCAGAGCTCGTGGTCAAGGAGGTGCACGGCGCCGGCGGCTACGGCATGCTCATCGGCCCCGCCGCCACCAAGCGCGAAATCGAGGATTTCAGGCGGCAAATCATCGCCACCCCGGAGCGCTACATCGCGCAGCCCACTCTGGCGCTGTCCACCTGCCCTACTTTTGCCGAATCGGGCTTGGCGCCGCGCCACATCGACCTGCGGCCCTTCGTGCTGTCCGGCAGCGAGGTCAGCATCGTGCCCGGCGGTTTGACGCGCGTGGCCCTGGTCGAAGGCTCGCTGGTGGTCAACTCCAGCCAGGGCGGCGGCACCAAGGACACCTGGGTGCTGGAAACTCCGGAGCCTGTCTCTTAATGCTCAGCCGCACCGCCGATCACCTGTACTGGATGTCGCGCTACGTCGAACGCGCGGAAAGCCTCGCGCGCCTGGTCGACGCGCACTACAAAATGTCCCTGCTGCCGCACTCGCCCGAAACCCTGGCGGAATCCCTGTGCGCGACCATGAAGGCGCTCCACATGGAACAGCCCTACAAGGAGAGGCACGCGAGCATCGAGCCGCGCGCCGTGTTCGAGTTCGTCAGTCTGGATCGCGACTACAGCGGCAGCATTTACAGCTGCCTGCGCCGCGCGCGCGAGAATGCCCGCGCGGTGCGCGGCTCGCTCACCTCGGAGCTGTGGGAGACCTTGAACTCCACCTGGCTGGATGCGCGCTCGCAGGTGGCGCGCCGCGCATCGCAGATCGACATCGGACAGTTCGTCGAATGGGTCAAGGAGCGCTCGCATCTGACGCGCGGCGTGACCATCGGCACCATGATGCGCGATGAAGCCTTCCACTTCACGCGCATCGGCACCTTTCTCGAGCGCGCCGACAGCACCGCCCGCATCTTGACCGCGCACCAGGGGGACCTCGAGCCGGGCGCGGATGCCGGCGTGGTGCCGGATCCTTATCAATGGAGCGTGCTGCTGCGGGCCCTGTCGGCCTTCGAGGTGTATCGGCGCGTCTATCGCGACGTGATCACGCCCTCGCGCGTGGCGCAGCTGCTGATCCTGCGCGACGACATGCCGCGTTCGCTGCTGCGGTGCTGCAAAGAGGTCTACGGCAACTTGAGATCGGTGGCCAATGAGCAATCCGCCGAAACCGAGCGGCGCGCGGGTGAAATGCATGCCATGCTGCATTTCGCGCGCATGGAGGAAATCACGGCCGGCGGTCTGCCGCAATTCTTGAAGCAATTCTTGGACAAACTGCAGGATCTGGGGAGCCGCATCGCGTCGGATTTCCTGGTTCCCCCGGCGGAGGCATAACATGCAAATGCACATCCGGCACGAGACCCGCTACCGCTACGAGCGCCCGGTCAAATACAGCGTGCAAAGCCTGCATCTCACCCCGCGCCGGGACTTGAGCCAGCGTGCGCTCGCCTGGAACATCGTGGCGCCCGGCCGGCGCCTCGAGCAGATCGATGCGTATGGCAATATTTCGCACCTGCTCACCATCGAGGAGCCGCATCGCGAAATCCGCATCGTCGTTCACGGTGTGGTCGAAACCGCCGACGCGGACGCGCGACTGGATGACGGGCCCTTATCGCCGCTGGCGTATCTCGCGCCCACGCAATTGACTTTGCCCAACGAGGATCTGAAGGCTTTTGCGCAAGGCGCACTGTCCTTGGTTACCGAGCCGCGGCAGCGCGCCCAGGCCTTGGCCGAGGCCGTGTACGGCGCGGTACGCTACCGCTCCGGCACCAGCGATGTGCAGGACAGCGCCGCGGTGGCCTTCAAAAGCGGCGAAGGCGTGTGCCAGGATCACGCCCATGTCTTCATCGCATCGGCGCGCGCGGTCGGCATGCCGGCGCGTTACGTCAGCGGGTACCTGTATACCGGCGATGCGAAGGACGCCGCCAGCCATGCCTGGGTCGATGTCTGGCTGGGCGCGGAAATCGGCTGGCAGAGCATGGATGTGACGCATAAGCGGCCCGCGGTGCGCACCTATTGCCGGCTCGCCGTGGGCCGCGACTACCTGGATGCGGCGCCGGTGCGCGGCATGCGCCAAGGCGGCGGCGGCGAGAAAATGGAGGCCAACGTGCTCGTGGCGGACTCCGCCCAGCAGCAGTAAGCCTTTCAGAGTGCTGCCCGTAGTAGAATCGGTCGATGACTTACTGCGTCGGCTTGCTGGTCGACACCGGTCTCGTGATGTTGTCGGACTCGCGAACCAATGCCGGTGTCGATCAAATCAATACCTTTCGGAAAATGGCGACCTTTCAGCACGCTCAAGACCGGGTGCTGGTGCTGATGTCGGCCGGCAACCTAGGCATCACCCAGGCGGTGGTGAACCTGTTGGAGACGGCGGACGATCCCGCGCTGCCGACGCGTTTCTTAAGCGCGCCCAACATGTTCGCGGCCGCGCGCGTGGTCGGCGATGCGCTGCGTTCCATCCATGAGCGCGACGGCGAGGATTTGCGGGAACATGGCTACGAATTCAACGGCACCTTTATTTTAGGGGGCCAGATCAAGGGGGAAGAGCCGCGGCTGTTTCACATCTACTCGGCCGGCAACTTCATCGAGTCCTCCATCGATACGCCCTACTTTCAAATCGGCGAATCGAAGTACGGCAAGCCCATCATCGACCGCGTCATCACCCGCAGCAGCAGCCTGGCGCAGGCCGCCAAATGCGCGCTGGTCTCGATGGATTCCACCATCCGCTCCAATCTGTCGGTCGGACCGCCCCTGGATCTGGCCATCATCAAGCGCGACGAGTTCAAGCTGGCGACGCACATCAGCATCGACCTGGAGAACGAATATTTCAGGATGATCCGCGAGCGCTGGGGATTCGCGCTGCAGGAAGTTTTCAGCGAACTGCCCAATCCGAACTGGTAACCCCATGAACAAATTATTGCTTGGCGCCCTGTGTTTTTTTGCAACGATGGCGGTGGCGGTGTGGCGCGGCCCGGATTTGGCCGGCATGGATCCGGCGGTCGCGCCGGGCAACGATTTTTTCGCCTACACCAACGGCGCGTGGCTGAAAGCCACGGAAATCCCGGCCGACCGCAGCAGCTATGGCACCAGCGCTATCTTGAGCGACCTGACCACGCGGCACGTCAATGAATTGCTGGAGCAGGTGCCCAAGAACGCGCCGGCCGGGTCCGAGGCCCAGCAGCTCGCCGACACCTACGCCAGTTTCATGGACGAGGCCGCCATCGAGGCGCAGGGACTCAAGCCCTTAGGCCAAGCGCTCGCGCGCATCGATGCGATTACCAATCGAACCCAGCTGAGTTCAGCCTTAGGTGCCTCGCTGCGCACCGATGTGGACGTGCTCAATTCCACCAATCTGTACACCGGCAACCTGTTTGGCCTGTGGGTCGCCCAGGATTTGAACGATCCTGAGCGCTATTCCCCCTTCCTGCTGCAGGGCGGGTTGAGTATGCCGGATCGGGAGTATTACTTGAGTGCCGCGCCGCAAATGGTGGTGATTCGGCAAAAATACCAGGCGCATATCGCGGCCGTGCTGGAACAGGCCGGCTTGAAGGGCGGCGCTGCCCGCGCGGCCAGGATTTTCGAGCTCGAGACTCGCATGGCGCAGGTGCACTGGACGCGGGTCGCCTCCGAACAGATCGCGGCCGGCAACAATCACTGGAGCCGGCCGCAATTCGACTCGCAGGCACCGGGCCTTGATTGGCAACGCTTCTTCGCCGCCGCCGGCCTGGCCAAGCAACGCGATTTCGTGGTGTGGCAACCGAGCGCGCTCATCGGCCTCTCCAAACTCACCGCCTCCGAATCGCTCGACACC
>Ga0210406_10006497_pt1 | contig 12112 bp, 9 predicted proteins | sample IncBWC30MmetaG_FD_155454 | JGI IMG/M metagenome (GOLD analysis project Ga0210406, IMG submission 155454) | Forest soil microbial communities from Barre Woods Harvard Forest LTER site, Petersham, Massachusetts, United States - Inc-BW-C-30-M | ecosystem: Environmental > Terrestrial > Soil >...
CATTCAGCCGCCCCAAATATTCCACCAGCTCCTGCGCCGTCAGCCGCGGATACAGCGCCGTAGCCGTGGACAAAAAGCCCACATTAGCCCGTACTTTCTCCGGCTCCTCGACCACATCATGCCCGCAAACCAGCGCCGTCCCATCGGTAGGTTCCAGGATCGTGGCCAGGATGCGCAGCGTCGTCGTCTTCCCCGCGCCATTCGCGCCCAGCAACCCGTAAATCCGTCCTGGCTCGCACCGGAAACTCACATTATCGACCGCGCGAATCTCTCCGCGCTTCTTGTCGTGGAATCGTTTACACAGGCCCCGAGCCTCAATCATCAGACCCTCGCTCCCGATTTCCTTCCGCCAACCACACCGAGGTCACAGTCTACTACGCTCCGACAGCCCGCGTATTTCAGCAGCGGACCCCGTCCCATCACTCTGTGACGCCGACATTCCGCCAACATCAAATCCCTATGCGCTTGCCTAGCCGACCGCTCCCCCGCCCCGCAATCTCTCAACGCCAACCTCGCTTGGCTATCAGCATCCCCAAGCCGTTTCACCGCATCCATAAAAGAGAATCGTTGCGAATCGGTATCATCTCTAGTGCAAGCTCCGCGCCTGTTGCTACAATCATGCACTCTGGGTTACTCCGGGCTGGGGTCAGCAAGCCGCACATATACAATAGGACCGCACCTTCTGCGAGTGTGCCCCTAGCTTCTGAATCGAGCACTCGGGCAATCGGAATAGAGCGCAATGGACCGTAGGCTACGAAACCGCATACTGATTTTTCTAGTCTTAGCCGCCGTAGTCGCTTTCGCACTCGTGCGCCTAAGCGGTCGCCAGCCCGTCGCCAAAATCTCCGCAGTCTCTCCTATCCGCGAAAATGTCATTTCCTCCATCTCGAGCAACGGAAAAGTTGAGCCTATCTCTCCCTTCGTCGTCCGCGCCCAACTCGACACCTTTATCGAAAAAATCAGCGTCGTGGAAGGTCAACCCGTAAAAAAGGGCCAACTCCTGCTCGAACTAAACGTCAAGGATGCCACCGCCCAACTCGCCGACGCCCGCTCCAGGCTTCTCCGCGCGGAAGATGATCTCGGCGCCGCACAGGCCGGCGGCCGCTCTGACGAAGCAGCCAAGACTGAAGGCCAGCTCGCCGCCGCCATAGCGCTCCGCGACCGTCTCCAACGCAATCACGATTCCCTTGAGCGCCTCATCGCCCAGCAAGCCGCCACCAAAGATGAGCTGGCGATCAACGACCTCGACCTCGCCAAAGCCGAGGCGCAGGTGAAACAGCTCACCGCCGTCAAGCAAGAGTTCGTGCATGGCGTGAAGCTCGACGCTAATCGTACCTCCCTCCAGGTCGCGCAGCTGCGCAGCCTGGTGGCTGCCCTTGAAGAAAAAGTCCGCGACGGCCGCATCGCTGCTCCCGCTGATGGCACGCTCTATTCCCTCCCCGCAAAAGCGGGTGACTATGTGAAAGTAGGCGACCTCCTCGCTGAGATGGCCGACCTCCACAAAGTTCGCGTGCGCGCCTTCATCGACGAGCCCGAACTCGGCGGCCTTGAACCCGGCGAACCCGTCCGCATCACCTGGGACGCGCTTCCCAATCGCACCTGGATGGGCAAGACTCAGGTCATTCCGAAACAGGTTGTGGCTCGCGGCGCGCGCAGCGTCGGCGAGCTGCTCTGCGAAGTGAATAACGACAAATTGGAGTTGCTACCCAACATCAACGTCAACGTGCGCATCAATTCTCATGAGCGCATCAGCGTCCTGACTGTGCCGCGCGGCGCCGTGGAAGCCGACGGCGGGCAGAGGTTTGTCTTTGTAGTTTTGCGCAACGCCCTGGGCGTCGGTAAAGCTACATTGCTGAGGCGCGAAATCCGTGTGGGCATCGCTGACGCCACAAACTACGAGGTCCTCAGCGGCTTGCAAGAGGGCGAGATGGTCGCTCTCCCCGGCGATGTCGATCTTAAAGACGGCATGCCGGTAAGAATCGTGAATACCGATGCCAGCTATATTCGGGGCCGAAGTGAATCGAATTAGGATCGCGCTCTTTGCCGCGCTTCTCCTGCCGCAAGCTCTTCCAAACAGTCGCGCAGCAGCGGATGATCCGCCGCAGGCTGCAAGTTTTGAATCCGCCTACCAAGCCTACGAGGCCAGCGACTACTCCAAGGCCGCCCAACTACTGAAACGAGCCGCGGAACAAAATCCTCGCGACCCTGAAATCGATTTGCTTCTTGCCAAGACCTACTACGAGTCCCAGCAGCATGACGCCGCGATCACCAGCGCCGAAAAAGCCGTGGCTCTCGACCCACAAAACTCCGTGTACCACGAGTGGCTTGGCAGAGTTTATGGAGAAAAAGCCGACCACGCCGGAATGTTCTCTGCACTATCTCTTGCTAAAAAAGCGCGCAAAGAATTCGAACGAGCCGTCCAGCTCGACGAGAAAAACTTCTCCGCATACCAGGCCCTGATCGAATTTGATTGCAGCGCCCCCTCCATTGCGGGCGGAGGCGAAGATAAAGCTGCTCCCGAAATCGCCAAGCTCGCTGCCATGGACGCCGCCGAAGGCCACTATGCCGCGGGAAATTGCCGCCGCCAAAAAAAGGATTTAGCTGCCGCCGACACTGAATTCGATAAAGCCCTCGGACTCCATCCCAAATCACCCGAACTCATCTTCGATATCGGGGACCATGCCATGAAGCACATTCAACCCGAGCGGTTGCTGGTCGTCGCGGCCGAAGGTGAAAGAGTGGCTCCCTCCGATCCGCGATCGGAGTTCTACCGCGCCGTGGCATGGGTAATGAGGAGCGAACATCCCGAGGACTCCGAGCGCATGCTCCGCGACTACCTCAAACGTGCCCCCCTGCGTAACACGTTTCCCGCTCCCTGGCGCGTCCACGAATGGCTCGGCCGCCTCTACGAGAATCAGCAAAAGACGCAAGCCGCTATTCAGGAGTACGAAACGGCGCTGAAATTAGAGCCTAAGAACAAGACTGCCCGCGAAGCGTTGAAACGCCTAAAAAAAGATGAAAGCGCAGGCTCAAGACTCCCGTCATGATGGATCTGCGGGAAACTCTCTCCGTCGCTATCGATGCACTACGCAGCAATAAGCTGCGCGCGATTCTCACGTCCTTAGGCGTGATCATTGGCAGTGCCTCCATCGTGCTCGTCGTCACCGTCGCCCTCACCAGCCGCAAATTCGTGCTAAGCCAGATCGAGGCTACCGGTTCTAACCTGGTTTGGACGGAGCTGGTGAGAGCGGGCGCAAAGGGACAGCCCTTAAGTTATGAACTTACCCTTGATGACATGAACGCGGTGAAGGCATCGATCCCCGGCGTAGCCGAAGTTGCCGGGACCCGCGAGCTACCTATGACCATCATCGTAGACGCCGTCGAGCGCCCAGTCACTCTCATCGGCGTCACCGAAGGCTTCCAATCCATCCGCCGCCTCGTTATCGTGCGCGGCAGATATTTCGATTCGGCTGACATGGAAACGCGCAGCAAGGTTTGTCTCGTCACCAAAGAACTCTCCGATCGTGTCTTTGGATTGGGAAATCCGATTGGCGGAAGGATTCGCATGGGCGAGCTCACCTTCACGGTTATTGGTGTCTTCCGCGAGCGAGTTGCGACCTACGGTTTGTCCGACATCCAGCGAGACACCGTGATCATTCCTCTTACGCTGATGAAATACTATACCGGTACGGATGTGCTGCGCACACTGGACGCACAAGCGTTGCGTCCCGAAGATGTGTCAGGCGTGCAGCATCAGGTGGAACGACTCCTCCGGAGTCGCCATCCTCCCGAGGCGGAGTATGACGTCCAAACGCTAGCAGCGATCCTGAGCGCGGCGCAAAATATCTCCCTGTCGTTGACAATTGTGCTGCTGGTCGTCGCCTTCATTGCGCTGCTCATCAGCGGCATCGGCATCATGAACATCATGTTGGTCACCGTCACCGAGCGCACCCGCGAAATAGGCATTCGCAAAGCCATCGGCGCCGCCCATCGCGAAATCCTCTACCAGTTCTTGATCGAGGCATTCCTCATTAGTGGCGGTGGCGCGGTCATCGGCATCCTGATTGGCGTCGCCATTCCCGTTCTGATCCAGCCGCTTCTGCCCGGCAATCTGCGTGTTCCGATCTCTGGTGCCAGCGTGCTGATCGCCTTCGCAGTCTCTTGTTCCACCGGACTTTTTTTCGGCTATCTCCCGGCGAACGAAGCTGCGCGCCTGCAGCCAATCGAATCGCTGCGCTACGAATAATTTTTTGGGGTGCGGCGGCCTTGCCGCCGCTTTTGAGGTCAAAACCGCTGAGAGGACGCTTGCATGATTAGAACAAGCTTCACCGGCTCGAACGCTAATCGCTCCTTATCTGTTCTACGGCTGGCGGTGTTTTGTTTCATCGCCGTGACCGTGCAGGCGCAGGAAGCGCCGCCGATTCCAGCGGGCACGTCCGCCGTTTCCCTCACCCTCAAGCGCGCCATCGAATTAGCTCTCCAAAACAGCAGCGACATTCAAGTCGCCAAGCTCCAAGCCAGCCTCGCGGACCGCTCCGCAATGATCACCAGAGCGCAGTTCATGCCCAACCTCTATGCCGGCTCCGGTGCCGGCTACACTTTCGGTATTCCAGAAACGCCCGGCGGCCGCGCCCCGGCACTGTTTAGTGTCACCTACACTCAGGAGGTCTTCAACAAACCGCTGAGCGGACAGGCCAAAGAACAACAAGAGCAAGCCAAGTCACAAAGGATTCTTCTGGAGGACGCGAGAAACGGCGTCATCGTACGCACCGCCTCCACCTATCTCGAGCTTGCGATGGTGCGCCATTCCCTGGAGCTGCTGCGCAAAGAAGCGGACAGTGCCGACAAAATTCTGTCCGTCACGCAGCAGCGCGAAACGGAAAATTTCGAGCTTCCCGTCGCAGTGACCAAGGATCAGCTCACCAAGGCCCGCGTAGTTCAGCGCATCCTCCAACTCGAGGGGCGCCAAGATGAATTGGAGGTCACGCTGCACAGTCAAACCGGCTTAGCCGAAAATATCCAAATCGAAATAACTCCCGAGGATCTTCCCGGCATAGCCGAGGAAGAAGGCGCGAATTTGGTAGCTATGGCCTTGCAGGATAATGTCGCGCTGCGCGTAGCCCAATCCGATGTTCGTGCCAGAGAATTCCGTCTGGCTGGCGAAAAACGCGGATATTACCCGACGCTGCAGTTAACAGCGATTTATAGCCGGCTGGCGAACTTTAACAACTACACGCAATTCTTCAAGACCTTCCAACCCGATAACTTCAATGCCGGTGTGCAGATTCAACTGCCGCTTTTCAGCGCGCAAACCCGCGCAAATATCGCGCTGGCTCAGGTGAATCTGGATGTCGCCAAAGCGCAGCTGGCTGGCAAGAAGAGTGAAATCAGCGCGGCAGTCCGCGTAAAAACGCGGCATTTGCGCGAACGCGATGCTGCAAAGGAAGTCTCGCGTTTGGAGTTGCAACTCACTCAGCAAAATCTGGCCGTACTGCAATCGCAATTCGCCGAAGGCAAAATCAACGTGCGTGAAGTGGAAAGAGCGCGCCTCGAAGAGAACGACAAGTGGATGACGTACCTCGACGCTAATTTCCAGCGCCAGCAGGCCCAGTTGGATTTGCTGCAAACGGCCGGCCAGCTTGATAGAGTCTGGCAGTGACCTGTAGCGCACAGCGAAGTCTGCGCAGCCCTGCGGCTTTTTCCGCTTTGGCACCGAAGCAACCAGGTGAACTGTGCAGCTTGAACAAGAAACTCTAGCCGCCTTTCTCGACGCACTGAAGAAACTCGACGCCGGATTCGCCGGACTCCCCCCATTCGACGCCCAAGCAATTGACCAAAACCAATTGTCAGAAGTTTTGACAGCAACCGCCGCGCGGTTGCAGGACAACTACCCCTACTTTCATCCTCTCTATGCCGGACAGATGCTCAAGCCTCCGCATCCAGTCGCCCGCCTCGCCTATGCCTTGGCGATGTGGATTAATCCCAACAATCACGCCCTCGACGGCGGTCGCGCCACCTCCGCAATGGAAAAGGAAGCCGTCGCGGAAATCGCCGCGATGTTCGGCTGGAAGAATTTCCTAGGCCATCTCTGCGGCGGCGGCACCATGGCCAATCTCGAAGCCCTCTGGGTCGCCGGCCAGATTCAGCCCGGAAAGAAAATCCTGGCCAGCACGCAAGCCCATTACACGCACAATCGCATCAGTAGCGTCTTGCAACTCGAATTTGAATCCGTGCCTGTGGATTCCGCAGCGCGTATGGACATCGACGCGCTGCGAAAACGCCTGGAACGCGGCGACGTCGGAACCGTCGTCGCCACCATGGGCACGACCGCGACAGGTTCAGTGGATTCGTTACCCGAAATCCTCGCATTGCGCGGCAAGTTTGGTTTTCGCGTGCACGCCGACGCCGCTTACGGCGGATATTTCACGTTAATCGACAATCTCGCAGGAAACGCAAAGTCTGCTTTCTCCCGTATCAGCGAAGTTGATTCCATCGTGATCGATCCGCATAAGCACGGCTTGCAACCCTACGGCTGCGGCTGCGTGCTTTTTCGCGACCCAAACGTCGGAACCCTGTACAAGCACAATTCGCCCTACACCTATTTCAGTTCCGCGGAATTGCATTTGGGCGAAATCAGTCTGGAATGCTCGCGCCCCGGCGCCTCCGCCGCCGCACTATGGGCCACGCAAAAGCTCCTCCCCCTCGTGAAGCGCGGCGAATTTGCGCAGCGTCTCGAGCGAAGCAGATCCGCTGGCCTTGCCCTGTACGAAAAAGCGAGAAGCGATGATCGCTTCGTTACCGCGTTCGCACCCGAGCTGGACATCGTTGTCTTGGCGCCGCAAGCCGCCAGCATCTCCGAAATTTCCGCCAAGTCCCGCTCCATCTTCGCCGCCGCTGCAGAGTGCGGTCTCCACCTCGCCGTTGCGGACCTCCCGGTCACCCTCTTCAGCTCGCTGGCGCCTAGTGTTCGCCGCGACCGCGAAACTGTCACGTGCCTTCGTTCCGTCCTGATGAAGCCAGAGCACCTCGACTGGATCGACCGCATCTGGCAAATCCTCATTAGTGCCGCCGACGCAACCCAGGTCATAAGAAGTGCCACTAGCACTACCGTCTAGCCTTAAAGAATTGTCGTCGCAAGCGCGCAGACTCGTTTTTTATTGACAAATGGGCAATCTTGTTACACACTCTGTAATATTATTCAAAGATGACCAAGGAAGTCCTTTCCCTCCTATTGCATCCCTCCAACCTCAATTCTTTCATGCAGTTACGCACTCTTTTGCGCAACGGCGCACGGCTATCTGTTTTAGTATCAATACGTTCCGAACTTTTTCTATCGCCACGGGGTGGTACGGTACCCCCTCTGCCTTTAGCGTTCTGCCGGATCAGGGCTCACCTCTGCACCACTCCGCATCCAGCACGGTGGAGATCGATTCCCTGCGGTCTTGCCCCGTGGTGTTGGAATGAGACACACGCAAATACACCTTCCGCTCGGACTCGCCTCGCCATTTAATGCTCTATTTCGCCATTCAATGCACGGAAACACCATTCAGAGAAAGGTTTGGAGCCATACCGCCAACTCCGGTAAACTATTCTTTGTAACTGGGGGCTCCGGGGACAATCAAAGTGGGGGGCCTAAGCGCATTCGATGTGCGCCTTTTTGCGGTTTGTATGACCTGCAACTGGCGATTCCTGAAGACTGAGGGTGAAGAATGCCGGATGTGATGAAAACTCTGCTGTTGAATCCGCCTAGCTTTGAGAATTTTGATGGCGGAGCGAGTTCGCGGTGGCCCGCGACACGCGAGATCGAGTCCTATTGGTACCCGGTCTGGCTAACCTACCCGGCGGGTATGATCCCGGGCAGCCGCCTGCTCGACGCTTCGCCGGCCAAAGTCAACTGGCAGCAAACAGTCGAGATCTGCAAAGACTACGAATTTCTGGTGCTGTTCACCTCTACCGTTGGTTTTGGGAGCGACGTCAAGCTCATCCGCAAAATCAAGGAAGCCAATCCAAGCCTGAAGATCGCATTTGTTGGCCCGCACGGGCACATCAAGCCGGATGAGACTTTGAACGCCAGCGCAGACATCGATTTTGTCACCCGCGGTGAGTTTGATCACTCCGTGGTCGAGTACGCACACGGCAAGCCGCTCAGCGAAATTCTCAGCGTCAGCTATCGCAAGGACGGCAAGATCGTGCATAACGCGGAGCGGCCGCAATTGCACACCGCGGAGTTGGACGCCCTGCCGTTTGCTACTGACATTTACAAGCGCGACCTCAAAATCGAAAACTACAACGTACCCTTCTTGCTGCACCCGTTCGTTTCCTTCTACACTACGCGCGGATGCCCGGCGCTATGCACCTTCTGTATGTGGCCGCAAACAATCTCAGGACACGCGTGGCGCACGCGGTCCACGGAAAACGTGACCCGTGAAGTGAAGCAAGCCATCGAATATTTCCCTCAGATGAAGGAAATCTTCTTTGACGACGACACTTTCAATATTCGCAAGGATCGCGTTCTGGATCTGTGCGGCAAGTTCAAACCCCTGAAATTCCGCTGGTCCTCCACCGCACGCGTGCACAGCGACTACGAGACATTGAAAGGAATGGCCGACGCAGGCGCACGTCTCTTCATCGTCGGCTTCGAGTCTGGCGACCCGCAAATCCTGAAGAACATCAAGAAGGGCGCGACCATCGAAATGGCGCGCACCTTCATGAAGAATTGTCGCAAGGTTGGCATTCGCGTCCACGGCGATTTCATCATCGGCTTGCCCGGTGAAACGCGCGAGACGATTCAGAAGACCATCGACTTCGCCAAGGAACTTGATTGCGAAACCATCCAGGTTTCGCTGGCGCACGCCATGCCCGGCACGGAATTGCACGACTCCATGGCCAAAGAAGGTTTCCTGAAAGTGGAAGCGCTGGCCGATTCCGGTGGCCACCAGTTGCCGCATATCGAGTACCCCCATTTGTCCAAGGCGGAGATGATGGGCGGCGTAAACCGCTTCTATGACGAATACTACTTCCGGCCGAAGGTTGTGTGGCGCATCGTGCGCGAAGCCCTATGGGACGGCAATGAGCGCAAGCGCCTCTACCACGAAGCGGTCGATTTCCTGAAGCTCCGCTCGGAGCGGTGGAAGTGGGTGCGCGAGGGCGGGGATATCGATAAACCGATGATTGCCGTGCCGGCGCCGCCGTCCGCCTCCGGAAGCGATTAATTTCACCACATGGGACACGATTTACGGATCCGGATCAAGACCCTGGTCATGATCCTCGCAATGGTTGTGTGCGCCAACGCTGGCGACCTGATGCTAAAGCGAGGCATGACAAAAATCGGCGCAGTGGAAATTTCTGCGTCAGGTTTAGAGCACGCCCTTCTCGCCACGGTCACCAATGGAACGATCTGGATCGGCATCCTCTTCCTCACTGGATTCATGCTCAGCTACATGACTGTTCTGAGTTGGGCGGATTATAGCTACGTAATGCCCGCCGGCGCATTCGGCTACGCGCTCCTGACTCTCCTTGCAGTGGTTTTCCTGCACGAACATGTTTCTCCGCGCCGCTGGATTGGCGTTGTGCTGATTTGCGTCGGCGTTTTGCTGGTAGGTCAGACACGCCCGCGCACTACAGAAGCGGTAGTGCGGGAACCGCGAGAGGCGGCGGCATAATGTGGGTCGCGCTACTGCTCGGCGTGCTGATTCTGGGCAGCACTGCGGGAGAAATCGCGATTACTCATGGAATGAAGGCGACCGGCGAGCCCGAGCGCCTGCGTCCCCTCGAATTATTCGAGTTTCTAAAACGGGCGATGCGCAATGGCTGGTTCTGGGCGGGCGTGCCGCTAATGGCGCTGTCGTTTTATTCTTTGTTGGTTTTGCTTTCCTGGCGCCCGATCAGTTTTGTAATTCCGGCTTCGGCGCTTAGCTACGTGGTGGGCACGCTGGGGGCGAAATATATTTTGCGCGAAGATGTGAGTCCTGCCCGGTGGATTGGTGTGGTGCTGGTATGCGTGGGAGTTGCGCTTGTTGCCGCAGGTTGAAAACAATTGTTCTGAGGAAAAAAGCGTTTCGGAAGGGCCGGTCTCTGGCATTTCTGAATTGAGCCGCGCTGCCGCTGTCATTCTGCTGATTGTTCTCTCCGCTGCGATATACCTCGGAAATGCCGGCTTCCCCGCCCTGCTGGACGATGCGGACGCATCCCATGCGATGGTCTCGCACGAAATGCTCCAGCGCCATGACTGGGTCATCCTGTATATGAACGGCATTCGTTACCTCATGAAGGCCCCGCTACATTATTGGGCCGTGGCGATGAGCTATGCGGCATTAGGCCAAAATGAGTTTTCCACTCGCCTACCCGTAGCACTCGCAATGATTGGATTGGTGCTGCTGGTGAATGAATTCGCGCGGCGATTTTTCGGCGTACGTGCTGGGTTATACAGCGGCCTGGTGGTGTGCACCAGCGCGGGATTGTTTCTCTTTACGCGCATCATGATTCCGGAAGCGATTTATGCGCTGGAATTTACGGCGATTTTCTATCTGTTTCTGCGCGGCTGGACCGGATCGCTAGATCCTCGCGCTGCGTATTGGGGCGCAGCCGCGATCACAGGCCTGGCGATGCTTACGCGCGGGCTGATCGGCGTGATCTTTCCCGTGGCTATCCTGCTTTTATTTGTCGCTGCTACGCGCTCCTGGAAGCGATGGCGGGAACTGCGCTTGTTTTCGAGTGTTGCGATTTTCTTGCTAGTGGCGGCCCCCTGGCACATCTTTGCGAGCCTGCGCGCTGACAGTTTTTTCTGGTCTTACTTTATCAACGAGCATCTCAAGCGCGCGATCGGCACGCGGTATCCTCCCGATTATGAAGCGGTACCGCTGTGGTTGTGGCTTGGCGCACACCTGATTTGGTTTTTCCCGTGGAGCATTTTTCTTCCCGGTGCTGTGCGCTGCATTCCGCGGCCGTGCACATGGAAGAATCTATCGACTGAGGGACAGGCGCGATTGTTGCTGGTTTTGTGGGCCGGATTTATTTTGCTGTTTTTCTCGCTGACGTTTGGCTCCCGAATGGAGTACTACAGTTTTGGCGCGTGGCCGGCGATTGCGATGCTACTGGGAATCGGCTTAGCGAAGGCAGAGGAACAAGGCAAGGGTTGGCTGGTACGTATGCAAGCGGCGCTGGCGGCATTGGGCGCGGCGCTGGCGGCGGTGCTGATCGCGATGTTGTGGATTTCCGCAAAAGTGCAGGTGAATGGCGACATTTCTTCGCTATTGACGGAGCACGAAAACGATTTCTATCGCGTGTCGATGGCGCACATTTTGGATTTGACGCCGCAGGCTTTCGCGCTTTTGCGAGTGCCTTCAGCGCTGGCTGCTGCTGCGTTTCTCTTCGGTCTAGTAGCTGCATGGTGGTTGCGCCGCAACGGTCGAGATGAAGGCGCGGCGATCTGCCTGGCGGTCACGATGGCGGTATTCTTTTTCGCGGCGAACATAGCACTTGGCGTTTTCGGACCGTATTTGTCGTCGCGACCGTTGATGACGAAAGTTCTGCCACAGATTGCGTCCGCGGATACGCTGGCGCTCTACGGTGAATTTGACGCCATGTCTGGCGTGGCGTTTTACACGGACCGGCAACTGCTCTTGTGGAATGGACGCTATAACAATCTGGAGGCGGGTTCGCAGTATGCGGATGCGCCACATATTTTTTTGACCGATCCCGAATTTTTGGCGTTGTGGGCGGGACCAAAACGAGTTTTTCTGTTTGTTCCTTCGGAGCAGCGAGCCGCAGCCGCGCAGCGCCTTCCTGTGGCTGGAAGTTATTTGCTGGCCGAAAGTGGCGGCAAAGCGGTGTACGCTAACCACGCGGTCACTTCCGTGGCCGCCTCGCAATAGATGCCATGAGCGATACGGTTCTGTCGGATTTGCGTTTGGCCGTGCTGGTGCTGGCCGCCGGCCCGCTGGTGTACTACCTGCTGTCGCTCTACTGCACGATTGAATATTTTCTTAGTCTTCGCGGATTGCCTCCTCGCGATGATTCGTTTGCGCCGCCGATCAGCATATTGAAGCCCGTGCGCGGCGTCGATTCCGAAGCTTACGAAAACTTTGCCAGCTACTGCCGGCTCGATTATCCG
>Ga0210406_10006498_pt1 | contig 12110 bp, 8 predicted proteins | sample IncBWC30MmetaG_FD_155454 | JGI IMG/M metagenome (GOLD analysis project Ga0210406, IMG submission 155454) | Forest soil microbial communities from Barre Woods Harvard Forest LTER site, Petersham, Massachusetts, United States - Inc-BW-C-30-M | ecosystem: Environmental > Terrestrial > Soil >...
CGACCGACGTGCGCAAGTGCGATGAGCCGTTAATCAGGTCGCACTGGTAAATGTAGTATGGGCGCACGCGGCACATGAGTAGTTTGTGCACGAGCGTCTTCATCGTCTCGAGATCGTCGTTCACGCCCTTTAGAAGCACGCTTTGATTTCCGAGCGGGATGCCGGCGTTGGCGAGACGTTCGAGGGCTTCCTTCACTTCAATTGTAAGCTCACGCGGATGATTGACGTGAACGCTCATCCAGAGCGGATGATGCTTCGCAAGTATCGTGCAAAGTTCGGGCGTGATCCGTTGGGGCAGGAAAATCGGGACGCGCGTGCCGATACGGAGAAACTCGATGTGCGAAATCGAGCGCAAGCGGCTCAAAATTTTCTCGAGCTTATCATCGCTGAAAATGAGCGCATCGCCACCGCTCAAAAGCACGTCGCGCACTTCGGTGTGTTGTTCGAGGTAGCGGAACGCTTCCTCAAAATTGGTGTGCAGTTCGTGTTCGCCTACACCGCTGACGACGCGGCTGCGCGTGCAATAGCGACAATAACTCGCACAACGATCGGTTACGAGAAAGAGCACCCGGTCGGGATAGCGATGCACTAAACCAGGCACTGGCATGTGTGAATCTTCACCGCATGGATCGATCATGTCGTACGGCGACGTCCACGTTTCTTCGATCCGCGGAATGACCTGACGCCGGATCGGATCGTCCGGATTTTTCCCACACGGAATTAGGTTGAAAAAATGTGGCGTGATGGCGAGCGCGAGCTTATCGCCGGAGAGCAGAACGCCGCTGCGTTCTTCCTCGCTGAGATCGATATGTTGCTCGAGCTGGGCGAGTGACGTGACGCGGTTTTTAAGCTGCCACTTCCAATCGGTCCAGAGTTCCGGCGCGATCCCGCCGTCGCGGGACCAATAACCCGGCGCATGCGAAATGAACTCTTTTCCATCGCCATTCCTTGAGGTAAAAGCATGCATTTGTGTTGAGGACAAAAACGCTAAGACCCTTAACAATCGTGTCAACGCAGGCACTTTTCCGTGCGCTACGAACCACCTGCTCACTTCTCCGGGACTGCCGTCCGTAGTTGGAGCTGCGTCGCTCTGCGAAGCGCGACACCAAGGCTGCGACGCACGCAGGCCTTTGCACGAGCGTTATTTGACGGTAACGAGCGTTCCAACCGGAATTTCTGTGAAAAGTTTACGCGCAGCGTCGCCGGGTAGCCGGATGCAGCCGTGAGAGGCGGGATAATTTGGGACAACGCCTTCATGCATCCCGAAATCAAGGCAACTGAGGCGCATGAAGTAAGGCATTTCGACTTTGTAGATCGTTGAGCGATGGTTTCGCTCTTTGTTGGTTATGACGTAGGAACCAGTTCGTGTAGCGTAGCCATTCCGTCCGGTCGAACAGACGGTCCTGAACACAGGCACACCATCTTTGATGACTTCAGCGTGTTGGGAAGCAAGAGAGATTTCGATGCGGAGTTGATCGGGTGGGGGTCCGCTGCCGAGAAGGATTTGGGTGCATCGCCAGTTTTGCGTTTCCGCGGCCAGGTCGAGGGCACGCATCTTGGACCGAGTCGTCGTGCGGTTCCGATCTGCCCTAGCCTCGAGCAGAGCACGCAGGTACTCTGTTTGGCCCAGTCCCGCAGCGAGCATAAGAACGGTCACGCCCCGATCGTCCGCGATGTAACTCCGGAGCGCTTTTGACGGGAGCAATGCAAGAAAATCTTGGTCGTATTTGGCCGGAAGGGCGGTGTTTGGGTCCGCGCCGCAAGCAAGCAGCGTCGTGAACAGCGGCGCGTCATTCGATGCGATGGAATAGGCAAGGAGCGGTACGCTCTTGCCTTCCGGCGTGGGTGGTGCGGCGTGCTTGTGAAGCAACAGGCGGATTCGATCTTTGTTGCCGGCCCGAAGGGCTCCATCGAGAACACGCCGCGTACTAGCGGTCCACTGCTGCATCGGCGGGAGGCGTTCCAAAATGGTTTCGACGACTTTCTTGTTCCCGCCGTCGAAGGCGATCCCGAGCAGATCGCGGCCGTCGCGACAACGCGCGCCCATGTCGGCATGCACGGAGCGCGCCAGGAACGCGTCAAACATCTCGAGATCGCCGTGCATGGCCGCTGCCATCAGCGGCGTGAAACCGGTTTTATCGGCGAGCTCAACACGCGCGCCAGCATCAAGGAGCCGCTGCACTGTGTCGCGATCTTGCTGCAACGCCGCGATCAGAAGTAGCGTGCAGCCCTGCGCGACGCGCGCGTTTGGATTGCGATGCTCGGTGAGATACAACTCGATGAGGGACCCGCAGTGCATGGTTACGGCCCGAGCAAAATCGGCCGCTGAAACCGGCGTGCGCGCATATGGTTCTGGGCCAAGGCTCGTAGCTGCCAGGAGTAGCAGGACCGCGGCGACACTCGTGAAAATGGCTCCGGGCTTAAACACGCGCATATGTCTTAGACGAGCCGCATCAATGCTACACCCAAGCAATTTGGCGGCCACCTTGCGATCCACCCGGTAGGGCAAGACTCCACCGAGCCGTCGAAAAAACCGCGAGCGCATATTCGACGGCTCCGCCGGTCGCCGCCCTGCCGACTGATTGACAGAATCGGACGACGTTGAACGTTGCACGTTGAATGCTGTCAAAATCCGAACTGATGCGTTCATTTCCCATATTAGTTTCGTTTATCGCTGCGACTCGGTTGTCTATCTTTGCGGCAACGACGGAAGTCGCGCCCTCTCCGACGGTCTCGGCGGCGGCCGCGGAAGCAGGCAAGGACGTTGTTCATCAATTGAACAACGCATTCGCGAAGGTTTTCGAGATTGTCGCCCCCGGTGTTGTCATCATCGAAGTTTCAAAGAAGAACGATGGCGGCGAGACTTCGATGTTCGACGATTTATTTTTCCAAGGGCCACCGGATGACAACAATCCGCGAGGCAACCCGCGCGGTTCTCAGCCAATCCAGAGCGAAGGCTCGGGCTTCATCGTTCGGCCGGATGGCTACATCTTGACAAATTTCCACGTCGTCGAAGCCGCCGACAAAATCGACGTGAAATTGAAAGATGGCCGCGAGTTTCCAGCGAAAGTCGTCGGCACAGATGAAAAGACCGATGTCGCGGTGATCAAGATCGAGGCAAAAGATTTGCCGGTCGTGCAACTGGGTGACAGTGATGCGGTGCGGGTGGGACAATTTGCGTTCGCCATCGGCGCGCCGTTCAAGCTAGATTACACTTTCACCTACGGCGTGGTGAGCGGCAAAGGCCGCAGCAAATTGTTCACGAGCGGCGGGTACTCGATCTCGGATTATTTGCAGACCGACGCCTCGATCAATCCGGGGAACAGCGGCGGCCCACTCTGCGACATCGACGGCAAAGTGATCGGCATGAATACGCTGATCAACGGATTGAATCGCGGACTTGGATTTGCCATTCCGATCAACCTGGCAAAAGAAATCGGCGCCGAACTCATCGCCGGCCACAAAATTATTCGGCCCTGGCTCGGCATTCGCATCGAGACGCTCGGCGATGATTCGTCCATCCGTGATTTATTCAAAGACATCGAGAAAGGCGTGGTCGTGCGCACGATTGAAGCCGATGCGCCCGCTTACAAAAGCGATCTGCGGCCCTTCGACGTGATCACGCAAGTTGATGGAACAGCGGTCGAAACAGATTCACAACTGCAACACGAGATCCTGAAAAAGAAAGTAGGCCAAAATGTCGAGCTGACCGTTTGGCGGAAAGGTCAGACGATGAAGGTTCCGGTTAAGACCGGCGAATTGCCGAATGAAATCGCGCGGGCCTCAAACGAGCCTATCAAGCCCGCTCAGCCAAAACAAGAAGATGTCGGCAAGTTCGGATTGCAGGTGCAGGATTTGACCAAGGAAGTGGCCGAACGCCTTCACCTCGGCGTCCAGCAAGGCGTCATCGTCACTGACGTGTCCGACAACAGCATCGCAGGGCAACAGGACATTCAGCGCCAAGACATCATTACGGAAGTGGACGGCAAACCGGTCAACAACGTCGCCAGCTTTCGCGAAGCCCTCCTCAAAGCCGACCCGAAACGCGGCGTCCTCCTCTACCTCGACCGAAAAGGCAGCAAGACTTTCGCCGTGCTCAAGGCCCCCGGTTAGACTTCGCGATCAGCTTTTGCGGCTGCTGATCGCGACTAGCACAATGCCACCTGCCAGGCAAATGACGCCGAGCATGGGTGGAAATTGCACTTGGTGCTCTTTCTCGGCGCTGACCTGAAGCGGCCCGGCGTCGATCAGCTTCTGCCGTTTCGTGTAAGTGAATCCTCCGTAGGCCAGCGCGATGATGCCGACGACGATTAGGATAATACCTACAATTCCAGCCGGTTTCATGAGCGCCAGGTCAGAGTGGACGCCGGCCTTGGAGCAGATTGATGATTAGCACTACGACGGCGAGGACGAGTAGAAGATGGATGAAGCCGCCCAGCGTGTAAGAGCTGACCAGACCAAGTAGCCAAAGCACGAGTAGAATAACAAATATGGTCCAGAGCATAGAGGTTCCTTTCGGTTGATTTCTAGCTTGCTTCGTCTCGCGCGCGCTTGTTGCGCTTATCGGAAGCAAAAATTCGATTCTATAAAACTCTCCTACATCTTCAGTGTCTCCCATAAAAAACTGTGGAAGCAGCCGCGCTCCGCCGTTTGAGATTCGCAGGCGATCCGCCTCCCGCTACAGCTCACTTGCCGATCTGGTTCGCGACAGCTCGCAAATTCCAGTCGCCCGCCTCAAGGCGCTCGCGAGCCGAATTGTAATCGCAATTTGCCAGGTCAGCGACCAGGCGTACAGCGCGATCGCGCAATTTCGTGCTCGAAGTGTGAAGGTCGATCATTAAATTGCCGCGTACTTTGCCCAGCGCCACCATCGCACCGGTGCTGATGACGTTGAGCGCAACTTTTGTCGCTGTTCCCGCCTTGAGTCTTGTCGATCCAGTCAAGATTTCCGGACCGACCGCGAGATGGATTGCAAGATCGACAATTACTGTAGAGGCTGCCGTTTCACCCTCTGCGGGCGACACGCCCGCCATTACAAACCGCGCCGAATTGCAAGTGAGCAAAATAGTTTTTGCGCCTAACGACTTTGCTCGTCCGAGCGCGCCCAGAACAAAAGGTGTGCGACCGCTCGCCGTGATCCCGATGACAACATCGACATCTTTAGTTCCGCGTTCATCCATTGCCAGCGCGCCGACGCTCTTCTCGTCTTCCGCGCCTTCGACACTGCGATGAAGCGCGGTGACGCCTCCGGCAATGATGCCCTGTACAAGATCGGACGACGCGCCGAATGTCGGCGGAATCTCGCTCGCATCGAGCACACCAATTCGCCCGCTGCTGCCGGCGCCGACGTAAAACAAGCGCCCGCCTTTCCGGAGCGCTCCCGTCACGATCTCGATCGCCTTGGCAAGATCGACAATCGCCCCGCGCAACGCATCCTGCACAAATCTCTCTTCCTCGACAAAAAGCTCTACCAATTCACGCGCGCTCATTTTTTCCAGATTTTCCGAGCGCGGGTTGCGCTGCTCGGTCAAAGCGGTAGCGAGGCTGTCGATATCGCTCTCGGCAGGCTTTGCGCGAACTTTTGTCAATTCGTCCATCTCAGCGGCGAGCCAGGCTGCACCGAGTTCAGGCGGGCGCTCCGTCGTTGCCACGCGAGCATCGGGAAGATTCTTTTTTAGTCTTCGCCGAAACGCGTGCGTGTAGATGGAGTCGCGGTGAAAGAGCCCGCCGAGCAGCATCACTTTCGGCGCGAGTAGATGCAGCCGCGACGCGACCGCCTCGGTATATTCGCAAAGAACGAGCGCGCCCTCTTCGATGATTTCCATCACGCGCGCATCGCCGCTCGCGGCCGCTTCAAAAACCACCGGCGCCAGCGTGGCGATTTCCATTTTGTCCGCGGTCTGAGCCCAGCGAACGAGCTCATCGAGATTGTTCAAGGAACGCGCTTGCAGAATCTTTGCGGTTAATTGCACTTCGCCGCGATGGAGATCGTATTCGCGCAAGATCAAGCGGAGCGCGCCGATCGAGATGAAATAACCTCCGCCCGCATCGCCCAGGATGTGTCCCCAACCGCCGGCGTTCTCGATCCGGTCGCCACGACGCCCGGTAACTGACGAACCGGATCCGGCGTTCACGACAATTCCATCGCCATGTCCGAGCGCGGCGGCGAGTCCGGAGTCGCGGTCGCTTCCGGTCAGGATCTTGGCGCTTGGCCAGATTTCGGCGCAAAGATTCGAGAGTGAGTGTCGATCTTCGGCGGTCCCGCAGCCGGCCAGAAAGACGCCCGCGCGATCAATTTGCTTGGGCAGTTCGGAGAAAATGCCGCGCAAACGATCCGGCGTGGCGAGGCGAAAATTCGATGACGGCAGCGTCCCCTGGTCGAGAATATTCAGTTCATCGCCGGATCGTTCCACCAAGATCCAAGCGGTCTTGGTTCCGCCGCCTTCCACCCCGAGGATTCGCTCACTCGGTTTCACAATTTGTTATACTTAGCTGCTTTTGCCTGGATTTGAAAGCTTAGTTGCAAACGCGCAGAGGTGGATCGCCTGCGAATGCTTTCGGGGGCGATGCTAATCAAATTGCGGCCTCGCCGCCTGTTTTGACATCGAGGTCGCCGCGGCGGCGACTGCTCGATCCACCCGCGGAATGACAAACTTTGGATGATTGCCGAGCGTTTTCGCGCGTCATATCGTGCACCATGTCCGCGGAGAAGAATCAAGCAGCAAAGCGAATCGCACAGCTGCGGCGCGAAGTCGAAGAGCATAACCGCCGTTACCACGAGGAAGCCGCGCCCACCATCAGCGATCGCAAGTATGACGAACTCTACTCCGAACTTGTCGATCTTGAAACGCGTTTCCCGCAACTGCTGGCACCGGATTCACCGACGCAACGGGTGGGCGGCAAGCCGCTCGAAGCTTTCGCGCAAATCGCACATCGCATACCAATGCTCAGCCTCGACAATACTTACTGCGAAGATGAAGTCGCCAACTTTTACGCGCGCGTCACGCGTCTCTTGCCTAACGAGAAAATCCCGGTCGTGGTCGAGCCGAAAGTGGATGGTGTCGCAGTTTCGCTTCTCTATGAAAATGGGCGGCTGCGCTACGCCGCGACGCGCGGTGACGGGATGGAGGGTGACGACATCACGCAAAACGTCCGGACGATTCGCTCGGTGCCGTCACAATTAAAGGGTGCCACGCCGAAAGTGTTCGAAGTGCGCGGTGAAGTTTACATGGACAAACGCGGCTTTGCGAAACTAAACGTGGAACGCACCGAGGCGGGTCTGCCCGCCTTCGCCAATCCCAGGAATGCCGCGGCCGGCTCACTCAAGCAACTCGATTCGGCAATCACAGCGAGGCGGCCGCTCGGTGTGGTTTTTTATGGCACGGGCGCGATTGAAGGCTTGTCGTTGGAAAAACATTCGGCGCTTTTCCCCTTGCTCAAGAAACTGGGCTTACCCGGCGCGGAACGTTGGTGGCTGGCGGACTCGGTTGAAGAAATTCTAAAGGCGATTCGCGAATTGGATCGCATACGACACGATTTCCCCTATCAAACCGATGGCGCGGTTGTGAAGGTGGATGCGCTCGCCCAGCGCGAGCGGCTCGGGTTCACGGCGAAATCTCCGCGTTGGGCCATTGCTTACAAATACGAAGCCGAGCGCGTCGAGACGAAGTTGCACGACATCATCGTGCAAGTCGGCCGCACCGGGGTGCTCACGCCCGTGGCCGTGCTCGAGCCAGTAACGGTGAGCGGCAGCCGCGTCTCACGCGCGACATTGCACAATGAAGACGAAATCAAGCGCAAAGACATCCGCATCGGCGACACCGTCGTGATCGAAAAGGCCGGCGAAGTCATTCCGGCCGTGGTCGAGGTGGTGAAATCGAAGCGACCGCGCGAGGCCCAGCCTTTTGATTTTTTCAGACACATTCGCGGCAAATGTCCCGTCTGCGGCGGCCGGGTGCGGCGCGATCCGGAATTTGTCGTTTGGCGTTGCGAAAATATTCAGTGCCCGGCGCAGACGACTCGGCGGCTGGAATTTTTCGCCGCGCGCAGTGCGCTCGACATCCAAAGCGTGGGCGGCATTGTCGCAGACAAACTGGTCGAGCGCAGTTTGGTGCGCGAGCCGCTCGATTTGTTTGAATTGAAAATCGAGCAGCTCGCGACCTTGAATCTCGGCAGCGAAGATGCGCCGCGAATCTTCGGCGAGAAAAACGCGACCAAAGCCATTCGCGCGATCGAGCGCGCCAAAACTTTTCCACTCTCGCGCTGGCTCTTTGCTTTGGCGATTCCTGATGTAGGCAAGACGACTGCCATGCAGTTGGCTCGCTTTCACGAAACCGTTGAAGAGGTCGTGCGCTCGCAATTGCTTCTGGACGTTCTGGCCTATCACGAAAAAAATGACCCGAGTCGCAGGCAAATCGCCGACCGTCTGATCGAATGTGGTTTTGCGGAGAAGTCAAAAAGCAAAAGTGAAAAAGGATCTGCCATCGTGACTGAAGTGGGACCAGTGGTTGCGAGAAGCGTCCTCGAGTTTTTTCAGTCCGAAGCGGGGCAGAAAATTCTGCATCGGATGAAGCAGCTTCGGATTCGCCCGAAGAGCGAGAAAATTGCCGCGAAGAAAGCGGCGGAGCTGCCGTTGGCCGGAAAAACCTTTGTGCTCACCGGGACGTTGCCTGCCATGACACGCGAGGACGCGAGCGCGAAAATCGAATCACTCGGCGGCCGCGTCAGCGGCAGCGTGAGCAAAAAGACGGATTACGTGCTCGCGGGCGCGGAGCCAGGCAGCAAGCTCGAGAAAGCGAAGCAACTCGACGTGCGCATTCTCGATGAAGTGGAGTTTCGAAAGATGCTGCGCAAGCATCTCGATTGAACTTCTGGCATCCCGGTTTCTTCACCAGATGCTTGGTTTGCGTTGAAAAATTTGATGGACGCCACGTGTGTGTTCTGATATAGCCTTACCCCTCTTCAACTGGGGGTGTTTTATGGTGTCAAAAACGAGTTTTTTCATTTGTCTGGCTTTGCTGTCTGTGCTTCCGATCACGTCGGGCCAGACCGCGCCGCATAGGCCACTCCTGACCGAGCCCCTCGAAAAATATGACAACCCGCCCGCCTACATTTTCCGATTAGAGACGTCGCCGCGAATGATCTCGCAGTACGACATCTTCACGAGCTATCAGGTGAACGTCGATGCGAACGGCCACAACATCCTCGGCGACGCCGCGAACGAGACGTCCATTGCCGTTGACCCAACAAACCCCAACAAAATGACGATTGGTTGGAGGCAGTTCAACAGTGTCCAGTCCAATTTCCGGCAGGGCGGCTGGGGATACACTACCGATGCCGGGATGACGTGGACCTTTCCCGGTGTTCTGGAAAATAACGTGTTCCGGAGTGATCCGGTGTTAAACTCGAATGAGACAGGGACTTTTTTCTACCTTAGCCTCCTGCAGTCATTTTGTGATGACATGTGGCGCTCGCTGAACAGCGGCCAATCGTGGACGCGTCTGCCACCCGAAGGAGGCGGGGGAGGAGGCGACAAGGAGTGGTTCACCATAGATAAAACCAACAGCACGGGTCACGGGTTCCAATACCAGGCGTGGAGCACAGCCGCCACTTGCGGCGCCGGGCAATTCAGCCGTTCCACGGACGGCGGCGTCACCTGGATGAACCCCATATCCATCCCGAATTCGCCGATCTGGGGGACGGTCGACGTGGATTCCAATGGGAATCTGTTCCTTGGAGGGGAGAGCAACACGTTCTGGTGCCTACGCTCGTCAAATGCCAAAAACGGTGGCGTCACACCGAGTTTCGACCAAACCACCGCCGTCAATCTTGGCGGTGACCTGGATTTCGGCGACTTGATAAACCCGGCCGGATTGGCCGGGCAGCTTTTCTTGGCGGTGGACCGTTCGGGCGGCAGCACTAATAACAATGTTTACATGCTGGCGAGCGTGCAACCGACCGGCTTCAACTCCGGAACCGACGTGATGTTCGTGCGCAGCACCGACGGCGGGCAAACGTTCAGCGCTCCCCTCCGGATCAACGACGACCCCATCGATCACAACAAATGGCACTGGCTCGGCACGCTTTCGGTCGCGCCGAACGGACGCATCGATTCCGTTTGGCTGGATACGCGGAACGCCTCGAACAACACCGATTCGCAGCTCTTTTATTCTTACAGCATGGACGGCGGCGTGACGTGGTCTCCCAACGTCGCCGTGAGCAATCCATTCAATCCTTTCGAGGGCTATCCGAGTCAGAACAAGATGGGCGATTACATTACGATCGTTTCGGACAACACCGGGGGCAATGTCGCGTATGCCGCCACTTTTAACTTCAACCCGAACACCGGTCAGCACGAAGAAGACGTTTATTACGTTCGCGTCGCTCCCAGCGCTCCAGTGGCGCAAAGCGCGTTCTCTCGAAAGACCCACGGCGCAGCCGGGACCTTCGATGTCCCGCTGCCACTGACTGGCAACGTGGGAGTCGAATGCCGCAGCGGCGGGTCCACAAACGATTATCAGATGATTATTAACTTCGCCACCCCCGTCACGGTCGGAGGCGCCTCAGTGACTTCTGGCACCGGGAGCGTGAGCAGCTTCAGCGTGAGCGGGTCGCAGGTCACGGTTAATCTCACCGGGGTAACCAACGTCCAGAGGATCACAGTTACGCTCAGTAACGTGAATGATGGGACACACATGGGCGACGTTCCCGTTTCCATGGGCGTATTAGTTGGTGATGTGAACGGCAATGCCACCGTCAGTGCAGCGGACGTCGCTCTGACCAAATCGCAAGTGGGCGCGACGGTCACGGGTTCGAATTTCCGCGAAGACGTGAATGCGAATGGCGTCATCAACTCGGTGGATGTGGCACAGGTCAAAGCCGAGGTAGGCACCGCGCTGCCTCCTTAACGGCTGAGCGGTGCGGAGAAGTTCGCGCGTTAGACCGCTGCGAGTCGGGCCTAATTCAATTCGGAAGCCGGAGGCTGGCGGTAGTTTTATGGCCTGCGCTGCACCTGGGAATCGAGCTTAAGCGGAATAGCTTGATTCATCGTCGGCGCAGCAATTAAGGGCGGACGCTGGCTGGCTGGATGAAAATCCGCCTGCACGTTGAAGGTCAACTTCTCGTTGCCGCGCATTACCGTGATAGGCACAATGTCGCCGGCCGTAATGAAAAACGAAGCGTCCAGTACGTCTTCGGGCTCGCACACTTTCGTGCGACCGACCTGCAAGAGGATGTCACCGGCTTTGGCCCCGCAATCCGCGGCCGGTGTTCCAGGCATAATATCAGTCATTTCCGCGCGGGAACCCGCCACCGGCGCCGGCGCTTCGGAAACGTTAACACCGATCCAGCCATGGCGCGCTTCACCGAAACGGACAAAGTCACGGCGGATTTTTTCCGCCGCGTCGATCGGCAAAGCATAACAAGCAGAATTGTTCTCCAGACTGCTAACCAGGATGCCAACGACCTCGCCATTCAAATTCAAGAGCGGCGCGCCGGCCTCTCCCCGCTGGGTCGGCAAATTGACGCGCAAGTGCGTGGTCGAAAAATAGCGGCCGAGATACTTCCGATCAAACCCGGCGATCATGCCGAAGCTGGGCGTTTCGGGCAGGTCGAGCGGGTAACCGATAGTGACGACCGGGGTTGCAATTTCGAGTTGCTCCGATTTGCCGATCGGCAACGCCGGGGTCGCAAGATCTACTTTTAACATGGCCATGCCGCTGCGGATGTCGGCCAGAATTTGACGCGCCGGATATTTTTTGCCCGCAAACTCGATCGTGAAATTTCCCGCTTCACCGCCAACCGTGTAGGAGGTGTAGAGCGTGCCGGTTGGGTCGACAAAAAACCCGGTGCCGGAAATTTCGCTGTGCTCATCGACCCCATGAACCTTCACCACTGCCTTGGCCGCGTGCTCGAAGACATCCTTGACCTGGCGGCTGATGGAGGAAGTGGGCAGGTCCTGAGCCCGAACGAGGCTCGTCGCCGCGAAGAAACTCAGCGCGAGGGTCAGTCTGGAGAAGGGCGCGAAGTGAAGCCGGAAAAGAAATTCCGGCGCGCGACTAAAATTTGAAAGTCGGCTCATAACTCACGGGAACGCTATCGAGCACATAGCG
>Ga0210406_10006499_pt1 | contig 12110 bp, 9 predicted proteins | sample IncBWC30MmetaG_FD_155454 | JGI IMG/M metagenome (GOLD analysis project Ga0210406, IMG submission 155454) | Forest soil microbial communities from Barre Woods Harvard Forest LTER site, Petersham, Massachusetts, United States - Inc-BW-C-30-M | ecosystem: Environmental > Terrestrial > Soil >...
TGGGGGTCTTTGCCAAGCTGGCGAACGGCGTCGGCAACGGACTCGGGGTCGAGCCGCTGATCATCGGCAAGCTGACCGGCGCGGTGGACGCTGCCGAGGAGAACTTTGTCCCCAAGAGCGAGCGAGCGCGGCAAGGCACCCTGAAAAACCTTTCGGCGCATGGAATTGGAGCGCGGCTCGAGGACGGCCCACAGGCGCTTGCCCGGCCAGCGAAGACGCGCGGCTTCGATGGTGGCTTTCACCGCGGTTGGGTGATGCGCGAAATCGTCAACGACGAGGACGCCGTCCACTTCGCCCTTCACATCCATCCGGCGCTTCACACTGCGGAAAGTGGAAAGCGCTTCTTCGATGGACTCGCGGCGAATCCCGCGCCCCTGCGCGACGATCATAGCGGCGAGCGAGTTGAGAACATTATGACGCCCAGTCGCGGCCAGGCGAAGGTGGGCGTAGGGTTCGCCCTTGTAGGTGACTTGAAACGTCATGGTGTCGCCATCGGATTGGACGTTGGCGGCGACCCAGTCGTTGCCCGGGTGAAAGCCGTACCGAATGACCGGACAAAAAGCCTTTGCGGTGGCGTTTCCGAGGGCCTCGCCCGCTTCGGGATCGCCCCAGACGATGATGCGGCCGCGGCGCGGAACAAGATTGACAAGGCGGCGGAAGGCGAGCTGGTACGTGTCGAAATCGGCGTAAATATCGGCGTGATCGAATTCAAGCGACGTGATGATGAGGTCGTCGGGATGGTAGTGGAAAAACTTGGCGGCTTTGTCCCAGTAAGCGGAATCGTATTCGTCGCCTTCGAGAATGAACTCCTCGCCGCCTCCGAGTCCATAAGCCTGTCCAAAATTTTCGGCGATGCCGCCGACAAGAAAATTCGGGCGCTTTTTGGCCACGTGGAAGAGCCACGCAAGCATGGCTGTGGTCGTGGTTTTGCCGTGCGTGCCACTGACAACGATGGAATGCTTGCTGGGGAGAAATTCTTCCTCGATGATTTCGGGCAACGAGCGATAGGGGAGCTTGCGGTCCAGCATTTCCTCGACTTCGACATTGCCGCGAGAGATAGCGTTGCCGACGATAATCAGATCCGGCGCGGGAGTGAGGTGCTTGGGATCGAACGAAGTGGCGTACTCGATGCCGAGGGATTCGAGAAACGTGGATGCGGGCGGGTAAACGCCGGCGTCGGAGCCCGTGACGCGATAGCCGCGCTCGCGGAGCATGCCCGCGAGGGGCGACATCGCGGAGCCGCCGATACCGATCATGTGAATGTGCTTTGCCCTGGCCAAGGTCCTCTTCCCTTTTCTAGTTTAATCGACAACGGCAGGTTCGAGAATTTCGAGCGTCCCTTCGCCCTTCCCGTGCAATTTCGCCCGGACACCGAGAGGAATCGTGAGCATCGGTCGTTTGCTGTGCCCGATAGGAGCGCCATAGACAATCGGAACCTTGAGGGGGCCAAGGATTTCTTCGCAAATTTCCCGAATCGATGGGCTTCCCGGGGCGGGCGGATCGCAATCCGGAAAGTCCCCAAGAAGAAATCCGCATGCCTTCTTGAATTTCCCCGCCTGGTACAAATGTCGCAGCGCGCGATCCACCTGGTACGGCTTCATTCCACGGTCTTCCAGAACAAGAATTGCACCATCGGTATCGGGCTCGAAACCGGTTCCAAGTGTTGTTTGCAGCAGGGTCAGGCAACCACCGGCGATTCTCCCGGCAGCATTTCCGCCCCCCAAGCTCTCGCCCCGCAAAGGAATCTCCCAACCAGATTTCGTTTCGCGAACAGCCTGCAAAAATGAAACCTCATCGTAGCCGGAAGGCTGACCGGCGCCGTGGTTAAAACCAGCCGCTGCCATCGGGCCGTAAAATCCTGCCCAGTGCCGGTATCCCAGCAGAAGCAACTGGATGATATTCAGGTCGCTGAACCCGATAAGGCACTTCGGGCCGCTGAGGCCTTTCGTCAATTCCAAATCGATCAGATAGTTCGCGCCGTAGCCGCCGCGCGCCGCCACGACGCCACTGACCGATTTTTCCCTGAACGGCTTTTGAAGCTGCCTCAGGCGTTCCTTGTGCCCGCCGGCAAAGTACCCTTGCGGAGAGAGCGGCGCGGGTTCATCAACGAGAAATCCCAATCGGAGCAGTTCGGCAATGCCCGCAGAGATTGCTGCGGGCTCCGCCGCGGACGAGGGAGAAACAATGGCGAGTCTCGATCCATTGCGAAGAGCCTTGGGTTTCAACAGTTGCGCTGGGCGGCGGCTCATTCGTGGTGGCCCTGCAGCGGGAGGACTTCAGTGACGACGCCCTGGCGGTTGAGTTGCTCGACGATTTGCTCCTGCTGCTTGTGGCTCACGGCAGCTTCGAATTCAACAATCGAGCTGGTGCCGGTCATGGAAACGCGGAAATGCTGGGTAGGAATCTTCAGGCTGGCGAGCAAGCGTTGAATTTCGGTAGCGACATTTTCGGCGTGGCTGGTGGTGAAGCGGAAGGCGAGCATGCGCGACTTCAAATTAAAGCGGTCGGCGCACCAGGCAATGACAAACAAACCAAACAAGACGATTGCCGTGGCAGAGCCCGCAACGGCGTAGAGGCCCGCTCCCGCAGCCATCCCGATGGCGGCTTCGGCAAAGATGGTGGCAGCCGTGGTCATGCCGACCAGGCCCGCGCTGTCTTTTAGAATCGCACCGGCCCCAAGGAAGCCGATGCCCTGAACGATGTTGGACGCGATGCGGGTGGAACTTGAATCGCCGTAAATGCGGCTGATCTCGACGGAGAGAATCGTGAAAAGGGCCGTGGACATGCACACAAACATGCTGGTGCGAATGCCCGCGGGCCGGCGGTGAATCTCGCGCTCGACGCCGATCGCGGCGCCGAGTGCGGAGGCGCAAAGCAGCCTCAGCAAAATTTGGTGAAAGGAAAGCATCGCCGTATGGACAACTCCGGATTCTAGGAAATTCTACAGCTTAGAGTTTGAATTGGGTCAATTTCAAAAAGTGGCGTGCCCTGGCGTGTATCTCTGGCCTTTTGAGCTTGAGCAGGCGCTCCAGACCAAAACGCTCAACGGTGAAGCTGCCGAGGACCGAGCCATAAACCATGGCACGGCGAAGTGAAGCGTCACTGGCGCTATCAGCACCGGCCAGATAGCCCATGAAGCCGCCGGCGAAACTGTCGCCAGCGCCCGTGGGATCGTGGGGTTCTTCGAGCGGGAAGGCAGGAACGCAGAACACACCATTCTTATCCACGAGCATCGCGCCGTGTTCGCCGCGTTTCACGACCAGCGTGGAGGGCCCCATCTTGAAAATGTGTTTGGCGGCGCGAAGTAGATTGTGCTCGCTGGAAAGCTGGCGGGTTTCGGAATCGTTGATCATCAGGATATCCACGTGACGGAGGGTTTCGCGGAGTTCGGCGTTGGTGCGCTCGATCCAGTAGTTCATGGTGTCCATGGCGACAAGTTTCGGAGTGCCCTTGACCTGATGCAGGACGTCGCGCTGTAGGTCGGGCGCGATGTTGGCGAGGAAGACGAACTTGGAGTTCCGATATTTTTCCGGGAGACGCGGCTTGAACTCGGCGAAGACGTTGAGATCGGTGACTAGGGTGACGCGTTCATTGAGATTTTCTGAATAGCGGCCGGCCCAAAAGAAGCACTTCCCTTCCTTGCGCTCCAGGCCTTCGATATCAATGGAGCGTTTCTTCAGGATGGCTTCGTCTTTGGGATCGAAATCGTCGCCGACGATGCCGACAAGATTGACGTGCGTAAAAAAACTCGCGGAGACGGAGAAGTACGTGGCGGCGCCGCCGAGGGTGCGTTCCACTTTTCCGTGAGGACTTTCGAGGGCATCGTATGCGACGGAGCCAACAACGAGCAGGGACACAGTTTTCTCCTAGGACAGATACTTGCCGATAATCGCGGCAAGATTTTTCTTCGTTTTTTCAGGGACCAGCTTGAAATCGGTGACGAGCGAATGCGCCAGCGCGGAGCCGCACTTGCACTTGCGCTCGGCGGGCATAGTCTTGATGGCTTCGCGAACAACGTTTTGCGCGTTAGTAGCGTTCTGGTTGAGCGTGGCAATGATTTGCGACGCGGTGACGGATTCGTGCTCCGGGTGCCAGCAATCGTAATCCGTGATCATGGCGATGGTCGCGTAGCAAATCTCAGCTTCGCGCGCGAGCTTCGCTTCGGTGACGTTGGTCATGCCAATCACGTCGAATTTCATCGCGCGGTGGAAATGGGCTTCAGCGAGCGTGGAAAATTGCGGGCCTTCCATGTTGATGTAGGTGCCCTTGCGGTGGACGGGAACGGCTGTGGATACGCACGCGTCGGCGAGAACGGTGGAAAGCTGGGCGCACGTGGGCTTGTCGAAGGCCACGTGGGCGACGAGGCCGTTGCCGAAAAAAGTGGAGATGCGTCCCTTGGTGCGGTCGAAAAACTGGTCAGGCACCAGAAATTCGCCGGGCCGCAGATTTTCCTGCAGCGAGCCGACGGCGCTGACGGAAATAACGCGCTGGACGCCAAGGAGTTTCATCGCGTAGATGTTTGCGCGGAAATTCAGCTCGCTCGGAAGAATGCGATGGCCGCGGCCATGGCGGGCAAGAAAGGCGACGCGCTTGCCTTCGAAATTGCCAAGCACGATCTTGTCGGAAGGATCGCCGAACGGGGTCTTGACGCTAAGTTCGCGGGTGTTGCTGAGGCCGCTCATCGCATAGAGGCCGCTGCCGCCGATGACGCCAATTTCCGCCAGCGGCTCTTTCGTCCGCGCAGATTTCCCCTTTATCTTTTTTGTGCCTGCCATGCGTTTTCTCCTGGGAATTACCGGTTCAGATCCACCGGTTCGAATTCAGTCTTGCCATCGCGCTCGTGAAGCGTGGCCGCCGCGACGTCTGGATCGTGCCCAAAAACAACCATCCAATTATCCTTCACTATCCGCGGCAGCCACTTGCGTTTAGTTTCCAGCGTCTGCAGCGGGTATAGGTCGTAAGCCATGATCCAGGGCAAAGGAATATGGTGCCGCGTCGGGAACAAATCCGCAACAAAGGCCAGCGTTTTTCCGCCGCCGGTGAGGACAACGGCCTGAATATTGGCATTGTGGCCGGGGATACGCGCAACAGAGATGCCGGGAAGGATTTGCGTGTCGCCTTCGACCAGGTTCCAGAGACCGGCGTCGGTGATGGGTTGAAAATTCTCGGGGAAATAGCTGGCGCGGTCGCGGTCGGTCGGGGCGCTGGCGTGGTCGAGTTCTCCGCGTTGCAAGACGTAGCGTGCACGCGGAAATGCGGGGACGGCGCGTCCGTTTTCGATGCGAGTGTTGCCGCCTGCGTGATCGAAGTGGAGGTGCGTGTTGATGACCAGATCGACTTCGTGCGGCTGGACGCCATTTTCAGCGAGGGAATCAACTAGCGGATCGCCTTCCTGCACTGCGTAGATGGCGCGCTGCTTCGTGTCCCACTTGGTGCCATTGCCGGTTTCGATGACGATGGTCTTTCCATGCGCGCGGACAAGCAGCGAATTGGCACGCAGGCGAATGCGGTTCTTCTCATCCGGAGGTGATTTCTTGTCCCAAAACACTTTGGGAACAACCCCAAACATAGCGCCGCCATCCAGCCAGAAGTTCCCCCCGTCGAGATACCGCACTTCAATGTCGCCCAGATGCATCAGTGAAAATCCTCTAGCGCTAAGCCCGTAAACTCAACCACTCGTCGCCATCCCCCATTTGTCATCCCGAACCCGCGCCGTTTGCGGGTGAGGGACCAGCTTTTTCTTTTCTTCGTGGCACAGCGATTCCTCGCTGTGTTCTTGGGTCACTTTTCCCCTTGCGCAAATTTTTAAACCAGCCCGCTCTTCCGCAGAATTTCGGAAACAGCGGAAAAGGGATCTTTCTTCCTCTCCGCGACTTCAACGGCGAGAGCGCGGAGGCGGGCTTCGCCTTCCTTGCCGCCGAGGACTTTTTCGAGCAAGCGCGACTCGAGCATCTCAATCAAGCGATTCTGCCAATGCTCGATGTGCTTCTGGCGGCGCTGGCCGCTGGATTCGAAATGCTTGCGGAATTTCTCGACGGTGGAGGCAAGCTCTTCCACGCCGCGATTTTCCGTGGCCACCGTGCGGATCACCGGCGGATGCCAGCCGTCGCGCGGCATCACGAGCGAAAGCATGGCGTGGAGCTGCTCTTCCAGGCGGTCGGCGCCTTCGCGGTCGGCTTTGTTGAGAACGAAGATATCGGCGATTTCCATGAGGCCGGCCTTCATGTTCTGAATGTCGTCGCCGAGGCCGGGAACGAGAACGACGAGGACGCAATCCGCGAGGCGTACGATGTCAATCTCATCCTGGCCGACGCCGACGGTTTCGATGAGCACCTGGCGCTTTCCAGCAGCATCGAGAAGCAACGCAACTTCGGCGGTAGAACGCGCGAGCCCGCCGAGAAAACCGCGAGTAGCCATCGAGCGAATGAAGATGCCTGTGTCGCTGGCGTGGCCCTGCATGCGTATGCGGTCGCCAAGGATGGCGCCGCCAGAGTAAGGGCTTGTCGGATCAACGGCAATCACGCCAACGCGGTCTTCGCGTTTGCGATGATACGCCGCGAGACGATCGACGAGCGTGCTCTTGCCCGTGCCAGGCGCCCCGGTAACGCCAGTGAGATAGGCCTTGCCGGTGTGGGGAAAAAGCTGGCGCAGAAGCTCTTCGGCTTCCGCTGAGTGATTCTCGATAGCCGTGATGGCGCGAGAGATGGCCCGCACGTCGCCCGCGCGGACCTTGGCGGCCCAGTCCTCAACGGCTGTGGTCATCGAAGAACGAACCTGCGCGAATGGAAGGTGGCGAACGGGAGCATATCTCTAGCAGACTACCTCAACTCTCAGAATCGGTCATCCCAGCCCAAGCGTAGCGCGAGGTTGTAGCTCACCCCTTTAGGGGTGAGGGTCTTCACTGTACGCGCAGGAACGCGACGTGGCACCGAAAACCCTCAGGCCTCGAAGGCCTGAGCTATAGGCCGTTGTTATTTTTTTCCGAGGAGCTGGCGGGCAATGACCAGCTTTTGAATTTCGCTGGTGCCCTCGCCGATGGTGCAGAGCTTGACGTCGCGATAATATTTTTCGGCAGGGTAGTCCTTGATGAAGCCGTAGCCGCCGTGGATTTGCACGCACTCATTGGCCACGCGGACGGCAACCTCGCTGGCGAAAAGCTTGGCCATGCTGGATTCCCGCGTGAAGCGCGCGTTGTTCTGATCCGCGAGCCAGGCGGCTTGGTAGACGAGCAGGCGTGCGGCCTCGACTTCCGTGGCCATATCCGCCAGTTTGAACTGGATGGCCTGAAATTCACTGATGGCCTGCCCAAACTGCTTGCGTTGCTTGGCGTAACGAACGGCGGCAGCGAGCGCTCCCTGCGCCATGCCGAGGCCTAGCGCGGCGATGGAGATCCGTCCGCCATCAAGAATCTTCAGGCTGCCAGTAAAACCTTCGCCCTCGGGACCAAGAAGATTTTCGGCGGGAACCTTGCAATCGGTGAAAATAACCTCGGAAGTGTCGCTGGCGCGCATGCCCAGCTTGTTTTCTTTTTTGCCGGGGCGAAAGCCAGGCATTCCCTTTTCAAGAATAAACGCGCTGATGCCGTGCGAGCCTTTGGTCTTGTCAGTGACGGCCATGGCGACGCAGGTGTCGGCATAGTGGCCGTTGGTGGTAAACGTTTTCGAGCCGTTGAGAATCCAATGCGCGCCATTGCGGACGGCCGTGCTGCGGGTGCCGCCGGCGTCGGAACCGGCGTCGGGTTCGGTAAGCGACCACGCGCCAAGCTTTTTACCCTGAGCGAGGGGGACAAGGTATTTGCGCTTTTGTTCTTCGGTGCCGAATTTGTAGATGTGATTGCTGCAGAGCGAATTGTGCGCGGCGACGAAGAGGCCAACGGAACCGTCCACGCGCGAGAGTTCCTCGATAACGATGACGTATTCGACGTAGCCGAGGCCGGCGCCACCGTACTCCTCAGGAAAAATGACGCCGAGAAGGCCCATCTGGGCGAGCTTGGGCAGAAGTTCAAGGGGAAAGTGCGAGGCTTCGTCCCACTCCATGACGTGGGGCCCGATTTCGCCCTCGGCGAATTCACGGACGGATTTGCGGAGATGCTTTTGCTCTTCGGTGAATGTGAAATCCACGGGTTCCTCGAGTGATAGTTATTTCTATGGCTTCTAAAAGTTTAACTTATGAAGGGAATTGGCGCACGTTTTGGTTGGGGGTGGTGCATATGGGGAAACTTCGAGGAAAGAGAAAAGATTTAACACAGAGAGCGCAGAGGAAGCGCACAGAGGTCCCAGAGAAGAGGGAAGAAACCCCGGCCACCTGAAGGTGGCCGCCACGTTTACCAGCCTACGGGGTAGTTGTTCTTTTTGTTTTGGGCGTCGAGCCAGGTTTTCAGTGGCGCGAAATAATCGGCGAGGGCTGAAGCGTCAAGCTCGCGCTGGCCGGTCATCGTTTCAAGGGCATCGGGCCACGGCTTGCTCTCGCCGAGGCTTAGCATTGCGTTCAGCTTTTCCCCGGCCGCTTTGTTCCCGTAGATCGAACAGCGATTCAGCGGGCCCTGATAGCCGGCCGTTTTGCACAGCGCCCGCTGAAACTGGAACTGGTAAATGCGCGCAAGGAAATACCGCATGTAAGGAACATTGCCGGGAACGTGATACTTCGCGCCGGGATCGAAGTCGGCCTCCGTGCGCGCGACGGGCGGCGCGATACCCTGAAACTTCTGGCGAAGCTCCCACCACGATTTGTTGTAGTCGGCGGGCTTGATCTTGCCGGAGAAAACATCCCAACGCCATTTGTCGATGACCAGGCCGAAAGGCAAGAACGCAACTTTTTCCAGGGCCTGGCGAAGGAGATAGTCGGTGTCGCCGGAAGCGGGCGGCACTGTGTCGATCAAGCCGATGGTTTTCAGATATTCCGGCGTGACAGAAAGCGCGATCGTGTCGCCGACGGCTTCGTGGAAACCGTCGTTGGCACTGCCGCGGAAAAGCGGCGGCTGCTGGTTATAGGAGCGCTGGTAGTAATTGTGGCCAAGCTCGTGATGGATGACGCGGAAATCTTCCTCGGTAATCTGAATGCACATCTTGATGCGCAAATCGTTCTTGGCATCGACGTCCCAGGCGCTCGCGTGGCAAACCACATCGCGGTCCTGCGGCTTGGTGAAGAGGGAGCGCTGCCAGAATGTATCCGGCAGCGGAGCGAATCCGATCGAGGAGAAGAAGCTTTCACCGTATTTGACCATACCGCGGGCATCGGTTTTGCGTTCCACCAAGATTTTAGTGAGGTCGTAGCTCTGTGGCGGCTTGGGCGAATCCATCAGGTCGTAAACGTTGTTCCACTCCTGCGCCCAGGGATTGCCGAGAAGATGCGCGGGGATGGGCCCGTTCAGCGGAACAACGTCCTTACCGTATTTCTTGGCCAGTTGGCCGCGCACGTAGGCATGAAGCGAGAGATAGAGCGGGCGAAGCTGTTCCCACACCCGGTCGAGCTCCCGCGCAAAATCATCCGGCGGCATGTCGTACTTGGAACGCCAGAGGGCGCCGACGTCGGAGTAGCCAAGTTCGCGAGAGCCGGCGTTGCCCAGTTCCACCATGCGCGCGTAACGATCCCGCATCGGCGCCCCAATCGCGTGCCAGCCGATCCAGGCGCGTTTCAACTCCCCTGGATCGCGACTCGTGGCCAACAGGCGCTCGATCTTGGTGATGTCCAGGCAAGGCTTGGCGTCGCCGTCCGGGCACCACTTCCCTTTCCCGTAATCGCTGCCGAGCGAAGTGAGAATCCCGGCGAGCTCCTTTTGCGCTTTCGGATCATCGGGCGCGGGAAATTCGGTGGCGTGTTCCAGCAGCAAACGCTTGCGGGCAAGCTCGGGAGAGAGCGGCACGTTGTCGTAGCGGTGGGCAAGCTTGGCGTAATTCGTTGCGGCGGTGTTGGCGGCTTCCTCCGCGTCGGCGGCGATGCCTTCGGTGTCAACGGTGATGAAGTTGAGCTGCACCCACGCAGCGCGTTCGGCCTTCAGCTCGAGGTCGAGGAGTTCCTGCTCCGCGTGTTCGATAAATCGCTTGGCTTCGTCGGGTGTGGGAGTGGTGCTCTGCTGGGCGTGAACGACGCGAGGAGCGAGCGTGGAAGCCAGCAGGAGAGTCAGCGTGAACGCACTCCATCGATGGGACGTTATTTTCATGGCGGTGTTTCCCCTTTTCAACCAGCGGGAGATTGTAAAACAGAATGGAGTCAGGCTACCTGGCCTTTTTTCTTTTGCACCACGGTGATGAGTTCCTGAATGGCGCGCTCGATGCCGGCGCGGTTGACGTTCCAGTGAGTGACCATGCGGACGGAATTGATCGCGGTGTCCTGTGCCCAAATGCCACGCTCATGCAAAGCGTCGCAAAGTTCAACGGCGTTCATGCCGCTGGCGCTGCAATCGAAGATGACGATGTTCGTCTTCACGCCGGTGGGATCAATTTTCAGGCCGGGAATTTTCGCCACGCCTTCGGCAAGACGCCGCGCGTTAGCGTGATCCTCATGCAAGCGAGACGGAGAATGTTCAAGGGCCAGAAGGCCCGCGGCCGCAACGATGCCGACCTGGCGCATGCCGCCGCCAAACATTTTGCGGTAGACTCGCGCCCGCTCGATAAATTCGCGGGAACCAACGATCATCGAACCGACGGGAGCGCCCAGCCCCTTCGAAAGGCAGAACATCACGGAGTCAACCTTTTTGGTCATGTTGGCGACGTTGTCGCCGAGCGATGTGGCGGCGTTGAAGATGCGAGCGCCGTCCAGGTGCACTTTCAGGCCGAGGGCGTGGGCCCGCTCGCAGATTTCGTCCACGCGAGCGGTGGGATAGACGGTGCCGCCGGCCATGTTGCTCGTGTTTTCGAGGCAGACCAGCGCGGTTTGCGAATCGTAATAGATTTTGGGACGAATGGCCGGTTCGATTTGCTTCCAGGTGAGAATGCCATCGTCACCGCCGCGCACAGCGCGCGGCATGCAACCCGCGATCGCGGACATCGAGGCAAGCTCGTACAGATTCACGTGGCTGCGCTCTTCGCAGAGAACTTCGTTGCCGTGATGCGTCCAGATCTTGATGGCGATCAGGTTGCCCATGCAGCCCGTGGGAACGAAGAGAGCCGCTTCTTTACCGAAAATTTCCGCGGCGCGTTTCTGGAGCTTGTTGACCGTGGGGTCTTCCCCATAAACGTCATCGCCCACTTCGGCCGCGACCATCGCCCGCCGCATCTCGTCGCTGGGGCGCGTGACGGTATCGCTGCGGAGATCGACAGCGCCTTCGATGAGAGAAACGTGGTCGGGATCCGTGAGCTGATTTCCTTTTGCAACGGTGTAAGTCATGGTTCCCTCGTTCGGAGATACGGCCTGATTTCAATCAATCGGGTGCACCAAAAGAGACGCGCTAACCCGTCCTCAAGGCTTAAGGCAAACTTCGATGTCTTCTGCGGGTTCGCCCTTGGATTTAACGTCAAAGTGGCAAATCGCAGGCACGCCGCTGCCGCCAAACTGGCGGCGATGAAAATTCCTCTAAGCCGTAGGGTTGCTCGCAGGGTTTTTCCACAATTGACGCAGGAAAATGGTTGGCACAATTCCCCTGGTGGAGGCTTCAAGTTTTGGCCGCAAGATGGACATCTTGGCATAGGTTGCAATTCTACTACCGCCTTAAAAGCATTTTGCAAAAATCAACGGGTCAATCGCGGCTCACGCGGTCACTTGCAACGAGCGCAAAAGTTCCACGATCACTTCATTGGAGACGCTGAGTTTGTTTGCGGGCAGGCGTAAAGTGTGGCCGTGTTTTTCTACCATGCCGCGTGAAGCGAGTTCGCCGCTTTTTTCGGCGAGGCTGACTCCATATTCACGTTCGATGCGGCCGAGATCGATTCCGGAAAGTTGGCGCAGGCCAAGGAACAATTCCTCTTCGAGCGCGAGTGCCGATGTGAGCGTATCAACAGATTCGATGGCGCTCTTTCCCTCGGAAATCGCAGCAACGTAGGCAGCAGCGTCATGGCGATTGGCCCAGCGCTGGGAGCCGGAAAAGGAGTGGGCCCCCGCGCCGAAGCCGAGATACGGCTCGCGCTGCCAATATTTGAGATTGTGCCGTGACTCAAAGCCCGGCTTCGCCCAAT
>Ga0210406_10006501_pt1 | contig 12109 bp, 8 predicted proteins | sample IncBWC30MmetaG_FD_155454 | JGI IMG/M metagenome (GOLD analysis project Ga0210406, IMG submission 155454) | Forest soil microbial communities from Barre Woods Harvard Forest LTER site, Petersham, Massachusetts, United States - Inc-BW-C-30-M | ecosystem: Environmental > Terrestrial > Soil >...
AATCTTGGGCGGCAGCTTCTGAAGAGTCGGTAGAGCGATGAAGTCAACCTTTTCAAAGGTTTCGTGAAGAGCTTGTTGCCACGCCGCTTGCCTCCGTACAACACTCTGGTAGTTCGTCGCGAAATCGAATCCACCCAAAGCGATTATTGCCTTGGTCCTGGCACTTATTCCTACGAGTTTATCGAAGTATTTTCGATCGCTGATCCAAACGCCGGCTGCCGCCAGTGTGTTCCCATCCTTCTTGGCCTGGTCCCACTTCTCTTTAAATACCTGGTCCAATGGGACGACTTCAAATTGTGCTCGAACCAGAGCCTCATCAATTGCTTGATCGATCTTCGGGTCGGTACCGCTCAGGTAGAGCCTCCCGATTCTGATCTTTTTGCCCGAAGGCTTGGCGGCGACCGCTGCTCGGTACCGGGCGACAAACCCATTCTGCAAAAGATCCATCCCTTGAACGACATGATCCACGTCTTTAGCCATGGGGCCAACGGTATCCAGATATCTTGGTTCAACGGGAAACACGCCCTGCAAAGACACCAGACCAAAGGTGGTCTTCAAGCCCACGATGCCGCAACAAGCCGCGGGAACGCGGATAGAACCCGCCGTATCCGTTCCCAGGGCAATATCTGCAAGTCCGTTAGCAACCGCCACCGCCGAACCGCACGACGAGCCCCCCGAAATAAAATTGCTGTGTTTGTTCAACGGACTTATCGGAGTCCCAAAGAAATCGTTGATGCCTGAGGGAGCCACCGCTAATTCGCTTAGATTCGTTTTCCCCACGATCTGAACATTTCTGGCTCGCGCTATCATCAAGCATGCGGCATCGCTCGTCGCAGGCTGGCCGGTTTCGGCAACATATGCGGAACCAGCCGTGGTGACTACACCTCTCATGTCTATCAGATCTTTGACGGCCAGGCGTAAACTTCCACTCTCCTTGCAAGGAGGCCAGTAACGGATAAACGCGTGATCATACGAGTAGCTTGCCGACGGTCTTTCCCAGACCCCGCAGCTGTCTAACAATGTTACTAACAAAAGCCCTACCACCATTGATCGAGCTTTCACGTAGGAACTCCCTCCTCAGCCAAGAATTCAAACAGATCGCTCTCCCAACTTGATTTACTGGCCTGATATGCGCCGCATCCCCCGACCCGACTCTGCAAATTCGGACTACTGGAACTGTTGATAACAACGACGCGAATCGCTTGCCACTCCCTGGATCTTTTTAGCACACGGCCGAAGTCGATACCACCCATTCCAGGTAATTCCGAATCCACCACAATCAGGCTATAGGGAATATGAGCTAAGAGACGAAGTGCTTCCTCAGCGCAATTTGTACCGTGCACCAACCAACCGCGCTCTCGCAGAAGCGCCATTATCGAGTTCCGAAAATTGGCAACTTCCTCGACAACCAACGCAAATGAGAAGTCGATTCGATTTTGGTCAGTTCCAGTATTCCAGATTCGACTATGCATACGCGCTTCCTCCAAGTCATACTAACAGAATCAGGCAGAAATGTTTCACCTCAGGGCATAGCGATTAGCGAATTCCCAACAATCCTGTTATCTTTCGTATGCGCGCTCTCCATCTCGCTTTCCTCGCTGAGCGGAGATCGCTTCGATATAGCATCTCGCCTATCAGCAGCGGAAAGTCGCTGAGCGTGTTGGTGGTCGAAAAACGGTAAGTTTCGTTACGGTGCGCAAATTGAGTTCGGGATAACATGTCGACCTTTCCAGTTTTGTGGCCGCAACAATCGATATCAGCCGGCCTTAATTCGCTTTCACTACAAAGCGCCTGCTTAACCGGCGGCCACTGGAAAACGTCTACTACCTCGATCGCACATCGCTATTGTACTTTTGGCCATTGGTCTAAGGTGCAATTGAGCCCTGCGTTAGGTTGCCTAGATTCGCGGAGACGCCAAAGCATCCCGGCTTCACGAAATGAACCGATCCCAATCATATAACGGAAGAGCGGACAGACATTGGCTATCTCAACTATTAGATGACGCAGCCTTCCCCGCACTATCACTCGCGGTCGCTGTAAGCCAACTGAACATCGCACACCAGGAAAAGGATGCTCCGCGGCAGCTACGCCGGCAATCCAACGAAGTTCAGCTAGACAATGGTTTCGCTGAAGGCACCGATAAATATCGCGCAGGCGCTCCAACGGAAAGTTCTCGGTTCAAAGAGAAAACCGGGTCGGAAAAAGAATTAACCCAGGATCAATAACGACTATGGAAATCTTCATCTTTCTCTGGAGTCTTTTTCTAGTTCTGATGCTCATCGCTGCTTGGTCCTCTTGGGACAGCCCTCCTCCGCACTAGAGAATAATATGAAAACCTGTTACTATTTAGTTATATTACTAGCAACGTCGCTCTTCGGGAGCGTAGGGTCGGCTTCGGAGACTAGAGTGATCATCAATTTATCTGATCAGAGAGCCTGCCTCGTCCAACAAGGTAGGATCACACTGGTTTCTCCGATCGCATCAGGTAAGCCTGGTTGGTCGACGCCGACGGGTACCTTTAGAATTTTCAACAAGGATATCGACCATCGGTCGCGTAGCTTCGGGTTGGTTGTCGACGGTTACGGAAGAGTGGTGAACCCAAATGCTACTTCCGGCAGTTATGTACCGAGGGGCTGCCACTATGAACCCGCGCCGATGCCGTACTTCATGGAATTCAGCCCGGCTGTTGGGATGCACGCCGGTTACCTGCCGGGATATCCCGCGTCCCATGGATGTGTACGGATGCCGCGCGATCTGGCAGTGCTGTTTTTCGAGCGAGTCCCAATTGGAACGCCGGTCACGGTCGTCGGCAGCACAGACAGCCTGACTCACATCCGACGAGCTCTTCCGGTTTTCGCTACCGGTTCATATGTGGTAGGTAACCGTTAATCGAGGCAGCGGACCAGGCCGAATGTGTTGGGTGTCGGCTCCCGAAGATCGTTCAGGTCAAATAGTTCGCCCAAGAGCAACAAACGAAAATAACGTGAATGCGATTCCGGCAGTAAAGAAGGGCCGATTACCCGCTGCCTTATGGGCGCTCGCGTTATGCTTGTTTGGCTTTGGCACAGGGGAATCTGTAGTTCCGGGTCTGCTGCTGAAAATTGCAAGTGACCTAAAAGTCTCGACTAGCAGCGCCGGACTACTGGTCTCCGGCTATGCCATTGGTGTCGTTATCGGGGCGCTTTTAGTCCCTGCCGTTACTCGACGACTGCCTCGAAAAACGGCCCTGCTTGTTCTCATGGGATGGTTTGTCGCGGGCAATCTAGTCTGCGCCCTCGCGCCCGGTTATGCGACGCTTATGTCTGCTCGAGTTATCACTGGATTATCCCACGCCGCCTTGTTCGGTCTGGGTTCTGTTATCGCCGCGGAGCTAGTCGCCCCTGACAAGCGAGCCAGTGCGATCGCCATTATGTTCAGTGGGTTGACCCTTGCTTACGTTCTCGGACTACCTCTGGGCACCTTTATTGGACAGACATTTGGCTGGCGGTTCACCTTCTGGACTATCACCTTCCTCGGCGTCCTGGCTATCACCGGCATCTTTGCGCTAGTTCCACGACTGCCTCTGGAGCACACACTCAGCATTCGCCAGGAGCTGTGGGTCGTACGTCGGCCACAGGTACTGCTCGGCTTCGCCATGACTGCCTTCGGCAATGGCAGTGTCGTCACGGTTTTGACTTATATTGCTCCTATTCTTGTTAAGAACGCCGGATTCACCGAGGCCGCCGTCAGTCCTATCCTGCTGCTATTCGGTGTCGGATTCGTGGTCGGCAACACCGTCGGTGGCAAGCTCGCTGACTGGCGCCTCATGCCATCCTTGCTTGGTATCCTCACTGCCCTCGCTGTTGTTCTTGCTGGGTTCACCTTCACCAGCCACTATAAGATCGCTACGCTATTGACGGTGTTCCTTCTCGGTGCAGCCGCGTTTGGTATCGTTCCCGGACTGCAGCTCCGTGTCGTGGATAAGAGCAAAGGTGCTCCTAACCTTGCCTCTGCCTTTAATATTGCTGCGTTCAACGTAGGCAGCGCTGGCGGCGCTTACCTCGGAGGAGTTGTCGTCGACAGCAGGTTTGGACTGAACGCTGTTCCGTTGGTAGCCGCGCTTCTCACTGCGGTAGCCATCTCTGTGACCGCTTTCAGCTGGTCTTTGGACTTCCGCACTAGATTACCGGTTCGCACTGCGCCGGCCTAACCGCCGCCTTCCATCCCCGCCTCGCCCTTGCGATGAACGACCTGATTAGCCTGCTCCTTCAACTAAAAGCGAACGTAAAATATCGGGTCAGTTCTCAAAGGCGAAAATGCGTTTCCAGTCGTTCTTCATGCTGATGACGGTCCAACCGTTCTTCGTCGCCTCGTCGTACAACGCCTGCGTGAAAGTGCCGACCTTGGTGTCCGGCAATCCTTGGGCGGGACCGTATGCATACTCGCGCTTCGCATCATCGTGGAGCACCAACATCGCAAGCCGCGGGCCGTCGCCGGCCTTGGTGTATTCCAGCATCTGACGATCGCCGGGCGAGTTGCCGAACGCTGCGTACGGCCGGCGGCCGATCATAAGGTGGATGCCCTCGGGCTTGCCGGCGTTGTTGTCGTTGAGCAGCAGCTTGGGTTCCTTGGTCAGGAACGGTTTGCCGTCTTTCTCGTAGCCATACTTCGTCCCGCCCATGGTACCGACCACCTGTTCGGGTGGGATCCCGTACACCCGCTCAGCGTACACCCGCACGAAGTCCTGGCCGCCGCCAGTCACGATGTAGGTCTTGAACCCGTTCGCGCGAAGATACTGCAGGACTTCCTGCATCGGCTGATACGTCAACTCGGTGTAGAGCCTGTCCCAACGCGGATGTTTGGCGGTCGCGAGCCACTCGCTTACTTCGGCGCTGAACTGGTCCACCGACATGCCTGTAAGAGTGATGGCTAGAATCTTCTCAAGGTCCTTCAGCGAGAGTTTCGCCATTGCCTCCCGGTTGCCGGAGAGGACACTTTTGAACGGCTCGATGTTCTTGAGTTCCGGTTTCTTTTCTACCAGCGACGGTACGCGCTCCAGACAATACGTCACCTGCGTGTACATCGGGTGCTCAACCCAGAGCGTGCCGTCCTGGTCAAAGGTGGCAATGCGGTCCTCGGGTGCGACATACTTGGGATTGGATTTGTTGTCGGTCACCTCCTTGACAAAAGCCAGGATGGCGTGTTTGGCGGGGCCGTCGTTCCACGATGGCAGTGGGTCCTGGGCTTTCGCGCTGGTGGCGCCTCCGACAACGAGCGTCAGCATGGCGACAGTTGAGAAGATCAATTTCACTAGTTGAGTCTTCATATTCGGCTTTTCTTTTGGGCATAGCCTTGTCTCTCGGGAGCGCTTCAGGCGGATCGTCCGTAAGCTATCGCTGCGGTCCGCGGTTCTGCTTGTTACCTGACAAGCTCCTCAGGACTTGAACTCCCACGCCTTGAGTTTTTTCCGAGCGGTCCCGAAGTTACCGAGTTGGTAAACGGACGCCGCCGCTGGCGAGAACGTGAACACCTCAAACGGTTCGGTGAGCATCTTCTTCAGGTAATCCTGGGAGGCGATACCGACGGTGACATGCGGATTGAAATCCTTGCCGCTTGCTTTCGGAACGAACGTCGCCACGTAGTCGATCGTCGGCTTATTGATGTCGGGATCCTTAGGCGTTGTGACGAACGCTGCCGCGGTCCCAGTTTCGGCCGCGAAAGGAGCAACTGCGTCGATCAATTTTTGTTGCAGCCTGAGCAAATCGTCTGTCGGCTCGACTACAATGCCCGCAAGGCCAATGTCCTTCCAGGGGATGTAGTAGTACTTGAACGCCTTCAGGCTCCAGCCGGCCGCCTTCTCGTCGACTAGAATCTTGCCGACCGCGTCGTAGACTTTGTCGAGGTCCACCGTATGGACGTAGCGCTGCAGCATCGAGATATGTGGATGGTGGGTCGCGTCCAGAACGAAGCCCTTCGGGAAGGCCTTACGCAGGCGAGCATTGACGGCCTGCGCGTGATCGATCATCGTTGTGTCCGGCTCCAACGCGATGTCGATGGCCGTGATGGGGTTTTGCTTCTCGCTAGGCGTCTCTGCATAGCCGAGTTGCGATCCCAGGATGCAGAGTGCGACCAAGACCTTCATGTATCTAAGAACGGGTCTCGAGACGATTTGCTTCTCCGCGTGGGCCCAGCGCAGCACACGTACGGTGACGTAAGGGTGCAAAGATTTTCTTTCGCCAGTGATGGCGACATCCTGCACGGACAGCGCGGCGATTGGCGGTGTAGTTTCCATGGTAGTAGGCATAAGAGTTAGTTTTTGTTTTTTCACTGCACCCTTCCCCTCACTCCGGAGCAGAACCGCTGCACCTCAGTTGTTCATGCACAGCGCTTAGAAGCTCGGCTGCCACCAGCGGTTTTCGCAGGCAGATGGTCCCCGAAATTCGCGAGGCATGCTGTCGTACAGCCTGCCCATCCCCTGCCGTGATGAAGATCACTGGTGGACGCCCGCCGCGTTCGCAGAGGCGGTCGAATAGCTCAACCCCCGATATTCCCGGCAAATGAATATCGAGGATAAAGCACGCATGCGGCTCGGGGTGGGAATTTGCGAGAAAGTCCTCCGCCGATAGAAACGCCTGAGTCGCAAAACCGGACGCCTGCAGCAACCGTTCCAGAGCCCGGTTGAGGCTGGCGTCGTCCTCGACAATCGCAATGCTTTGTTTGCTAGCCAGCATTTTTGATGACAGCGTGCCTCATCAACAATGCATAGCTCCCGACCATATTGATATTGTCAATTCGGGCAATTTGCGTGTGCCCAGGATCTTATTATAAATCTGTTTGCTCCAGTTCAGCCTTTGGTCGCGCTGGACGCCGGTTTGATCTGAAAGAAGTCGCTGAGCCACTCCACTACACGGCCTAACTCGGCCCCCGATTGCACACCCATCTTATGCATTACTTGGCTCCGATGGGCTTTGACCGTCCGTTCGCTGACGCCGAGCACATCCGCAATCTGCTTATTTGGCAGGCCGCGGACGACTAGCACAAAAACCTCACGCTCACGTGGCGACAAGCGATCATAGCGAGCACCCCACTCCCGCTGCTTTCGTCGCGTCTCTCGGTCGGCAGCCCCGCGGGCCAACGCCACTTGGATCGCGGCAACCAAATCCTCTCCTCGAACCGGTTTACTAAGAAAATCCACTGCCCCTTTTTTCATTGCCCGTACTGAGGAGGAAACATTGCCATGGGCTGTTAGAAAGACCACCGGTAAGGGCTCCTCCGCTTGGGCCAGGGCCTCTTGCAATTCCAACCCACCCGGTCCCGGCATCTGAAGATCCAGCACGGCGCAACCAGGAACATCCGAACGGCGCCGTTTGAGGAACTCTTCCGCCGAATCAAAGCATTGGACTTCATAGCCTTCGGCTTGGAGTCGACGGGACAACGCCCGGAGAAAAGGTGGGTCGTCGTCAACCAAATAGATGACCGGCGTTCGATCGCCCTCCTCCCCGCTCTTGCCGCTCACCATTTCGGGGGTCATGCGGATGTCTCCTCTTTAATATCGCACTGCCGGTGACTAACCAGAACTTGGCCAGCGCCGTCCTTCCTCCGGCCACGACACAGCACCAATCCGGCGTCTTTATGCAATGACTCCAGACAGTAGGTTGAAAGGTCCGCCATCCCGATACTTTGCTGAACGTGATTGCACGACTTCCAATGGAGCCCCTCTTTCCTCGTCGCAATGCGTCCGGCCAGCGACGCGCTTCAGTAACCAAGACCTATTCGAAGCAATGGATCGGGGGGATTTCACAACCGTTAATTGGCGGCAACGCCATCATGTAGAATACTGACCGCCAGCGAACAGCGGAAAGTCACTGAGAGTGTTGGCAGTTGAAAAACGGTACGTTTCGTTACCGCGTGCAAATTGAGCTCGGGATAGCATGTCGACCTTTCTAGTGTTGTGGCATACAAAAATCGATATCACCCGGCATTAATTCGCTTTCACCACAAAATGCCTGCTTAGCCGGCGGCCATTCGCTAACGTATACTACCTCGGTCGAATGCCGCTATTGTACCTTAGGGCATCGGGCTAAGGTACAATTGAGCCCTATGTCAATGCTTTCACCGGCAAGTCAAACTCAAAAGTGGCTCCGCGATCAGGATTGCGTGTCACCCGGAGATGACCGCCGTGGTTCTCAATGATCGAGCGCACAATGGCAAGCCCCATGCCCATGCCCTTTGGTTTGGTCGTGAAGAAAGCATCAAACAGTCGCGGCATAATTTCGGGCTCTATGCCCTTTCCGGAGTCGCGAACCGAGACCCGGACGCACCCGGCTTCGGGCTGCATTGCACGCATCTCCACCTCACGCGGTCCGCTGACACTCTCGCAGACGGAATCGACCGCATTTACGACGAGATTCATTAATGCCTCAATAAGCTGTGTCCGGTTGCCTATCACGGTCGGGAGCGCAGCCGACAGCTCGAACTGCAGAGTAACCTTCTTGGCCGCAGCGTCCGCTCTGACGATTCGGTCGACATCATAGAGAATCTGCCGGATGTCGATTGCAGACATCTGTACTTCGTCTCGTTGAAAGAGAGCCCGGACATTTCGGATAATATCAGCCGCCCGAGCGTTGTCCTGGATAACATCATCGATGGCGGCTTTCACCTTGCTCAACTCTGGCTTTTTTGCGGCAAGAAAAATTTGCGCAGCCTCCGCATTAGCCCGAACTGCCGCCAGCGGTTGATTCAATTCGTGAGCCAGCGAAGCGGTCAAACCTCCCATCATTTCTGCGCGCGATACCTGACGTATTTCCCCCTCCAGACGGCGAATCCGCGTTATCTCTTCTTCGGCTCGTTTACGGTCAGTGATGTCCACTATAACCGTCGAGAAGAAGGCGGACTCGTTCCCCCTGGCCGGAACAAAAACAGCGCTGACATCCGCCCATATGATACTGCCATCTTTGCGCCGATAGCGCTTCTCGATACGGTAAACGCGTCGTTTCCCCTCTACGGTCTCTGCTAAAATCGCTTCACTGGCGGCGCGGTCCTCTTCATGAGTGACTTGAGAGACGGTGAGCGTTTGGAGCTCCGCCTCGGTATAGCCGAGCATTTTCTGAAGAGCTGCGTTTGCCCTGATGTAGCGGCTATCCGGAGCAATCAGGGCAATGCCCGCCGATGAATTCTCAAACAGCCTTCGCCAGCGCTCCTCACTGGCACGCAGCGCTTCTTCGGCCGTGATCCGTTGGCTGTTCTCGTCCCAGATTTCACTGTATAAAGTGGCGTTTTCCAGAGAGATAGCGGCCTGTGAAGCGAGTAGTTTTAGCACCGCGAGACGGTCCGGAGTGAACACACGGACTGTCAGGTTATTTTCGAGATAGAGGACACCGACCACTTTCGCCTGGTTGATCAACGGCAAGCAGAGAATTGAACGGGCATGATGTTGACGGATGTACGGATCGGCGGAAAACGGATTCTGAGCTGAGGCATCGTCAAGAATCACGTTCTCGCGGGTGCGCATAACATAGTGCACGATCGACTCTGGCACTTCAGCCTCGGCCGCAAGAGATTCTATTAAACGCACGATAATTGTGTCGCCGCTGGTGGTGGCTTCGGCCTCTACCCGCTGCTCAACACCTCGGGGAAGAATCAACAAACCGCGCTCAGCACCCGCGTGCTCAATCGCTGTGCGCATAAGCGTGTCGATCAGCTTCTCCAGCACGATCTCGCTCGATAGTGCCTGCGAGACTTTGATAATGTTAGCGAGATCGAGTTGTTCGACCGCTGCCTCGATCGTGCTCGTCGGACCGGGCACTGGCTCTTGCTCTCTAAGGTGTGGATACAATTCGTCGAGTTGTCGAACCTTAGCAGTGGCTCCCCAACGAAGATAGCAGTACCGGGCATCCTGAAAATAAGCATACGCTATCTTCTCAAAGCCGCGTGCCAGGTAGAAGCGCGCGGCGAGTTCGTTTGCGAGCGCCTCATTGTGAACAAAACCGTTTGCTTGAGCTGAGCGAATCGCCTGTTCGTAGAGACTCTCGGCATCCAGCGTGCGCCCCTCGACTCGTGCAATCTCCGCTCCAACCAGCGCTGCGCGATTCTCGAAATTCTCAGGGCAGTTCTCGGCGAATAATCGGAGCTGTCTGTGATGAGCGGCCAGCGCGTCGAAGTGCTCCTCCTTCGCTAAAGCTTCGGAGGACAAGTGCTGGCGCTCCGCGCCCGCTGCCGAATCGCAGAACGCGGCTTGGGCAAGCGCGCCGTAAAATTCGTATTCCGCCGCTTCAAATACCGCCGTTGATGTCCAAATCACGCGCTGCGCCCTCGATGCTGCGTAAATGGCCGAAGCGTAGTCGCCGGCCAGAAAGCGCGCTTGCAGTTTTCGGACCCAATACCCACACTCGGACACCGCGGGAGCCGGGCGGTTTGCAAAATGGTCCTCGAACCGAAGTTCATCAAACTCTCCGTCATCAAAGGACCCGAATTTCGGCGTCAATCCACGGAGGGTTCGGATTAGCCCGATCTGCACGTTGATGATGTCAACGATGAGACCGAACCGGGCTTTCTTGGCAAACTCGAGACCATACTCAGCTTGACGCTGCGCTTCAGGGAGTGGATCGCCCGCCGCAAGCAAGTTTGTATTTAGGTTGTCGCAACTGTACGCTGCCAGCGTGAGATCGCCGATTTTGGTCGCGGCATCAAATGCGCGACGCATCAGGTCTCGGCAGGCTCGGACATGTTTCGTCCATGGGACAACAAATTGGGCAAACCAATGATAGGTCCGTGCCTGGAATCGCTCTAAACCGCGTTTTTCAACCAGTTCATAGCCGAGCTGAGCGAATTGAAACCCTGCTTTGTAGTTGCCAAAGTGCGGTCCGGCTATCCTGCCGAAGAATACATAAGCGACACATGAGCCGTCACCATGGCCTCGTTCCAGGCTAAGATTAACCGCGCGACAGACTGTCATAGAAAGAAGATTCGCCTGACTCGCGTGCAAAGCCGGAGGCAAGACCTTGGTCAGCACATCAAGCGTCACGAGAGATATCGGGTCGCTCATTAAGGGTAAGTCAATGAGCTCCTCGATCGTGCGGTTCCCAAGGTTAATCCAGATGCGCTCGTATTCGCGTCGCGCTTCCTCATCTGTCAGTTCAGGCGACCAATCAACGCCTAGATGCCGTAGGTAGTCGAGGCAGACCGCAACGGCAAGATCGCTCTGCTCTAGGGCCGTGTACACGTCGATGCGCAAGCATGCGACAGCGGCTAGTTCGACAGTGTTTGCGGCGCGGGACGAAAGTGTCGCCAGGCGTTCTGCCGCAGCTGCCAGTGCACCTGTCAGGAACTCGCATTCAGACGTGTGCAACTCGAGGGCAAATGTGAGCTCAGGCCGGCGCTGCCAAGTGTCCTCTGCCAGTAGCGCCAGACCCGCAGTAAGATAGTTCAGTGCTGAGATGTAGGCCGTCGAAGCCTTGGCGCGCCGGCCCGCGATTAGGTTTAGCTCGGCGAGCTGGTCGCGTTCCTCTCTCGAGTTAATCAGGGCCGCCCCGCGATTGAGTTGATTGACGATTTCGAAGATAGCCTCCTCACGCCTCTCTAATGGAGTGTAGGCGTTGAGCAGCCCCCCTATGCGCAGGTGGGCCTCTGCGCGTAGTTGTTCTGGGATCAGTGAATAGGCTGCTTCTTGGACTCGGTCGTGCACGAACTTGCAGAGATCCTCCACCCGCACAACATACTCCAGACGCATAGCCTCCCACAGATCCGAGTGGAGCTCGTCCTCCGATGTCTGGTTAACGATGGAAAGCGTTGTGATCTTGGCGCTATTTCCAAGGCAAGCAAGCTGCTGCAAAGTCTTCTGAGTTTGGCGTGGCAGGCGGTTCAACTTTCCAACCATGAGGTCTACCACGCTACCGGTGTAACCCTTCTCATGAATCCGACTGAGGTCCCAAGCCCATCGCCCGTTGCCACGATCGAAGGTTAGCAACCCCTCCTCAGCAAGCGCAGAGATAAACTGAATAGCGAAAAATGGATTACCGGCAGTCTTGTCGTGCACGATTTGCGCCAGCGGAGCGGCCCGCTCCAGTTCGCAATGAAGAGCATCCGCAATGAACTGTACCAAGTCCTTACAGGCTAAGGGCGCGAGGATGAC
>Ga0210406_10006502_pt1 | contig 12106 bp, 13 predicted proteins | sample IncBWC30MmetaG_FD_155454 | JGI IMG/M metagenome (GOLD analysis project Ga0210406, IMG submission 155454) | Forest soil microbial communities from Barre Woods Harvard Forest LTER site, Petersham, Massachusetts, United States - Inc-BW-C-30-M | ecosystem: Environmental > Terrestrial > Soil >...
CAACGAACTCACCACAGAAACCTGGTCCCGCGTATTCAAAGAAGCCGCCGAACTCGGCGTCCTGCAAGCCGACCTCACCGGCGGCGAACCCCTCGCCCGCACCGACATCCTCGAACTCGTCCGCGCCGCCCGCAGCGCCGGCCTATACGTGAACCTCATTACGTCCGGCCTGCCGCTGGACGAAGCGCGCCTCGCAAAATTGCTCGATGCCGGCCTCGATCACCTCCAACTCAGCTTTCAAGGCGCCCGCGAAGAAACCGCCAACGAAATCTCCGGCACCAAAGCCCACGCACAAAAACTCCGCGTCCTCGACTGGCTCAAACAAGTTCGAGTCGCCGTGACGCTCAATTTCGTAATTCACCGCAACAACATCGACCAACTCGAGCAAATGCTCGCGCTAGCCGAGTCCTCCAGCGCCACGCGCATCGAATTCGCCAACGTTCAGTATTACGGCTGGGCCTTCGCCAATCGCGAACGCCTACTGCCCACGCGCGCTCAGCTCGATCGCTCCATCGACATACTAAAATCCGCGCAAGAGCGCCTGCGCGGAAAGATCCGCATTGAATACGTCGTCCCTGATTACTACGCGAAATATCCCAAGCCCTGCATGGGCGGCTGGGGACGCAAGCTAATGCTCATCACGCCGACCGGCGATGCGCTTCCCTGCCACGCCGCACAAATCATTCCTGAATTGCACTTCGACAACGTGAAGGACCGCAGTTTGCGCGAAATCTGGGAAAGCTCGGCAGCCTTCCAGAGATTTCGCGGCGAAGAATGGATGCAAGAACCCTGCCGCACGTGCGATCGCCGCGACCAAGATTTCGGCGGCTGCCGCTGCCAAGCCATGCTGCTGGCAGGCGACGCCTCCGCCACCGACCCCGTCTGCTCGCTCGCCCCCACGCGCGCAAACGTTGACGGGATAATCGCCGCGGCAAATAACAACACGCACTCCGAGCAAAATCTAACCACGCCCGCCTGGCTCTATCGCCCCAACCCCGCGTAATCATTCCCCGTACGGGCGCAGCAAGCTGCGCCCCAGCTTGCTCAGACCACGGCGGCCAGCGCACAACTCTAGTCCGTATGCGTGGCCGCTGCCTCAACGGGCCGCCGCAGCCGCATCACCACTCGAAACAAAAACACCAAGCTCCCCGCCAGCACCAGCAACCCAAAAACTCCCAATGTATACGGCGCTCCAATCCGCTTGGCCACTCCTCCCGCCAGCAATGACCCGATCGGCTGCACGCCCATGAACATCGTCGCGTACACGGCCATGATTCGTCCGCGCAATTCGTCGGGCACCCGTCGCTGAATAATTGTGTTCGTTGCCGCCATCTGTACCGTCGCCGAAAATCCCACCACAAACAGCACCACCATCGAAAGCCAGAACACGCGCGATTGCGAGAAAATGATCAATCCAATCGAGCACGCAATCGAAGTCCCCGCGATCCATCGCGCCAGCCCAGTAAACTCTGTCCGCGCCGCAAAATGAAGCGCTCCGAGAACCGCGCCCACACCCGCCGCGCTCATCAGCAACCCCAGCCCGCGTGGCCCGCCATGCAAAATTTCATCGGCGAAGACGGGCAAAAACACCGAATACTGCAAGCCCAGCAAGCTCAGCCAACTCAGCAACAGCAGCGCCGACCGTATCGGCAAATCGCTCATCGCAAACCGAAATCCCTGCAGCAAGCTGCTCCAGGGCGATTCCGTGCTCGGTTTTCGCTCCACTGGCGTGATTCGCATCGCCAGCAACGCAACAATCACCGCCAGAAAACTCACGCCATTCAAAAAGAAGCACCAGCCCTCACCAATCACCGCAATCGCGAAACCCGCAATCGCCGGCCCGACCACCCGCGCGCCGTTGAAGATCGACGAATTCAGCGCAATCGCGTTCGGCAAGTCCTCCTTACCGACCATCTGCACCAAGAACGCCTGGCGTATCGGCACATCAAACGCGTTCACAATGCCCACCAGAAACGCGATGATAATAACCACCCACGCGCCCCGCGCGTCGTGAATCGCGCCGCTAAGCGTCAATCCCGCGAGCAAAAACGCCAGGATCATCGCCGCCGTCTGCGTAACGATCACGCCGCGATGCCGGTCGTAACGGTCCCCGACATATCCGCCAACAGAAGCCAGCAACAAAATGGGAATTTGATTCGCGAATCCGAAAACGCCCAGCAGCGCCGCGGATTTCGTCAGCTTGTAGACGAGCCAAAGCTGCGCCGTGGACTGCATCCACGTGCCAATAAGCGAAACAAGTTGTCCCGCGAAGAAAAGTTGAAAATTGCGATGCTGCAGAGCGCGAAAGCGCGTGGACACGAGCCGAAAATTCCTCCGTGAATTGGACGCAGCACGCCACAACTGCGACGCGCGCAGTCATTCACGATGAAGCCCCTAGCCCGCCGTTGTCAATCCACCCAGTCAAGCAAGCAAAACCAATTTGACTGGACCGATTTTGTAGCGCCCGCTTTCTGTTTACCCTGAGCCTCGAAGGGCAGCGGGCGCTTTGGTTAGCGGAAATTTCTCCAAGGAAGGTCGAGAAAAAAACTACTGCTCCTGCGGCTGCTCCGGCGCGCCAATGTGCTCGTGACTCAAATCCCGCAACATCTGCCGGTCCTCATCGTTCATCCCGCGCGTAAACATCGGATCATTCAGATGCCGATTGCGCGCAGACTCCGGCATATTCTGCAGCACACCCAGCCGCTGCTGAATCGCCCGCTGCCGGTCCGAAGGCAACTGCTTCCATTTCGGCAGCACGTCATTGCGGATGTGATCCCGCTGCCCCGGCGTCATCTGCTCCCAAACGCGCGCGCGGTTGCGAAGATCCTGCTGCTGCTGCGGTGGAAGACTGCGCAATCGTTGTTCGTTCTGCGCTAGCCGCTGACGATCCTGCGGCGACATGTTGCGCAGCCGATCCTGCACGTTAGGCGGCGGAACAGCCGGCGCTTGCCGCCGATATTGATTTTGCGCGCGGTCATCGCGCTGCGCATTATTACGCGGATCATTGCGCGAGTCGTTGCGCGGATTTTGATTCGACCGAGACCGATCTTGACTCGAGCGCTGCCTATCCGCAGATGGTTGCCGGTTCGCATTCCGGCCAGGAGGGTCGTTCTGCGGATGATACGACCCCGGAGGCCTGTTATTCTGCGGCGCTCGGCTCGGCTGCGGAGGTTGCTGTTGTCTTGCCGGTGGCGATTGCTGTCTTGCCGGTGGCCGGTTGTTCGACTGCGCCTCCGCGCAAGGCACAACCATAGCGGCGCTGAGTCCCAGCCCGCACAACCACACACCGAATTGGAGCCCAACTTTCATCTCAAAGTTAATCGCAAAATCGAACGCCGTTACATCGAATGACCGCAGCTACATCGCCTGATTGCCGTCAACCTCGTCCGAATCATCGCCCTGCACCGGCTGCGGCAGGTCTTCGAGCGGCTCGAAATTCGCCAAAATGTCGTAATTCTCCAGCACCGACAAATCGTTAGGATCAATGTTCGCCGGATTCATCGCGACATTCTGAGAATTCCCAGGCGTTGTCGGCGCCGGCCGCGAGCCAATCCAAATCGTCGCCAGCAGCAACATCGAGGCCGCCAAAGCCGCTCGCGGCGATGGCGCAAATACCGCCCACCAGCTCTGCTTCACCGGTTCTGCAGCCACACGCGCCCGCACCCGCGCATCAAACGCGCCCGATGGCTCAATCTGCGGCAGCTCATCCAGCAATCCCGAAACCGCCCGAAACTCGCTCACGCGCACGCGGCACGACGAGCAGTCCGCAAGATGCGCCTCCACTTCGCGCTGCTCGCTAACCTTCAGTCGCCCATCCACATAAGGCAACATCTGCTTTTCCATTCGACTACAACTCATGATTCCCATCCTTCTACTTTTAAACTCTTAAACTTTTTTACTCTCTCACTCTTCTCTATCAGCCCTTCGCCACCAACGGCGCCAACTCCACTCGCAGCGTCTCGTACGCCCGAAATAACAGCGACTTCAGCGCGCTCTCCGAACAAGACAAAATCTTTGCGATCTCTCCGTAATCCAGCTCCTGATACTTGTGCAGTAGCACCGCCGCCCTTTGCTTCTCCGGCAGCTTGTCGATCGCGTGTTTGATCATCGCCTTACGCGCTTCCTCCACCAGGTGCTGCTCGATATCCGGATGCTTGTCCGCCACGTCCAGCATCCGTTCGTCCCCGTCTTCCGCATCCGCGGTCACCGGTGCATCCAGAGAAAGTTCCATTCGCTGATGCCGCGTATCCCGCAGTGAGTTGAGAGCGAGATTCGTCGCAATCCGAAACAACCACGTCGTAAACTTCGCGCTCGGCACGTAATCCGCCCGTGCCCGGTACACCCGAATGAAAACTTCCTGCGCCAAATCCTCCGCCTGTTCCCGGTTCCTCACCATCCGGTACAGGAAATTGACCAGGGGACTTCTGTAGCGTTGGAGTAGAAGCGCGAACGACTGTTCATCGCCCGCCTTCACGTCCAGCATCAGTTGGACGTCGGACCTGGCCATAGCCGCCACACTGTACCAAACACTTGCGTTGTCAGAAAGTTGCGAGGCTAGGAAAAAAGGAAGTGAATCTGGGGCGAAATTACACTCGTACAAACCACTGTAGTATCAACAACATAGCAACTCCACCGAACACAAGCAATGCTGTCCGCCAGCCCGGTTCTCGGTTCACCTCCGGCAGCAGGTCCGTAGCCGCCACATACACGGTCACGCCCGCCGACAGCGGCAGCGCGTACCGCAGTTGCGCCTGCAGCACACTCGTCAGTAACACTCCCAACAATGTAGCAACTCCCAGTGCGCCCGCGGCTGCCACTGCATTCGTGCGGCTTTGCCCGCTCGCGAGCACTACCGAAGCTATCGTAAACCCTTCCGGCAGTTTGTGCAGAAATATCGCGATGAAAATTACCGTGCCCAGCCACGTCGAAACCAAAAATCCCGCCGCGATCGCCACTCCATCAAAAAATGTGTGAATTCCCAACCCGAACAGCACCGTTCGCGCCCGGTGATGCCCCATCATCTCCGTGTGCGTCTCTTCTCCAAAATGAAAATGTGGCGCAAGAATGTGCTCAAACAAATGCACCAGAAAATATCCGATCAGCACCAACACGTATGCGTTCTGCCCGCCAATCCGCACCGACTCCGGAATCACATCGGTAAACGCCACCGCCAGCATGTAGCCCGCGCCCAGCGCCATGAAGTAGTGCAGGAACCGCCGCGGCCAATCCCGCTGCACCAGAAACAACCCGCCAATTAAATTTCCCGCCGCAGCCACAACCCCAAGCCCCGCTGCCATCCCCACTCGCGCTGAAATTTCGTGTGTCATGAACTGTAGCGCCGGGCGGAGTCTGCGGAGCCCTGCGGCTTTTCTCTCAACCTCTGCTCGATTGTGTTGTTTTCTCGCGATCGTCTCTTGCGGCCGCCGTTATCCCGAATGCCGGAACAAAATCACATCCCCTTCTTGCACCAAATATTCTTTCCCCTCCAGCCGCACCTGCGCCTTCTCCCGCGCAGCCGCAACACTCCCCGCCGCCAGCAAATCGTTCCACCGCACCACTTCCGCGCGTATAAATCCCTTCTCGATATCGCTATGAATCGCCCCCGCCGCCTTCACCGCCGTCGACCCCTTATGTATCGTCCACGCCCGAACTTCCGGCTCCCCCGCCGTAAAAAACTGAATCAGCCCCATCAAGTCATACGTCGCGCGAATCAGCCGGTTCAGCCCCGGCTCCTTCAATCCATAAGAAGCCAGCAGCTCCGCCGCTTCCTTCTCCTCCATCTCCGCCAATTCCGCCTCAAGTCGCCCGCAAATCGCGATCACCGCCGTATTCGGCCGCCCCTGCAGCGCTCCGAGCTTATGTCGCTCGACCGCCGTGTCCAACTCCGCTGCTTCGTCATCCCCCAAATTCAGCACAAAGAGCATCGGCCGCTGCGACAAAAACAAAAATCCGCCAATCGGCTTCCGCTCCTCCGGAGTCAACTCCAATTCGCGCAGCGGCTTCTCCGCCTCGAGATGCGCCTTGCACTTCTCCAGCACCGTCTTCTCGAGTTCCAGCAGCGGCTCTCTCTTTTTCTTCAAATCTTTTTCCAGCTTCTCCAGCCGCCGCGTAATCTGATCGTGGTCCGCAAGAATCAGCTCCAGCTCCAAATTCGTAGCATCCCGCAGGGGATCAATGCTCCCCGCCGCATGCGGCACGCTCGGATCATCAAAAACGCGAATCACATGCGCAATCGTGTCCACGTCGCGCAGCGAAGCCAGCGCATCCCGCGTCCGCTCCTTCTGCATCCCGCCCAAATCCACATACTGCACCGTGGCATAAGTAATCTTCTTAGGGTTGTAAAGCTTGGCGAGTTCCACCAGCCGTGGCTCCGGCACCTTAGCGACGCCGACGTGCGTAGCCTGCGACGAAGCCTTGCCCTCCACCGCCGCCCGCGTCAATATCCGAAACAGCGTAGTCTTCCCAACCTGCCCCAGCCCAATAATTCCCGTCTGCATAAACCCGAAATAGTAGCACACCGCTCTCCGCGGCCGTTCCGTTGGCAAACGCGCCTCATGGCCGAGTTTCGTGGGTTCATCAGGCGCTACTCGACTAAGCGAGTTCCTCTATTGGGTCGATTGTTACTGCTGTTAGTGCGATGCGACAGAGCGGACGGCTGCAATCGTCCAAATCAACATGGTCCCGATAGTCATCACAATCAGGAGCACAGAGGATGCTGATATTAGCAAGTTCGCGGGAGGTTTCTCGTTGGACTCCGGCCATTGGCAACCACAGGAATCGCATTCCCAAAGACTACGAGAATGTGGCAGATGCCCGCCAAGGAAGGCACGGGTGTAGTCCACTGGCTTGTTCAATCCCTGGAAGGAGATTTCGAGTGACCGGCACTTTGGGCAGCGGGGCTGCTGATACTCCCCTACTCCTTCCACGTCGAACTTCTCTGGAACACCTTGACTTAACAAACTCGCAGCCGAATCAGCATCAGCCTTTCTGACGCAAAGTTTGACACCACCGAGCAGGTTGGACCAAAACCAGTCCATCCGAATTGTGTTCTCATCCGCCAGGGAACATTCAACACCCGCCGAGTCAAGAAGTCCACGGAAGAGGAGCGCGGGTGACAGATCTCGAAATCTGCGGAGGACTAGAAACCGCTGGTTCTCGTATTGGGAATCAGAGGTTGCCATTCCGAGCCAAATGTATAACGGAGAGAGCCGCTATGAAAGTAAAAGACCCTCGAGTCGCACGATAGAGTTATTAACCTGAGTGGTGAAACCTTGACGTGTAGTCGGCGTCCCGTAAAACTACAGTGCTATCATCGAAGGAGCACCCGCGGAGTCGGCCCGTAAGCCTTGATAGGAGGTGATTATGCTCGATACGCGCCGCTACTTCCTTAAAGGCCTCGCCGGAATCTCCAGCTCATTCCTCCTCTTTCAATCTTCACCGCCAATACCAGCACCCAGGCGCAGGGTTCCAGTTGATCCGCCAACACCGGCCGAAAAACAGGACACCGACACTCCCGTCGACAACTCCAGAAACGTAAAGCGCGCACAACTGCAAGCCCAAGAAAAACAATTCCGCGAAACCATGGCCCACCTCTTCACAAAAGTAAGCGACCTAAAGCTCCAAGTCGACGCCCTCCACCCCTCCCAAGTATTTTCGGTAGCCATCTTCAAGCAAACCCAAGAAATCGAAAAGCTAGCCAAACAACTAAAAACCTACGCCAAGTCGTAGTCTCGATTTCCCGCCGTTGTAGCGCCCGCTTTCTGAAGCGGGCTTCGGTGTATGAACAGGCACAGGTTTCCGGCTAGAATGCCACCGATCCTAGTGGGCATTTCCAAGAACATTCGCCTATCAGCACCGAGCTACATTGGCCGGCAGCATTACTTCGTCACACTTTGTTCCTTCCACCGCAAAAAGACTCTTGTTGATGCACGCCGTGCTTCATGGCTAGTGGAAGTGCTTCGCAACGTGTGCGCAACTCGCAACTTCGCCGTTCACGCGTATTGCCTAATGCCCGATCATTTTCATTTGCTCGCAGAGGGATTAGAACCAACGAGCGACCTTCTAAATTTGGTCAAGACGTTCAAACTGAAAACGAGCCGAACATATTTTAGCCAAACATCTCAAAATCTCTGGCAGCATAAATTCTACGATCATATTCTCCGCCCAAACGAATCGCCCGAGTCCGTTGCGTGGTACATCTGGCAAAACCCTGTACGTAGGGGCCTCTGCGCAACGCCCCAGGAGTATTCTTTCAGTGGCGCCTTCACCTCAAGAATCCCTCGTACGCATCAGCCCACCAATTCTTGGCTTCCTCCCTGGAGCGAGCCGCCTCTGTAGCGCCCGCTTTCTGAAGCGGGCGCTTGTACTTGCTTTCTCCTAATGCGGTCTGCTGTTCATGAAATCAAAGAGGCCCGCCTCAGAAGGCGGGCTCTACAACTGCGATCTCGTCTGGTCGCTATGTTAGAATCTTGCTCTTTCTTCTATGTCTCTACCCTTCGACCTAGCCGAAGCCACCCGACACCTCTCCGCCGCCGACGAAAAACTCGCCACCCTCATCGCCGAAACCGCCCCATTCCACACCGACGCCGACGCCGCGCAATCTCCCTACGAAGCCTTGATGGAATCCATCGCCTACCAATCCATCTCCGGCAAAGCCGCCGCCACCATCTTCGCCAGAATAAAAGCCCTCAGCGGCAACGGCCGCCCTCCCTCGCCCGACCAAATGCTGAAACTCCGCACCTCCACGATGCGCAAAGCCGGCCTATCCGGAGCAAAAGTCCTCGCCATGAAAGACCTAGCCCGCAAAACCATCGACGGCATCGTCCCCACCCGCGAGCAAGCCGAAAAAATGTCCGACGCCGAGCTAGTTGAGCGCCTGGACTCCGTCCGCGGCATAGGCGCCTGGACCGTCGAGATGTTCTTAATCTTCAACCTGGGCCGCCCAGACGTCCTCCCCATCCACGACCTGGGCGTAAAAAAAGGCTGGTCCGTAACCTACGGCAAGAAACACATGCCCAAACCCAAAGAGCTCCTGGCCTTCGGCGAGCGCTGGCGCCCCTACCGCACCATCGCCAGTTGGTACATGTGGCGAGCCTTCGAGCGCGCCGGCTCCGCCACCACCAACAAAATCCTAAAAGCCAAAGTAAAAATAACAAAGCGCCGCAAGCGCACCATAGTCGTAATCAAACGCCGCAAACGAAGGTAGCTCTGCTGGTTCGTCGGCCTACTCCGAAACTCTGTGCTCTCTGCGCCCTCTGTGGTAAAACTCACGCGTTTCGCCCGTAAATTATCCTGGAATGTAGTTACCAAAATGTGTATACTCTGAAGCGTAGAAACGTGCGTCTGAAAACCGCGGCAGCTTATCGAGCTAGCCGCTTTTTTGTTTCTGCCTAGGGCTATCAGACTGGGGGTAGCGTGCAGCGGCGAATCGCACTTTTCGGATTGATACTGACGATGAGCTGTTTAATGACTGTGGCGATGGCACGTGCACAGAGTGCTCCGCAGCGCCTGCGTCCAGACGAATACGCCAGCGTTGCACTCATCTACAATCAAGAGCTTTCCGCGCTCGGAAACAGAGCTCTCTACCCGACATGCATTGACCTGGCGGCCGGGATGCCCATCAAGCCCCTCCTTCAATATTTGCGGAAGGGTGGATTTGAAGTCAGCGACCCAACTGTGTGTGAGCCCGCGACAGCCCGAGGTGGGCAGCGTCATCCCAAGGACTATCCGCACGGACTCCGGATTTTTATTGATAAGCTTCAGCGTGATCCCGAGGGACGCATCAGTATGCACGTAGCCAGCGACGATCTTACTCTTCGGCCCGGCGAGCACGTCGGTACAACTCTACGGCAGGGAACCTACGTTTTTAAGCAGAACGAGCACGGGGAATGGCAAATCACTAGCTACGCGAAGGGGTACGATTTCAAGGACGAGAAACAGGAATCAGCTAACTGCGACGCAAGCTAAGTTGCACAATTCCGGTGCACCAGTAAGTACCTTTAGAATGAACACTTGTAAAAGTGTATCAAAACAAAGGACTTTAACCGGCTGTAGAATCAACACTTACGAAAAACCCGGGGGGAGGGGGTCACGCAGTTCGTGGAGTGCGGCGGTCCGAGCGCCGCTCTCGAGCGTTTCGCGCAGGAAAGGTGTGTCAGTGCAGCTGGTTCACTTCCCGCACCATAAATAACATCGCCGCAAACCCAGCCAGCAGCACCCCGCTCTCCAGCGAAACCGAAATGCGGTGCAACCGCCCAAACTCCGCCAGCAGCGGACTATCCTCCGCCGTAGCCTGGATCGATCCCATCTGCACCCGCAGCATAGCCATCCGCGGACTAACCGCCACCTGCGAAATCACCGTAAGCCCAATCATGAGCACCACGCAGAGCACCACCGGCGTCACAAAGCTAGCAAACGTTCGCGTGCGCGCCAGCCGCGCCAACAAAAACACAATCCCGCAAATCACCCCAAGTAAATGCATCCGCCCCAGCGCAAATCCCACCATCGACCCAGCAGCATCCCGGCTACCCAAAATCCGAAACGCCCCCGGCGCCACCACAAAACTCAGGAATACGTCGCTCCCCAGCCACAAGCTCAAACCTAGAAACTCAATCGTACGAAGCAAATCTTGCATGCGCCCACTATACAAGAGCACTCCACGTGAACCAAAATGCACGCATGCTGAAACTGAGGTCTTCCCTCTTCGTAACCGGCGCCGTGCTTTTCAGCGCGCTCGCCGCTCCCGCGCAGCAACTCCCTCCGGCTCTGACGGCAGATCCTCTACCGGACAAGGAGTTTGCCGCAGCCGTAGAAGCGCCCGATGTCATGAGCCATGGGGCAAGGCTCAACGCCGTGTTCTATATCGCCTCAGGTCGCGGACCACATCCGACCGTGCTCCTGATGCACGGTTTCCCCGGCAATGAGAAGAATCTGGATCTTGCGTACGCCCTCCGCAGGGCCGGCTGGAATGTTCTGATACCCCACTACCGCGGCTCCTGGGGCAGCGCGGGAACTTTCTCCTTCGCGAACGCGATCGAGGACACACAAGCGGCGATTCAGTTCTTGCGCGATGCGGAGAATGTCAAAAAATACCGGATGGATCCGGAAAAGATTGTGCTGATCGGCCACAGCATGGGTGGATTCATGGCGGCTTGTGCCACCGCGCGCGACCCAGATGTTGCAGGCCTAGTGATGATCTCGGCTTGGAACATCGGCGCGACGATGTCCGGACCAAAGGAAACGCATCGGGTTGATATGATTCCGGCCGCGTCTTCGCGACTTGCGGGAACAACCCCCGCGGGTCTACAAGCCGAGGCGGAAGCCAACGCAGCGAAATGGAATTACTTGGACTACGCCGAAGCTCTCAAAACTCGCCCGGTGTTCATTGTGGAGTCGCACGATCGCAATCTGTCCGACAACAAAGCAATGAAGGATGCTCTGCAAAAAGGAGGAAATTCGCGAGTGGCGGAAATCTATCTGGAAACCGACCACTCCTACTCCGACCATCGAATCGCACTCCAGGTAGCGGTCCTGCAATGGCTGGACACTGTTGTTGCCCCCGTTTCTAAATAGCAAGTTCAACACAAGAACTGAACCTGGGCTGTCTGCTCCTAATCGATGTGCGAGAATCGAGGAGAATGGTGGGCGACAAAGGACTTGAACCTTTGACCTCTCCCGTGTGAGGGGAGCGCTCTAACCAACTGAGCTAGTCGCCCGGAATCAGCGGCACAATACGACACGCAGAGCCATGCCGTCATCTATGTTGTAGCAGGAAGAAGCTGAGTTTTCAACAATGCCCACCGCCACCTCTCAAACGGTTTCGCAGCTCCAGCGCTCCATCGCCCGCGTGATTTTCGGCAAGGAAGAAGCGATTCAGCTTGCGCTGATCACCCTGCTCGCACGCGGCCATCTGCTCATCGAAGATGTCCCCGGCGTCGGCAAGACCACACTCGCGCAAGCGCTCGCCAAATCGTTTCATTGCAGCTTCCAGCGCATCCAGTTCACTTCGGATTTGCTGCCCAGCGACGTGCTCGGCGTAAGCGTCTACAATCCCGAATCCCGCGAATTTGAATTTCGTCCCGGCCCGATTTTCGCCAACGTCGTGCTC
>Ga0210406_10006503_pt1 | contig 12105 bp, 7 predicted proteins | sample IncBWC30MmetaG_FD_155454 | JGI IMG/M metagenome (GOLD analysis project Ga0210406, IMG submission 155454) | Forest soil microbial communities from Barre Woods Harvard Forest LTER site, Petersham, Massachusetts, United States - Inc-BW-C-30-M | ecosystem: Environmental > Terrestrial > Soil >...
AAAAAAGTCATGGAAGATAATGCAGACAACCATGAGTGCATAGGTCAGGCGCCGCGAGAGAAGAATCGCGCTGAAAGAAAGCGGCAGAATATAGAGGTACCCTAGCGAAACGCCTTCCACCCGGTTGTCGGCGTAGGCGACGCATCCGATAGCAAGCACCACCACCAGGGACGCCCACCACGTGGAAGATTTCAGCGCAGCGATGGTTTCCGCGGTCACACGAAATAGCCATCCCTTGGCATATTCCGCACGGAGCGCAATCGTGCCGCCCGGATCATCGAGCGATCCTGCGGTTTTGCGAAGGCTGGTATCGGCCTCAAGGCTCGTTCCCATAGATTTACCCGCTGTTAACAAAGCATTTCTCCTGCCAGCTGACCCTCCTCCACGGACGGCCGGAATCCCTCTCAGATGAACGGGTTAGCGGCGGTGGGGAAAACCTGATACCGAAAAGAGGGTTATGACACGTCAGCGTATTGACACCGAGCCGACAGGGAGACTCACCGCATCCAAAGAAAACCCCGGACCCAGTTAGGTTTCGAGTGTGCGTGCCTCTTCTATGCCCGGGATTGACACGATCGCAATGCTGGTGATGGCTAACGACGAAAGGGGCAGGTATTCCGGTGCTTAAAACCCGAAACGAAAAAACGCACCTCCGCCTCGCGGGACAATGACTTCGATGGACAGCACGGTGCTGACACTCCATCAATGCAACCTCGCCCTGCTTCGCGCGACAGACGAAAACGGGTTGTTGCAGTCGATCTGCCGGATCCTCGTCGAGGAAGGGGGATTCCGGATGGTTTGGGTGGGCTACCCGCAGAACGACGACGAAAAATCAATACGGCCCGTGGCACATGCGGGTCAGGAAGGCGACTACTTGGCTGCCGTTTCTGCAACCTGGGCCGACGACGAACGCGGTCAGGGCCCTTCCGGCACGGCTTTGCGGACAGGGAAACCCGCCTGGGCGAAAAACATTCGTGACGATCAGAAATTTGCTCCCTGGCGGAAACAAGCGCTTGCCCATGGCTACACTTCCTCACTAGCCCTGCCATTGGCCGACGGTGCAAACACCTTCGGCGTGTTGTCTCTCTACTCAACTGAAACCAACAAATTCAGCGAAGTAACATTCGAAAAATATGTAGAGTTGGCTGGCAATCTCGCCTTCGGAATCTCCGCCATTCGCACCCGCGAAGATCGAAAAAAGTCGGATGAAGCCTTGCGCCGCAGCAAGGCGTATCTGGCCGAAGGGCAGCGCCTGAGCCACACCGGAAGCTGGGCCTGGAACGTGGCCCGCCGGGAAAATGTCTACTGGTCGGACGAGCACTTTCGAATCTTCGGATTCGAACCAGGCTCCGATCCGGCCCCCTACAGCGAGGCTCTTCGTCGCATTCATCCCGACGATCAAGTGGAATTTCAGAAACGCCTCGACAGTGCCCTCGCCGAAAGGCGCGATTTCGAACTCGAATTTCGTGTCATTCTTCCCGATGGAACCATGAAGTACATCCAGACCGTCGGCCACCCGGTGCTAAACGCCGTGGGCGAGGTCGAAGAACTTGTCGGCACCGGCGTGGACGTCACCAGGCAGAAGCGCACTGAATCCTTGCTCTCCGCCGAAAAGCGAATGCTCGAAAAAATCGCCGCAGGTGTGGAACTTCAGGAAGTCTTGGGCTCCCTGTGCGATGCCGTGGATGAGCAGGGCCACGATCTCATTTCCACGGTTCTATTGATGGACGCTGACGGGAAGCGTCTCTGGCCGGCCGCGGGATGCCGCGCGCCGAAAGAATGGCTTGCCGCAATCAGTCCTCTTCCGATTGGCCCAAGCGCGGCTTCCTGCGGAACCTCTGCCTTCCTGAAACAACAAGTGATTGTCTCCGACATTGCCAACGATCCTCTGTGGGCAGCTTATCGTGAAACTGCGTTGGCCCATGGCCTGCGCTCTTGTTGGTCTCAGCCGCTGATCTCGAAGGATCAAGACGTCCTCGGGACCCTGGCCATGTATTATCCGGCGCCCCGGAAACCTGGCGAAGAAGATCTCGCTCTCATGGAGAGGGCCGCCCACGTCGCCCAGATTGCCATCGAACGCGATCGCTCACAGGCCGCGCTGCAAAAAGCCTTCGAGGAAATCAAAGTCCTCAAAGACAGGCTCTACGAAGAGAATCTTGCTCTCCGCGAGGAGGTTGACCAGGCCTCGATGTTTGAGGAAATCATCGGCACCTCCCCGGCCCTCCAGGAAGTTTTGTCGCGCATTGCTAAAGTCGCTCCCGGCGATTCCACCGTTTTGATTACCGGTGAAACCGGCACTGGCAAGGAACTCGTTGCGCGGGCCGTTCACAAGCGTTCGCAGCGAGCAGGCCGCGCGTTTGTTAGCGTAAACTGTGCCGCCATTCCGTCTTCTCTCATCGCCTCGGAGCTCTTCGGCCATGAAAAGGGCGCCTTCACGGGAGCTCTCCAAAGGCGCATCGGCCGTTTCGAACTCGCCGAGGGTGGCACCCTTTTTCTCGATGAAGTCGGCGAGCTTCCCGCCGAAACGCAAGTCGCGTTGCTACGCGTCCTTCAGGAACGTGAGTTCGAACGTGTCGGAAGCAGCCAACTGATCTTTTCCAATGTTCGCGTGATCGCAGCCACGAACCGGGATCTTGCTGCTGCCGTTGCCGCCGGCGCCTTCCGCTCTGATCTTTTCTATCGCCTGAATGTTTTTCCCATCGACGTCCCGCCGCTGCGTCAACGATCCGAAGATATTCCTCTTCTCGTCAACTACTTTATCGACCGTTACTCCGAGAAAATACCCAAGAATATAAACAGCATCCAAAAACGCTCTCTGGAGCTGCTGAGCAGTTACTCATGGCCGGGCAACATCCGCGAACTCCAGAACGTGATCGAGCGGTCCGTAATCCTCAGCGAGTCAGGTGTCTTTGCCGTGGATGAGAGCTGGTTCGCCGCGCAACCGGCTGCCTCCGGCGGTTCCATGACTTCCCTCAACAAGAGGATTCTGAACCAAGAGCGGGAAATGATCGAAGCCGCCCTGGCCGAAGCGAACGGCCGCGTATCCGGGAGTTCCGGTGCAGCCGCGAAGCTCGGCGTCCCGGCCTCCACGCTGGAATCAAAAATCAAAACCCTCGGGATCCAGAAAACCAGGTTCAAGACAGCTTAATCCCCGCGTGTCATATGCCCGTTTGCCTGCCGAATTTTCGGGAATTCCTGAAGATTCGCGAGTTTTGACGGCTCTTTTCTTCCACAACCCACTTGAAATCAACATGATAGGAATGGAACCGGGCTTGCCGTATCCCATTCCGGGTAATTGATCGAAGCCATGCTTAAAATCTCGAGGCGTCAGATAGGGGAAAACAATGTGGAATACGCGCTCTCCGGGCGGCTTCAATTTGAGCATATCAATGACCTTCGCGAACTCATCCGAAACGAAGAGCACAGAGTGGCTCTCGATCTTCGCGAGGTCAATCTGTTGGACCGCGAAGCTGTGGAATTTCTCGTAACCTGCGAGGGAGATGGAATTTCGCTCCGCAATTGCTCGCCCTATATCCGCGAATGGATCACCCGCGAAGCGAGCCGCAGGAATTTCACTTCTCTCGGGGAAGAGGGCTAAGAAGTCGCGCAGGGTTAGTTAGTGTTCGCATCGCAGTTGCTATTCCGTTTTTGGAGGATGACAAGATGGCTTCAGCAACTGTTTCATTACAGACTTCAGATTCCGCAACCTGGCAGGAAAATCCCTCCCAGACGTCTCGCCGCGCTGATCCAGCCTCTGGGTTCGAGGAAATGAATTCTCATTCGCAATCGTCGAAGGCGCTCAGCGCCCCTGACGCTTTCGCAGGCCTGATTGGCTCGAGCGAACTGATCCAGCGCGTCAAGGAACAGGTGCGCACGGTCGCCCCCACGGATTCCACTGTCTTGCTCGAAGGAGAAACGGGCACTGGCAAGGAACTCGTTTCGCGCGCCGTCCACAATCTCAGTCAGCGGAAACATCGCGCTTTGATCAAGTTTAATTGCGCCGCCATTCCGCATGGCCTTGTTGAGAGCGAGTTGTTCGGCCACGAACGCGGCGCCTTCACCGGTGCCATCGCCCGCAAGCTCGGACGCTTCGAACTCGCGGATCAGGGAACGCTCTTTCTGGACGAAGTCGGCGAAATTCCCCTCGAACTTCAAGTAAAGCTCCTGCGTGTTTTACAGGAACAGGAATTCGAACGCCTTGGCGGAACGCAAACACAGCGCGTCAACGTCCGGCTCGTCGCGGCCACCAACTGCAATCTGGAGGAGATGGTCTCCGAGCAGGAGTTCCGCAGCGATCTGTACTTCCGCCTCAACGTCTTTCCCATCACGATTCCACCTCTTCGCGAGCGCACCGAAGACATCCCGCTGCTGGCGGAGCACTTCCTGAAAGAATATTCCCGCCGCATGGACAAGCGCATTGACTCCATCCCGGAATCTACTCAAGAGAGATTGAAACAACACCCCTGGCCGGGAAACGTCCGTGAACTCCAGAATTTCATCGAGCGAGCCGTCATCCTGACCACCGGACCAACCCTGAGTGCTCCGCTCGAGGATCTGAAAATTCCTGTGGGCGCCGAACCACCCCCTGCCGTCACGCTTCGTCAGGCCGAGTCCAGCCACATTCTGAAAATTCTTCACGAAACAAACTGGGTTCTGGGAGGCCCGCGTGGCGCCGCAATTCGTCTTGGTCTCAAGCGAACGACTTTGGTCAGCAAGTTGCGCAAGCTCGGGTTATCGCGTCCCGTGCCAGGCGCGGCGCTCTAGTCGCCGGGCGCAGGCAGTTTTTTCGACCGGTCGCCAGAGAGGAAGCGCAACCCGGCCGGCGGTTTATTCAAAGTTGTTCACGCAGCCCGTGGCCGCAAGCTAAAATAAGTCGTTGGAGGAAAACTTGAACCTCGGATCTCGCTCCTATTTTCTTGTCGCGGCACTTTGTGCCATCCCAACTATTTCCCTTGCGCAGGACGCTCACTTTCACAACGCGCCCACTTCCACGATGCACCAGACTAACCCGCTCGCGGGTCAGCAGGCGGCCGTCGTGGCCGGTTCAAAGCTCTACGCGGCGAGCTGCTCGGCTTGCCACGGCGCAACGGGGCAGGGAAGCGGCAACATTCCCCCCGTTTCCCAAGGGCCCACGCAATCGGCGCCCGACGGTGAAGTTTTCTGGTTCATCACAACGGGCTCGGTCGCCAATGGCATGCCCGCTTGGGGCAGCCTCCCCGAGGAGCAGCGCTGGCAGATCGTCGCCTATTTGAAATCTCTCAAGACCTCCGCAAAGGAAAACAAGCCCGGCTCTGCGCCTGCGAAATTTACTCCGGTGACGACCAACGCGCCTCTGCCCGCGCCGCCCTACGCGGATTTCCGCGTCGAACACCCTGGAAAGGTCCGCAAGATTTCCGCTCAGGATCTCCCCGCGCCCTACGGCACCGACTCGGCTAACAATGGCCCTCAATTGGTGGCGCGCCCCGATGATGCGTGGCCAAAAGGCCCGGAGGGTTTCACCGTCCAGCTCTATGCAACTGGACTCGACAATCCGCGTTTGATCCGCACCGCCCCCAACGGCGATTTTTTCTTAGCGGAAAGCAGCAGCGGCAAAATCAAGGTCTTCCGTGGAATCACCGCCGACGGCAAACCAAACGAGACCTCCGTTTTCGTTGAGGGACTCAACCGTCCTTACGGCATTGCCTTCTATCCACCCGACAACAACCCGCAATGGATCTACATCGGCAACACAGACTCCGTCGTTCGCATTCCGTATAAGAATGGAGATCTGAAAGCCACAGCCGCAGCCCAGCACATCGCCGATCTTCCCCACGGTGGCGGCCACTGGACCCGCGACGTCCAGTTTACCGCCGACGGCAAAAAAATGTTCGTCGCCGTCGGCTCGGCGTCAAACGTCGACGACCCTGATACGACCCCTGAGGAAAAGAACCGCGCCGACATTTTGCAATTCAACCCGGACGGCTCCGAAATGCGCGTCTACGCCTACGGAATCCGCAACGCTGGCGGCGGCTTGGCGATTAATCCCAAAACCAATGAGCTGTGGTGCTCCGTCAACGAACGTGACGGCTTGGGGGACAATCTTGTCCCCGATTACATCACCCGTGTTCAGGATGGAGGTTTCTACGGCTGGCCGTGGTGGTACATCGGCGGCCATCAGGATCCGCGTCACGTCGGCAAGCACCCGGAATTGAAAGACAAGGCAATCGTTCCCGACGTCCTCCTCCAGCCCCACAATGCTTCCCTCGAAATGACATTCTATGAAGGCTCTCAATTTCCCGCCGAATATCGCGGCGATATCTTTGCCTCCGAACACGGCTCGTGGAACCGGTCCGTCCGCACCGGCTACGAAGTGATCCGCGTCCCCCTGCGCCAGACCGGCCACGCCAACGGCGAATACGAAGATTTCATCACCGGCTTCGTGGTGGACAACGGCCACGTCTGGGGACGCCCGGTTGGTGTCACCGTGGCTCCCGATGGGTCGCTGCTCGTCACCGATGATGGATCGAACTCCATCTGGCGCGTCAGCTACACCGGTGGCAACCCGCCAAAAAGCGCCAGCGAGCGGAAACATGCAAGCAACAGCGCAAAGAGCGCGTCCAACTAAGAAATTCCTGATCACCTCGTTCTGCTTCGTCGCGATCCTGGTGTTAGCCGCTTTCCAATTCGGAGACAACAACGGCCTGAACAATATGCCCTTCGTTCAAGTCCAGCGCCTTGTCTCTGACCTTCCCAAAGCGCAAAAAATGGCCAACGAAGGTAACCTCGAACTTCTCGCCGGCCAGCCCGTGCCTGGAGTACCCGCAACTCTCCGAGGCGAACTCACCGACGCCAATTGCTTTCTCGCAACCCACACTCACGCCTACGATCACGCCTTCTGCGCAAAATTCTGTGCCGCCGCTGGCAGCCCCCTGGTCTTTATTTCGGACCAGGGCGGTCTTGTCTATGTTGTCTTGACCGCCCGCAATGGCGTGCAACTTCCCGAAAACGTTCTCAATCTCATCGGTGTTCCAGGAATCCAACTGAAGGGCAGAACGCTCGTCTCGAACGGCGTAAGAACATTAGCGGTCGAAAGCGTGCAACACTAACTCCAGCGGCCCTTCGATAAGGTCTTGCCAATCAGTATGTTGTGGACAAGCAAGAGAACCGCCAACGGTTATCTCACGGTTTAAACTAGATCCCGAGAATCAAGACGTGTTTTTGCACTCGCTGTGGCCAGCGCGCACTGGGAACTTTCTGCCTGCTTTTCCGGAATTACTTAAGGTTGAGGCAGAGTCCGTTCCCCCGCTCCGCGCGTTTGCTTCGCGTTACTTTGGCCGCCGGGCTTGCGTCTTTATTAAAGAGCAGTTTCACCAAGGAACCATAACCATGAATCAGAACAGCCTTTACTTGTTGTCCTTTCTATTTTTATCCATCGGGGTTGCCAGCCCGGCGCAGACTCCCGATCCGCAATCTGCACCCCAGGATCAAGTTCAGGGTCCTCCTCCCGGCGGTGGCCGTAATTCCGGGCGCAGTGGCGCAAGAGACGGTCACGGAACCATCGGAAAAATCACCGCCATTCACGGCAACTCGCTCCAGATCGCACAGCCCGATGGCTCAACCGTAACCATCAACCTTACGGACAAAACCGAATACCGCAAAGATCGCCGGCCCGCCCAGCTTTCTGACTTCAAAGTCGGTGATTTCGTTATGGCACGCGGCGACGAAAATGCCGACCACTCCGTAACCGCTCAATCCCTCAGCGGCCGCTCCGCAAACGGCGGCCCAGGCGTAATGGGTGCAGGTCCGGCCGGCGCCGCATTCGGCGAAATGGGCAAGGATTTCGTCGCCGGCGTAGTGAAATCAGTCGACGCGCCGAAGCTGACTGTTTTGCGTGCGGACAACATCACCCAAACGCTCGAACTCAACGAAGACACCTTGCTGCGCAGAGGCCGCGAAAGCATCACCATGGCGGACATCCAACCCGGCGACCACATCGTCGTCCGCGGCGGCTTGCAAAACAATGCCTTCGTTCCAACAGCTGTGATCCTTCTTTCTCCCGAGCAGTGGGAGCGCATGCAACAGTTTGCTCAAGGCCGCACAGGGCAGGTAGGCAACTCGCCCGCCAACGCACCTGCAAGTAATCCGCCGCCACAGTAGGTCATTGAGGGAGTGCTAGTTGAAGCCAATCCTTTGCGGCGTATGCACACTTCCACTGCTCGCGCTGCTCCTCGCCTCCCGCGTACAGGCGCAAGACGCCTCGCCCCAACTCAGCCCCGCTCCCACAGGCGCAGTACCAGCCGAAGCACAAAGCGCTCTTCCGCCTTCCTATGAAATCACCGGTACAGCCCGCAGCGGAAAAACTCCCCTGCCCGGCGCGACCGTAACCGCTTCGAACACGCTCACCGGGAAAAAATATTCCGCCGTCACCGGCGCCGAAGGCAAATTCACATTCACGGGCGTCGTCCGCGGCCGCTACGTCCTTCGCATCGAATTCATGGGCTTCTCTCTCTTCACCCAGGAGGTCGTCCTCAATCCCACGAATCCATCAGGAAAGATCGACGCCGAATTGATATTGGCGTCTCGCCAGCAGGAACAATCGAACAAATCCAACAACGCAAGTGTCGCCACCGGCCGTGGCTTCCAAAGCCTCGCCCTCGATAGCGCCTTGTCTTCTCTCGCCGGAGGCAATGCAGGCTTCGGCGGCAATGGCGCGCCCGGTGCCTCGCAAAATCCGAATGATTTGTCCGGCCTGCCGCTGAACGGCGCCGGCGCCGAAGGCCCCACGGAATCCATCAGCATCAGCGGCGCGCAGGGCCGCACCCAGGATTTCGGCGGCGGCAGCGAACAGGATCTTCAGGATCGCATCCAGGAATTCCGCGACCGTATGCAAAGGGAAGGCTTCGGCGGTCTCGGCGGCGGTTCCGGTTTCGGCGGACAGGGTGGCGGACTAGGCGGGCCCATCGCCATTGGCAGGGTAGGAGGCCGCGGCTTCAACATCAACCAGCCCCATGGCATCCTCTATTTCTCCGACGACAACTCGTCCCTCGATGCCACTCCCTTTTCGCTCAGCGGATTTCGCACAACAAAATCGCAATACAACCAATCGCACTTCGGCGCAAACGTCGGCGGCCCCTTAAACATTCCCAAGCTCTTCAACGGTGGCAACAAATGGTTTTTCTTCGCCGGCTGGAATGGCTCGCGCGGCGACACTCCTTACGACGCATTCTCCACTGTTCCAAACTTCGCTGAACGCAACGGCAATTTTTCAAACGCCGCCTATCGCAATGGCGCGCCCGTGGAGATTTTCAATCCAGCCACGGGCCAGCAATATCAGTTCAACGGCGTGCCGAACGCAATCGACCCATCGATGTTCAGTTCCGCCGCGAAGTCCCTCCTCCAATTTATTCCGCTGCCCAATATCCCGTTGACCTCAACCGGCCAGAACTTTCACTACGTCACCTCCGACGCCAGCAATTCCGACTCCGTCATCCTTCGCCTCGTTCACAATTTCGGTTCCAGCACCGGCCCCGTGCTCTTTCCAGCAGGCGGAGGAGGGCGTAATGGCGGCCGCCGCCAAAACAACATCAATTTTGGCTTTAACTTGTCGCGTAACTCGACCGGCATCGTGAATCCGTTCCCCTCGCTTGCCGGTGGCACCAGCACTCAGGGACTTAACGCCAGCGTCGGCTGGGTCTATGGCAAAACACACGCCACAAATAATCTCCGCGTGAACTACAACCACAATCACGTTTCCACAACGAATCTCTATTCCAACACAACCGATGTCGCAGGTCCCGGCGGCGCGGGAATCAACGGAATCTCCAACAATCCCTTTGACTGGGGCCTGCCCGGAATCAGCTTTACTTCCTTCGGCGGCCTCAACGATCCGATTCCACGCCGCGAACTCGATCAAACCTACACCATCTCCGACACCCTCAACTGGAATCATGGCAAGCATTATTGGCGATTCGGCGGAGACTATCGCCGCATTCTTCAAAGCTTCCAATCCGCCCGAAACGCCGAGGGCGGTTTCGTCTTCACCGGCTTTGCCACTTCGCAATACGCCCCCGGTGCCACGCAGCCGATCGCCAATACCGGCTTCGATTTTGCCGACTTCCTGCTCGGCTTTCCCCAGCAAACCTCGCTGCAGTTCGGCGCCAGCTCTTACAACTTTCGCGCCAACTCTTTCGACTTTTTCGCGCAGGACGACTGGCGCATCCGTCCAAGCCTCTCCCTGAACCTCGGCCTGCGCTACGAATACATCGGTCCCTACACCGAGGCGCAGAACCGCATCGCCAATCTGGGGATCGGCCCGGGCTTTACCACTGCAACGCCAGTTGTCCCTGCGGGTGCCGTCCTGCCCTCGGGTTCCGGCACTCTGCTCACCTCCGGTAATCCCGCCCTCATCAATCCCGACCGAAGCAATTTTGCCCCGCGCATTGGCATCGCCTGGAAGCCCGCCCAGAAAACTGTCGTCCGCGCCGGGTACGGCATCAACTACAACCTCGCCCAATACGGCACGATGATTCAGAATTTCGCGTTTCAGCCCCCTTTTGCGAACACTGCCACAAACTCCACGAATGTCACCGGCCTCACCGGACCCACGCCGCTCACCCTCGTCAACGGTTTTCCCGCTGCCTCGCATACCACCGTAACGAATAACTTCGCCGTCAATCCCGATTACGCTCTCGGGTACGTCCAGATCTGGAATCTCGACCTCCAGCATGAATTCCGCGGAAACGTTGTCCTGAACGTCGGCTATAACGGCGCCAAAGGCACGCGCCTCGACTCGGAACGCGCCTTGCTCGTCGCCGGCAATCAGCCGTTCATTTATGAATCCTCCGAGGGAAACTCCATTCTCCACGCCGCATCGGTTCGCGTGCGTAGGCGTATGTACAAAGGTCTGGGAATCGGCGCGCAGTATGTGTTCTCGAAATCTCTGGATGACGCATCGTCAATCGGCGGGGGCGGTGTGATCGTGGCGCAGAATCCTTTCGATCTTCCGGCGGACCGCGGACTATCCAGCTTCAACCAGACCCACAAGTTCACCGGCAACTGGATTTACGATCTTCCCTTCGGCGAAAACCACCGCTTCGCGCAAAAAGGCACGCTGGCCCACATGTTCTCCAACTGGCAGTGGAGCGGCGATTTCACCGTCGCCTCCGGCCTTTATTTCACTCCCAGCATCCTCGGCGGCTCCGTGGACATCGCTCGCGGCGTCACCGGCTCGCAACGCGCCAATGTTGTGCCGGGCCAACCGATCTCGCTTCCCAATCCCACGGCCCTCGAATGGTTCAACACCGCCGCGTTCTGCGTTCCCGGAGCAAACTGTGTGAATCCCACCAGTTCCACGTTCGGCGACGCCGGACGAAACACCATCGAAGGCCCGGGCAGCATAATCTTCAACATGAGCATCAATCGCTCGATTCCGATCAAGGAATCCCGCAACCTCGATTTACGCTTTACGGCAAACAACATCTTCAATCACGTGAACTATGCCTCCATCAACACGGCCGTGAATTCGCGGACCTTTGGCGAAGTCACATCCGTCGGCAACATGCGGCGCGTCACGCTGCAGGCCCGCTTTCGTTTTTGAGAAATGATGACCATGCCGCCAACGCGAAAACTCGCCGCCATTCTAATCGCAGCCGTCCTGCTCTCACCCGCGGCTCCTCTCGCGGCCCAGGAACCCGATAAGCAGGCTGCCGGCCCGGCGCCGATCCACGTTTCCACCGAACTCGTCCTCGTCAACGTGGTCGCGCGCGACAAAAAGGGAAATCCCGTCCGCGATCTGAAGCAGGCGGACTTCACCCTCTACGAAGACGGAAAAAAACAGCAGATCTCCACGTTCGATTTTGAGGATGTGGATCAATTGCCAACGGCTGCCGGCCCAACCGTCTCCGGCGCCGCGCCCGGTACCCTCCTGCACTCCACTAAAAAAGCGCCACCGACACTCGACGCTCGCGACCGCCGCCTGATCGTTCTCTTCTTCGATTTCTCCGCCATGGAACCCGAGCAGATTGACCGCTCCGTGGACGCCGCCAAGAAATTCGTCAGCACAAAAATGCAACCCGCCGACCTGATCGCTCTCGTCTCCCTCGCTACCAATATGCACGTGGATTGCGA
>Ga0210406_10006504_pt1 | contig 12104 bp, 9 predicted proteins | sample IncBWC30MmetaG_FD_155454 | JGI IMG/M metagenome (GOLD analysis project Ga0210406, IMG submission 155454) | Forest soil microbial communities from Barre Woods Harvard Forest LTER site, Petersham, Massachusetts, United States - Inc-BW-C-30-M | ecosystem: Environmental > Terrestrial > Soil >...
AGGATCACTTTGCCGCCGAAGCGCGGCGTGATGGCTGCGTCGGCATACGTGTGGCCCAGGACAATCCGTTCCACGCCGAAATTCCTGCGAATCTTGTCCACCAGCGGCTCGAGCGAAGGGTCGCCTGTGGCCAGCCCCCGGTACCATAGCGGGCCGTCGGTGTCCTTGGCGATGCCCCCTTCCAACTTTGCCGGGTCGCCCTCCAGTTCCTTCCTCACCTTCTCGTTGATCTCGCGGATCTTCATAGATGCGTACTTCGCGCTGATGCCACCATGCAGAAATAGGGTGTCGTTGATCTTGATCACGGCGTCGTGACGCAGAATCCACTTGCCGTAATAACCATCCGGGCCGAATTGCATCCTATGCTCGGCAAAGCCCGGCGGATGCGCCGCGTCCGGCGGATGCGTTTTCTCGTATTCTTCATCGCGGAACGCCGCGAACTCCCCTGGTGACGTATATCGCAAGTCCCCGTAAATATTCATGGCCTCGTGGTTGCCGATCAGCGCGTGTACATAGCCGCCCGCCTCTTCCGCTTGCTTTTCCAGACGCATCAATAGGTCCATTGCCTTACGGGAATCTGGTCCGCGGTCGAGGATGTCACCGTTCTGCACCAGGTGGGTTTTTCCGCCCGTCCAGTTCAGTGGATCGTCGATCAGTCCGGCTGTCTTCAGCACCGCGACCAGCTGGTCGTAATCCCCGTGCACGTCGCCCACGGCCACGATACGGCCAACGCCTTCCCAGGTAGCCGGCTGCTCTTTGGAACGATTGCGGCCGCGTTCCGCCGCCGGAAGAAACGCCATTCTTACAGGGAGCTGACGGTTCACCCCCAGAGTGGGGGTACTGTTATCCACTCGCGCCGCCGATATCGGGCCGGGCTGCAGGGTCCCCCCTGCCAACTGACCGAACGCCATTACGGAGGCGTATAAAAATGCAATACTCCTCATCGGATTACCTCCTTCGGCTGCGGAATTTCCCGAATTACGGTGAACTACTACTGTAAACCAAAACGCGCCCGTCCCCACCTGGAACTGGGGTACTGTACCCAACTTGTTCCGAATCCGGAACAAAGTTCTTGAATGGGATTGAAAACTCTGGTAAAAACCTGAATAGACCTTTGGAAATCGCCGACTCTGTTCCGCATATGGAACAGAGACCCGGCGGCGAGAAGGAGCGATTAACAAGAAGCGCCACGGCCATCGCGCAGGGGAAACTTCAACAGGCCGTCGTCTACGTTGCGTCACTCGGAGGGCAGATGCCGATTAAGATTTTACTTATTTACCGCTACCCATTGCTGTTCCAGGCGTTCAAGGCGCTGATGGAGGGCGAGGGTTACCGCGTCATGGGTCACCCGGACAACCGCGAAGTGGTTCAGTTCGCTCAGCAGTTTCATCCCGATATTGTGATTGTCGATTTCGAAGTACCCAACCTCAATGGCTGCGACTGCGCACGCCAGATCCTCGAAGCCAGCCCGGCCACGCGGATTATTGTATTGAGCAAGCACACCGAAGAATTTCGCGTGCGCGAGGCGCTCGAGCTCGGCGTTCGCGGCTATGTGCTCAAAACTCGAACCGCCGACGAACTGTTGCGCTGCATTCAGGAAGTCGCCCAGGGACGCACGTACTTCTCGCCCGAGATCACCCACACCGTTGCCCGTTTGGTGCTGGAACCGTACACGTATGGCGCCACGCGGCGCATGAGCGAGCTAACGGATCGCGAACGCCAAGTGGTTACCTTGATCGCCGAGGGTAATTCCACTAAGGAAGTCGCGGCCCGCCTGGGCATCAGCGTGAAGACCGCGGATTGCCACCGAACCCGCATCATGGACAAACTCAATGTCCACCAGACCGCCAACCTGGTCCGCTATGCTATCCGCCAAGGCTTCCTGGAAGCCTGATTTCCAACTAGCGCGGCAGTCGCATGGTGGCCTGCCGCGCGTAAATCGACAGCCAATTTCCCGAATTCAAGCCAGTTGCCGCCTCCTTTTTCCCCAGGTAACGGGGCGGCGCGGCCGGCGCTATGGTCAGGTATCGCTTACCCTGCTGTGGAGGATAATCCTAGGTACCCCGCCGTTAACGCCGCGACTATAATAATGTGTCCGGTAACCGAAAATGGGACGGGTTAGACCTGGAAACGATGAGAATTGTTATGACTTCGCACTACCATGAGTCAAGGAAATTATGAATTTAACAAAAATTCTGGAAGACTTGCGCCGGGAACGGGAACAGATTGATGAGGCTATTTTGAGTCTGGAAAGACTGGCTGCTGGGAGTGGCCCACGGCGTGGACGTCCACCGGCTTGGCTGAAGGAACAGAAAACCCGAAGCCGCACATCCAATGGAAAGGAAGCTACCTCCGTCAAGTCGGTATCAGGCAACTGACTTTCCCTGCCTGGGTTTACCGTAAATCCGCCCCTCGCGCCCTTAAAGCTAAGGCCCTTACCCTACTTTTGTCGCAATAAAATGTGCAGCTTACAGAGATCCTTTCGCAGTATAATAAGAATGGAAATGGGACAGAGTTTTTGACCTGCTCCAACACCTTGCCCTATGATGAAGGCGGTTCTCAAAACCCTTGCGATCAGCTTCGGCGGCGGCCTAGCCTTGGGGGCCGGAATCCGGCTGACGCAAGGGCCCGCTAAAGCCCGGAAGGACGAGGCATCCGTTGATCTCAACCCGCTATTGACCCGCCTGCAAAATGTGGAAAACCGGATCGTCGGAATGGAGTCGGCCACTCCTGTTTCGGCGGCGTCAGCCGTGTCTGAAAAAACGCTCGCGGCTTTCGAATCTCGGCTCGCGGCCCAGCTTGGACATGTAGAGCAGCTGCGTGGCGAGGTAGACGTCGTCGATCGGCGCGTGGGTAAGTTGGATGCGCAGATCCCGGCCATCGTTCAATCTACCGTCGACATTCGTTTTAGCGAAGTCCAGAACAAGCTGCAGCAGGATTTCGAAGAGGCGCAGAGCCGTTCTATGGCCGCTTTTGTCGAGACTTTGCAGAGCCGGATGGTGGAGATTCCCGTTATTGTTCAATCTACCGTTGACGTTCGCTTTAACGAAGTTCAGCACAAACTCCAACAGGATTTCGAGGAAGCGCAGAGCCGTTCCATGAACGCCTTTGTCGACACCCTACAGACGCGGGTGGTCGACCGGATCAACACGCTCGAGACGAATCTTGCCGGTCAATCCGAGGCCATTGGGAAATTGCGGGATACATCGCTGCGAACCGATGAGAGCCTGCAGAAAATGCTGCTGGGCATCGAACGCCTGGTGGATCAAAGTCGCGCGCCGCAGCCTGCAGCACCCGCGTCTCAGCCAGCGCCGGAATCCGCACCCATCGTGCATCGAGAGGAAGCGAGTGCGCCTGAAATACCGGCTGCCCACCTTACTCAAGTGCGGGACGGTGCGGTCCAGCCAGCAGAAGACAAGCAGCACGTTCCCGAGCTTCAGCCGGTTTTGGTTCCTCAGGCGGCGGCTGTGGCTGTTGAAACAACTCCGATGCCCGTACCCGTACCCGAACCGTCTGCACCTGAAGTGCACGCTCCTGCGGCTGCCTCCTCGGGTGAGTCACCTCAATCCGAGGAATCTTACGAGTGGGTCAACCGTATTGGACTCGAACTACTGGCACCCCAACCCAAGTCGCATTTCGGCTGGCGTATTCCGCTAGCTGTGGGCCTGGTAGCCGGTTTGATTCTCATTGCCGGCCTTCTTTATTCCGGAGTATTGCAGCGCTTTCTCGCTTCGAGCGCTCTGCGGCAGACTCCCACTTTGGCGTCAGCGTCTCCCGAGCCTGATTCTTCTGCTTCGTTGAACGCGGCAGGCGCGGGCGCCTCTCCCGAGTCGGCGGCTACGAATGCGAATGCCACATCGTTTGTAGAGCAGGCCCGCAATTACACGCGACGCAAGGATTGGGCGAAAGCCGAGTCGGCGTTTCGTTCCGCGCTCGAGACCAGCCCCGCCAACCGCGAGGCGGCACTGGGCCTTTCCGATGTGCTGTACCAGGAACAGAAATACGAAGAAAGCGCCGCCGTCTTGAATAAGCTTTCCACGGTCAGCAAGCAGTAGCTTTCCAAAAAATAGAACTCATTCCAAAATGAAAACAGCGCACACTTTCGTGTGCGCTGTCTGATTTCGCTGGGACGGCTGATTGATTAAACGGAAACCGGAACTTCGGACTTGTCGTTTTCCGCTACGTGAGACTGGAGAGAGTAAATGGAATCGAGCACGCGTTCCATCAACTCGTCGCTCTGGGCGACCGTAGTCTTCAGAACTTCAATCGAGCTTACTTGCTCAGAAAGCTTGTTGTCCAATCCTGACATGGTGCTGGAGAGCATTTCTTCCATGGTGCTGACCACCTGCGCCAGCGTGGGCATTTCCTTCAGCTTTGCCGCGTGATCGCCGAGTTTCACCTCGTGATCGCCGACGCGGCTTTCGACTTCAGCCAGGCGGCCTTCATATCGCGTAGCTAAAGTAGCCACGCTCGATTCCAGTGCCGCAATGGCCGCCAGTGCGTGAGCGGAATCACCGCTGAGATTCCCCTCCACCGCGGTGTGGCGGTTCTCCACAGTCTCGAGTGCCGCAAGCCGGGCTTTAAGATCATCGAGGGATTCGTTGAGTGGCTGTCCATCCGGTGACGAAGTGGCGACGGATCGGGTTTTCCATAACGCTGCCCCAATCGAAACCCCCGTCAGGATGAAGGCAGAGTGTTTGACGACGCTCATCAGTCTCGGCATACACGGTAAGTTTACTACAGAAAATTCTGAGAAGCCACTAAGGAATATACCTGCTTGTAAGATCTTCACTGAAACGATCATCCTAAAGTGTAAACCTTGGATAACTAGGAGATATCCTTTTGGATAACATCCCGGGCCCAGCGTCCAGCGCCACCGCTTGGGAACGGCTTTTTCTGGAATGCGATAAGCAAGGGCGGGTCCTGTGGATGAACCAGCGGGCTCGGGCGCGCCTTGGTCCAGTGGACAGCCTGTTCGCATCCCTACCCACACAACACCTCCCCGAAGCCAGCCAGCTTCTTGGCTCCAAGCGTGAGGGCCAGCACGCGTTGGTTTCCTCCCTTCAGGCCGCGGACCGGCCAGTGCGCATACCGGTGCAACTCGTTCGGCTCCTGGCGTTGGAGAATCGGGTCGTCCTGTCGGCCGAGGTTCGGGCCCGCTCGGCCGACAGGCTTCCCCGGCAGCATGAGATCCTCCGCATTCTTCTTAGTTTGCAGTCCCAGAAGATGCAGAAGTATTTCCGGCTGCTGAGTCTTGAGGAATCGCTGGCCAACCTCCGCCGTACACCCAGGTCAGCGGGCATGATCATTTCGCAGGCCCTCGAAATGGAGCGGACGAGAATAGGGCGGGAACTGCATTCCGGTGTTGGCCAAAGCCTCGCGGGCATTAAGGTGAATGCGGAGTTGCTCGCCGCTCAGATGCCCAACGCGCCGGAGGTGATCCGCATAGGGCTGCAGCGTATCCAGTCGCTCACAGATAATGCTTTGAGCGAGATCCGGTCGGTTTCACAAAGGCTGCACCCGCCGGACTGGCAACGGCTGGATCTGGCCGGAGCCATTGAGTGGCTTTGGGTTACGAGCGGAATACCGGATAGGTTTCATGCTACACTTGAACTCCACCCTGTTGAGTCAGATTTGCCTGATGCCGTGCGGTTCGCGGTTTACCGTGCAGCTCAGGAGGGCATAGCCAACGCGCTGCGCCATTCCGGTGCCACTACTTTGAGGCTCGAGATGGGGCAGCGAGCCGATCAGATCTATCTGGTTGTGGACGATAACGGAAGCGGGTTTGACACCCAGGAGAGCGTGAACGGTAAAACGAATCCTGCGATGGGCGGGATCGGAATTCGGGCCATGCGCAATGAAGTGCTGGGGCTTGGCGGTCATTTTGACATCCAGAGCAGCACCGGGGGAACCAAAGTAGAAATCGCACTCCCGATCACGGAGAATCGATGACTCAGCAAACCAAACCTATATCGATTGTTTTGGCCGACGATCATTCCATCGTTCGCGAGGGGTTGGCGGCATTTTGTGACGCTCGCCCGGAGTTGCACATCGCGGGACAATGCTCGGACGGCATGGCGGCGGTAGAGATGATCCGTTCGGTGGTTCCCGACTTTGCCATTATCGATCTTCACATGCCCAAGCTCCACGGCTTGGAAGTCATTCGCAAAGTCAGGGAAGCGAACTGCCCGTGCAAGCTGGTAGTACTCTCAATCAGCCGCGATGAAAAGATGGTTCTCGAGGCGTTGCGGGCCGGCGCGAACGGTTACCTTCTAAAGGACGGCCCGGCGCGTCATTTGCTCGACGCCATCACTTATATTCAGGACGGCGGAGTGTACATCTCGCCGCTGCTCCGGCGCGAATACCTTTTGGAGGCACCGCGTAAAGCCGCCTCGGAAGATCCATTGGCCTCGTTGAGCCGCCGCGAATACGAAGTATTTTCGTTCCTGGTGGATGGGATGCGGCCAAAGGACATCGCCAAGCTTCTGGATATCAGCCCAAAGACGGTAGATACCTACCGCTCCAACATCATGCGCAAACTAGGAATCCACGATCTAGTGGGATTAGTGAAATTCGCCATCAACCGAAACCTCACCTCGGTTTCCAACCCGCAAGTATCTTCTTGAAAGAGCGAAGGCTGCTTACACACAGCAGCCCTCGCAAAAGGAAGATCGAGTTGAAGTTGGCTGTGGATTAAATGAAGTGGCGGGTTAGGAAGAGGGCTGAGAGTAGGCTTCCATCGAGCGAATCAGGTGTTCCAGTGCGGCGCGGCGCAACCGGAGCCGTTCCAGTTCTTGCCCGGGTGCCGCGCAGGAAGTAGCTCGCGGGCCACGGTGCCACGATCGTTTCGAGGCATGGAAGCGGTTGTACTCTTCTAGAACCTGAATTAATCGGCTTCCCCGTGCCTTCCGGTCATATAACATACCGAGTGCGTTTGCGATCGAATCTTCGAATCCTGCGTGTACTGAGTGCGGCATGGTTTTTCCTATCTCCCTATAAGTGTTATCCGATAGTCATAAGATATACCTGATCCGTTTGCCGATTGCAATAGATTTCTTTAACAAAAAGAAGCACTTACGCTGTAAAACTCTGTTTACACTGCGATTAAAGTGGCGTCATCGAGGCAAGGTATTTACCTACTTTGAGTTAGCCGCAAATGGGGTATGCTAAGCATGTTCGCGTATGCCTCAATCCAAGGCGCTTATTAGCGGGATTACGGGCCAGGATGGGTCCTATTTAGCCGAACTCCTGCTGGCCAAGGGGTATCAGGTACACGGCATTGTCCGTAGGGTGGCGATCGAGGACCCGGAACACCGGCTGACGCGCCTTGAGGGAGTGCGTTCTAGAGTCAAGCTGCATGCGGCGTCACTCGAGAGTTACGCCAGCATTCACCAGGTGGTGGAGAAAGTCGAGCCGGACGAATGCTATCACCTGGCGGCCCAGAGTTTTGTCAGCTACTCATTCGACGACGAGTTCTCTACATTGAACGCGAACATCAACGGCACACACTATGTGCTGGCGGCCGTGAAAAATGTGACGCCGAAGTGCCGCTTTTATTTTGCGGGATCGAGTGAGATGTTCGGCAAAGCAGACGAAGTGCCGCAGAACGAGCGCACCCGATTTCATCCGCGATCGACGTACGGCATCAGCAAAGTGGCGGGCTTTGAGTTGACGCGCAATTACCGCGAGGCGTATGGCATGCACGCATCCAGCGGAATCCTGTTCAACCACGAATCGCCGCGGCGGGGCTTCGAGTTTGTAACCCGCAAAATCACCTCGGGCGTGGCGCGTATCGCCGCGGGGCGCGCGAAGGAACTGCGGCTGGGCAACCTGGAGGCAAAGCGGGACTGGGGGCATGCGCGCGAATACGTCGAGGCCATGTGGCGGATGCTTCAGCAGGATCAGCCGGACGATTACGTGATCGCCACTGGCGAGACGCATACCGTGCGCGAATTTGTGGAGACGGCATTTGACTTGATGGGCCTGGATTACCGGGATTACGTCACAGGAGATCCTGACTTGTTTCGCCCGGCCGAAGTGAATGTGCTGCTGGGCGATGCCAGTTATGCACGCAAGAAGCTGGGCTGGTCCCACCGCACCGCTTTTGGGGCGCTGGTGCGCGAAATGGTGGAGGCGGACTGCCGCCTGCTGGGCGTGGAAAGCAAGGTGCCAGGTGTTAGGTGCTAGGTGCTAGTCCTACGGATTTAAGGGAGTGGAGGGGAGTCCCCGGCTAGCGCAAGAGCACTGGTGTGAAGGACGAATTACCCAACCAGAATGCTGCTTCGCCGATGCCGACCCCATCGAGGATTCCGTTACCATTCATGTCGAGAATCCAATAGCCGGTACGATACACACCGATATTTGATTTTCCTGAACCGCCCCAGTCGCCCGCCAAAGGAATGTCACCGGCCTGGCCGAAGTAGTCCGCCTGATCCCACAGGCCATCGCCATTGGTATCGAGATACCAGGTTCCGTTGAGGAAGAGGCCGGCTTTGGACGTTCCAGAGCCTGACCAGTCTCCAACCACAGGAGTATACGAGGCGTTGCCCAAATAGAATCCCGAGTCTCCGCCACTGGCGCCATCCCACTGCCCGTTGCCGTTGAGGTCGAGCATCCAGAAGCCTCCGCGAAAGATTCCGATCTTGGTTTTGCCATTTCCGCTCCAGTCACCCACGACCGGCTTGTCGCCGACCTGGCCGAAGTTATAGACGCAATCGCCTCCGGCGGCGCCGTCCCAGGCGCCGTTGCCATTGCAATCGAGCAACCACTGCCCATTGCGAAAGACGCCAAGCCTGACGGTTCCGGAGCCGGTCCAGTCGCCCGTGACGGGGATGTCGCCGGATTGTCCGAATGAAAAAATCTGATCGCCGGCCGCAGTACCGTCGAAGCCGCCGTTGCGGTTGCGATCGATGTACCAGGAGCCATTTAGAAAGACACCGGCTACCCAGCCGGACGAGACCTTGGAAACGAAGCCGCCATAGGATCCGCCGTTGAAACTTTGAATGGGGTTGAGCAAGGGCAGGTCATTGGATTGAGTCAAGCCGGCGACATACGCGTTGCCCAGTGGATCAGCAGCGACTGCATAGGCGGCATCGCTGCTGGTTCCTCCCAGGTATGTGCTCCAAATAATTCCGGTGCCTGCGGGGTTGAGCTTGGTGACGAACGCATCGTAGGAGCCCGCATTTGCGGCTTGAAAGCCGCGAAGGTTCAGGAAATCGGAAGAGGCGGTGTGGCCGGCGATGTACGCATTTCCGAGAAAATCGACGGCGATGCCGCCGGCGGAGTCAACGCTGCTGCCACCGAGATACGTGGAATAAACCAGCGCGCTTCCGGCGGGATTCAGCTTGGCCACAAAGGCGTCGCCTTCACCCATGTTGGCGCTTTGGAGGGCTCCGGCGGTGACAGGGAAGTTGGTGGAGTTCGTGCCGCCGGTAACGTACGCGGCGCCGGTTGAGTCGATCGCGATACCGGTTCCAGCTTCCATGGAGCCAGACGCGCCGCCGGACCCGCCCAGGTACGTACTATAGATGAGCACATTTCCGGATGGACCAAGCTTGGTAACGAACGCGTCCTGGTTCCCGCCGCTCGAGGCTTGCAGAGGCGCCGCGGTGGGGAAAGTGGTGGACGTGGTTGCGCCGGTGACATAGGCGTTGCCGGCGGCATTTACGGCGATGCCCGCGGCGCTGTCGCTTCCGTTACCGCCCAGATAGGTGCTGTACATCAAACTTCCCGACGGGCTGAGTTTGGCGACGAACCCGTTCTGCTGGCCGTGGATGCTGGTCTGATAGCCGTTGAGAAGGGGGAAATTAAACGAGTACGTACCGCCTGCGATGTAGGCGTTGCCTGCGGCGTCCACTGCGATGGCGTTGCCGCTGTCGGTGTTGGAGCCGCCTAGATAGGTGCTGTAGATAAGGGCGTTGCCGGCAGGATTCAATCTGGCGGCGAACGCATCCTTGGCTCCGGCCAGCGAGGATTGCATAGGCACCGCGGTAGGGAATGCCGCCGACGAAGTCCAGCCGGTTACATAGGCATCGCCCGCGGAATCGACGGCGATTCCAAAGGCGCGATCATCACCCCGCCCGCCGAGGTACGTGCAGTAGATCAGACGGTTGCCGCCCGGACCGAGCTTGGCGACAAAGGCGTCCACCCCGCCGCCATTTTGTGTGCGGACGGGATTCAGGATGGGCAGATCGGTCGAGGTGGTCCATCCCGCCACGTAGGCATTTCCGGCATTATCGATTGCAATGGAAGTAATCGCGTCCATGCTACTGCCGCCCAGGTAGGTGCTGTAGGAGAGGACGGGATCGATCAGGAGCGGGCGCGAGCGATCATAAGGGCCGATGTGGAAGCCGACATTTCCATCCGGCCCAATCACGAATGAACCTTTGACCGGCCGTCGCCGGCCGAAAATTTCCTGATGGACCAGCGGTGCGCTTTCGCGCAGCTCGCCGGACGAACCCGCAAGCACCAGTAAACCGTTTGGATCGAGATGCGCCGGACCCGCGCCTTCGTACTGCAGGTGAATGGCGGCGGGATTCGCACCGGGCGCGACAAGGAAATCGGTCTTCAGCCGGCCTTCGGCGACCGAGTAGACCAGATCGATGCCGGGGAAGATGTCGCGATAGGCGATGCCGCCGTAAGCCGGCAGGTCGACACGCCACTGGCTGGGAGCGCCGAGCATGAAGTGAATGCGAGCTGGCAGTTCATGGATGCCCTCGATGGCGGCTGTGGGATTTGCGCCTTGGAAGCGCACGCCGAAGGTGCTCTGGCCCATGTTGAGCACAGCGCGATTTGCGCTGAGATAACCGCTGAGCGCGGGGCCCTTTACGATGTAGCGCACGTCTGTTTGTTCCGCGCCGAATTGCCCCTGGTTCTCGACGAAGAATGTGGGAACCTGGCCGTATCCGCCTTGCGCCGCCTGGATAAAACATCCCGATAGGATGCACGAGATTGCGGCCGCCCAGAAGCGGCCACGTGATTTGCGTACTAAAGCACTGCGCTCGATCATCACTGCTCCTCAGGTGTTTAATCGGCGGGGGCGGGGTGGGAGTTTAGAGGAGGGAATCAAATGGACGGGGACAGGCGGCACTGTCCACGACGAGCCGTGTGGTTGGTTGCGGATGGTTAGATTAGGGACAGTGAAGCCAGTCCCCGCGCTTGCATCTGGCGCGGCCGATGTTCATACTCCCAGGATGACTCTCAAAAATGCGGCACTGCTGGCGTTGATTGGGATGGTCCTGCTGACGATTCTGACAGGGGTCGGATTTATTGTGAGCTTGATGGGTTTTCTGCGAGGCGTGGTTCCTGCGATATCGCTCGTTACCTCACTCATTCGTGCATTCGCCAGCCTAAGTCTGGTGGTGTTCTTTTGGGTATTTCAAAAGAGGCAGAACTGACAATGTTAACTCTTGTCGCCGATAACACCCGTCAAGGTGTAGGCCAGGTTATGGTAAGTACCATCTAATCCGTTTGTTCGGTCAAGTTAACCAAAATCTATCTAGATTTAAATTTTTAGCTGGATAAGAATCGTCTCAGAAGTAAACCCATGCTGAACGGTTATGCCAACAGGAGAACCTATTATGGTGCCGCTCAGCTTTTCAGTGAAGCTCACCGCGCTCTTGGCGCTTGTGAGTGGTCTCGAAGCACAGTCGAGGTTCGTATACTCCAATAATGACATCCCTGCTGCCAACACAATTTCCGGATTTTCGGCAAACTCCAATGGGGTTTTGACGCAAATCGCTGGGTCACCTTTTGCGACGGGTGGGGGAGGCATGGCTGGTGGCGCCTCTGGAGTAGCCCGGATCACAGTGGCGGCTGGAAAATTCCTCTACGCTTCGAATAGCGGTACACAAAATATCAGCGCGTTCTGCGTTAACCCGGCTACCGGTGCTCTAACGCCGGTTGCGGGCTCGCCGTTTTCCGACGGCGCGCTTGCTGGATCTGGCGATATCTCGCTTGCCGCCTCGCCGAACGGACAATACCTGTTCGCGGGCGTGGCAATGAACACCACCGTCGTTACTTTCAGTATCGGGACAGACGGTTCGCTTACAGAACTCTCCAGCGTGGCGGTAATGCATGGCCCCGCCGGGATGAAGGTGTCGGCC
>Ga0210406_10006506_pt1 | contig 12104 bp, 12 predicted proteins | sample IncBWC30MmetaG_FD_155454 | JGI IMG/M metagenome (GOLD analysis project Ga0210406, IMG submission 155454) | Forest soil microbial communities from Barre Woods Harvard Forest LTER site, Petersham, Massachusetts, United States - Inc-BW-C-30-M | ecosystem: Environmental > Terrestrial > Soil >...
GGCCTCGCCGAAGCCTGCACCGCCCTCGGCACGCCGATCACCGGCGGCAACGTCAGCTTCTACAACGAAACTCTCGGCAAATCCATCTACCCCACGCCCGTCATCGGCGTCCTTGGCATCCTCGACGACGCCTCCCGCGTCCTGAAAATCACCTTCCGCGACGAAGGCGACGTCATCATTCTGCTCGATGGCGGCATTCCCTCTTCTCGTCGTTCCGAGCGAAGCGAGGAATCTGCTTTTTCCTTGACGACTGCTGCCCGTGAATTCTCCTCCTCCGAATATTCCAAAACCATCGCTGGCATCGTCGCGGGCGAACCACCCGCCATCGACCTCGCCGCCGAAAAACGCCTCCAGGACTGCCTAGTCGCTCTGGCCGCCGAAGGCGCTCTGCAATCCGCGCACGACATTTCCGACGGTGGCCTCTCCGTCACGCTTGCCGAATCCTGCTTCGCCTCTTCCGTTGTAGGGGCGCAGCACGTTGCGCCCCATCTTGGCGCGCACATCAAATTGCAAGAAGAAGGCCCCGCCGAGGCCGCCGCATTCGGTGAACGCGGCGCCCGCACGGTTGTCTCCGTCACTCCATCAAAACTTGCCGCCGTTCTCGATACTGCGAGACAATACAAGGTGGCGGCGCACCAGATCGGCCAGGTCACCCGCGGCGATGCTTTCCGCATCGAATATAAGGGGCGCGCGGTGATCGATAGTTCCTTTGAAACGCTACGCGACGCCTGGGCCCATTCGCTCGAACGCGCGCTAACCACAAAATGACCCAAAAATTCGCTTTCGCCGACGATCACTTCCACGACGAATGTGGCGTCTTCGGCGTTTTCGGCCACCCCGAAGCCGCGAACCTCGTCTATCTCGGCCTCTACGCGCTTCAGCATCGCGGTCAGGAATCCGCCGGCATCGTCTCGAGCGATGGCAAAGAGTTGTATGTGCACCGCGCCATGGGCGAAGTCGAAGAAATTTTCCAACCGGGCGTGCTCGCGCAACTCCCGGGTAGTCTCGCCATCGGCCACACGCGCTATTCCACAGCCGGCGATAAAGCCCTGCTCAACGCCCAGCCCATCATGATCGATTGCAATAAGGGCAAGATCGCCCTCGGCCACAACGGCAACCTCACCAACGCCGCCGAGTGGCGCCGCAAGCTCGAGCATCGCGGCTCGATTTTCCAGACCAACAGCGACACCGAAGTTATCGTCCATCTCATCGCCCGCTCGCAAGCGCGCAATCTTTCCGGCGCGCTGGGCGATGCCCTCAATCAAGTCGAAGGCGCATATTCCCTGCTCGTGCTCACGCAAGATGAATTGTATGCGGTGCGCGACCCGCGCGGCTTCCGCCCGCTGGTGCTGGGCAAATTAACCACGCCGGGCGGCTTCGTGTCCTGGCTCGTGGCATCCGAAACCTGCGCGTTCGACCTGCTCAACGCGCAATACGTCCGCGAGATCGAGCCCGGTGAGATGGTGCGCATCTCGAAATCAGGCATCGAGTCCGTTCACTTCGCGCCAGAAAAGCCGCTCCAACAATGCATCTTCGAGCACGTCTATTTCTCCCGGCCCGACAGCATCATTTTCGGCCGCTCGGTAAATGAAAGCCGCGAAATGCTCGGCCGCCTCCTTGCGCGCGAGCACCCTGTGGATGCGGACATCGTCGTCCCCGTGCCAGATTCCGGCGTACCGGCCGCAGTCGGTTACGCGCTCGAATCGAAAATTCCCTTCCGCATGGGCTTGATCCGCAACCACTACATCGGGCGTACATTCATCGAGCCGTCGCAAGCCATCCGTAATTTCGGCGTGAAGCTCAAGCTCAATCCCATCCGCGGCTTGATCGAAGGCCAGCGCGTGATACTCGTCGACGATTCCATCGTCCGCGGCACCACCAGCCGCAAAATCGTCCGCATGGTCCGCGAAGTCGGCGCAAGAGAAGTCCACGTGCGCATCAGTTGCCCGCCGACGATTTCCCCCTGCTACTACGGCGTGGACACGCCCACGCGCGAAGAATTGATCGCCTCCTCAAACTCTCCGGAAGAAATCTGCAAATTCCTGGGCGCCGATTCGCTCGGTTACGTTTCCCTCCCGGCGCTGCGCCGGGCGGTCAGTGATACCGAAGGCAAGTTCTGTACGTCTTGTTATACAGGCGTTTATCCGACGGATCTGGTGCAGCTCGAGGTACGCGAAAATGCTCTTAACGGCAAATCCGGCGAAGCTACTCCTGGCAACGGCAGTGAACCCGCGCCCGCAGAGCGGCCGGTGGTGGTGGAACGTGAAGGCTGACAAAAAGAAAAATCAGGAAGAAACAAACGTGCCCGTGCAAACAAAAATTCAGCGCGAGATCATCGCGTGGTTTTGGGTCGGCCTCGCCTTTCTGCTCATCAACGGCACGATCGGCCAGGCGCGCGTCATTCCATCCGGCTCGATGGAGAACACGCTGCTCATCGGCGATCACCTCATCATGAGCCGCATCGGCTACGATGCGGGCGTGCCCTTCACCAACTGGCACGTGCCCCTCTGGCGCAATCCCAAGCGCCAGCAAGTGATCATCTTCAAGCCGCCGTTTGCGCCGGACACGCCGGACTACGTGAAGCGGGTCATCGGCCTGCCCGGTGATACCATCGACATTCACGATGGCGCCGTGTGGGTCAACAGCCAAAAACTCGTTGAAAAATATACCAGTGGCGCCAGCGAGCCCTACGAGCTGCGCACGCCGTACAAGGTTCCGGCGGACTGTTATTTCGTCATGGGCGACAATCGCGGAAATTCCTACGACAGCCGCTTCTGGGGCTGCGTCCCGCGAAAGGACATCATCGGAACGCCCGTCATGATTTACATGTCGCTGAATGTTTCGCCGGAGGCTTGGGAGCCGGGACAGATTCGCGAGCGTTTTTTCGCTTACGCAAACGCCCTGCTGCATCCTGGCATCGTTCGCTGGAAGCGAATCTTCCGGACCTTTTAGCTGTTGCGCGGAATCGCCGGGCTTTGCAGCGAGCGCCGCGACCCACCAGGCGCTCCAGTGATTTCCCAATCTTTTACCATGCGTGCGAATGCGCGCCCGCAGCAAAAACGGAAACGGACAGCTCTCTCATGAAATACGCCGATGCCGGAGTCAACATCGCCGTCGCCGAGGACGCCAAGCAGAGGATCCGGCACCACGCCAGCCGCACGTTCACTCCCGGTGTGCTCGGCGGCATCGGCAGCTTCGGGGCGCTCTTCGCGCTCGACCGCAAAAAGTGGAAAGAGCCCGTGCTGGTCTCCAGCGCGGACGGCGTGGGCACAAAGCTCAAGGTCGCCATGGCTATGCGCGTGCACTCCACCGTCGGCGGCGACCTGGTGAATCACTGCATCAATGACATTCTCGTGCAGGGCGCGGAGCCGCTCTTTTTCCTCGACTATCTCGCCATGGGCAAGCTCGACCCGCAGGTCGTCGAGCAGCTCGTCGAAGGCATGAGCCGCTCCTGCCGCAAAGCCGGCTGCGCCCTCATCGGCGGCGAAACCGCAGAGATGCCCGGATTTTATCCGCCCGGCGAATACGATCTTGCAGGCTTCATCGTCGGCGTTGTCGAGCGCAAAAATCTTCTCACCGGCAAGAGCGTCCAGCCCGGAGACACTTTGATCGCGCTGCCTTCAGCCGGCCTGCACACCAACGGCTATTCGCTCGCGCGCAAATTGGTCTTTGAAGTTGCTAGGCTGAAGCCGGATACCTACGTCGCCGAAGTTGGAAATAAAATCGGCGCGGAGTTGCTGAAGCCTCACCTATGCTACGCGCCCGCGCTGAAAAACATAATCGCGCGCGGCTGGGTTTCCGCCCTCGCGCACATCACCGGTGGCGGCATCCCGGGAAATTTGCCGCGCGTGCTGCCCAGCGGCGTGAAAGCGGAAATTGATCTGGCATCCTGGCCCGTGCCGTCGATTTTCAAGTATCTCGGCAAGCTCGGCAAAATCGATACCGACGAGATGCTTCAATCCTTCAACATGGGCGTCGGCATGATCCTCGTTGTCCCCCCGAAGAACGTGAAGTCCGTCGAAGCCGACCTGAAGAAACGCCGCGAGAAATTCTTCCTCATCGGCCGCATCGGGCGCGGCGAATCCGGCAAAGCTCGCGTCTCCTACGCCGGCTCCCTCAATCTCGCGTAATGAGCCGTTCGAATCGAGATTCCTTTAGTGCCGCGCGCTCCTACCCGCTGGTGTCCAGAACGGTTGCTTCGTCGCGACAAACTCGATGGGCACCTCTTTCACAAACGTTTTCAGCCATCTTGCGCACTCTTCCATCCCCGCTTGCTCGGACGGCACGTGCCCGATGACGATTAATCCCTTCTTTCTTCCCTCTGTCGCTGCGTCCGCCGCATACTCCACCGTTTCCCATTCCCGTGTTTCGCCAACCAGCAGCACCTCAACGTTTTCCATTTCCAGCGCATGGGTCTCCCGTTGGAATCCTGCCGCTCCCGGGCTCAACGCCAGCTTTGTTATTTTCATCTCCGGATTTCCCACCGCTCGCACCACCGGCGTATCCAGCCGCTTCGCCACTTCTGCCGCCAGTTTCTCCAACGTGATTTCCGGCACCGTGAACAAATGCGGGTTCTCCGCGCTTTGATATTTCTCCCAGCCCAGCGCCTGTACTACCCCTGCCAGAATCCCGTCCGGTTTCCGCAGGTGCCAGTGGTCGTGGAATCTCCAAACCACCATTCCGTTTTTCTCGATGAACGCCCGTTTCTCCTTCCATACCGCGTCGCTCTCTTCCATTCCTTCCGGCCGGTCCAGGTGATTGTAAAACGTGGGCTCATGGGTGATGACCAGGTTTTCCCCTTTCGCCGCGGCCCGCTGTAGCACGTCGAGTGTCGCCATCATCGTCACCGCAATCCCGGTAACGCGCATCTCCGGATTCCCCGCCTTGAATGTGTCCACAGTCTCCGTTTTCCATGGCACGCCAACGTGCTCCTGTATAGCCGCCACTACCTCCCGCGCCGTCGGCAGCTTTTCTTGCGCGTCGGCTGACAATCCGCACATCGTATCCGCGCTCAGTGCCAGGCTCATTGCTGTGATCAGGAGCGCGACCCCTTCCCTCCATCCCTTCTCCACGTTGTTCTCCTCTCTGCGAATCTCAGGCGTGCGGCGCCTGCCCCGGCCCGCTCGGGGCGTCTCTGCTTTATTTTTTCTCTCCGTCTCTTCTCCGCGTTGTTCTCTTTCTCTGCGACCCTCAGCGTACTCTGCGTTATCTTTTCTCTTGGATTTTTTACTGGGCCGCGCAATTTCACTTGGGCAATCCCTCCGCGAATTGCGGATGGAGCGCCTGCGCCCTTCGCGCCAGCTCACGCTCCAATCGATGCGACCATCGCACTTCCACTCGCATCTGATCGAGCATTAAGCCCACCATCCATACCGCCTCGTGATACTTGTGGCCGACCTCGTCGTAGATCGACAGCAGAGTTTTCTTTTCTCTCGCGATTTCTTTCAGCAAAAATTTGCGCCTCCGCTTCAGCTGTTTCAAGAAAACTCCCGGCCGTGCCTGCCACGAAAGCGCCATCCACGTCAGAAAAGGAGGTCGCTCTCTTTGCATGGCCCACTCTTCTCGTTCCAGCGCCTCCGCTAGCGCGGCGCGTCCCTTCGCCGTTGTTTCGAACGTACTGCGCTCTGGTCCCGCCGCCGGCACGTTTGTTTCCAAGGAGCGAATCAGCCCCGAACGCGCAAGTTTCTCGAGCGAGTAGTACACCTGCGGCCGCGAAATTCCCGCCCAATCCCGGATCTCGCGTCTTTCCAGCTCCAGGTTCGCCTGGTATCCGTGCATCGGCCGCTCCGCCAGCAGGCTCAGCAGCACCATGTCCGGCGTCGTCAGCGCCAATCTCTTCGCCGCGCGCGCGCCCCGCCTCGGCCTCTCCGAGTTCCGCAGCTCTCTCCGCGTCTCTGCGCTTTCTTGTCCCTTCATTTCTTTTCCGTCTTGCGTTTCTTGCTCCAATACCACCACTGGCATTGCTCCGCCGGCAATCGCGGATTCCTCGCCTGCGCCACCGCCGCGCAAAAAGCATCCAGTACGCAAATGTCCTGATGTTGCCGCGCCGCCCGGCCCAGTTTTTCGTACATTCGCTGCGGATTCTGCCGCGCCAGTTGCGCCACGCTGTGAATTCCCAGCAACTCGAAGTCTCTGAGCATCGCCGGGCCAATGGAAATAAGGTCGCCGAGTTGTCGCGCCGTCGTGGCCATAAAAAAATCTCCTTGACTTGGTTTTTTGCCTTTCTTACTCTTGACTAGTCTAATTGAGACTACTATTGGGAGCAAGAAGAAAATTCGTCATGCGCTCGTTCATCATCACTACTCTTGCGCTGTTCTGCGGTTTAACTTTCATTCATGCCACCCAAACACAGGAGAAAACACCCATGAACGTCAAAAGGATCACTCCCGTTCTGCTCGTCAGGGAGATCGAGCCGGTCATCCCTTTCTGGATCGATCGCCTCGGCTTCGCAAAAACCATCGAAGTCCCCGATGGCAGCAAGCTCGGTTTTGTGACTTTTCAGAAGGGCGCCACCGAGGTGATGTACCAGACTTACGCTAGCGTGGAAAAAGACGCTCCGCCATCCATGTCCGCCGAAGCCGGAAAGGGCTCCACGTATCTTTACATCGAGGTGGACAATTTCGACGCCGTTCTCGCTTCCATGAAAGACGTGAAAATCGTCATGCCCGTGCGCACCGCCTTTTACGGCATGAAAGAATTCGCCGTCCAGGACCCCGGCGGCCACTTCATCACTTTCGCCCAGCCCGTCGCCGCTCCGCAGCACTAGAACGCATCCTGTAACCGGGCCGCCGTTCAATCGCCGCTAATATGGCCCTTTCCTGGCACACGAAGGGCCTGCAACTCTTTCCTAGTCTTGGGGTTTAACAACCATAGGGGGTGCTTCAGACTAACCTGAGGCGCCAGTAGGCCTTCAGATCCAGTTAGGATTTGGACAGCTTTTCCGGGTCTGACGAAAGGTCTAAAATGCGCTATCTAAGATATCTCGCTTTACTTGGCATTTTCATGCTTACCGCAAGTTACTCCAAGGCTCAAGTTTCCGTTGGCATCGGAGTCGGACCGGGCTACGGCTACGTCGGCGCAGCTCCCGTTTGCTCGTACGGATACTACGACTACTACCCCTACGCTTGCGCACCGTATGGCTTCTACGGTCCTGATTACTTTGTCGGCGGTGTCTTTATTGGTGCCGGCCCGTGGTACCGCGGCTACTATGGCCGTGGCGGATACGGCTACTATGGACGCGGGCGTGGCTACGCTCGGGGCTATAACAACGACCGCTTCTATGGTCGTGGCAACAACTACTACAACGGGCGCGGCAACGGCTACTCCGGTCGCAGCAGCGGCAACTATGCGCGCGGCAATGGGTTCTCCGGCCACAGCAATGGCTACTCTGGTCGTGGCAACGGCTATTCCGGTCACGGCGGTGGTGAATCACGCGGCTCAGGTGGCGGTGGCTACCATGGTGGTCATGGGGGTGAAGGCTCCCACGGCAACGGAGGCGGTGGATCCCGCGGCGGCGGACATCGGTAATTCGCCCCAAATTATTCAACAGAGAAAACGAACGGCTGACAGCATCGGCTGCCAGCCGTTTTCCATTGTTAGGCAGCTTCCCGTTGCTCTCGGACCCAATCCAATCCTGCGACCACCCCCACTAGCGGGAAATGAAGTATCAAAACATCCGCGAAAATGGCGGGGCTCCGATAGCGCCACCGCACCGCATATTATTGCTCTCTAATTCCCGATTTCTCTTTACTGATCACCGATTACTGATCACTGTTTACTCGGAGAAGGCAGTGGCGGCGGCCGCCGCTCCATCTCCGTCGGCACGGCAATCGAACGTGCCCCATTCTTGCCCACAGCGCGAACGGCAAAGAAGTGATTGTCCGTGGAAACGCCCTTCAAAACTGTTTCGCCGGGCGAAGCCGCAAAGTCATAAACCTGCCAGCGAGAATCGCTAGTCTCGCGCCACAGGATTTCAAAACCGACGCGCTCGGAATCATCTTCGGCCGACCAGGACACTTTGGCGTCCGGCGTGACCGCACCAGTCAGCTTCGCATTGCTGGGCGGAGCCGGAGCCAGCGCCAACTGCCGCAACGCCTCCGCATTGTCCCGCGCCACGTCGCCCATAAACGTAAAGTTGAGATATTTTTCGAAGTCACCGTACTCAATTCCGTTTTCCGTCCGCGGCGTCTGATGTTGGTGATTGTAATCTTCCAGCGGCTCGGTAAATCGCACCGCCGGCAGCCCCGCCTTGTAAAAAGGATAGTGATCCCCGCCGCGCCCATACCGGTCCACCCGGAAAATCATTCGAATCGCCGCGCGTCCATCAATCTCTTCGACGGCCCGCGCCAGTTCGCGCGAAGGCGAATCCGCATCGTCGATTTCGCCATTTCCAGAAAAAAGCCGCACGCGATGCGGCCCACCAGCCGCGGAATCGGAGCCCACGATATCGTCGTCCAGCATTCCGCCGACGGTGTAACCCTGCTCCTTCGTCCATTCCACAAGGTGCGTGCTCCCGAGCAGCCCTTGCTCTTCGCCTGAAACCGCAGCAAAAAGTATCGTCGCGCGATACGTCCCGCGCCCGTTTGACCCCGCCTTGCTCAGCAGCCGCGCGCATTCCACGCTCACCGCTACACCCGATGCGTCGTCGTCCGCTCCCGGAGCATCCGCATTCGGGTCCATCACATTCGAAGGCCGCGAGTCAAAATGCCCTGAAACAATGAAAATTGTTTTCGTCAGCTTCGGATCGGAACCGGGAAGAATGGCGTACACGTTTTCCAGCGGCATCGGTTTTCCAGAAGTTCGCTCCGAAGTCGATTCGAATTTATCCACCACCACCTGCAATTTCCCCCCGGAATCTTTCGCCATCTCATTGAATCGCGCCACGATCGCATCGCGTCCGCAACCAATCCCCCGCTGCGAATCCGTCCGCGAAGAAAGCGTCAGCCTCGTCCCACACGCCACAAGTTTCCCGATCAGCGAGCGCATCGATTTTTCATCCACCGCCTGCCGCGCAACTCCCCCCGTTGGCCGCGCCGATAGTTTCGGCTGTGGCTTCCCCTGCGCCGGCTCCGCCGGATCGCGCGACACGGCCCGCTGCGCAAGAGCGGGCCACACCATAAGCCCCAGCGCGACGACCGCTCCAGTCAAAACTCTTAAGCCGTAGCTGCGAGTTCCCGTTGATCCATTTCCCATGTGTTATTCTCCCGCGAACGGTCAGTTCGAAATCGACGCGGCATTCTAGCGCGATTGGGTACTCGAACAATAATGCTATTGTCCGCCCGGCTCGATGGCATCGCGGTATCTGCGTGCCCTGCCGCGATTTCACTCTTTTCTTGAAATTGACATCCCTCCCACTACTCTGGAACTATCAAGGGCGCTCCTACACCCATTGGCCGTGTTGTTCCAGGGCTTCCGCGCCTGAGCGCTCAAGTGTAGGCCGCTGAGGGGAACTCCGGCATGGTAGCTGGCATTCGCACACGCGACCTTCGCAAGGTCTACACTTCAGCGCCTCCCGTGGCCGCCGGCACGGGGGGCTTCTCGTTCGGCGCGCCAAAAGCCAAGGGCAAACAGCCAAGACCGGAGATCGTAGCGCTCGATGGAATCTCGCTTGAAATATTGCCGGGAGAAATCTTCTGCCTGCTGGGGCCCAACGGCGCCGGCAAGTCCACCACCGTTGGCGTTCTTACTACGCGCGTGCGCCCCACCAGTGGCCAAGCCTTCATCGGCGAACACGACGTGTGGAAGGAGCAGGTCGCCGTCAAGCGCTTGATTGGCGTTGTCGCCCAGCGCCCCAATCTGGATTTTTCTCTTACTGCCCGCGAGATTCTGGCCTTCCATGGCGCCTATTTCGGCATTCCTTCTCACGAACGCGCGAAGCGTGCGGAAGCTCTTCTCGACCGCTTCAAGCTCACCGATCGCGCCGACCAAATGGTTCGCGGATTCTCCGGTGGCATGATGCAGCGCCTCTCCATCGCTCGCGCCATGATGCACGATCCGCAAGTCCTTTTCCTGGACGAGCCGAGTGCTGGCCTGGACCCGCAGACCCGTTTGCTCTTGTGGGAAATCGTCCGCGAATACAACCAAAGCGGCAAGACGATTCTGCTGACCACTCATAACATGGAAGAGGCCGACGCGTTGTGTAAGCGCCTCGCCATCATTGATCATGGCCGCGTCATCGCTTTGGGAACCCCGCAGGAGCTGAAAGCTTCCGTTCCCGGTGGATACTTGCTGCGCCTTCGCTTCGGCCTTCATTCCCCCGATCTGCTTCAGCGTCTTCAGCGTCTTGCTGGTGTCCGGGAAGTGCGCGCCACCGATGGCAACGGCGCCGATCTTTACGCCGACCGCAGCGGTTCGCTCGTGGCCGAGGTCGCCAATCTCGCCTCCGCTGCCGGCGTCGAGCTGTGTGACGTGCACATCTCCGAGCCCAGCCTGGAAAATCTTTTTCTGCACCATACCGGAAGGAGCTTGCGCGAATGAACTGGAAAGCCTTTTTCGCCATGCTCGCGCGCGATGCCCATGTCGCTCGCCGCAATTTCGTGGCGCTCTTGTTTCAAACTTTTTTACAGCCGCTGATGTTCGTCTTCATCTTCGGTCGCGTGATGGTCGGCAGCGGCTACATGCCGCCTGCTTACAAGAGTCTCTTGCTCCCCGGAATCATGGCCATCTGCATGGTCGGCACCGGCATTTGGGCCGTCGCCATGCCGCTCATAGCCGAATTTCAGTTCACCCGCGAAATCGAAGACCGTCTGCTCGCTCCCATGGAGATTTCCTGGCTGGCGATCGAGAAGGTCGTCGCTGGCACGCTGCAAGCGCTCGCCGCCGGCTTCATGGTCATTCCGGCTGCCTGGTTGTTGCTCCGCCCCGGCGTGGATTTGAACGTGCCCCATCCCATTCTCTTTGCGGTCGTGGCATTGCTCGTCGCTCTTTTCTCCGCGACCGGCGGCCTCGCCCTCGGCTGCAGCATGCAGCAGACCCACATCGGGTTGATGTTCAGCCTAATCGTCGCCCCCATGATTTTCTTCGGCTGCACCTACTATCCCTGGAGCGCGCTAGATAAATTCCCCGTCCTGCAAAAAGTCATCCTTGTAAATCCTCTCGTTTACGCCAGCGAAGGCCTTCGCGCCACGATGATTCCCCAGTTCCCGCATCTGCCCTTGGTGGCCGTCGTCATCGGCCTTGTCTTTTTCAACGCCTTGCTGCTCGCCGTCGGCCTCCGCAATTTCCATGGGAAGTCCGTCAGCTGAGCTCCTCGAGGAAGCGATGAGATTCGCGAAGATTGTTTTTTGGGTTGCGGGAATTTGGGGCTTTCTCGTCCTCACACCGCTTTACTTTATGTTTGATCTCATCAGCCGCAATGATCCGCCTCCCATCACCCATCCAGGGTTCTTCTATGGATTCGTGGGACTCGGCCTGGCGTGGCAGGTCGCTTTTATCGTCATCGCCACAGACCCGGTCCGTTTTCGGCCTCTGATGATTCCGTGCATCCTCGAAAAGGTCAGTTTCGGCGCAGCGGTGGTTATCCTCGTTTTGCAGAGCCGAATGCACAAGCCGGACCTGGTCTTTGCCGGCACGGACCTTCTTCTCGGCCTCCTCTTCCTCATCGCTTACTTCAAGACTACTCCCCGCGCATCCGTCAGCCCATGAGTTTACACGTCGTCCTTATCCTCTGACTTTTTCCTCTTAACTCTTAACTTTCAACTTTGAACCTCCATCCCTCTAACCACCACGTGCCTTCTCTTCTTCCCTGGCCACTGAAAACTGACAACCGGCAACTGAATGCCGAAACCATCACCACATGCGCGTCCATCACCAACATTCCTCTCCTCTTCACTGACCACTGAAAACTGACGACTGAACACCGCATCCCCATCCTCCAGCGTTTTGCCGAAGCCCCCGTGTGTGCTAACGTTTTTCGTTCATGAAGAAGCGCATAGGCGTGCTCTTAAGCGGACGCGGCTCGAATTTTGAGGCGCTCGCGGAAAGCGTTGCGGCGGGAAGAATTCCGAACGCGGAGATCGCCGTCGTCATCAGCAATCGCGAGGGCGCGCCCGGCATCCAGCGCGCGGAAGCGCGTGGGATCAAGACGCACGTGATTCCTTCGAAAG
>Ga0210406_10006507_pt1 | contig 12103 bp, 6 predicted proteins | sample IncBWC30MmetaG_FD_155454 | JGI IMG/M metagenome (GOLD analysis project Ga0210406, IMG submission 155454) | Forest soil microbial communities from Barre Woods Harvard Forest LTER site, Petersham, Massachusetts, United States - Inc-BW-C-30-M | ecosystem: Environmental > Terrestrial > Soil >...
GAGGTGATTGGAAAGCCTTTGACTGTGCTGATGCCAGAATTCTTGCGGAAGGTACATGAGGATGGATACAGACGGTATTTGGCGACGGGACAGCGGCACTTGAACTGGCAGGGTCACGAGCTCACTGCACTCCACAAAAATGGGCAGGAGTTCCCGGTGGAAGTCACATTCGGAGAAGTGACCGCTGACGGCCATCGGATATTCACGGGGTTTGTCCGCGATATCAGTGAGAGAAAGCAGGCGGAGGAACTTCGAGCCTCGTTACACCAAACACAAGGGGAGCTTGCTCGGATCTCGAGACTGACAACAATGGGCGAATTGACAGCGTCCATCGCCCACGAAGTCAATCAGCCGTTAACCGCCATCACGAATAATGGCAGTGCGTGCCTGAGACTGCTCGCCAATCAGAATCTCGATCCTGAGGTTCTTCGGCGAGCTCTAGAGGACATTGTTGCTGATGGCAATCGTGCGAGCGCGGTTATAGCCCGAATCCGCGGATTCATAAAGAAGGCGCCTGGGGAAATGAGCGAATTGGATGTGAACGAGGTAATTCGGGAGGTGTTGGCTCTAGTCGGCCCTGAGCTTCAGAAGAATCGAGTAACGGTCGAGTGCGACCTAAGAAAAGCATTACCGCCCGTCTTGGCTGATCGCGTTCAGCTGCAGCAGGTCCTGCTGAACTTGGTTGTGAATGGCATCGAAGCTATGACCGCAGTCACAGAACGACCTCGCGAGCTACTGGTGCAGTCCCAGATCGAGGAGTCTGGGGACTTAATGGTTGCAGTACGCGACTCAGGCACCGGCCTCAGTTCGGAAGCAGATCGCGTCTTCACTCCATTCTTTACAACAAAGGCGAATGGTATGGGAATGGGTTTGCCTATCAGCCGCTCACTCATCGAAGGCCATGGCGGTCGACTATGGGCCACCTCCAACTCTCCTCACGGTGCCGTGTTTTCGTTCACCCTACCAGCGGCCGGGAGTTCTTCATGACTGCGGCTCCTGTGGTCTTTGTTGTAGATGATGATGCATCCGTACGTTCCTCGCTCAAGTTTCTCTTAAGTACGGTGGGTTTGCAGGCTGAAACCTTGGACTCTGCTGACAGCTTTCTGCACAAAAAGCGCCCTGATGTCCCTAGTTGCCTTGTGCTGGACGTCAGGCTACCGGGATTGAGCGGTCTCGATTTTCAACGCGAGCTTGCGGCGCGAAATATTTGCATCCCCATAGTTTTTCTCACCGGACACGGCGACATTCCCATGAGCGTTCGTGCTATGAAAGCGGGAGCGGTCGAATTTCTTACCAAGCCGTTTCGAGACCAGGATCTTCTCGATGCTGTTCGCGTCGCACTTGATCGAGATCGTACCCGGCGCGAACAAGAGAAGGAAGTGACGGATCTTCGGCGGCGATTCGACTCTCTGACTTCTCGCGAACAGGAGGTAGCTTCCATGGTCGTCGCGGGAATGCTCAACAAACAAATTGCTGCCGAACTCGGAACCGCGGAAAGCACCGTAAAGGTTCAGCGCAGCCGGGCGATGGAAAAGATGCAAGCGGAATCCCTCGCTGACTTGATCAAAATGATTCAAAAGGTCCAACCACCCTCGCAAAAAGCTTCGTAAACCAAAGCTTATGCGCATTCTCCTTTTCGGGGAGTCCGAAATACCAACACTCAATAGATTATTTGCACCCCCAAGGCTAACTTGACTCCCAGGGAGCAAGAGTGCTCAAACACCTAATCTCGGTTGTTGACGATGACGAGTCCACTCGGAAAAGCACAACCCTGCTGATCGAGTCTTTTGGCTTCCAAGCAGCAGGGTTCGAATCTGCAGAACGTTTCCTGAAGTCTAGTCAACTGCACGAGACGTCGTGTCTCATCATTGACGTGCGAATGCCGGGCATGAATGGGCTGCAACTCCAAAGCCATCTCGCAGCCGCGGGGTATAAGATTCCCATCATTTTTATTACCGCTTACGACGATAGAGAATCCCGTCGGCGAGCAATGCAAGCCGGAGCCGTCGCATTCGTAGCAAAGCCGTTTACTGACGGGCTTTTACTTCAAGCCATTCGTTCAGCTTTACCAGTACACTCGAAAGCAAGAGGGAATTTGATATCACTAGTTGACGACGATGAGTCTATCCGCAGAACCACAACACTGCTCATTCAGTCTTTTGGGTTTCAAGCGGCAGCTTTCGAATCGGCCGAAAGTTTCCTGAAATCTGGCCAACTTCACGAGACGTCATGCCTCATCGTTGATGTGCAGATGCCCGGCATGAATGGGCTACAACTCCAACGCTATCTTGCCGCATCGGGCTACAGGCTTCCTATCATTTTCATCACTGCTTACGACAACAAAGAATCGCGTCAGCAGGCAATGCAAGCCGGCGCCATTGCATTCCTAAGCAAGCCATTTAATGACAAACACTTGCTCCAGACCATTCGCGCAACCTTGCGGGATGACGAAGGCAGTGTGACTACGACGTGACTAGGAATGAGATCGGGGACCTGCAGCTCGCCCTACAGCCGAAACTTGCGCGAGTCCTGAACCAACAAATTGCTGCTTAACTCTAAACCGCGGAAAGCGCAGTAAGGGTTCAGCGCAGCCGCGCAATGGAACCAAGCAAGCGACATCGCTTGCTGAATTGATAAGAACGATCCGAAACGTCCACCCGCCCGTAGCCCAAAAGCTTACACGCATCGTCCTTTTGAGAAGTTCGAAGTACGAATGCTCAATAGATTTTTTGCCTTCCTAAGACTAACTTGACTCTCATGAAGCTGAAGAGCGAAGGCGGAATGGTTCGACCTGCAAGCCGAAGCTGCGGTAAAGACTTGACTCTCATCACCGCTTACCGACAACAAGGAATCGCGCCAGCAGCGACTACAAGACACATAATGTGTTTCGCCTCAATTCGTAGTTTTCGGGAGGTTCGTGTGGGGTGAGTTATGAAAGGTGGGGTGACTTATGGAATACAGAGTTCCTCAAAATGAACAGAATCGCTTTGAGTGCGAGTTTGAACAGATCATCGGCCGCAGCCCTGCTCTGAAGTCGGTGCTGGTGGATGTCGAACGTGTAGCATCGACCGATTCCACTGTGCTGGTTCTGGGAGAAACCGGAACGGGGAAGGAATTGATCGCCCATGCCACTCACAATCTGAGCCCGCGATGCGGACGCCCCTTCGTCAAGCTTAACTGCGCTGCTATCCCCTTTGACCTCTTGGAGAGTGAGTTATTTGGCCACGAAAAGGGTGCCTTCACGGGGGCCGTCACGCAAAAAATTGGCCGCTTCGAGATGGCGGATACGGGAACACTGTTTCTTGATGAAATCGGAGATATTCCTCTGGCGTTACAGCCAAAGCTGCTCCGGGTTCTGCAAGAAAAGGAGTTCGAGCGGCTTGGAAGCGGCCGGACCCATCAGATCGACGTGCGCCTGATTGCAGCCACGCATCGTGATCTCACAGAGATGGTCAGTCGGAGTGAGTTCCGCAGTGATCTTTATTATCGGTTGAACGTATTTCCTGTCGTAGTTCCGCCCATGCGGGAGCGCCGAGAGGACATACCACTTTTGGTCTCGCATTTTGTCGAGGTATTTGCCCAACGCATGGGTAAGCACATTGACCAGATACCTCAGGCAACGATGAATGCCCTGATAGCGTACTCGTGGCCAGGGAATGTTCGAGAATTGCAAAACCTCATTGAGCGGGCTGTTATTCGCTCGGATAACGGAGTGCTTCCGAACCCGCTGCCTAGATCAAAAAAGGAGGATGCGGACGCCACGACTCATTCAAACGGCTCATTCATGGATTCACAACGAGCCTTGATCTTGCAGGCATTGCGGGCTGCTGGAGGAATGATAGGAGGACCGCGAGGAGCGGCTGCCCGGCTGGGGCTTAAGCGTACAACATTAGTCTCCAAGATGAAGAGGCTCGGGATATACCGACCGCGGGACCATCGACTCATGGACGAGTTCAACCAATCGGAACTAGCGATGTGACGCACTGAATACAAAAGTACCGGCGTACCAAAGCGGAGGCAAAGGCGCTGTGATTTCCGAATTGTCCCAACCGTTTGCATCCGAGAAGGACGATTACGGCCGCACTCCAAAACGACGCGATGTTTAGAGGGCCACGCTCCTGGCAGTGATTTCGGGGAGCGTACAACTGAACAAAAGACAACCAAAGGCCTGCCAGCACTCCCGACTGAAATCAGACGCTTGCTTCTGCCAACCCAAACGTTTCCAGAACCCTGAGCGGTTCACAAACCACTTCATTTCGTTCTCATGTTCTGTGCCCTTAGCCTCCGTTCCACTTCATTGCGCGCCCGTTGCCATTTTGAGAACAGACGTTTCTACCCGGCGTCACCGCAGATGGTCAGCTATTGGCTGAGTTTCGCCGCTGCGTGTCGTCCCGAAGTCGCGTGTCGCGATAGCAACACAGGCAAGTCACGGAGTGCATCGAAAAACGAAATTGCGTCGTCGTGGGTTAGACCCTGCAGGTCTTGGAAAGGTCGATGACGTATGAAAGTGCGTAGTGGTGCTCGCGAATCCTGAGCGACGAAAACAAAAGGACAGTTGCAGAGCGTTAATGGAACCCGGCTTGCATTCAACAGGTGAACAGGGGGTTCTATCCATGGCGACCACCGCGATAGAAATAAATGCAGCACCAGTTGCGGTCGAGTGTTATCAGAGAAGAGTGCAGGAGCTAGCGGACGTCATTACCAGCCACTCGCTTCGCTTTCGTCGAATCGCGCTGGGGCATCTGGGCAACGCAGCTGACGCGGAGGATGCAGTTCAGGATGCTTTGTTGTCAGCCTGGACACACGTAGACCAGTTTAAAGGGCGAGCAAAGATGTCCACGTGGCTGACGACGATCGTCATTAATTCCGCACGCATGAAGTGGCGTCGGCGTTCCCCACAAATGCAAGTTGCCCTGGATGAACCCTGTAGCGAGCAGAATCTCTCCCCGGCAGATATCGTATCGGATACCCGACCAGATCCCGAAGAGGTATATCGCAAGCGACAAATTGCGGAAACACTGGCTCATGCGACTTTGCGGCTCTCGCCCACTCTGCGCACAACCTTTCGATTGCGCGATGTCGATGGTTTGAGCATTCGCGAAACGGCGCAGCTCCTCGGGGTGCCAACCGGAACAGTGAAGGCACGGCTCGCCAGGGCTCGTGTGAGACTCAAACAAGTTATTCAGAAGAGCTTCCGGGAAAGCGTCAAGCGATCCACGTTCAGTCGCCAACAATCCGCAGAGATCGAGCACGGCGTAGATGCTGTGCGCTGACTGACCTGTTGGAAGACGGATATTTTCTCTTCATAAGGAGTTGCATATGGATAGCTCAATTCGATTAGATGCGAACGTGAGATCTGCCATTGTGAACTGCATCTGCCCCGAATGCGGCGGAGCCATTGAACTCGACTTTAGCGAGTTCAGATGCGTGGGACGATGTGGGAAGGATTGGCGACCTATCTGGGACACCGAACGCCGCAACGGCGGCACCCAGACACGGCGACGCGATAATTATCGACAATTTCGCGATAGCCGGAGATAACTGCGTGTGGGAGGAATATTCTGCTCAGCCTGCGGAGGCTCTTCGCGCTCCACCATTTTCCTTGTGCGAGCTAATAAAGTTGTCTTGTTAACGGCTTCCTGAAGCAGCGCTTGATAATCTCTTTCAGCCTCGATACGCGATCGCACCCCTGCCTAGGCTGATTTCTTTTTCGGTGAACGAAACTCAATCACTTTCCCACGTTCGTTGGGAGCTATGCAATTAACTTTTTTCGGAAAACAATCTGGAATGTAAAACTCGATCACTTTCGCCATGACATCCTCCATCATCTGTCACATCACCACCGTCTAACCTCGCTCGTCCTACGTTCCGCGTTTGCCCACGACTGCCTTTGACGACTGCTGACTGACGAGTTCGAAAGCAAGTCGAATGCCAAGACCGATCTCGAGCTGCGGTTCCTCGAGCGCGATCACGGTGGTGTCGGCGCAGGACGCCCGCCACGAAACATCGCCACCGATGTTCGAGGTTCGCATGTGCGCAGACGGCGGGCGGGAGGGTTGGGTCGGTTCGTGCCGCTTACACCGCCGCCAGCTTGGTAAAAAAGGGTGCCCCGGGTCTAAAATCATCTTCGTCGGGGGTAACGTTTGGGTGCCACTTCTACGGATGGCGCGTTTTTCGCCCAATTCCCGGAACGTCTCGGCTTCGGCTTTAGGGACTTGAAACTCTTCATGTGATTCCAGTGAAAGCAATCGGCAGAGTCTTGGAAACTCGCTTAACGATGTTCACTCCAGGGCGCGACACGAAGTTGCCCAGATTGTTAAATCTTTCTGCCGAAGGTGTCTCAAGTGGTGAAGGGAATGCGAAGTGTTTTGTTCGAGGTGGGGGTGTTTTCAGTTCAATCCTTGTCCCTTTAGCTTTAATCCTGTTGTCTTTCGTTGGTGCCACGCCGGCAGCATATCCGCAGGCACAAACCGCCGGCGAAATTACCGGACAAGTGCTCGATCCATCCAAGGCCGCCATTTCCAATGCTGCCGTTACGGCTACGAACAGCGCGACCGGCGCCGTTCGGAAGGCACAAACCGATAGCCAAGGACACTATGCATTAACGAACCTTCCCGTAGGGACGTATAGCATCACTGTGGAACACGAAGGTTTCCAGCAGTTAAAGCAAACGGGCGTCATGTTGAACGTGGCGACGACCGTCACGTTGAACGTAACGCTTACGATAGGCTCCGTGAAACAGGAGGTAGTCGTCACGTCCGAGGCGCCCATCATTGACAAAGCTGACGCCAGCACCGGCACGGTCCTCGACAATCAGGAAGTCGGCGAGTTGCCGATCAACGGGCGCGACTACGCTCGCTTCAGCCTTTTGACTCCCGGAGCGGTTTTCCGCAGCAACTACATCGCGGATTTGACTTTCGACGGATTGCACTCGGTCCACAACCAATTCTCGATTGACGGCGTTGACGCTTCGCGCGTCGCCGACCCGTACATGGCGAATGGCTTCGAGCGCGGCGCGCGATTGCTGACAGGCAGTCTCGATACTATCGAGCAGTTCAACGTGCAGAACAGCGACTACAGCGCGGAATACGGGCGGGCTGCCGGATCTTACATCAATATCGCGACGAAATCCGGCACGAACGATTTCCACGGCACGGCTTACGAGTACTTCCGCAATAATATTCTGGACGCGCGAAACTTCTTCGCGACCACCGGCCCCGCTCCGGAATTCCGCTTTAATGATTTCGGCGGCAACATCGGCGGCCCCATCCGCAAAGAAAAGACCTTCTTCTTCCTAAACTACGAAGGATCGCGCCAGCGCATCGGTATCACCGGCTCGGGCACGGTTCCGAGCGCGATCGAGCGCAGCGAAGTCAAGGCCACTTCTCCGCAACTCGTGCCGATTCTGAATATGTTTCCCATCGGCACCTCGGCCGGTCCCGATCAGTTCACCGACAACTATACGACCACGCAGGTTTCGGATGTTCGTGAAGACACAGCCTCCATTCGCTTCGATCAGGTGTTCAGCACTCAAGATTCCGCATTCGTGCGCGTCAACGTCAACGACTCCGACGTTCATGGGCCACTCTTTGGTGTTATTCCGTCTTCCTTGGGCGTGGACGACCACCAAATCGTTCCCGTGCGCACGACAAACGTTGCCATTCACGAGGAGCACGTCTTCACCAGCGGCTTGGTGAATGACTTCCTCGCCGGCATGCAGCGCTGGGTTAGCCAGATCGATTCCGCGGAACCGTTGCCGCTGACCACCGTGGTCGGGTACAGCGTCATCCCCGGAACGCGGGGCAACTCCCTCGAGAACAGCACGAGCTTCCAGTACGGCGACACCTTGAGCAAGGTGAAAGGCCGCCATGTTCTGGCTTGGGGCGGCACAGTCTACCGCATCTGGGTCAACACCAACAGCACTGCCAACCCAACGATGCAGTTCAACTCACCGCAAGATCTCGTCAACGACCAGCTTTCTACCGTCACCATCGTGAACGCCACTCCCGGCAATGGTGTGCGCGCGACGCAAATCGGTCTTTTCGTCAACGACAAGTTCCAGGTGCTGCCGACTCTGTCCTTGGACCTCGGTTTCCGCTACGACATTGAAACCGTTCCTCACGACTCGCGCTACGCCACTCGGCCCTACGACACGCGCGCCGGCACACTCGGGCCCCCAGGCAGTCGGTACTTTGCGATCAATAAAAAAGACTTCGGTCCGCGCGTCGGTATCGCCTGGTCTCCGAAGCCGCGATTCGTGATCCGCAGCGGTTACGGAATTTACTTCCAGGATTATCCGGTGGGCTTGGGCCTGTTTGTTCCTGGAAACACCGTGCCGGGCAACGTCACGCTTTTGCAGCAGCAGATTCCGAACCTGTCCTATCCCTATGATCCGTTCCTCTCGCAGGCAGCCGCACCGCCTCCGCCAAACGTCACGGGATTTTCGTGGCACAAGCCGGACACCTACGCGAATCAGTGGAACCTGAGTATCGCAGATCAGTTATCGCAGAACATGTCCTTCCAGGTCGCCTACGTCGGCAACCATGGCGTGAATCTGTTGCGCGAAGCGGGCATCAACTACTTCGATCCCGAACTCGGAGCTCGTCCGAACCCGAATTTCGGCAACATCACGCTCCAGACCAACTCGGGCTTCAGCTCTTACAACGCTCTGCAGCTCTCCTTTATTCGCCGCGCGGGCAAGGCCGGTTTGAGCTTCCAGGCAAACTACAGCTTAGGCCACGCGTTTGACGACGTCGAGGACCCGAGTGTCGCTGCTTCCGATCCCCAGAACCTCAACAATACAAAAGCCGAGCGAGGCAACGGTTCTGGCGATGTGCGGCAGAACTTTGCATTCAACCTGCTGTATGACGTGCCGCTCGGTAAAGGACATCGCGTCCTCGGCTTGGGCCTCGGCAGCAAACTGGCGTCGGGCTGGCGCGTCTCCGCGCTGGGAATTTTGCGCACAGGCGTCGCCGATACCGTCTACATCGGGACGAACACCTTCGGGAACGGAGATTTCATCAACCAGCGGCCGGACTGTGTCGCTGGCATTGATCCTTATGCGCATCCACAGACCATTAGCGACTGGCTCAACCCGGCGGCGTTCTCCATGCCGGCCGCCGGGACATTTGGCAATTGCGGCCGCAATACCATCTACGGGCCTAATTTCCGCAACGTGGACGTCTCCGTGCTAAAGGAAACAAAACTCGGCGAATCGCGTAACCTCGAGTTCCGCGCCGAATTCTTCAATATCTTTAACCATCCGGCGTTCGCTCAGCCGGACACCACGTTCGGCACCCCGGGCTTCGGAGAAATCTTCAATACTCTCGGAAGCACTTTGGGTGCCGGCACTTCACGCCAGATTCAGTTTGCGCTGAAGTTCAGCTTCTGATTCGGAATTAGAGAACGACAAGAACCTCACAGAGGCGCAGTTTTGGGTCTGCGGTCCTGACCAGTGCGTTTTCAAACCGTGAAGACCTAACATATATGGCGGGACGGTATAGGCAGTTATATATTCTCTGGGAGTAGTACACACTTGTATCTGAAAGCGTAATCGGGCTGGAATGTGTTGCCACTGATGCCAGCGTACGAGAAAGCACGGGTTAAAATCGCGGCGGCTTTCGTCGTCGGCGGTTTAGGCCTGCCACTCTTGTGTCCTTCCGCACTTGCCTTAGACCCTTCACTCGACGTGAGTCAATACGCGCACACGGCGTGGCAGGTTCGCGAGGGTTTCACGCAAGGCTACATCAGGTCAATTGCGCAGACGCCAGACGGCTACATATGGCTTGGCACTGGCTTCGGGTTGTTTCGGTTCGACGGCGTCCGCGTCGACCATTGGCAACCTCCGTTGACTGGCGAACAACTTCCCAGCAACTTTATCGTGTGCCTCCATGTCGCCCGCGACCGCACTCTCTGGATCGGCACAATGGAAGGCTTGGCGAGCTGGAGAGATGGCAAACTCACTCGGTACCCGGACCTTGCTGGCTTGGTCATTTCTTCGATTCTTGAGGATCGCAACGCAACGGTTTGGGTCGGCAGCTACTCGTTGGCGCCGCCTGGAAAGCTCTGCGCGATTGATGGAACAAATGTTCACTGCTATGGATCGGACGGCGCTCTCGGTAACGGAGCAAATGGCCTGTATGAAGATAGTCACGACGTGCTCTGGGTGGTGGGGCGTGACGGAGTTTGGCGATGGAGGCCCGGCCCTCCCACGTTCTATCACATGCCATTTGGAACGTCCTCAGTACAGAACCTGGGTGAGGCCGGCGATGGAACTCTTTTGATTCCTTTGCCGGGAAGGCTCGCTCGATTCGGGGGCGGGAAACTGGAAACGCAGCATCCGTACCCCGCTCCTGCCCGCAACTTCGATGGCGTAGTGCTTCTCCGGGACCGCGATGGCGGCGTCTGGGTTGGAACCTCGGGAGCCGGAGTTGTGCATCTCCATCAGGGACGCGCCGACGTATTTTCGCAGGCTGATGGACTCTCCGGCGATCTCGTTACCTCGCTCTTCGAAGATCGCGAAGGTGATGTTTGGGTCGCTACCTTGGGCGGACTCGATCGTTTTCGCAACTACGCGGTCGCGACGTACGCCCAACACGAAGGCCTGGGAACTACCCCCGGGTGGGGCTCGGTGGTGGCGGGCAGAGATGGGAGCATATGGATGGGCACCAAAGATGGTTTGAGGATGTGGAATCACGGAGAAGTGACGATCTACGGTAGAGCCGACGATCACAAATCACAATCAACGACTGTATGGGTTGGCGTGCGCTACGTGGCCAATCGTGGGTTGCCAGATCATATACCCGTGCATGTGTTTGCGGACGATGCTGGCCGAACTTTAGTATCGACGCCATACGCGTTCGGCTACATGGAGAATGGCCGGTTTGTGTCGATAAGAGGCGTTCCGGGGGGCGTTGTATCTTCCGTTGCCCAGGACAGACAAGGCGATCTCTGGATCGCGAACGAAGATCAAGGTCTGCTGCGGTTATCAAAGGACGGAACTCTTCAGAAAATCTCTTGGGCCGGCATCGGGCACAGGGACGGTGCGCAGTCTTTAGCGGTTGATCGCTCGACTGGCGGGCTGTGGCTTGGATTTAATGGAGGGGGAGTAGCATATTTCAGCGACGGTCGGATCAAAAAGACCTACGGACGCGCGGAAGGGCTCGGCAATGGCAGGGTCAGCGCGCTGCACATCGAGACCGATGATACCGTTTGGGCGGCAACGGAAGGTGGCTTAAGCCGAATCAAGAATGGCCGGGTTCTAACACTGACAAGCAAGAATGGCCTGCCCTGCGACGCGATTCATTGGATCACGCAAGACGTGAACCGCTCGTTCTGGCTCAACATGACATGCGGTCTGGTTCGCATAGTGCGCAGCGAATTGGAAGCGTGGGCCACCGACTCTCGACGAAAGATCCGGCCGACAGTTTTCGACAGCTCCGACGGAGTGCCGAATGCGCCCATAGCATTTCTTGCAGGCTCCCAAGTGATCTGGTCCTCAGACGGGAAAATCTGGTTCCAAGGACTCTCGGGGGGCGCGAGCGTAATTGATCCGCAGCATCTCCCGAGTAACAAGATTCCGCCACCAGTGCACATCGAGCGAATCACCGCGAATGGCAAGACCTACGACGCGTCGAACGGAATACGCCTCCCACCCCAAATCCGCGATTTTAAGATTGATTACACTGCCCTCAGTTTTGTCGCACCGGAAAAAGTTCAATTCCGTTACCAACTCGAAGGGCAGGATCGCAACTGGCGGGAGGTCGCCAACGACCGCGAGGCGCAATACTCAAACCTGCCGCCGGGAGATTATGTTTTTCGCGTGACCGCAGCCAACAACAGCGGCGTGTGGAATGAGGAAGGCGCATTCCTAGATTTTTCTATTTCCCCGGCGTATTACCAAACGAACTGGTTCCGTGCGCTTTGTGTGGCCGTTTTCCTCGGAGTGCTTTGGGCAGCCTATCGCCTCCGCGTTCGGCAACTCCGGCGTCAAGAAAAGAAGCTTCGCGATGTGATTGAAACAATGCCGACATTTGCCTGGACCGCTCTGGCCGACGGATACGTGGATTTTGTCAACCGCCACTGGGAGGAATACACGGGGTTG
>Ga0210406_10006508_pt1 | contig 12103 bp, 13 predicted proteins | sample IncBWC30MmetaG_FD_155454 | JGI IMG/M metagenome (GOLD analysis project Ga0210406, IMG submission 155454) | Forest soil microbial communities from Barre Woods Harvard Forest LTER site, Petersham, Massachusetts, United States - Inc-BW-C-30-M | ecosystem: Environmental > Terrestrial > Soil >...
ACCAATCCGCCTGGCTGCCCCAGTCGCTGCTCGCGGGCGATCAGCGCGAGCGACTGGCCGAGGCCCTTTTTGCGGCGGCTAAGCATCGGGGCGTTTCGCTGCATTTCAACAAGGGGCTTGCGGGCGCAACCGCGGACGCGATCGCTGCGGCCAGGGATACGGCGATGAACCCGGCGGTGGCCGATGCGTTCGCGCTCGCGATCAGCGGCGCTGGCGGACCGCCAGCTTATCCGGACGTTCCAGGCCACGAGCCGGATGCAGCGGTCGCGCAGAGCGAGGCTGAGGCCGTCGGCAAATCGATGGATGAAATCCGCAAACTCCTGCCGCGCGTTGGCTCCTATGTGTGGGAGACAGATTACTTCCAGCCGCATTGGCAGGAGGCGTTCTGGGGCGTGAACTACGACCGGCTTCTCGCGGTCAAGGGTAAATATGATCCCGACGGCCTCTTCTTCCTCCATCACGGCGTCGGCAGTGAGGACTGGAGCGCCGATGGATTCACGCGTCTGAACTGACGCCGCTCATCGCTGTCGCCGGCAACGCCGATACATCTCGACACAATCGCACGACCCGAGGACAATCATGCCCTACACGCCTTCGCCCACGCGCTACGACAAAATGATCTACAACCGTAGCGGCCGCAGCGGGCTGAAACTGTCGGCGATATCGCTGGGCTTGTGGCACAATTTCGGTTTCGACAAGTCCGCCGATTCGATGCGCGCGATATGCCGCCAAGCGTTCGATCTTGGCGTGACCCATTTCGACCTCGCCAACAATTATGGGCCACCGCCGGGCTCGGCCGAACTTGCCTTCGGCGACATCCTGCGCGGCGACTTCCGAAGCTTTCGCGACGAGCTCGTGATCTCAACCAAGGCGGGCTATCTCATGTGGCCGGGCCCTTACGGCGAATGGGGCAGCCGTAAATCCCTGCTTGCCAGCCTCGACCAGAGCCTCAAGCATATGGGCGTCGATTACGTCGACATCTTCTACTCTCACCGTTTCGATCCCGAGACGCCGCTCGAGGAAACGATGAGCGCGCTCGATCACGCGGTTCGCCAGGGCAAGGCGCTTTATGTCGGCATTTCCTCCTACAATTCTCGTCGCACCAAGGAGGCCGCAGCGATCCTCAAGCAACTCGGAACGCCTTGCCTCATCCATCAGCCCAGCTATTCGATGATCAATCGCTGGATCGAGGACGATCATTTGCTCGACACGCTCGAGGCCGAGGGCGTCGGCGCGATCGTTTTTTCTCCGCTCGCGCAAGGCCTGCTGACCGACAAATATCTGTCCGGCGTCCCCGCGGGCAGTCGCGCGACGGTCAGCCATTTCTTTAATCGGGCGTTGCTCACGCCGCAGAATCTCGAGCGCGCACGCCAGCTCGACGCCATCGCCAAGCGGCGCGGCCAAACGCTCGCTCGGATGGCGCTTGCCTGGACGTTGAGAGACAAGCGCGTGACGTCAGCGCTGATCGGCGCGAGCAGCCCCGAACAAGTGACCGACAGCGTCAGAGCGCTCGACAACCTGTCTTTCACCGCTGATGAACTTAAGGAAATCGACCGCCATGCCGTCGAAGGAGGCGTCAACCTATGGCGTCAGTCGGCTGAGCTCACCGCCTGACGCGGCTGCGATGATTGCCGGTCATCTCGCCGCTTGCAAGGATAGCGTCGAGCGCTTCTAGGGAGGAACAAGATGCCGAAGCGTCCGCGAATTGGGGTGATCGGCTCCACCAATATGGATCTGACCACGACGGTCGAACGCATGCCGGTTTGGGGCGAGACGGTCCTCGCCGCGCATTTCGAGACGAGTTTCGGCGGCAAGGGCGCCAATCAGGCGGTCGCCGCTGCGAAACTTGGGGCCGAAGTCGTCATGGTGACGAATCTTGGCGACGATTCGTTGGGTGACAGCGCGCTTAAAAATTTCGCGAGCTACGGGATCAACACGCAGCACGTCCGCCGCATTCCGAACCAATCGACCGGAACGGCCACGATTCTGGTCGATAAGAAGTCGGGCGACAATTCGATCCTGATCGTTGCCGGCGCCAACGGCGATCTGAGCTCCGCCGACGTGGACGCCGCAGGCGAGGCGCTCAAGGGCTGCGATCTCATCCTGCTGCAGCTCGAGATCCAGCTTGAAACCGCTTATTCGGCCGTTCGCTTCGCTCGCAAGAACGGCGTCAGGACTGTGCTGAACCCGGCGCCTGCCCGCCGCAACCTCGACATGGACGTCGTCACGCAGGCGAGCTTTCTCATCCCCAACGAGTCCGAGCTCGCGATCCTGACCGACATGCCGGTCGAGTCGGACGACGAGGTTTCAGCCGCCACGCAAAGCCTGGTGAAGCAGGGCGTCGAAACGGTCATCGTGACGCTTGGCGCGCGCGGCTCGCTGCTGGCGACGCGGGAGGGCTCGAAACGCATCGCTCCGGTCAAGGTTCAGGCCGTAGACACCACCGGCGCCGGCGACGCCTTCATCGGCAGCTTCGCCCGCTATCTCGCCGGCGGCCTCGCCCTCGAGGCGGCGCTCACCGAAGCGACGCGTTATTCCGCCTTCTCCGTCACCCGCCACGGGGCGCAGAAATCATATCCGACCGAGGCGGAGTTCGCGGCATTTGGCGCCAAACCTGCGTGAGGAAAGCCGCCTCGCCCACACCCCGCCTAGGCCTTAGGGAACGGGGTGTCTTACAGAGGCGCTCTGATGTCGTTAAAAGCACGGAAGAGGCATCGGTCCCTCGTTAAGGAGGACCATCAATGAAGCAGGCTGTTTTCTACTTCGGCGGTTATCAGGCCAGTCAGCACGATATCGCAGTATGGCTGCGTAGCGCGAGGGCGCAGCAGCCTCGCGTCGAATTCATCGGCTTCCCCTGGACGGGAGGCGCTAGCGCCAGCGCCGATAGCGCCGTCAAAACCTTCAGCAAGCACGGCAAGTATGATTCAGTGATCGACGATATCCAGGGGAACGGCGCAGACACGATCTTCATCGTTGGCCATTCGAGCGGCTGCGCGATCGCCAATGCCGTTGACGCCGGACTCGCGTGGACCGAGAACATCGTGCTCGTGGCGCTCGACGGCTTTACCCCTAACAACTTCCAACTCGAACGGGACACCACACAGGTCTGGGGGGCCAGGTGCGATGGCGTAAACTCAAGGAACTTCCCAGGCTTCGCCAGCGGCCGGGGCAGGGTCTTCCAGGCGACGGAATGCAAGTCGGAGTGGGCGCTTCATTTTTCGCTCGTCAATGCCAACGCCAATGACAGGTTGGTCGACAGCGTCGGCAACGGCTACGCCAATTGTCGGGCGAATCTTTTATTTCTGTCGAACGAACCGGTCTTTCGTCCCCCTTTCGTCCGGGGAATTGTCGTTGGAGGGTAGGCGCTGTGCCGCTTCCCCATCGCTTATCGAGCCGGCTTGTGATCTGCTATCGTTCCGATGAGCGGCCCTGCACGTCGAACCGGGTCCGGTCGGTGAGATCCGGATAGACGATCGCGGCCCATTCGCCGGGCGCGTCATCGCATCCAGCGAGCACCAGAGCAACCGGGTATAGCACGCCCCATATGCTCACCGCTCCGGCGCGGATCATAGCCTTCCAACACCCTCCCGACGAACAGCTTGCCGCGCGCGGAACCATTCTGCAAGGCAAAGCGGTCCTTCGAACCGCACGGCCCTCCAACTCTATCCCGCGGCGCGCAAGGTGTTTGGCGGCGACGAAGGATGAGAATGCCACGGCTCTCACGATGTCGCACCTCATCCTCTTGCAAAGCGATCCTGTAAAGACTAGTTATCTAACTAGTCTGTTGGTGGACGAGAGGAGATCAACGTGCGAGCCTGGGCGGTCCAAGATGCAAAGGCTCGTTTCAGCGAGATGCTCGAAACTTGCCTGAGGGAAGGCCCGCAGGTCGTCACCAAACGCGGCGCCGACGCTGCCGTCCTGGTGCCGGCAACCGATTGGCGAAGACTCCAACGCGCGGCACAGCCCACGCTGAAAGAGCTGCTGTTGACGAACGATGCACGGGCAGAGTTGAACATTCCCGCCCGGGGTGGACGGCGCCGCCGTCAGACCCGCGATCTCAACTGACCACCTATGTACCTCCTCGATACAAATGTCGTCTCGGAACTGCGTCGGGCTCGTCCGCACGGCGCCCTGCTCGCGTGGCTCCAAGACGTGCAAGACCAGGAGCTGCATGTCTCCGCGGTAACGATCGGAGAGATCCAGTCGGGCGTCGAAATCACGCGCGAACAGGACCAAGCCAAGGCAGCCGCAATTGAGGCTTGGCTGGAGCAGGTCGCCGGGACCTACAATGTCCTGAGCATGGACGCCCGGACCTTCCGTGTCTGGGCGCGGCTGATGCATCGTCGGAGGGATAATCTCATTGAAGACGCGATGATCGCGGCGACCGCCGCAGTTCACCACTTGACCGTCGTCACCCGAAACGTACGAGATTTTGAGGGTCTTGGCGTTCTCACGCTAAACCCCTTCGCGATGAAAGCCGGCTAGCGGAAGGCCATCGCATAACGTAGCGCTGATCATCGCTGAGCGTGACGTTCGCGCCTTGCCCGCGGCTCGCCGGCGCTTTACGGATGCGGCGACAAGCAGACAGGGAAGTTCGCGATGACCGAGGGAAACATGGACAAGGTCCGGCTGGGCCGCACCGATCTCATGGTCACGTCCGTCTGCTTCGGCACTTCGGGCCTCGGCGACATGCCTGACACCTATGGCTACGGCGTTGACGAAGCGCGCGCCAGGGCGACGCTCCACGCCATTTTCGATGGGCCGGCCAATTTCCTCGACACCGCGCGCAATTATGGCCTCGGCCGCAGCGAGGAGCGGATCGGCGCCGCCATTCGCGAGCGCGGCGGCCTGCCTGAGGGCTTCATCATCTCGACGAAGCTCGATCGCGATTTCGAGACGAGCGTGTTCGACGCCTCACGCGCCCGTCGCTCGCTCGAGCAAAGCCTGAAGACGCTCGGGCTCGATCGGGTCGACCTCCTGCATCTGCACGATCCCGAGCACGCCAGCTCGTTCGACGAAGCGACAGGCAAGGACGGCGCGCTCGGCGAACTCTTCCGCATCAAGGAGGAAGGTTTGGCGCGCGCGGTGGGGCTCGCGGCCGGCCCGGCTTCCATGATGATGCCGTTGTTGCGCGATTGGGATTTCGACGCTTTGATCACTCACAATCGCTTCACGCTCGCCAACCGCAGCGCCAACGACATGCTCGATCTCGCGGCGTCGCGAGGGGTCGCCGTCCTCAACGCCGCGCCTTACGCCAGCGGCGTGCTCGCCAAGGGCTCGACCGTCTACCCGCGCTACGCCTATCAGGAAGCTTCGGAGGAAATGCTCGATCCGATCCGCAAGATCGAAGCGATCTGCACGCTGCATGGCGTGCCCCCGGGCGCGGCGGCGCTGCAATTCTCGATGCGCGATCCCCGCATCGCCTCGACCATCTGCGGCGTGACCAAGCCCGAGCGGGTCAAACAGACGGTCAATTGGGCGCGCTTTCCCATCCCTGACGACGCCTGGGCCGAGCTGATGGCGCTCAGCTACGCGACCGAAGATCCCGAGGCGACGCGCGACTACAAGCTCGGATAGCGCCCATGTTCGAAACCACCGTCGCCGGCAGCCTGCCGAAGCCCCTCTGGCTCGCCGAGCCCCAGAAGCTCTGGCCCGCATGGAAGCTCGAGGGCGACGCGCTCGCGGCGGGCAAGATCGACGCCACCATCCTCGCGGTGAAGCGCCAGGAAGACGCAGGCATCGACATCGTCAGCGACGGCGAGCAGGCGCGCCTCCATTTCGTCCATGGCTTTCTCGCCAATCTCGACGGCATCGACTTCAACCGCCGGCAGACGATCGGCATCCGCGCCGACCGCTACAAGGCCGAGGTCCCGACCGTGACCGGCCCGATCCGCCGCAAGGGCCCCGTGCACAAGCTCGAAGCGGGCGCCGCGCGCGCCCACACACGGCGCAAGCTCAAATTCACGCTGCCCGGCCCGATGACCATCGCCGACACGATCGCCGATGAGCATTATCGCGATCGCCCCGCCCTCGCCCACGCCTTCGCCGCGGCGTTGAACGAAGAGGCGCGCGAGCTCGAGGCGCTCGGCGTCGATGTGGTGCAATTCGACGAGCCCGCCTTCAATGTCTACATGCGCGACGTGAAGGAATGGGGCGTCGCTGCGCTCGAGCGCGCCGCGCAGGGGCTTCGATGCAGGACTGCCGTCCACATCTGCTACGGCTATGGCATCAAGGCCAACACCGACTGGAAAGCGACGCTCGGCGAGCATTGGCGCCAATATGAGGAGACCTTCCCCGCTTTAGCGGCGAGCCGGATCGACCAGGTCTCGCTCGAATGCCGCAATTCGCGCGTGCCCATCGAACTGATCGGCCTCCTCAGGGGCAAGGACGTGCTGGTCGGCTGCATCGATGTCGCGTCGAATGTCGTCGAAACGCCGCAGGACGTCGCAGACACCATCCGCGCGGCGCTCGACTATGTCCCGCCGGAACGGCTCTACCCCTGCACCAATTGCGGGATGGCGCCGATGTCGTCGGACATCGCCTACGCCAAACTCGCGGCGCTCGCGGCAGGGGCCGAGCTCGCGCGCAAGGCTGTGTAGGTGCGCCTCACTTGCCCTTGAGTCGGTCGCGAATCGCTTGCGCCTTCTGCAGTTGCGCTGCGAAATTCGCCGCCCAAGCCTCCTGGTGGCCTAATTGCGTGGTTTCGTACGCCGTCTGGATCTGCCGAAACGCCGTCTCCGCCATGGCGTCATCGTTGGTGCGGTCGGCGAGCAGCATCATCGCGAACCCCTGATTGCCGAGGCTCGCCGCCCATTGAAGCGGAACCCGCTCGCGCCCGCGCTCCTTCAGCGCCTCGCGATAGGCGTTGATTGCCTCCTCGAGCCGCGCCGTCCCACTCTCGTGTTCGCCAAGCGTCGCGAGTGCATTGCCGAGATTGTTCTGCGTCCCCGCCCATTTGAGTGGAACCCGCTCGCGCGTGAACTCCTCCAGCGCTAGGCGATGGGCCTTAATTGCCTCCTCGAGCCGCGCTGGAGCGCCCTGGCGCTCGCCGAGCGTGCAAAGCGCGAGACCGAGATTGTTTTGAGTCGTCGCCCAATCGAGCGAAACGCGGTCGCGCGTGCGTTCTTGAAGCCCCGCGCAAAAGGCCGCGACCGCCTCCTCGAGCCGCGCCGGAGCGCCCTGGCGCTCGCCGAGCGTCCAAAGCGCGAGACCGAGATTGTTTTGCGTCATCGCCCAATCGAGCGGATCGTTGTCGCGCGTGCGCTCTTGAAGCGCCGCGCCAAAGGCCGCGACCGCTTCTTCGAGCCGCGCGGTCCCACGCTCCCGCTCGCCGAGCCTCGTGAGCGCGTTGCCAAGATTGTTCTGCGTCATCGCCCACTCGAGCGGAACCCGCTCACGCGTCCATTCCTGAAGCGCCGCACGATAGGCGGCGACCGCTTCCTCGAACCGCGCCGTCCCGCTCTCCCGCTCACCAAGCGTTTTGAGCGCATTGCCAAGATTGATCTGCGTTCCCGCCCACTCGAGCGGGACCCGCTCGCGCGTCCATTCCTGAAGCGCCGCGCGAAAAGCGGCGACTGCTTCTTCGAGCCGCGCCGTCGCGCTCTCCCGCTCGCCGAGCTTCGCTAGCGCCGTGCCGAGATTGTTCTGCGTCATCGCCCAGTCGTTTGGCTCTTTGGCTCTGTCGCCGGGAGCGGGCATCGCTTCGAGAACCTCTATCGCTTCACGCAAAGCAGCATTGTCGCCGAATTCATCGCCAAGCCTCACGAGAGTGCTGGCTTGCGCGCGGAGATATTCGCGAGCCTTCAAGGCGTCCGCGACCGCGGCGATGCGAGAGGCCTCGCCATAGTGTGCGACGGCTTGCCGATAGGCGTCTGTATTGACCCGCAGCAGCGCGGCGGCCGCCCGTTGCGCCCGGCTATCCGCCGCCGAAAGCCGCTTCTGCCGCGCGAGCGCCTCAATATCTTCAAGGCCGGACAAATCGCGCGCCTCGGCATCGGCGAGAAGCTGATCCGTCCGTTCGAACGAGCCGCCGGCCAAAGCTGTCGAAGCCTCCGCGCGCAACTGCGCCACGACGGGATCGGCGTTGGAAAGACGGTTCAGCCGGTCGGTCAGGTCGCGGAATTCAGACGCCTTTGCCGCAAGCTTCTGCTCGATCTCAGCTGCGTTATAGGACGCCGCCGCTTCGCCCATTGAGGCGAGAATCGCCCGCAAGGTATCGAGCGGCACGCTCTTGTCCGCTGAGAGTCTCTTCAGAATTTCGTCGAGTTTCTCGCCCTGCGATGGCGCTCTCGCCTGGGCGGCTTTGTTCGCGTTATCCGCGACCAGCAGATCGAGAATCGCCGAATAGGCGATGGACTTGCCGAGATCGTCGGGGTTGGCGAATACGGCGCCGGGGTAGCGATGAAACGCCTTGAGCCGTTGGAGATGTTCGGCCTGGGCGGCGCGGGAAGCCTCGGTCGGCGCATAGCGCGGCCCGCGCGGCGCGTCAGGGCTTGCTTCGGCGATCATCAGCGGCTTGCCATGATAGAGAGCAAGCCAGGCCTCCCACTGGGTGTAGGGAAGGCAAAACGCCGTTCTTGAGCGCCTCGCCGAGGGGCGGCAATTTACTCTGAAGGTCGGAATGTTTGGCGACCAGGGCACGCCGCTGCCGCTCGTCTGCAGTCGCCCCGCACATGTCGCCAATCAGGTGAACCACGCCGTCGCATTCGGCGATGTAGGCGTCGAGCTTGTCGAGCGTATCGCCGCCGAAATCCTTGAAGTCCTCCTGCACCTTCACCGCAACGTTCTGCCGGGTGAGGTCGCCGCTCAGCTGATCCCGATAAGCTCGGAATTCGTCGGAAACGGTCGAAAGGAAGACCACGATCGGCATGGCGTCCATCGCTCATAGAACACCGCGATTCTGCCACATTTCCACAGAGCGGGACATGGCGGGCGCCCGTCTGCCGCCTACACGGGCTACGATGGCTGAGCGTCGGCGGTGATCATCTTGGCTGCAGTTGTCATCGCGCGGAGGCCGACAGGCCGACGCGGCGATCCAGGAGTGATCACTCGACGTTCCCCTGCCTCAAGGGCAAGGACGTGCTGGTCGGCTGCATCGATGTCGCGTCGAATGTCGTCGAGATGCCGCAGGAGGTCGCGGACACCATCCGCGCCGCGCTCGACTATGTCCCGCCGGAACGGCTCTATCCTTGCACCAATTGTGGCATGGCGCCGATCGCGACGGAGATCGCCTACGCTAAGCTCGCAGCGCTCGCGGCAGGAGCCGAGCTCGCGCGCAAGGCTGTGCAGTAGCGCCGCTCACTTGCCCGTGAGTCGGTCGCGGATCGCCCGCGCCTTGGACAGATGCTCTTGAACCATAGCCGCCCATGGCCCTTGGCCGCCGGATCGCAGCACCTCGTAAGCCGTCGCGATTTGCTTCACTCCGACCTCGGCCAAGGCACCGTTGTTGGTGCGGTCCGCAATCGGAACCATAGAGACCCCCTGATTGTCGAAGCTTGCCGCCCATTCGAGTGGAACACGCTCGCGCGTGAGTATCTCCAACGCCCGGCCATAAACCGCGACGGCCTCCTCCAGGTGGGCCGTATCACCCTCCCTCTCGCCCAGCACACGGAGAGCGTTGCCAAGATTCGCCTGCGTCTCAGCCCATTCAAGCGGAACCCTCTCGCGCGTTCGCTCTTTGAGTGCTTCTCGAAGGGCCGTAACAGCCTGCTTGAGCTGCGCCGTTCCGCTCTCACGCTCGCCTAGCCTCACAAGCACACCGCCGAGATTGTTCTGCGTCTGCCCCCATTGGAGCGGCGCCCGCTCAGGCGTCTGTTCCTCCAACACTGCACGAAAGGCGGCCGCCCCCTCCTCGAGACGCGCCGTTCCGCTCTCCCGCTCGCCGAGCATCACAAGCGTGTTGCCTAGATTGTTCTGCGTCTGCGCCCACTCGCTCGGGTACTGGGCACGAGGTATATCCGTAAGTGCCGCTTGCAGTGCCACGATCGCTTCCTTGAGTCGCGCCGTACCGCTTTCACGCTCGCCAAGCCTGGAGAGCACAGTGCCGAGTCCCATTTGAGCCATCGCGCGGTTAAGAGGACGAGGATCGCGCGAGTATTCCTCCAGCGCCGCACGAAAGGCGGCAGCCCCCTCCTCGAGACGAGCCTTACCGCTCTCACGCTCGCCAAGCCTTGACAGCGCACTCCCAAGACCCATTTCCGTCGCGGCCCAGCTAAGCGCAACCTGCAAGCGCGGATAGTCGGCGAGGGCGTGTCGATAGATTTCTATGCAACTGCGCAGAGCGTCATTGTCACCTCGCTCGTCGCCCTGATGATACAAGGCCTGGGCCTCTTGCGTCAGATAGCCACCGTGCTCGCTCGCATGCCCAGCGGGAAGATAGTCGGCTGCTTTGGCGAATAGCTCGGCAGCCTCTGTGTAGTGGCTCTCGGTCATCACAATGCTGCCTTCGGCGGCGGTTGAACTCGCGGCGCCGAGCATCTGTCCATCCTCCCCCACTTGCGCCCGTTCTCTGAGCTTTCGCGCTTCTTGGGCTGCGGCGATTTGTGCCTCAGTCGCCTGCCGCAGCAGCTCGTGGGCGTGGCCGAAATGGCCGGCCTCGATTTCGGACTTAGCCTGTTCAACAAACGCTTTCGCGGCCGGATTGTCAGGGTTTAGAGCTGCGACCTGCGCTTGAAGTCGCTGGTAGTCGTTGGCGGCTTTGCCCACCGCGTCAGCCAGCTTGTCTTCCGGGACGTTAGGATCTTCGCCGACGATTTTCAGCAGCGACCTGACCGCATCCTCAGTCACTCCCAAGGTCTTGCTGATCTTATCAATCTGCTCTTGTTGGGTCTTCTTCGCCGCCTCCACCGCCGCCTCGGTCGCGCCCGTTCCCATGGCCTCGGCCGCGCCCTTCACGACCGAGTCCGTCAACTGCTTGAACTGGTCCGGCGTCAGGCCAAAATTGCAATTTGTCGTATTGTTGCCCGATCCAATTCCGCCGCTCGTGATGTTGCATGAGCCCGAAGGAACTTCTCCCCCTGCCGCGATGGCCACGTTAGGCACGACAATCGACAGAACGACGGCAAGCGCGGCAGCAATGGCGGCCGGAATGTTCATGGCTTCGCCGACGGAGCGGACGGCAGGAAATTGCAATTAACCTTGTTGCCCCCAGAGCCGATTCCGCCAGACTTGATACTGCAATTGCCGCCGGCGCCGCCTGGCACACCGGTAATGGTCACTATCAGCCAAGCGCGCAAATTGCAAAACCACCTATCAGAAGACGGCGAGGCGGCGACGTGATCTCGGTGGGCGAGTCGTCGACCAGGAGATCTAGGATCGCCGTGTAAGCGATCTGTTTGGCAAGCTCGTGTGCGCTTCCAAACTCGCTGCCGGGATAGCGATGAAACGCTTTTAACCTCACCAGATGCGCAGCCTGGACGGCGCTGGAGGCGTCGGTCGGTGCGTACTTGGGCTCGCGGAGCGCGCTCACCGCCGCTTTCGCGATCATGCGCGGCTTACCATGGTAGAGGGCTAGCCACGCTTCCCATTGCGTATAGGGAAGGCAGACGCCGGTCTTGAGCGCTTGTCCGAGCGGCGGCAATTTCTCTGGGAGGTCGGGATGTTTGGCGAGCAGCGCTTGCTGCTGCGTTTCATTGGCCGCCGCGCCGCACATGTCGCCCACGAGATGCACGACCGCGTCGCAATGGGCGATGTAGACGTCGAGCTTGTCGAGCGTGTCGCCGCCAAGGTCCTTGAAGTCCTCCTGCACCTTCACCGCGACATTTTGCCGCGTCAGATCATGGACCAGCAGATCACGGTATGACCTGAACTCGTCGGAGACCGTCGAGAGAAAGACACTGATCGCCATGGCGCCCGCCGCTCATCGAGCGGCGCGAGCCTGCCATATTCCTGAGAGACTGAACACGGTCTAAACCGCTTATAGCGTTATCCAGTGGTCGAAGTGGGTCCTAAGCAGATTCCGTTTGGCTAACCAACGGATAGGTTTTTTGCGGTTCGCTGCCTGCGCCGATTCGCAAGGTGTATGGCATGGCGGGAAAGTCTCCGGTTACGGCGAGCGATGAACAGCGCGCCGGCCTTCTGGCTCTTGCCGATTCACGTGATCGCG
>Ga0210406_10006511_pt1 | contig 12099 bp, 9 predicted proteins | sample IncBWC30MmetaG_FD_155454 | JGI IMG/M metagenome (GOLD analysis project Ga0210406, IMG submission 155454) | Forest soil microbial communities from Barre Woods Harvard Forest LTER site, Petersham, Massachusetts, United States - Inc-BW-C-30-M | ecosystem: Environmental > Terrestrial > Soil >...
AGCCGCCGCCCTCGACGTGTTTGAGACCGAACCCCCTCCTCCGAATCTACCTTTGCTGAAGCTACCTAACGTGGTTTGCACACCGCATCTAGGAGCCTCCACCCTTGAAGCCCAAGAGAGCGTCGGCATCGAAATCGCCGAAGCCATCCGATCAGTGCTGCTCGACGGCGTGATTCGAAATGCCGTCAATGTTCCGAATATCGATGCTAAGACTCTCTCCGTCATCCGGCCGTACCTCGATTTGGCGGAACGACTTGGCCGTCTACTGCGTCAGCTGGCGCCCAAACGTTGTGATCATCTCCGGATTAACTACAGCGGAAAAGTGAACGAAGTGGAAACCTCACTGGTTTCCCGTTACGCCCTGAAAGGCTTTCTAGAAGAAGCCGGAGGCCCTGACGTCAATCAAGTGAACGTTACGTCGCTCGCTCAGAACCTCGGCCTGCGCGTGATTGAGACCAGAGAAAATGCCGCCGGCGAATTCACCGATCTGATCGACCTCCAGGTGGAAGGCGAAGGCGAAAAAGTATCCGTAGCCGGAACCTTCGTTGGCGCTTCTCCTCGGATCGTCCGGATCAACGGCCGTTTCGTTGAGGCCCGCCCGGTTGGTACCTTGATGATTTTCGAAAACAACGACGTACCAGGAATCGTTGGCCAAATCGGCACGTTATTAGGTGACCACCAAATCAACATCGCCGATATGTCCCTGAGCCGCGGCGACGGCGACAGCAAAGCATTGACCGTGCTGAACCTCGATTCCTTGCCTCCCGCCGAAGTCCTGCAAGCCGCCTTGCAAATTCCCAACGTCCGCTCGGTCCATATCGTCCAGTTCTAGCCGGCCCCGCCGCAAAAATTTGAGCCGTTCCGTGCGGGCTGCATCGCCCTCGTCCTAGAGGGTGCCGGGAATAGAATCGCACCGTCCCCGGTATATATCGGAAAGAGGTTACTTATGAAGTTACTTTCTCCGATTGAGCGTACTGCTAAAACTACCAAACCTAACTACTTGTTACATTCAGCTCTGGCCAGTGGATTCCTGGTTCTAGCCGCTTGCTCCACGTTAGCGCCTAACACCAACAACCAACCAGCTAACTATTTCGACGAGCGCCCCACTGCAACTAACCAGGAAACTAACAACCCCGAACCAGCCTACAACTGGTTCTACTAAGCTGAGCTGGCGCCTTACCCGACGCTCACATCGGCCAGACGGGGACCTATCTCTCACATAGGTCCCATGAGTCCCATAAAGCCTGTCGCGCCGCAGGCTTGGCGAAGGCGGATCCCATCCGTTGCAGCACCCATCGCACATTCCCACGACATCATGCAGCCACGCCCCTACGCCGACACGCCGATACGCCCATACGTCATTCGATCGGCGCATACGCCAACCCATGGGCATGAGCTACCGCTTCATTCCGCACCTTGCCGCCCATCACGTTGATCCCGCCGATAATCGCTGGCTGCTTCTTGATCGCTGAAGAAAGACCTTCTGCCAGAAACTCAACGAACCGCGCCGTCACATTCGTTAATGCCTGTGTTGCCGTCCGGGCATAAGCGCCAGGCATATTCGCCACGCAATAATGAATGATCCCTTCCTCTTCGTAGATCGGATTCTCGTGCGTCGTTGGTTTTGACGTTTCACAACATCCGCCCTGATCGATTGCGATGTCCACGAGCACGCTCCCGGGCTTCATCATCCTTAACATCTCGCGCGTAATCAGCCGCGGTGCCCGCGCTCCCGGAACTAACACCGCGCCGATTAACAGATCAGTTCGCGGCAAAATCTCCAAGAGATGCGCTTCACTGGAATAAAGTGTGTGCGCGGTATGCATCGTGATATCAAGAAAACGCATTCGTTCGATATCAACCTCAAGGATGGTCACATCCGCTCCGAGCCCAGTCGCCATCCGCGTCGCATTGATTCCCGAGGTTCCCCCACCAATCACAATCACGTTTCCTGGCAACACGCCCGGTACACCTCCTAAAAGCACACCTTTACCACCGCGGTGTTTGGCCAGGAAAAATCCACCCACTATGATCGACATCCTCCCGGCGATCTCGCTCATTGGCTCAAGCAGCGGGAGCCGGCGATTGATCTCCACGGTCTCATACGCCACCGCGGTCACCCCGCTTCGCATGAGCGCCTCCGTCAATTCTTTGTTAGCCGCGAGATGCAGATAGGTGAAAAGAATCTGACCCTCTCGCAGCAGCGCATACTCGGAGGGCAACGGTTCTTTGACCTTGATGATCAGATCGCCTTGTTCGTAGACAGCCGCATGATCGTCAAGGATCTTAGCGCCGGCCTGCACATATTCCTCATCAGGGAACCCCGATCCTGCACCCGCACCCCGCCCGACAAACACTTCGTGTCCCAGCCGCGTTAGCAGGTAAACAACCGATGGCAGCAGCGCGACCCGATGCTCCTGCTCTTTAATCTCCTTAGGAACCCCAATCTTCATCCGCCCTGTTTATCCCTTAGGAGCCACTCCGGCAACCACTAAGGGTTCGCGGTTCACAGTTCGCCGTTCGCGGTTCGCCGTTCCCCATAAGTCCCATGAGTCGCATGAGTCCCATTCGCACAAAGTATCCGAATGCTGCACCGCTTGTCGCGAGCCAATACCGAAGACAGCCACACAACCGCGAACTGTGAACCGCGAACCGTGAACGGCGAACCCTTAGTTCAGTGACGGATCATCCGGCGCCAGCGCCAACAAATAATAAGCCGGCCCTTGTGCCTTCATAAACCGCAGCCACAACGATTGATCAGGCTCACCTGACATGAATTCCGCATCCACTTCCTTAACAAACCAAGCGTTTTGCCCCAACTCCCCTTCCAATTGTCCCGCTTCCCATCCGGCGTAGCCTCGAAAAGCTCGCACCAAACCGCGCTTTTCCCTCAATATTTCTTCCGCGTCCGGGATCGACAATGGCACTTGGAGACCAGTCGGTTGGCCTTCGTTGCCGCCAAGAAACCCCATCAAGATCAACTCGTTGGACGACACCGGGCCGCCCTCGTAAACGGGGATGCCGGCTAACCCAGGCAGATCAGCCTCCGCTACAAAATCGGCCAGTTTCTGGTGTGTCGGCCGGTTGATTACGACCCCAAAAGCTCCGACGCTCTCCTCGTGGCTTGAAATGAAGAGGATCGTTCGCCGAAAATTTGGGTCCCTCAGCGAAGGATGGGCTAACAAAAGTTTTCCACTGACGTTGAATTTCTCTTCGCCCTCGAGCCTCACAAGGGTCAGATTAAAGGCGACGTGTCACTGTTCAAGCGGCAAGTCGCGAAATTCCTGATGAGCACAAGGCTCCGCAAGAGCAAAGTCTTTATAGCCATGCACAGTGTCCCTATCCGTATCGCCGATCGCGAATTCCAATCCCGCCTCCTAGTCGGGACCGGCAAATTTCCCAGTAATCTGCTAATGCGAGATGCATTGGAGGCGAGCGGTACCCAAATCGTGACCGTCGCCCTTCGGCGAGCGGATTTATCCGGTCGGCATGATCCTTTTGCTAATATTTTGGATTTTATCGATCCCGCTAAATACCTTCTCCTCCCAAACACCAGCGGCGCCATGAACGCGGATGAAGCCGTCCGCCTCGCCCGATTAGCTGCCTCCGCCGGTCTGCCGAAATGGATCAAGCTCGAGATTCATCCCGATCCGCACTACCTGCTACCCGACCCGATTGAAACCCTTTACGCCGCAGAAAGGCTTGTAAAGGAAGGCTTCGTGGTTTTGCCGTATATCAATGCTGATCCGGTCCTGGCTAAACGTCTCGAGGAAGTAGGAACGGCAACGGTAATGCCTCTGGGCTCACCCATCGGCAGCAACCAGGGTCTGCGCACCCGCGACCAAATCCGGATCATCATAGACCAGGCTCTCATACCGGTGATCGTGGATGCAGGACTCGGTGCACCCAGCCATGCAGCCGAGGCCATGGAACTTGGCGCTGATGCCGTGCTCGTAAATACCGCGATCGCCATCGCTTCTGACCCAGTCCGGATGGCAACCGCTTTTAAGCAGGCCGTCGAAGCCGGCCGCACAGCCTACGAGGTTGGCCTCGGCCACGAACGCGATTCTGCCCAGGCCACCAGCCCTCTCGAGGCCATTCTCCGTCAGAATGCTTAAACGACTCGTCTCTTGTTCGTCCTCGTCCTCGACACCGGCTCCTGGCGTGGATCTACAGGGCGTGCCTCCCAGCCGGTCTTCGAGCGAAACACCCCAAATCCCTCCCGACCGTGCCTGAAGTTCCCCTTTCCACCAACCTCCTCGAAGTCGAATCCCTGAACGTCTGGTTCCCCACCCGAACCGGGATTCTCCAGCGGAAAACCGGCTATATCAAAGCGGTCACCGATGTCAGCTTCACGGTTGGCGTCGGAAAAACCGTGGGACTGGTCGGCGAAAGCGGCAGCGGCAAAACCACCGTCGGTAAAGCCATCCTAAAATTGATACCGGTGAACTCCGGTACCATCCGATTTGCCGGAACCGATATTACACCAATGCCGGACCTGGAATTCCGCCCCTGGCGTCGCCAGATCCAGATGATCTTTCAAGATCCTTTCGGCTCGTTAAACCCGCGCTGGACAATCTTGCAGATCGCGAGCGAACCCCTCAAAATCCATTTCCCTAAACTGGGTGGATCGGAACGCGAACAACGCGTCGCTCAGTTGCTCCAAAAAGTCGGCCTTTCGCCCGATCACCTCCGCCGGTTTCCCCATGAGTTCAGCGGAGGTCAACGCCAGCGAATTGGGATCGCTCGCGCGCTAGCGGTCGAGCCAAAACTAATTGTGTGCGACGAAGTCGTGAGCGCCCTGGACGTCAGTGTCCAAGCCCAGATCGTTAATCTGCTTCAAGACCTCCAAGACGAGCTAGGGCTTTCTTACCTGTTTATTTCTCACGATCTTGCAGTCGTGGAACATATCAGTCATGATGTCGTCGTCATGTTCCGCGGTCAGATTGTTGAAAAGGCCGATGCCGCCTCTATTTACGCCCACCCACAGCAAGACTATACTCGAAACTTGCTCGCCAGTGTTCCTTGTCTCGATTAAAATCTCGTCGGTTTCATGAATCTGTTTCTTCGGAAGTTGTTGGGGATGAATTGGATGCTGGCGATAGTCGCCATGGCACTGGCCATCTTTGGCGTCATCGCCATCTATAGCGTCACCTTCATGCGAGAGGAGGCCTACCTCCAAGAGATGTATAGACGCCAGATCGTCTGGCTGGTGATCGCGGTCGTCGGCTTCTTCGTCACTTCTTTTATCAACTATCGGATTTGGCTCTCCCACGTCATTTTCCCGCTCCTCTTATACCTAGCCGGTCTCGGCTTTTTGGTGCTTACCCATTTTTTCGGTCGAACCACTTACGGCGCCAAAAGCTGGCTAGAACTCGGTCCGATCAGTTTTCAGCCCGCGCAGCTGGCCATTATCTCGACCCTGCTTTTGTTGTCCTGGCTACTCGCGAATACCGGCAATTGGGCGGGTTTCTGGCCAACCATCGGCCGGATTCTGAGCTGCGCCGCGATCATCGCTCCCCCCTGGTTGTTGATCCTCATTCAACCCGACCTGGGTGAATGTCTGGTGATGCTCCCTCCGCTTCTGGCCATCTTCTTCGTCGGCCGAATCCCGAAACGTTACCTTCTCGTCATCATTATCATGGCGGTCGCCGTCGTACCGGTCATCGCAAATTTCGGTCTTAAAACTTACCAGCGAGAACGTCTTACCACTTTTATCGATCCCGACTACGATCCTCAAGGCGCCAGTTGGACCATCAATCAGGCCCTCATCGCCATCGGTTCCGGTGGGTTCAACGGTAAAGGATTCGCCGCGCCGAACACCCAAATTCAACTCGGCTTTCTGCCTTCGACCATTGTTCATACTGACTTCATTTTCGCCGGTATCTCCGAGCAATTCGGCTTTGTCGGCGATGTCACCCTGATCGCGGCGTATGCCGCTTTATTGCTCACCGGCCTCCTCATTTCGGCGGTTGCTCCAGACGAGCTTGGCCGGCTTGCGTCCGTCTCCATCGTCGCCCTAATTTTCACGCACGTGTTCATGAATATCGGCATGAACATTTCGATCACACCCATCACAGGTGTCCCACTGCCCTTGATCAGCTATGGCGGTTCTTTCCTCGTCCTGATCCTTTTCGCCCTCGGACTGCTCGAGAGCATCTGGATCCATCGCCATGTCCGCCAAGCGCGTAGCGGCAGCACCATGAGCTACGCCTCCGCGTTTGTGCGCTAACCGTCGGCGCCTGCCGCCGTCCACCGCACAAACGCGAATGACAAATTACAGATGACAGAGGACAAATAGGAGGATTGCCGCGCCCTGCATCACCGCTCCAGTCCGTCCACTAGGTCCACTCCTTGCCCGACGTAGCCTCCCGGAGTTTTAAACGACGGGGCGAAGTCGGGAGTCCACTCCGGTCCACTTGCACGCCACTACGCCCAGGCGCGCATAGCAATCCTGGATCTGCCATCGGCCATCTGCTATTCGCGAAGCCCGCGCTTCGCTCACCCTCCCACCGCCTGATACTTCCGCAGCCCTTGACGCCACATCATCTGCGCTGCTGCCGCTGCCACCACAACCCAAAACGCCTGTACACCGAGCCCGAACCACAGATCGGCTCCATGTACCCGGTTCATTAGCACTCGAACCGGAAAATAGAGTTCATACGGAAACGGTAACCACTGCAAAACGTCCTGTACGAAAGGCGGCATGAACGCGAGCGGAAACATCTTCCCGCTAAGCATGTACTCAAACGAATAAACGATAAAAACGACCGTTGAGATCTCCAACATCCAGAACGCCAGCAGCGCAATTGAGATCGTAATAAAGAACTGCAACAGCGCCGCCATCGCAATTGTCCATATTGCCGCCAGCCATAGCCCCACTTCCGACGGCCAGGTGAAATAACTCGCTGTGAAAAAGAGGAGAACTAAAAACACCGGCAAAGTCATTACCGAAAATAACAACCGGCTACTGGCAAAAAGGCTAAACCGATAAAGCAAATAATTGATCGGTTTCACCAGAAACGCGCTGATCTGCCCCTCCCGAATATCAGCAGCCACCCGAAACTCATCGTCCTTAGGGGTAACCAGACCGTCCAGAAACAGAACGATCAGAAAATAAGCAACCACGGTCGTGAAATCGAACCCGCCAACTCCCTCTTTCCGCTGATCGAAAACGACTCCCCAGATCAAAACTGTCCCCATCAAGGGCAACAGCTCAAAGATCGACCGCAGAAAGAAATTCCAACGATAAACAAAGGTATCCTGAAGCCCGACATCAAATGCCTTCAGATAAACCTTAGGATTCCAGCGCATCCCTTAGAAGGAGTTCAGGAGTTCAAGGAGTTGCAGGAGTTCAGAATGACCCTGCTCTACGTCTACATTCAGCTCCAAAGCATTGACGAAGACCAAGGCCGGGGATCCAGAATAATTCGAGAAGTTGCGCGCTCCCAGGAAAGAACCTCTTTGAGTGTAGCACTCCTGAACTCCTGCAACTCCTGAACTCCTTCTTCCTAGTAGACTTTAATATACGCCTTCTCCCGTAGCCCATCCAACCACCGTTGCGTGGCTTTCTGCTTCTCGACCTGGGCGAGCTTCTTCAGGATGTTATCCCGAACGTCGTTGAGTGCCGTGACGGCCGGCTCTTTCTTATCCTCGCAGTACAGCAGATAATAAGAATCACCGATCTGAATCACCGGACTTACCGCTCCCTTATTGAGGGTGAAGGCTGCTTTGGTCAGGTCCTGGTTCAAGGTCTTCTCATCCACCCAGCCCCAATCGCCGCCGTTCTCAGCCGTCCCATCCATCGAATAGGTCTTAGCTAAAGTCGCAAAATCACCGCCATGCGTCGCCTTGTCCCGAATTTCATCCGCCATCGATCGAGTGGTCTTAGCGGAATCGCTCACCAACGGATCGGAGTTCAGCACAATCATCCGAAGCTTGACCTGAGCCGGCGTGGCAAACTCCTGCTTATTCGCGTTGTAGTACGCTGTTACCGCCTCCGGTGAAGGTGTGAAGTTGTCATCCTTCAGTTTGTTCTGCCGCATCACCTGTACGGTGATCTTTTCTTTCTCCTTATCCCGGAACTTGTTCAGCGAATAGCCCTGAGCCTGCAACGTCCGTACAAATGCTTGGCGATCACCGCCAAACTCGTCCTTGATGATCTCCTGTACCTGCTCTTCCACGACGTAGTCGGGCAGCTGGAATTCTTTCTTCTTAAATTCCTGCAGGATCAGTTGCCGGTTGATCAAGTCATTCAAAACCGCCAACCGCGTCTCCTTGATTTTGTCGATCAGCTCCTGCCCTGTGAACTGCTGCTTCAAGGCCTGTTCCTCCTGAGAAGCAACTTCTTGAACTTGGGAAAACGTGATCACGTCGCCGTTGACCACCGCGGCAATCCCGTCGATAACCTCGGCCTCCCCCCATACAACCCCTGGCACGAGTAGCAACGCGACGAACGAAACGCGACAAACAATCTTCTGAAGCATGCGCAATGATTATGAAAGCCTCTTAAGGAGGGACAACAATTCGGCGAGCCTAGATTGCAGGTCCGGTGAAGTCAAGCGGGGAAACCGGTCTCCAATTAGCAGGTAATCTCCTCCTCGCAGCAACATCACTTTGCTCTCTTTAACCTCTACCCGAGCCACCCGCGCCTTGGCCGCAATCAGCTTTATTTCTGTCAATAATAGCAGATTGCTGACCGCTACCGGCATCGGCCCAAACCGGTCCCTCCACTCCCTCTGCAGCTTGGCCAAATCTTCCGCATTGGTCACGGCGGCGAGTTTTTTGTACGCTTGGATTCTGAGATGCGGCTGAGGGATATAGTCAGCCGAGATGAACGCCGGCGCTTTCGCTTCACCGGCAGTCACAAATTCCGACTCGTTCGTGGCTACAAAATCAAGCCGCAGCAGCGCTTCCGCTCGCCCCTTCGCCTTCTTGCCTTTCAGCTTTTCAATGGCGTCGTGCAACAGCTGGCAATAAAGCTCAAATCCCACGTTGGTTATATGGCCGCTCTGTGCCGTCCCCAGAATATTGCCGGCGCCGCGTATCTCCAGGTCGCGCATCGCGATCCTAAATCCTGCCCCCAAACCGGAATACTGTTTTATCGCGTTGATTCGCCGGCGAGCCGCGCCGACCCCCATCAACTCTCGCGGTAGCATGAGATAAGCATAAGCCTTGTGTTGCGCCCGCCCGACCCGACCACGCAATTGATAAAGATCCGCCAGACCAAATCGGTCTGCTCGATCAATAATGATGGTGTTGGCGTTCGGAATATCTAAGCCACTCTCGATGATGGTGGTTGAGATCAGCACATCGATCTCGCCGTCCACGAACTGGCTCATCACTTCTTCCAGTTCATCTTCATCCATCTGTCCATGACCAATCCCGACTCGGGCGCCAGGACAAAGCTCCAGCACTCTTTCTTTCACCCGCTGAATCGAATGAACTCGATTATGGAGAAAATAAACCTGACCTCGCCGCTTCAATTCTCGCTGGATCGCGTCTCGAATCACGCGTTCGTCGTAAGCGCAGACGATCGTTTCCACCGGTAACCGGTTCGGCGGCGGCGTTTCGATAACCGACATATCTTTCGCTCCCACTAACGACAGGTAAAGCGTTCGCGGTATCGGCGTAGCTGAAAGGGTAAGCACATCCACGAGTTTGAACCGTTCCTTCAGGCGTTCCTTGTGTCTGACCCCAAAACGCTGTTCCTCATCGATAACCACCAAACCAAGGTCTTTAAACTCGATATCCGGCGACACCAGCCGATGCGTTCCAATCACTATATCGAGCGACCCGTTCCGAATCGCTTCAATCGTTTTTCGCTGTTCCGCCCCGGACAAAAATCGGCTCAACACTCCGACGGTCACCGGATAATCCGAAGTCCTCTCTCTCAACGTTTGAAAATGTTGCTGCGCTAAAACGGTAGTAGGTACTAACATTGCCACCTGCTTACCTCCCATCACTACTTTGAACGCGGCTCGAATCGCCACCTCGGTTTTGCCAAACCCAACATCGCCACAGATCAACCGATCCATCGGTTGCTCGGACTCCATGTCTTTTTTCGTGTCTTCGATCGCCCGCAGCTGGTCCGGTGTTTCCTTGTAAAGAAATGAGGCCTCGAATTCACCCTGCCATTTGGTGTCCGGCGAGATTTTGCTCCCGGTCAATGTCTGGCGTTCAGCCTGCAGCTTCAGTAACCGAGCCGCGTAATCAAAAACCGCCGTCTCGGCCGCTTTCTTCGCTCTCGCCCATCTACTATCCCCCAGAGTACTTAGCAGTGGAAACCGTTTCCCCAACCCGACATATCGCGAGATAAGAAACGCCTGTTCAAACGGAACATACAGCTTGGCATCATCTGCGAACTCTAGCACCACACATTCGGATTCCGTTCCATCCTGCGCCAGCTGGCGAATGCCGCGGTACTTGGCAATTCCGTACTCCAGATGGACCACATAATCGCCCTCCGCCAGTTCACTAAAATCGACCGGCGCCCTACCTCCGCGCAAACGAGAACGTCGTAAAGCCAATCGCCGCGCACTCGGGCTCTGATATCGGCCGAAGATCTCGGCATCAGACAGCACCGCCAATTTCCCGGTCTCGTATGTGAACCCGTGGTTCAACACTCCAACCGCGAAAACGATTTGCTCAATATCCAGTTGGTTATCGGTAAAAACGTCCCTTAACCGTTCCAATTCGCCCTCGTTGTGACAAACCGAGAGTATGCGCCAACCCTCCTTCAACCAGCGCCGAATCTGTTCCAGCGCTTGTTCCCGTTTGGTCTCCTCCACCAAGAAGTCGCCCGCTTCGAAGTCATGAAACCCGGAGGGATAAAACGCAGTCACGAAATCTTCAACCCCATCCGTATCGAGCGTGCCCGCACTAATCCGAACTTGTGCTTCCTCGTAGCCCGCCTCGATGTCGATGCTCACATCTCCCCGCTGAATGTAGTCCGCGAACCGAGTCCCTTCAGATTCCGGTTCCCCCAAAAAGATCTCGCCGCGATCAACTACCTGGACTGCAGTCTGATCATCCAAATCGAACTCGCGTAACGAATCGACATCGTTACCGAACAACTCGATCCGCAACGGCAGAGCATGTTGCAAAGAAAACACATCGATGATCCCGCCCCGTACTGCGAACTCGCCTCGGCCGCTTACCTGGCCCACCTGCTGGTAACCAATCTTCAATAACCCCTCGATCAATGCCGTCCGATCGAGCACCTGCCCTCGTTTCACGGTAAATGTTTGGCTGCCTATCCGTTCTCGATTCGGCACCTCGTCAGTAAGTGCGGCCTTGGTGACGACCACCACCGCCCGTTTTCCCTCCGCCAAATGTTGGAGCACATTCAGCCGCTCCGCCACGACCTCCGGGTCCGACACCGCACCTTCAATCGCCGGCGCCTCCAACTCTGGAAAAAACCAGGCCGTAATCCCCCAATTCAATAACCCGTTAAACACTTCCTCTTGACGGCGTGCATCTGGACACACCAGCCAACAATTCCGCGAGATAAAGTGTTGCGCAGCGCACGCTGCCACGAATGCCTGAGCCGGCTCACAAACCTGCTCAAACCAAGCCCGTTTTTTGAACTTTCGAACAAATTCCTTCGACTCAGCCACGAGCCTTACGACTTGCCGGAGCGGCCCTTCATCCTGGATCGCTCCCTGCCCACCCTTCTTCCGCTGGCGCTTCGCCCCCGGCAATTCCGCGCCTTGCGTCGTGTCACCTTGGTTTCCACGCTCCTCACTCGCACTCTCGCGTACCGGCTTCTCTGGAAAACTCGAAATACTCCTCACCCGTCAACTCTCTCTACCGGTACTATCAACCATCACCCGCGCCACGCCACCACAACTCCTTGCCCGGCGTAGCGTCCCTAAGTTCCAAACGCCGGGGCGAAGTCTGGCGTCCACTTCTGTCCACCAAGTCCACTCTGTCCATTTGAGTCCGATTCACCGAGCGGCTCCCTCCTGGCTCCTGGATTCTGGCTCCTAACTCCTTCTTACTGGAAGCTCAACTCCTTCGTAATCCCATACCTCTCAATCCGCTTTCGCAGGGTCGCCCGCGTAACCCCTAACAACTTCGCGGCTTTCACCTGGTTTC